>Ga0194131_10000620_pt1 | contig 59985 bp, 45 predicted proteins | sample TA2KigO120mmetaG_FD_148631 | JGI IMG/M metagenome (GOLD analysis project Ga0194131, IMG submission 148631) | Freshwater microbial communities from Lake Tanganyika, Tanzania - TA2015053 Kigoma Offshore 120m | ecosystem: Environmental > Aquatic > Freshwater > Lake | place: Tanzania: Lake... | reverse complement strand
ACCCACCGCTACCGCGTCACAGACCAGGGCTGGCGCACCGCCATGTTCTGTACGCGCACCTATAACCGCATCCTGCGCCCCGGCCTGGCCCACGTCTGCGCCGACGAACCTGACAGTGACAATCCGTTACGCCACAGCTTCGAACGCCTTGACGCAGACATCGACCATTGGATCGAGGCCCAGAAAGTGCCTGCATGAAACTTGACTCAAACGAGATAACTTCTGGGGATCAAGGACGCTAGCTGGACAGTTCGTGTTCGGTGAATCCCAAATCTTTGTGCGGAATACCAAGGAGCGGCAAGATGCGACGTAAGCTGGAGGCGGTGCTGTTTCTGAGCCTCGGCGCGTTACTGGGTCTCGGCATCGCTGCCTTTCGAAGCGGCATGATCGGCCCCGTCGCGCAAGCGCAGTCGCCGAGCAAGCAGGCAGACAAGCAGTCGGGCGGCATCTTCTCACCGCCGGGAACGTCCGACACGGGTCCCGTGGCGCCGCCTCCGGGGGAGCCAACCTTCAAGGGAAGAATTGGCCGCACCATCGGCGAGTCGACCTCCGACTGGCCGTTGCAGGCCACCGCACCCAAGGACGCGCCGAATGTGCTGTTGATCGTGCTGGATGACGTGGGCTATGCGGCCCTGGGCTGCTACGGCTCGCCGGTCGTCAAGACGCCACACCTTGACAAGCTGGCCAAGAACGGCCTGCGCTACAATAACTTCCACACCACGGCCCTGTGCTCGCCAAGCCGGTCCTGCTTTCTGACCGGCCGCAACCACCATTCCAACGCCATGGCGTGCATCACCGAGGGCTCGACCGGTTATCCGGGTTCCTATGGGCGCGTGCCGCTGGCCAACGGGCTGTTGTCGGAGATGCTCACGCCGTTCGGCTGGGCGGCGTTTGCCATCGGCAAGTGGCACCTGACGCCGGCAGAAGACATGAACCTGGGGGCCAATCGCAAGTGGTGGCCTCTGGGCCGCGGCTTTGATCGCTTCTACGGCTTCCTGGGCGGAGAGGTCGATCAGTGGACTCCGTGGCTGGCCTACGACAATCACTTCATCAAACCGCCGAAAACTCCGGAGCAGGGCTACCATAACGTGCCCGATCTGGTGGACAAGGCCAAGGAGTTTATCGCGGACTTGAAGCAGGTCGCGCCGGATCGCCCGTTCTTCATGTATTTCTGCCCGGGCGCTTGCCATGCTCCCCACCATGCTCCGAAAGAGTGGATCGCCAAGTACAAGGGCAAGTTCGACGCCGGCTGGGACGACTACCGTGAGAAGGCGCTGGCCAACCAGATCGCCCTGGGCATCTGCCCTGCCGGCACCAGGCTGTCGCCGCGCGACCGGGACGTGCCGGAATGGGACAAGCTTGGCAGGGAAGAAAAGGAGCTGTACGCGCGGCAGATGGAAGTCTATGCCGCCTACCTGTCCTACGTGGACCATCACATTGGCGAGTTGATCGCCTTCCTCACCGAGATGGGCCAGCTGGACAACACGCTGATCATCACAGTGTCGGACAACGGCGCCAGCGCCGAGGGCGGCCCGCACGGGTCGTTCAACGAAAACCTGTTCTTCAACAACGTGCCCGACAGCCTGAAGCAAAACCTCAAGCACCTGAAGCGCTGGGGCGATCCATCGACGTATCCGCATTATTCGTGGGGCTGGGCCTGGGCCACCAACTCGCCCTTCCGCCGCTGGAAGCGCGAAGTGACGCGCGGCGGCACCGCGGACCTGTGCATCGTGCACTGGCCCAGGGGCATCAAGGAGAAGAACGCCATTCGCCGGCAGTTCACTCACGCCACCGATCTGGTGCCCACTGTGCTCGACGCTCTTCATTCCAAAATGCCGAAGTCGATCAACGGCGTGGTGCAAAACCCGCTACAAGGAGTCAGCTTTGCGCCGACCTTTGCCAGCGGCAAGGCCAAGATTCCGCGTGAAGCGCAATATTTCGAGATGTTCGCTCAGCGCGCCCTTTACGTGGACGGCTGGCGGGCTTACGCGCCCTGGGAGTTCGGCAAGCAGATCACGGCCAAGGACCTGGCCAACGACAAGTGGATGCTCTTCCACATCGACGAGGATTTCTCGGAATCTACGGATGTGGCGGCCAAGTACCCGGCCAAGCTGGAAGAACTCAAGCAGCTATGGTGGATCCAGGCCAGCAAGTACAAGGTCCTGCCGCTGGACGGCAGCGGCGTCGAACGTCTCGCCACTCCGAGGCCGCAGATGTCGGCGCCGCGCAACAGGTACGTCTACTATCCCGGCACGGGCGAGATTGAATCGTCCAATGCCGTCGATATTCGCAGCCGCTCCTGCACGATCACCGCGGATGTTGAGGTCCCCGAGGACGGCGCCGAGGGCGTGCTGCTGGCTCACGGCAGCAGCTTCGGCGGCTATACGTTTTTTGTCAACAAGGAGCGGAAGCTGCAATTCTCCCACAACTACGTCGGGCTCAACGAGTACAAGATCATCTCCACCGAGAAGATTCCGGCTGGCAAGGTGACGATGCGCTGGCAATTCAGCGTGACCGGACCGCCCAACCTTGCAATCGGCAAGGGCGCGCCAGGAACGGGCAAACTGTTCATCAACGGCGTTCAGGTCGGTGAGGGGAAGATTCCGGTGACATGCGCCATCGCTTATGGACTTTCCGGCGACGGCCTGTGCTGCGGCCGCGACTCGCTTACCCCGGTCAGCGCCGACTATCGCGGCGAGTATCCATTTACCGGCGTGATCCGTCGTGTGGTAGTGGAGACTGGCAACGAAGGAGCGCCAGCACCGCAGCCGCCAATGCGCGATTGAACCAGGGGAGACGCATGAAAGCCGACGCCAGGCCTCGCCCCAAGGCAAACAAGCAACCCGGGCAGCGCTGGCCACGCTGGACCTTGCCACTGCTGTGCTTGCTGATCGCGGGCACGGCCACCTGGGCCTTTTGCGAGTTGGTGATCTGGAATGTACTGCCGCCCGAACTGATAGGCAAATGGGTGGTGATCGAGCCCGGCGACCAGGATGGCGCCACCTTCGACTTCTATCGCAACGGGTCGCTGGAAGCTCGTCTCAACAACCAGGGTAACGAGTTCATTCTCAACGCACGTGTCGCGCTCGATGGCAAGGTGTTGCTGACCACCACGCAGAATCCCAGCACGGGGCGCGACGAGACGCGCAAGAGCATTATCCGTGAACTGACCGAAAACTCCTTGATTGTCGAGTTCGCCTTCGCCAGAGACAAGGCGATCTGGAAGATGGTCCGCGCCCGCTGAGTGTTGCCGTGTCAAAAAATGCCTTGCCTCGACCGAGTCCGGCGACGCCGGCAGAAGCATCTGGCCAGCGTCGCTGGTTCATCGGTTTGCTCGCATTGCTGCTACTGAGCGTCGTTGCCCTGGCGGTGCCAACCGTCAGGCGACACTTCTTCCCGCGCTACTGGACTGCTGATGAACTCGGGCCTGTGCAGATCAATGTTGCAGCTGCTCCGGAACCGGCGCCTGCAGGCATGGTCTGGGTTCCCGGCGGCACATTCTGGATGGGCAGTGACGAGTTCGGCGATGCCCGGCCGGTCCACAAAGCTTACGTGGACGGGTTCTGGATGGACCGCACTGAGGTAACCAATGCCCAGTTTGCCCGGTTCATCGAGGCGACCGGGTATGTCACCGTTGTCGAGCGGCCGCTGGATCCACGCAAATACCAGGGCTTCCGGGCCGAGGCATTCGGGTTTCAGCCGGACTATCTGGCATGTCTTGGCGTGACGCCTGAGTCGGGAATCGCCGGGCTGCCCTGGGCTGGCCTGTTTCTTGCCCGGCCCATGCTCCGGCCGTTCTCTCTTGTCTTTCACAGAGTCGAGAGTCGACTGGAACCGTTGAAGGCGGACTTCAGGCAATGGTGGCGAGCTGTTCCCGGGGCGTGCTGGAAGCATCCTGAGGGGCCTAACAGTGACCTCAAGGGCCGTGACAACCATCCGGCCGTGCACATCTGTTTTGAGGACGCAACGGCATTCGCCCTCTGGGCCGGCAAGCGTCTGCCGACCGAGGCCGAGTGGGAATTCGCCGCACGCGGGGGCCTCGATCGCAAGCCTTACGCCTGGGGTGACCAGCTCATGCCACATGGCAAGCCGATGGCCAACACCTGGCAAGGCGAGTTTCCGTATCACAATGCGCTCGAGGACGGCTACCGCGGCACGGCGCCGGTCGGCTCATTCACGGCCAATGGCTTCGGCCTGCACGACATGTCCGGCAATGTCTGGGAATGGTGTGCCGACTGGTATCAGCCACGCTATTCGCCGCACCCAGAGTTGCGCAACCCGGTGGGACCGCCGGATAGCGACGACCCGACCGAACCGGGCGTGCCCAAGCGCGTGCAGCGCGGCGGCTCGTTCCTGTGCTGCGACAACTATTGCGTCCGCTTCAAGATGGGCGGTCGCGGCAAGGGAGATCTCGAAAGCACCGCCAATCACATCGGCTTCCGCTGTGCCCGGACAGTCAACCGATCCCGTTAAGTGTTTGCCGCCCCAACTGGGCGTCAGAATGCAGAGGCGTTTGGCCTCTGAACGCGGCTTCGCCGACAAAACTCGAAAGCGTGCCGCACGTAATTCGCAAGCAACAGTTTGCGACGGCAAGTTGCCCGCCACATGGCGATGGGTCGTTTGGCCAGCAACTCTGGCACCGACGACCAACGGGCGCAAACCAGTCCTCCCGCAGATTGAAGCAGGCTGGCGGATTCATTGCCGGGGTGTTGAGAGGGGGGTAGCAATGCAACGAATGTTACCCGGGTCGCGGTTGCGTGCAATGTCTTGCTGACATTTCACGCCAGCGCCTCTGACACCACGTTGCCAGATACCAGCGGCAGCGGCCGGCCGATGCGGTCGGTGACCGTCGTTTCCGGGTCGATGCCCAGGAGGTGGTACGTGGTGGCCAGAATATCCTTGGGTGAAACGGGCCGTTCGGCGACGGTGGCACCGTGGCGGTCGGAGCGACCGACGACGCGGCCGCGTGCGACGCCGCCGCCGGCCATGAGGATGCTGTAGACTTCCGACCAGTGATCGCGGCCGCCGCCACGGGCGCTGTTGATGCGAGGCGTGCGGCCATGCTCGCTCAGCACCAGCACCAGCGTCTCGTCCAGCATGCCGCGCCCATCCAGGTCGCGAATGAGCCCGGAAAGAGCCATGTCGAATCCGGGCATGAGTTCGTTCTTCATGCGCGGATAATGTTCCCAGTGGGTGTCCCAGCCGGAGCCGGCCAGCCCGAACTCGTCCCAGAAGACGGTGACGAAACGCGAGCCGGCCTCGACCAGCCGTCGGGCCGCCAGCGACGCTTGTCCGAATACCGTCATGCCATACGACTCGCGGAGGTTGCGTGGCTCGCGGCCGATATCGAGGGCGCGCTGAATCCGGTCCGAGCCGATCATGTTGTACGCCATCTCGCGATAGCGATCCATGCCGCGCGTGACGCCTTCCTCGTCATGCCGTTGCCGGGCGCGATCGAACTGCTCGACCAGCGAGCGCCGGCGACTGAGCCGGTCCAGTGTAATCTCGGGGGCCAGCTGCGACGTGGTCGCCAGCTCAAAACGACTGTCCGGAGTGATGCCGACATATGGCTCCAGAACGTCGAGGCGTTGCTCGCCAAGCGTCTTGACAATGTGGCCGGTGGCCTGGCCATGGAATTCGGTCCAGAGCGGGTTGTGGGCGTTGCCCAGGAAGGCGGCGTAGGGGCCCGCGCGCGGCACCTCGCCGACGCGCTGGCTGCTGAATTGCCAGGGGAGAGCGATGTTGTCCGGCACGCCGCGGCGCGGTCGGCCCTGTTCCCGCTCGCGCTGCACGTAGTCCACGACCGAGCCCATGAACGGCCAGTGCCGTCCGTCGCGCGGGCTCAACTCCATTGCCACGTCGATCTGCGGAATACCCGTGGTCGCGAAGGCGACACCGTGAATGGGATACGGGTGCGTCATTGACCGCACGACCGTCAGCTTGTCCATGACGCGCGAAGTGTTTGGCAACAACTCGCAGACATCGCAGCCCGGTAAGGTGGACCGGATGGGGCGCAGCTCGCCGCGAATCTCCGCGGGGGCATCCGGTTTCATGTCGGCAAGCTCTAGCTGGCTCGGCGAACCGTAGAGGAAGAGCAGGATGCACGACTTGGCCCGGCCGAAGCTGCGCGCCGCCGTCGCCGCCGTCCGTCCCTCCGCAAACTGCAAGAACTCCGGCAGGCCAAGGCCCATCGTGCCGAGGCCGCCCGCCAGCAGCATATCGCGGCGCGTGATGCCATCGCAAAATCGCTTCGGCGATCCAAGGACTCGCAGCATGACGATTTCCTTCGGCCTTGTTGACGGCAACAACTCAATCTTACACGGAAACGAGACGGGCCGACACCGAGAACTGCATTTTTCAGCGCTTGCGCTCTTGCGCGACTGCAAGCGCACGAGTGCGCAAGACCGCAGGCGACGTTCGCTGCCATAGAATGTTGGGTGAGGAGATCGGCCATGGCAACCCTGTCTGAAAAGCTCCGCGACTTCGATCCGACCTTGCCGCTGGAGCGGGCCCGCACCATCCCCAGCGCGTGGTACTTCGATGAAGACATCCATGACCTTGAGCGGCGGCAAGTCTTCGGCCGTAGCTGGTTGGCGGCGGGACGAGCCGAGCAAGTGGCAGCACCCGGCAGTTTCTTTACCATCGAGATGGCCGGTGAACCTGTCCTGGTCTGTCGCGACGAGGAAGGGACACTGCGCGCCTTTCACAACGTCTGCCGGCATCGAGCCGCCCAGGTGATCAATGAGCCGCAAGGCACGGCCAGGACGTTTCGCTGCCGGTATCACGGCTGGACCTACGATCTGAGCGGCCGGCTGCGCGGCACGCCGGAATTCGCGGGCGTCGAGGATTTTTGCCGCGAAGACAATGGCCTGGTGCCGATGGCCGTCGATGTTTGCGGGCCGTTGGTCTTCGTGCATGCCGGTGCGCCGCCACAGCCGCTGCCGGAGTTCCTCGCACCGTTTCCCGACAAGGTCGCGCCTGTCGGCCTGGAGCGGTTGCAATGCGTCGCCCGCCGCGACTACGAACTGGGCTGCAACTGGAAGGTCTTCGTCGATAACTATCTCGACGGCGGCTATCACGTCAACACCGTGCATCCCGGGCTGGCGGGGGCCATCGACTACTCGCGCTACCACACCGACGTCTTCGCCCGGTGCAGCGTGCAGGTGAGCCCGCTCAAGCCGGCCGACGACCCCACGGTCGGCAAGGTCCGCACCGGAGATACGGCGTATTACTGGTGGATCTACCCCAATCTCATGATCAATCTCTACCAGGGCGTGATGGATACAAATCTGGTGCTGCCGCTGGGTCCGGATCGCTGCAAGATCCTGTTCGACTTTTACTTCGCCGACGTCGATGGAGTTGATGCCCAGAAGTACATTGCCGACAGCATCGCCGTCGCCGATCAGGTGCAGATCGAGGACATGGGCGTATGCGAGGAAGTGCAACGCGGCTTGAAAAGCCGGTCCTACTCCACCGGCCGATTCAGCGTCAAACGCGAGGCGGGCGGCTACCACTTTCATCAGCTTCTGGGACGAGCGCTGCAAGCAGACGCGTAGCGGAACTCGCAAATTCCGACGGAAAGGTCTGCCGGATCTGGATTGGCGGAATTGTTGCGGATTCCGCTACGGAATCGGCTACCGAGCCGGTAGCGACTTTGCCAGGCTTCCTGTCCCCCCGCACTTCTTCCACTCTCTCACGAGAACGATGCGCATGGTGTAGGAAAATGGGAAGAGTAATCACAATGGCGACGCAAGCTGTAATCGTTGTGCATGCATTCATCTTGTCGCAGGCACACTTGCGGGCTACGATCCGGCCGCCATGCTTGCGGCTGCCAAACTCAATCCGGACACCCCGCCGACGCCCGCGCCTGCTTGCCGCGCTTTCCTGGTCCCCGTGGGCTGCTTGATCCTGCTATTCGCCTGGCATGGCTGGATGGTGCTGAGTTTGTTCGGGCCCCTGCCGGTGTCGGCGGCATGGCAGCGCTTGCTCAGCGACGAGCCGATCGTCACGGGCAAGCACCCGGCCAATCTCTACCTGGGAACCATCACTGCCCGGGCACTATCGGCAACCGGCAGCGGGTGCTGTTACGACCCGGCCAACGACGGCGGCTGCCCGGTAACCCCCATCCATAGCGGCAGCCGGCTGGCGCAAGTCTTTTTGCTGGCTGCAGGGACCGGCTATCAGCCGGCTGCATACAAGGTCGGCCTGGCACTCACGTGCCTGCTGACGCCCTTGCTGCTCCTGGTCGCCGGCCGCGGCTTCGGCCTGACATGGTCCGCCACCGCCATGGCGGCAACGGCTGCTCTCGTGTTGTGGTGGGGACAGCCACAACACCACGCCCTGCGCGAAGGCGAGGTGGAAATCTGGCTGGGCGCCATGGCCCTGCTGGCGCATACCGGTTTGCTCATCCGCTTTCACTGCGCCCCCGGCGTCGGCTGCTGGCTGGGACTGGTCGCCACCGCGGGGCTTGGCTGCTTCGCGCAGCCGCTGCTCATGCCCTTCTTCGCGATCCTGGGACTTGCCTATTACTTTTCGGTCGGCGCCAAGCATCGCATGCTCCTCTGGCACGTCGCCCTGCTGGCCAACGGGGTGGCGGCGCTGGCGATCAACGCTTTCTGGCTGCGCGACTGGCTGACGTTCTGGTGGCTACGCGCGCCGTGTGACGGGGCGTCGTGCTTGCTGCCTCATCGGACTCTGCGGACCCTGTGGGAAGCGCCGCTATGGGGTGGGGCCCTGGACCGTGCCGCGGCGGTCGGACTTCTGGCCAGCGGCTTCGCCGGCATCTGGATGCTGCATCGCGGCAAGCAACGGCCGGCGGCGCGCATGCTTGCTGTCGGCGGCGGCACCATGCTCTTGCTCGCTTTCCTCGGCGTATCCTGCGAGGCGTTGGGTCAGGTGGGCCATCTTGGCTTGCTCTTGCCGGCCCTGTGGTTCGCGGCCTTTCCTGCCGCACATGCCTGGACGCGCGTCCTGTGCTTCGGGCGAAGCCGGATCGGCGGCCTTGGCACTTGCGTCCTCGGTCTGGTCGCTGCCGCCGGTGTCGGATGGTTTGTGCAGCCGGCGCTGGCGCAACTCTGGACCCGGCTGTCGATTGCCGAGCCGCTGGCGATCGGATTAGGGCGCGAGGAAAAGTCCATCGTGGACAGGCTGATCCTCTACACCGGCCCGGAGGCACGCATCCTTTGGGAAAGCCGCCCCGGCGAGATGTCGCACTGGACCGCGCTGTTGACCTTGCTCACAGGGCGATCGTACATCGGCGCCCTTGACCCGGTTCATACCATCCAGCACGCGAAAATCGGTCTGGTCGGCGACAAGCTCAACGACTTGCCGCTGTCGTCAATGAGCGACCTCGAACTCGAGCAGTACTGCCGGCTATACAACGTCGGCTGGATTGTCGCCTGGTCCCCCGCCACGGGAAAGCGGCTTGCGAACTGGTCATCCGCCAAGCTCGTCGCGAAGGTCAGCGAGGCCGGCAACGGTTGGCTGTTCGCTGTCCAACCGCACCTACCGACCTTCACGCTCAAGGGGCAAGCGCAACTGGTCCATGCCGATGCACATCATATCACGTTGGCCGACGTCGTTCCCGAAGACGGCGTGATCGTCTTGAGCCTGCACTACCAGTCAGGCATGCGTGCGCTTCCCAGCCGCGTGGTCATCGAGCGTGAGCCGAATGTGCTCAGCAAGCTTGACTTCATGCGCTTGCGCGTCGCCGGGCCGGTGTCCCGCGTGACATTGACGTGGGACGAGCGGTGATTCTCCTTGCTAGCTGCAATGAAGGTTGTCCAAAATCACCCGCGACCTGTCAGTACCCTGCCGATCTCCGCTTGCCGCATCGCCTGGAAGCGATCTCGATATTCGCTGATTTTTTCGGAGAGGCGAACCTGCTTGTAGCGTCCCCAGGTACGGTCGGCCCGGTCGGCTTGCGCCTCGAAGCTCTCGCGATGGACGATGCGGCCTTGCTCGACGAGCTTGACGAACAGCGCTTCGCCGTAGGGGGGCTCAGAGGCGTCGGCAACGATCAACGTGTCGCCTTCCCCGTATACGCGCAGGTAGCCGCCCAGCGTTTCCTTGCCCGGCGAGTTGGAAAACTTGACGTTGGGGCGATCCTCGGTGGCGCTGCGCTTGAAGGCGGCGGCGAGCGTGTCGCGGTGCACCAGCCGCCACCAGTAGCCGCCGGCGCCGGGGAACAGCATGGTTGGCTCCTCGCCGGTCATTTCGCGAAAATGTCCGTAGACGCGACGCACCGCCTCCGGCGTCACCTCGTCCTCGAACACAATCAGCCGTGGCGACAGGCCCGCGGCCTTGATTCGCTGGAAGTAGCGCACGCATTGCCCGGCGATGTCGCCGGAATCGACGCGAATGCCAACTTGATCGGTCGCGGGATGTGCCCTCATGACGCGCAGGGCATTTTCCAGCCCCACCGTCTCGGCATCCACCAGGTCGCATAGCAGCGAACCGAAGCCGAGGGCGGCGACGAAACGGTCCATCATTTCGTATTCGGCATCGCCGAGAGAGCGCTCGAAAGACTGAGCGGCGCACATCATCTCGTGACCGATGGTGCCGACTGAACGGAACAATTCCGGAAACAGGAACTCGGCAGTGTCATTGGAGGTCAACTGCCCCCGGCCGCCGACGTAGCGTGCCAGCAACAACAAGATGTTGGCCTGTTCATTGGGCGCGGAGCGCAGGCCGAACTCGGCGTCGCGGCCGGCGGCCAGCTTCATGATACGCCCTTTCGTCGCCTGGATGACCGGCGCGAAGTAGCGGCACATCGCCGGCTCCAGGTACGAGATTGCCCCGCCCATGCCTTCAAAGAAAAGGCACGGTACTCCTGGCAAAAACGTCTGTCCGCCGGGAAAACCCCAGATATCGATGGGCAGAAAAATGTCGGCGCCAGCCTGTTGCCGGAGGATCGTGTCCCAGAGATGCTTCGGAAAAGCTTTGACGGCGGACTGCCGCTCGAACCACTGTCCCGCCAGTTCGATGTCCGCACGGCGGAGCGGACGCTGAAACCACTGGGCCAGCATGGCTTCGTGGCCGGCCATGATGAGCTGATTCGCCGCGTCGGGTTCCGGCAGTCCCTTGCGCATCGTCAAGGCATACCCTGCCCGGGCGACGGCGATGTCCGGCACTGCCGCCCACATCGTTCGCTTGTACGTGTCGGTCCCGCCCAGCCAGCCGCCCAGGAGGAAGAAACGGTCGAAGAACTCCGCGCGCATCGCCGCCCGCTTGACGGCAAATGGATCAGAAGGTGTCATGCAAACCTCCTGCGCCTAACGCTTGGCCAGGTCCAGTACGGCGCGGCAGATCTCGTCATGCACGTCGGCGACGGGCCGCGACGCATCGAGAATGCGGATGCGCTCCGGTTGGCGCTGGGCCTCGGCGAGGAAGCCGGCGCGTACGCGGGCGTGATAATCGCCGGCCCGGCTTTCGACGCGGTCCGCCGGACCTTGACGCCGCGAGAGCGCGGTATCTACCGGCAGGTCCAGCACCAGCGTCAAGTCCGGCTCGAGTCCGCCTGTTGCAAGCAAGCCCATCGCGTGCAGCAATCCCGGGTCGAGCCCACCGGCATGGCCCTGGTAGACGACATTGGCCAGCAGGAAGCGATCGGAGATGACGGCGCGACCGGCTTGGAGCGCGGGACGAATGATCTCGGCCGTCAGCTGCGCGCGGCTGGCCATGAACAGGAACGCCTCGCAGGCCAGCGTCATTTGCCGACGTCGATCGAGCAGCAATTCGCGCAACAGCTTGCCGATCTCGGTGCCGCCCGGGTCGGAACATGTCGTGACTTCCCAGCCGCGGCCGCACAGCCACTCAGCCAGCAGCCGGGACTGCGTGGATTTGCCAGCGCCGTCGAGACCATCCAGGGACAGAAACAAGCCGCGTGTCATGATGGGATCAGTCTATGGAGCGCCGAACGACATGCCTGGACCTGTCAGGTCAGCACGTCGATTTCCCCGCCGGTACCTGAGGTAAGCGAGCCGGCATGCGGCTGCATTGATTCTCTTTCCCCCATTTCATAAACCTTCAAAAGGATTTGAAACTTCTGAACTTGCGGGTTGTCCGCCCCTTTCTTTCGCGGTTGTAGTCTGGTAAGCCCGTTGCTGTCGGCAACGGAATCCGCCCGGCGGCCGTGTCCAGGTCGCCATCGCCTTCGGCCCCGCCCGGCGGGGTCCACCATCGGCGCGGAGGAGTTACGCCATGTCCGCTTTGCTTAACCCGTCGCGAGCACCTGTCGCGGCGGACAGCTTTCATGAGCCCATTGCCGACGACCTGCTCGAGGTCGAGCGCATCCTGCACTGCCATTTATCGAGCGCTCGACCGGGCGTGGCCCGGTTACTCAGCCATCTGGACAACTATCGAGGGAAGCGTCTACGGCCGGCCCTGTTGCTGCTGACTGCTCGGGCGTGTGGAACGGTCGCGCCCGCGCACCACGTGCTTGCCGCCGTCGTCGAGATGATTCACACGGCCACGCTGGTGCACGACGATGTACTGGATAGCGCCAGTGTGCGCCGGCACGCCGCCACGGTCAACGCCGCCTGGGGCAATCAGGCCAGCATTCTCCTGGGCGATTACCTGTTCACGCATGCCTTTCACCTGTGCAGCACGCTGGACGATCCACGCGCTTGCCGCATCATCGGCGAATCGACAAATCGAGTCTGCGCCGGCGAGTTGCACCAGATCAGCGCTCGGGGCAATCTCTGCCTTGGCGAGGAAGAGTATCTGGCCATCATCGACGCCAAGACCGCGGAGCTGACTTCCTGTTGTTGCCGGCTGGGCGCCCTGTTTGCCAACGTACCCGCCGAAACGGTCGAACTGCTGGCCAGCTTCGGCCGGTATCTCGGCCTGTCATTCCAGATTGCCGACGACCTGCTTGATCTGGTTGGCGACGAGAATCGTGCCGGCAAATCTCTCGGCACGGATCTGGACCAGCAGAAGCTCACGTTGCCGTTGATTCGCTTGCTGGCACGCGCTCCGGAAGCGCAGGCCAACCGCGTGCGACAGGTGCTTCGGCAGCAGGAAAACCACAAGCGCGAGGCGCTGGCCCCCGATCTGGCGTCCAGCGGCGCCGTGGAGGAAGCACGCGCGACGGCCGAGGAGTTCGCGCGTCGTGCCCGCCGTTGTCTTGAGTGCCTGCCCGCGTCCGAATCTCGCGACCTGCTCGCTGGCCTGACGGTGCGCGTCGTGCATCGACAAGCGTGACGAAAGCTAGCGGAAGAAGAAACTGATCACGGCAGGTGCACGGCTCCAAAGCCGGTCTCCCAGTCGTGGCCTGCGGGGCCGAGATCTCGGGCGCACAATTGCATGGTGTTGCGCACCTTCGAGGCAGTCCAGCCAGGATTGCGTGACCACATGAGGGCGGCGAGGGCGGCGGCCTGCGGGGCGGCGGCCGACGTGCCCGCGAAGGCACGCTCCCGAAATTCGCTGGGAAACGGCACCGGGGCTACAAAGTCCGGCTTGAGGCGCTTCGAATTGGGACCGCACGCACTGTAGAACAGCCGCCGGCCATTTGCGTCCACGGCGCCCACCGCTTGCACACATGCACCATCACCCGGAAAGGGAATGCTGCCGCCGGCCCGCGAATGCTCCAGGAAACCACCCAGCACCACGAGATGGAACTTGTCATGCCGCTGTCCAGGCCGTGAAGAGAGCTGCCGCACGCGAACCTCGTAGGTGCGATCGACGCGCGGCAGATAGCGCACCCCGGCACAGCACGACTCGCCTTTCTTCTTGCCCGACGATGGCCGCAGTACCGCCTGACCGACCGTCATTCCCGCTTGCCGGTCGATCACGGTCAACTCGTACTCCGCGGCGATCTTGCCATAGAGTTCCACGGCAACCCGGTCCTTGCCCCAGGGCCGCAGCGTGTTACCGGTCTTGCCCTGAACCCATTGATGGAGGTGTTGATCGTCGGGGCGAAATGAACCGGCCCAGTGGCGCTGGGCAATATTGCCGGCCGAGGCGAAGAACAGCAGGTCGCCGTACGCGTCACCGGTGCCGACCAGTTTTTCGAGGGCGCCGTGAATCGGCCCGCCCCCCTCGCCGTCGCTCCAGCTCGGCATGATCAACGAGCAGGAAATGACCTTGGCGCCCTGACTGCGAGCCCAGCGAACGGCATCGAGAAACGACTCGGGCCGATCCGGTTCCCAGTTGGCCAGCAAGAGTTCCGCGCCGGGAGCGATGGCATGCACGACTTCGGCACACAGCAGCCCGTGCTGGCTGTCGCGGGCCTCGAGATTGCGGTCCATGCGGAAGGAGCGCAGACCGAGGTCTGCGGGCAGGCCGTTGGCCTGGAAGTCACGATAGCCGCGAAAACTGCTGTCAAGGATGGCAACCTTGATCTTGTCGCCGCGCAACCCTTGCTTGTGCCAGGAATCCGCGCCCAGCGCCGCCAGGTGTGCCAGCCGCAACTGCCGCGGCGGGCCCGTGCTGATCGGCGTTGCGCTTTCCGGCGTCGCTTCTTCGTGAGTCCAGGTGAATGGCGCTGCCAGATCGAGCCACCGGCCCGGCAAGTTCAGGAGCAGCAAGCTCCCCAGAATGGACAAAACCAGTGCGCCGACGGTCAACATGCCCCGTCTACCGCACCCGAGGGAAAGGAAACCCATGGTGTAGTCTCAAAGAGTAGTGGATTCTCTCTCCTCAATCGGCCCGCCCGCGCAGGGCCGCCAGCCAATTGTAAGCACGTCGTCCATCGAGCAGCGCTCGTCGAGCGATCAGGCGTCACGAATCCTACGACCGGTTGTCAAGATTTGCCGGATACATCGACTGCGAAATGTTTGCCCGATACTCATGCAAATCGCGTCCGACGCTATCGTACGAAGTGTCACGAAAGTGCTGTGGACGACACCGTCCAAGTTCTGCGTTTTTGCACTTGCTATCAAGGTTCACGCATGACCGAATTCTGGCTTTTCGATTGGGACGACGGCATTGTTGCCTGGTACAATCCAACCCATGGCAGGGAAAGCTGGTGAGGGTCGAAACTTGAGTCCGCTGTCACGCTTGGCGCTTGTTGTCGTCCTGGTCGGAACAACAGCCGCAAACTCGTTCGCACAGCCGAACCGCCCGCAACCGCTGCTCTGGGCTGGCGATGCCGACGGCGGTATCCCCTTCGTCTTTCAAGATCCCGACAATCCCAGGGAAGTCATTGGATTCGAGAAGGATCTGGCCGACGCCCTGGCCAGGGAATTGAACCGCCCCATCCTCTTCAGACAATACGCTTTTGACTCGCTGATCCCGGGCCTGGAGCGCGGAGATTTCGACCTGGCCATGAACGGCATCGAAATCACCCCGGACCGGCAGCAACGCGTCCGCTTTTCGCGCCCCTACTACCTCTACCAGCAGCAACTCGTCGTCCGCGTCGGGGAGAATCGCTTCAAGACCATCGAGGACTGCCGCGACAAGACATTCGTCATCGGTACGCTGGGAAACACCGTCGCCGAGCGCATCCTGGAAAAGATGCAGATCGACAGGCGAACTTATGACGAGCAGGACGGTCCTTACCTCGATCTCGCCCGTGGCCGGATCGACGGGGTGTTGCTCGACCTGCCGGCGGCGCTGTACTACGCGGCCCCGGACCCGAACCTCAAGTACTCGCGGCGCAAGGCGGCGGATAACCTGCAATTCGCCGGGCCGGCGTTCGCCGAGGGTTACTACGGCATCGCCGTCAAGAAGGGCAATGACAAACTGGCCGACGAGATCGACCGGGCCTTGCAGAAACTGCAAGACAGCGGCGCGCTCAAGCGTATCCTGCTGCGCTGGCAGCTGTGGGATTCGAACCAGTACCTGCTGTACACGACCACCCGCGTCGAGGGCCATGCCGAAGCCATGTCATTTGCCCAGTATTTTCCACTGCTCCTGCAAGGGGCCGGCACGACCATCCTCATCACGCTGGCCAGCATGGTGCTGGCGATCGCATTGGGGCTGCCGCTCGCTCTGTGCCGGCTTTACGGCCCGGCGGTCCTGCGCGGGCTGGCGACAATGTACGTCGAGTTCTTTCGCGGCATTCCGGTGTTGCTGCTGCTGTATTTTCTCTACTTCGGGCTGGCGGGCATCGCTCCGCAGTTGAGCCTGGGGCCATTGCAGGCAGCCATTCTCGGCTTCGGCTTGAACTACGCCGCCTACGAGGCGGAGATCTATCGCACCGGCATCGACTCCATCCCGGTGGGCCAGTGGGAGGCGGCCGCCTCGCTTGGCATGTCCACCCCGCTCGCTTTTCGCCGGATCATCTTGCCGCAAGCTGTTCGTCTCATCTTGCCGCCGATGACCAACGACCTGGTAGCCTTGTTCAAGGATACAAGCGTGGTCAGCATCATCGCCGTCGTCGAGCTGAGCAAGCAGTATCAGATCCTCACCAAATCGGGCGGTGGTTATTTGCAGATCGGTTTGACGACGGCCGCCCTGTACCTGATCATGTCCGTACCGCTCGGCTACCTGTCGCGCGGGCTGGAAAAACGCTGGGGGAAGGGCCATGGCTAGCGATGCATGGGAGGGCGCGGCTCATGCCGGGCCGCCATCCCCCCCACTCAGTGCAGGCGCCGATCTGCGCATTCAGTTGACCGATGTCAGCAAACGCTACGGGGACCGCACTATCCTTGACCGCGTCAGCCTGACAATTCAGCCGGGCGAGACGGTGGCGCTCATCGGTCCCAGCGGTGGTGGCAAGTCCACACTGCTGCGTTGCCTCAACGGGCTCAGCACCTTTGACTCCGGGCGCATCCAGGTTGGCGACCACGTGCTGACGCCGGCCTCCGCCGGCGGCAATGGCTCCGCCATCCAGACAATGCGCCGGACCTTTGGCATGGTCTTCCAGGATTTTCAGCTTTTCCCGCACCTGACGGCGTTGCAGAACATCGTCGAAGCGCCGCTGCGCGTCCTCGGCCTGCCTCGCCAGGAAGCCATGCAACGTGCCGGGCGATTGCTGGAGATCGTCGGTCTATCCTCCCATGCCCATGCCTGGCCGCGGCAGCTTTCCGGCGGGCAGAAGCAGCGCATCGCGATCGCCCGCGCCCTCGCCATGCAGCCGCGCGGCTTGCTGTGCGACGAGATCACCAGCGCGCTCGATCCGGAACTGAAGCACGAAGTGCTTGAAGTCCTGGAGAAGCTCAAGAGCGAGGGCATGACGCTGATCGTCGTGACGCACGAGATCGGCTTTGCCCGCCGTGCCGCCGACCGCGTGGTGGTGCTGGCCGATGGCCGTATCCTCGAAGACGGCCCGCCGACGCAGGTTCTCGACAACCCGGGCACGGACCGTGTCCGCGCCTTCCTTAGCCGCGTTCTGGCGTGACCGACCACGTGCGCGAAACCGCCAGGCAAGCTTCAACTACGCTTGTCCGAGGGGTGAGTTGTCATCTATCATGCGAGTATGGCGTTTGATCAGAAGCGTGACAGGCTGCTGGAAATCCTGCGCGATATGAAGTGCGTCACCGTGGCTTTCAGCGGCGGCGTCGATAGTACCGTCGTCGCCAAGGCGGCCCAGCTGGCGCTTGGCGCACAGGCATGCGCTGTGACAGCGGATAGTCCCAGCGTGCCGAGGTCGGAAATCGCGCAAGCCGTGCAGCTCGCCCGTGACATCGGCATCCGCCATCGCCTGGTCTCGACCGACGAGTTCAGCAATCCTGATTACGTCCGTAACGACGGCACGCGCTGCTACTTTTGCAAGGACGAGCTGTACGACCGGATCGCGGCGCTGCCGGACCTCGGCGATGCCGTACTATGCAGCGGCGCCAACCTCGACGACCTCGGCGACTATCGTCCAGGTCTGAAGGCGGCGGCCGAGCACGGCGTGCGGCATCCGCTGCAAGAAGCAAGCTTGACGAAGGCCGAGGTTCGCGAGCTGGCGAAGCACTGGGGCCTGCCGGTCTGGGACAAGCCGGCGTCGCCCTGTCTGTCGAGCCGGCTGGCGCCGGGCGTCACCGTCACGCCGGAACGCACCGGCCGGGTCGAGCAGGCGGAGGCGTTTCTGCGCACGCTTGGACTGCGCGAGTTTCGCGTCCGCCTTCACGAAAACGAGCTGGCCCGGATCGAGGCGCCGACGGCCGAGATTGCCCGCCTGGCGGAACCAGCCGTCCGCGAGGAACTGTCACGCCGCTTCAAGGAACTGGGATTTCGCTTCGTGACGCTGGACCTGGAGGGCTTTCGTTCCGGCAGCATGAACGCGCTCGTCGATCTTGAGAAGCAGCGCCTGTTTGCACAACCCATGACACGCGTCAATGAGATAGGGGCGAGATGATCATGACACCGCTGACCGCACCCAGGGCCCTGGATACGTACTTTCTCGAGGCCCGCTGCCGCATCCTCGATCTGGCCGCGATTCTCGATCGTATCGGCCGGGGCAAGGACGCCGCTGCCGTGGGTGAAGACCCGCGGCTGGCACGCATCCGCGAGGCCCTCGATGTCCTGCATGACCAGAGCGGCGGCCGGGCCGAACGCATCCAGCAGATCTTCTCGCTAGATTACGACCCCAGGTGGCAACGACCGCGCTGACGCCACATACCGAGGAATACACCATGTACTACATCGATCCACACATCCACATGATCTCCCGCGTCACCGACGACTACCAGCGCATGGCGCAGTGCGGCTGCGTGGCCATCTCGGAGCCGGCGTTCTGGGCCGGCTTTGACCGAGGTTCGGCGGAGGGCTTTCGCGATTACTTCCGCCACCTCACCGAGGTCGAGCCAAAGCGGGCCGCGCAGTTCGGCATCCGGCACTACGCCTGGCTGTGCATCAACGCCAAGGAGGCCGAGAATGTCGCCCTGTCGCGCGAGGTCATCGCTCTCATCCCCGAGTATCTCGACAAGCCCAATGTCCTCGGCATCGGCGAGATCGGCCTCAACAAGAACACGCGCAACGAGGCCACGATCTTCCAGGAACACGTCGATCTTGCCATGAAGACCAACGAGCTGATCCTCATCCACACTCCCCATCTGGAAGACAAGTACAAGGGGACGCGGATGATCATCGATATGCTCAAGGAGGATAAGCGCGTCGATCCCCAGCGCGTGCTCATCGACCACGTCGAGGAGCACACGGTACGGCAGGCGCTCGACAACGGCTTCTGGTGCGGCATGACGCTGTATCCCACCACGAAATGCACGCCGGAACGAGCCGTGGACATCATCGAGATGGTCGGCACCGAACGCATCATGGCCAACTCGGCCGGCGACTGGGGCAAGTCGAACCCGCTGGCCGTCCCCGAGATGATCCAGGAAATGAAACGCCGCGGCCATCCGGAAGCCGCCATCCGCAAGATCGTCTACGAGAATCCGCTGGCGTTCTTTCGACAAAGCAATCGCTGGCAAGACTGGCCGGCCGAGACGGGCGAGGAAAGGAAGGAATCGCAGTCACGCAGGAAGGAAAAGGTGACACAGTGAGCGCGCTGACGACAGCGGCGAAGATCCTCCCCAATGCGCCTGTGTCATCCCCATACCAATTCGTATGCCATGCACGTGCAGCGGAGCGGCCAATCATTGCGGATGTCCTCGGGAAGCGCGGTCAAGTTGTACGTGCACTTCCTGTCGAGGGCGGCGGCGACGGATTCCGGCGGAATTTGCGCGCGTGTGCAAAACTCCAGTAGGTCCGTGCGAAAACCGAAGAAGTATTCCGCCGGCGTGGCTTGCTGCAAGAACAGGTCGATCTCGCAGGCCAGCTCGTCCTCGCTGCGCTCCTCGCCGGACCGCACTCCGCTCCAGATCCAGGAAAGGCCCTGGCCGATGATCGCCAGCTCGGCGGCGGCATCGCGCTGGGCCAAGTCAAGGTTTTGTAGAAAAATGCGCGGGTCACGGGCGGCCACGCCGAGATAACGCAACAGCGACAAGCGATACTCGTGAGGCGACCGGCTCCACAGCATGGGCACAAGTTGGAGCAAGTCCCTCAACACGCGATGGTCCTGGATGTTCCTTTGCCAGGAGTTAGACAACTCGCGCAACTGGTCCAGGCGCGTGAGCGCCTCGCCCAATCGGGTATGCAGGTGCGAAAAGCCGTCAATCTCCCGACAGCAAGCGTCGAACAAAGCCCGGGCCGCCGCCGCCGGCATCCACGCTAGCTCGTCCGCCGCCACCAAGAGCGCTCGTGCCCAACTTTCGTCCGCACTCGCCATGCGCGTACGGAGCGCCTTCATATCGCTGCCAATCGTGTGATGATCATGCAATCGGCCCGCCGCCTGCCAGCGCCAGATGAGCAAGTCCTCAACGTCACGGCCGCTTGGCATGGCCTCCAGCAAGCGGCGAAAGCGCCCGCTCAACCCCTCCTCCGGTCTTTCCTCGATTTCACGTCGATAGAGCTCGCGGCAACCTGTCCACATGCCGTGATCGAGCAAGCCGCGGACCAGCCAGTCGCAGCGCTCCCGTCGGTCGTCCAGCTCGGGCCTTACGAACAGCAGCCAGTACAGGCGCATCGTGACTTCCAGGTTTGGGCCGCAGCTATCCAGCTGCGCGACCAGACTGGCATAAGCGGCCCGCTCGTTGCCGTTGATCGCCTGTCGCCAGACCTTGTCTAGGTCAACGGCGTCGAGCCCGATGCTCCGGACTGGAATGTTTGCCTCGCCCGCACGAGGGTTGGCTTCCTCTCCGGCGGGGGTCGCCGCAGGAATCGGCCCCAAATCGCCTCCCAGGCGAGGCAGCCATTGACCGTAGAGCGACGCCGCTTCATAAGCCTCGCGCACGCGCCGGAACTGTTCCGGATATTGCTCCGGCTTGAAGCGGCGGATTAGTCGCACGTAGGCACGGCGAATCTCCTTGGCGTCGAGGTCCGGCGACACGCCCAGCACCTCGTACGGATCGCGCGGCCAGCGCGTCAAGTCATCGGGTAAGTGAAATTCGCTCATCGGCCCGTGCCGTTACTGCTTCGTGTCTTTTCGCCACATCTCGATGAACTTCTGAAGCTCGGGATCCTTGATTTCAAGCGGTCGCACGTGCTTTGGGTTGACTGGTTGAACCCTCGGCGGCGGTGACGGCTCGGGTGGCGCATTGTATGCCAAGCGCAGCGCACCGCCGATGACGAGCAAGATCACGAGCAGAAGCCAGTTCGTCCCCGACCCCTGATTGGCGGTGGCCCGAGGCTGGCTGCGGTCAGGCGCGACTTCGAAAGTGCGTTGCGTGCCATACGCAGCGGCCAGGTCGAAAGTGCCATAGGTCCGCCGCGCTTCGCGGCTCTTTGCCTCCGCCTCGGGATGGGCGACCAGGCTCAGCAGCAGCTCATCCAGCATGGCGATCCTGGGCCATTGCGCTTCGAGAGTGCGCGCTGCCTGCTTCCAGCTGGCGAGATCGTCGTCGATCTTCCCAAGGATCTCCTGGCGGCGCAAGGCACGTGGGCAGGCGCGCAAGACAAAGAGCTCGGCCAGGAAGTCTGCGAAACGCGGCACGAGCGGATCGGCGTGTTCGATCCGTGCCGGGTCGAGGTCGAGGGCGGTCCGCAGATGTTCCAGTCGCGCCTGCACCGGGCCCAACCAGTCGCCGCGACGCTTCAGCGCCTGCCAGCGTGACCGTCGCGCGACGACATCCAGCATGAAGAACGACCGGGCGAAGTCGTCGAGCTCGCCGCGCAGCTGCGTTTCCAGATCGGCAAGGCCATCGGCCTGGGCGCCGCGGGGGGCGGCAAGCGCCGCGCCGGCGACAAGCTGATAGGCGCTGACCGCGCGGCGGTCCGGCACGCCGCCTTCATCCTGCACGCGTTGCAATAGCGCCGCCCGGGCTTCGGCCTCACTGAGGGCTGCCGTGCTGCCCAGGTAGCGGGCGCCCCACGCGCGCAGCTCGGCAGCCACCGTGTCATTGATCTGCATCAGCGGACTCCTCACGTTCCTCGCCGCCGTCGAAACGGTCCAGAAAGCTGGTCACGAGTGCGCCGATACGCGCGATGGCTTCAGGATCGCGATCGGACAGCGCCCCCTCGAAGCTGTCCAGCAGCTGCCCGAGCATGTCGCGCTCGCCGGGCGACAGTTCCTTGAAGATGCGCTCGGCGCGGCGGATGAGCAGGCGATTGCCGCTTTCCTCGCGCGGGTGGCGTTTCAAGCTTTCCATGGCTTGCACAGCCTTGGCAATCTGCCGGGCCGACATGCCGCGCGCATGCCGCGCGATCACGTGCGTCGTCTTGTGCCGTGTCTCCACGACGGTGGCTTCCACCTCGAGCACGCCGTTGAGGTCATAGGTGAAGCGGACCTCCACGGCTTGACCGGCCGGGCCGCGCGGAATTCCCGACAGCACGAACTCGCCCAGCAGCAGGTTATTCTCGACCCGGCGATTCTCGCCCTGGTAAATCTGGACGACAACCTCGGTCTGATTGGCTTCCATCGTGGCCACCGGCTCAACGCGGCTGACGGGAATGGTGTGTTGCGATGAATGATCGGCAGGAAGTAGCCGTCACGGCGTTCCGAGCCAAAGAGCTTGCTGATGCCGATGCCGAGGGTGAAGGGAGCGACGTCGGTGACGACCAGGTCATCGACGGCGCGATCGCAGGCGATCAGGCCAGCCTGCACCGCCGCTCCCCAGGCCACCACCTCGTCGGGATCGAGCCGGCATTGTGGCGGCTTGCCGAATAGCTGCGTCACGCGCGCGACGACGGCCGGCATGCGCGTCGCGCCGCCAACGAGCACGACCTCATCGAGATCTTTCCAGCCGATGCCGGCATCGCCTAGTGCCCGGCGAATCGGCAGTTCCACGCGGGCCAACGTGTTGGCCGTCCATTCTTGCAACTGGGCGCGCGTGACCGTGATTTGCCGGCAGTCGGGCCCCAGATCACCGTCGTTGCTCGGCACGCGGATGGTCGTCGCCTCCTCGCGCGAGAGCCGGCATTTGGCGATCTCGCACTGCTGCATGAGCCGGGATACCAAGCGCGGCGCCACCAGTTCCGTACGCTCGAAGGACAGTCCGACCGCCTCCAGCACGCGCGCCGCCAGTGAGCGCGTGAAATCCTCACCGCCCAGGAAAGTCTCGCCGGCGGATGACTTGACCTCGAGCACGCCCTCGAAGACCTCGACCACGGAAGCGTCGAACGTGCCGCCACCCAGGTCGAAGACCAGCCAGAGCTTCTCTTTCCGGCCTTCGTGGAAGCCGTAGGCCATGGCAGCCGCCGTCGGCTCGTTGACGATGCGCTCGACCTTGAGTCCGGCGATCTTGCCGGCGTTCAAGGTGGCCTTGCGCTGATGATCATTGAAGTAAGCAGGCACGGTGATTACGGCGCGGTCCACCTTTTCGCCCAGGTACGCCTCGGCATCCTCGCGCAGTGAGCGCAGCACGAGGCTCGACAGTTCCTCCGGGTTGAAGGTCCGGCCGGCGAGCGTCGCCGTCCAGTCCGAGCCCATGTGACGCTTGAAGACCGACGCGCAGCGATCGGGATGCAGGATCTGCAATTCCTTGGCCGCCCGGCCGACCAGCAGCTTGCCGTCCGGATCAATTCCCACGACAGAAGGCGTGAGCGATTCGCCCAGCGCGTTGGGAATGACCATCGGGCCATCTTGCGTTAGATGCGCCGTCACCGAGTTGGTCGTCCCCAGATCGATGCCGATGATGGTGTTCATGCAAGAATCTTTCAGGAATTCGCCGTGTGCTGCGGCAAATTCTACGTCGGCGCAGCAGCGGCGAAGTGCACTCGGTAGAATATTATTATCGCTCATTCACGACCGCAGCAATCGCACATACGGGCACGTGACGCACACCTAAACCGTGACATACTTCCTCGCCATCGAAACCTCCTGCGATGAGACGGCCGCCGCCGTTTTCACCGAGGACCTGACCATCCTCGCCAACGTCGTGGCCTCGCAGACGGACCTGCATGCCCGCTTCGGCGGTGTCGTGCCGGAGGTGGCGGCCCGGGCGCATCTGCAGCGACTCCTGCCGGTCATCGACGACGCCTTGCGTCAGGCGGGCATCACGCTCCAGCAAGTCGGTTGCATCGCCGTGCTGAACTCTCCGGGGCTCGTGGGCGCTCTTCTGGTCGGCGTCAGCGCCGCCAAGGCTCTGGCGCTCGCGCTCGATGTGCCGCTGGTGGCCGGCAACCATATCGAGGCGCACATCTACGCGTGTCGGCTGGCGGCGGGGAGAGATATCTTCCCGTGCGTCGGACTCGTCGTCAGCGGCGGGCATACGAGTCTGTTTCATTGCCGGTCGCCGCTTGCCTTCGATCTGCTGGGCGCGACCATCGACGACGCCGCCGGCGAAGCGTTCGACAAGGTCGCGAGCATTCTGGACCTCGGCTTTCCTGGTGGGCCGGCGGTTGAAAGAGAGGCGATCAGCGGTGATCCGAAGGCGTTTCGCTTCCCCCGATCGTTCCTGCGCGAGGAGCGTCTCGACTTCAGCTTCAGCGGCCTGAAGACGGCGGTGCTGTACGCGGTGCACGGACAGGGTGCGACGCGCGGCGGGCCGCCGCTGACGCCGCAACGACGTGCTGACCTGGCGGCCAGCTTTCAGCAGGCCGTCGTCGATGTGCTGACGGCCAAGGCGGGCCAGGCCCTGGAAAGTACTGCCTTGACGTGCCTTGCGGTTGGCGGCGGGGTCGCGGCCAACCGCTGCCTGCGCAATGCCCTCGAGGCAATGTCCCGCCAACGCGGCGTCGAGCTATTCATTCCACCCATGGATCTGTGCACAGACAACGCGGCCATGGCAGCCATCACTGTCGAGAAATGGCGCCGTCGGGATTGGGCCGCCAGCGACCTGGACGCCGTGCCCTCGTGACGGACGAATGAATCATCACCTGGGTTCCACAACGCGATGCCATTGATTGATGGCGGGGTTGAGGATTTCCTGATGCTTGCCGCTCGGCCAGCGAATCTCCACGCGGTCAACGCGCTCGCGATTGCCAAGTCCGAAATGAAGGTTCTTGGATGACTGAGACAGGTAACCGCCCGCTGCCGGAACCTGCCGGACCAACACCTCCTTGCCGAGGTGCGCCGTGACCAGCGCTCCGACGGCATCGCGATTGCTCTTCGTTCCCTGAAGCTGAAAGGTGATGAAGTTCTTTCTCGGAAAATGGTTCTGAAAGAAATAAGGACTGTCGTTGAAGTTGTTGGTGACGATATCCAGCCGGCCGATCTTGCGGAAGTCCGCGGTCGCGGCGCAGCGCGAGCTGCGTGACGCACTCTCGCCGCCGATCTTCTCGGCGAGATAGATGCCATGTCGCGGCGGCTCGATGCCGTCCTGGCGAGAACGTTCCGAACAAGTCTCATTGCCGTTGTTCATGAGCAGGCGGTTTCCCCAGTAGAAAAATGGGTAACCCATTCCCGATGGCAAGAACACGTCCTCGAAGCCGTCGTTGTTGAAGTCTCCGGTGGCCACGCCCCATGGCCAGAACGTCTCCACTCCGGCCTGTTCCGAGATTTCGGTGAACTTGCCACCGCCCACATTCTTGAAGAGGGTGTTGCCAAACAGCACCTCGTCGTAGCGCACCTGGAACACGTCCACGAGCTTCTGTTCCAGCTTCTCGCCGGCTAGCCCCTCGAAGGAGGCCAGTTCCATCGGCCCGCTCAGCTTGGCAAATTTCTTCTTCTCCGAAAGCTGCAGCTCCGGCGGCGTCATGCCCAGCACGAAGCCAGTCCACATGTCGGAGTGCATGTCCACGATGATCAGATCCAGCTTGCCATCGTTGTTGAAGTCGAACGCCTTGGAGCCGATGGCGCCAAAGGACGTGCGGCCCAGGACGGCACGCGTGACGTCGCTAAACGTGCCGTTGCCATTGTTTCGCCAGAGCTGGCTGCGGCCGAACATGTTCGTGATCAGCATGTCGAGGTTGCCGTCCTCGTCGTAGTCGAAGATGGCGACGTCGCCGCCCCAGCCCTGGCCCTTGACGCCGGCCTTGTCAGTGACATTGGTGAATGTGCCATCGCCGTTATTGCGATACAGGACGTTGTATTCCTTGGGGCTGGCGGCCAGTCCCCAGAGATTCTTCACTCCCGGGTAGTAGAACGCCGCCGGCTCACGATCGGGAAACGTCCAGTTGGCGGTGTTGGTCAGCATGAGATCGAGAAAACCATCCTTGTCGTAATCGAAAAACGCGGCCGTTTGCGAGTGCCCGATCCAGGTGAGACCGGCTTCCTTGGTCACGTCCTTGAACTTGCCGTTGCCCAGATTGCGAAACAGGATGTTGCCGCCGCGGATCGAAGTCACGAAGAGATCCGGATACCCATCGTTATCGATGTCGCCAAAGGCGGCGCCGACGCAGATGCGATCGCCAACCGCCACGCCGGCGTTTTCCGAGACATTGACGAAGGTGCCATCGCCCCGGTTTCTGTACAGGGCATTGGGACCGAGTTGATTGACAAAGTAGATGTCCTCGTAGCCATCGCCGTCAAAGTCGGCGACCGCGACTCCGCAGCCGTGGTCATAGAGGTTGATCTTGAAGTTTTCGCCCTGCTCGCTGGGAAGAAAGGCCATGCGGAAATCGAGGCCACATTCCGCCGCCATGTCGCGGAAGTTGCCAGTCGGCTGCTTGCCGCCCCGGGGCGGCGCTGAATGGTCGGGCTGGCGTATCAGGAAATAGGCCCCGAGTGCCGCAAGCACCACGGTCCCCAGGGCAAGTAACCAGCTACTCTTGAGCACGCAACTCTCACACGCGCCGTCCGGCGCTTCTAGGGGGCGATGGTTTTCCCTGGAATCACGGTCTCCACCGCAGCGTTGCCCTCTTTTCCTTCCTCGACGACGATATGCCTGTCCGCACGGATGTTTGTCAATTCCTGCACCTGACCGGAGGGCCAGCGGATGGTCAAGCGATCCACGGAGTCGGCGTCGGCCAGTCCGAAATGCACCTGGTTGGGCATCTGCGACATGTAACTGTTGAGCGGGTAGAGTTCGCGCACGATCTGACGGCCCTTCGCGTAGGCAGTGAGACGTGCGCCGATGCCAAGGCGATTGCTGGTGCGCCCACGCAGGGAAACGTGCAGGTAGTGGCGCTTGTGCCCCGCGTCAAGCAGCCGGTTTTCATAGAGCGTCACCGCGCCGCCGCCGACCTTGCGAACGATCAGATCGATGCTCCCGTTGTTGCGAAAGTCGGCGCCCACGACCGAGCGGCCATCGCCCTCGGCGTCGGCCCCGGAAAGATAGCTGAGGTCCACGAAGCCGGTGCCGGCAAGGTTCATGTAGAAGCGCTGGCGTTCATGATTGCTCAGGTTGAAGCCGGCCCCGACGATGTCCCATGGATTATCCACCCAGAACTCGTCGATGGTCGGATCCACCTTTCCGGGAGCGCAGAGCCTGGCGCCGCGATTGAATGGCTGTGCAACTACAGCCTGCCACAAGCAGCTTCAGCCGTCGGGCTTGTCGCGATCGAGGCTGATGAACCCCGAGGTCGCGAACAGGTCGAGAAAGCCGTCGTTGTCCAGGTCGAGCAGCGCCGGCCCGTAGGCCCAGCCGACGTCGTTCATCTGCCATTTCTGTGCGACCGGCGTGAACTTCAAGTCGCCCTGGTTCACATACAGCTGACTGCCGGATACGAAACGGCGCATCTTCGCCATCAGGTCTTCTGGATAAGTCCCCGGCTTGACGTTGCCAATGATGCGGCTGCCGGTCTTGGAATACATGTTGCCGAGATAGATGTCGATCTGGCCGTTATTGTCGATGTCTCCGCAGGTAATGCCCATCGTGCCGAAATCACCGGGGCCGGGGACCAGGGTCTTCTCGGTAAAGGCGCCCTTGCCGTTGTTCAGCAGCAACACGCCGTTGCCGAATTCGTTGGGGACATACAGGTCTGGTCGCCCATCGTTGTTGATGTCCAGCCAGACGGCGCTGAAGACGGAACGCTGACCGCCCGAGGTGTTGCTGGCCACGGTCACATCCTCGAACTTCCAGTTGCCGAGGTTGCGCCATAGCTGGTTGCCGCGTGGATCCGCACTCTTGCCGTCCAGCCAGGAACCCTTCTTGGTCTTGCCCGGGCGGGTGATGTAAATGTCCACGAGGCCGTCGCCATCGTAATCAGCCAGGGCGAGGCCGACCGCGTCCATGGGGATCCGCAAATTGGTCTTGGCGGCGACGAAGCGCTTGCCGGCCTCATTGCGATAAATGTGGCCGGCAACGACCAGATCCTCCCAGCCATCGCCGTCGATGTCCACAAAGGCGGCAAGCGTGAACGCCGCCGAGCGCGAGGGATAGACGAGCAAGCCAAGATCCGCTGTGACGTCCTGAAACTTGCCGCCCGGCAGCCCACGATAAAGCGCAATCCGATCCAGGTCCGTGATCAGGACATCCATCCAGCCGTCGCGATCGAAGTCGCACAGATAGACGCCGCCAGTCGAGGGAACGGTCGTTTTCTTGTCCCAGTTGTCATGAAACAGCGTGGGATCGATGCCGCGTTCACGCGTGACGTCGTGCAGGAGAAAGCGCGTGGCGCTGGCCTGCTGCACCTGCGTGATGCCGCATGCCTGCAGCCAGCCGGCTTCATGGTTGTTCTGCGGGCGCGGCAGCGAAAACTGCACTTGAACGACGACCTCGCCCGGCTGTCCGGGCTGGATCTCGCCCCACAGACGCAGGACGCCCGCCCCTTGCCAGACACTCTCGAGATCATTGCGTTGCCGCGGCGCCACGGTCTTCGGATTCAGCTTGACCTGGGGCGGCGCCGAGAACAGCTTGCGGTATGCCAATAGCTGATCGACGAAGGCCTCCCGGGAAAGCGCTGCTGGAGGCGATGAGTCGTCTTTCTGGCGAAGGATCTTGCCGAAGCCAAGATTCCGGCGTTCCTCGAGCGGATTGCTGGGTTTGCTCCCCTTGAAGTCAGGGGCCAGGAGGCTCAGCAGCCTGGCGCGGTCCATGTTCTTCAGAGCTTCCGCCAGATCACGGAACCAGAACTTGCTCAGGACGAGGACATGATGCTCGACATCCCAGATGTACTGCCGTTCCTCGGCGGACATGACCGCTTCGCGCTCGTCGCCGTTCTCACGCGGCGCGCCGCCGAACCAGAGCCAGGCGCCCAGGCCGATTAGCAGCAGTAAACCAAAGCTCAGCACGCCACGAAACATGGCATTTTCCTGGAGTCGAGCGACTCAGGGAACCGGCGGACTCGGAAACAGATCGACGAGCGCCTTGCGATGGATATCTGCCTTTTTCTTGTCGCCCGTCTTCTCGTAGTAATCGATCAGCAACTCGTGCCCTTCTTTATGATAGGGATTCACATTGAGGGCACGATTGAGGAACTGCGCCCCCAGCTTAGCATTGCCGTGTAACAGGAAGACCTTCCCGGTCTCGACCATGATATTGGTGTTGCCAGGCATGCGATCAAGGTCTTTCAGAAGCTGACGGATCTTCTTGGCTGCCTCCTGAACGGTCTTGTATTCCGACAGGGCTTGCTTGGCAGATCCCTTGCGCTTGGGGTTGTTCTGCAAGGTGAAAAAGAGCGCGTACTGGGCATCGACGTTGCCCGGGTCCGTTTCGATGGAACGGCGCAGGAACTTCTCCGCCGTGTCCAGCCTGCCTTCCTGAATCTCGATCTGGCCACGCTCGAAAAGAGCCTTGGCGTCATCAGGGGCCTTTTGCAGCAGCGCGTCGAATGTCTGGCGAGCCTCGTCCAGATTGCCGTTGTGATACTGGTACTGGCCCCAGGCATGCATCACCCGGGTGTCGTCCGCATGGTCCCGTCTCAGGATCTCCAGGTGCTCCTCCGCCTCGGGCACCTTTCGGCCGCCGAGCAAGTATTCCACCAAACGCAGGCGAATCTCCCAGCGGTCGGGGGCAATCTGAAGGATGCGAACGGCATCATCATAAGCTCCCTCCACGTTCTCCATCTTTTCGCGCACCCAGCCGCGCCAGCTCAGGGCCCGGAGATTGTCGGGGTCATGCTTGAGCCATTCGTCGAGATAGCCGAGGGCCGCCATGAAGCGCAGGTCCGAGAGGTGACGGTGCGCCAGCGTCTGCAGGATCCACACGGAATCGGGATGCTTCTCTTCGAGGCAGCGGCGCAGTCCAGGCTCCCAGCGCAGGATCTCGCCGGACTGAGCCTTCATCAGCACCCATTCCAGCTGGATCCTATCGGACATGCCGCCAATGCGCTTGCACTCGTCGAGTTGCCGCTCGGCCTGAATGTAGTCTCCGCCCATGCGACAGACGCGTGCCAGCAGGAGATTGGTTTCCAGATCGTGTGGCCACACCTGCAGGCTCAGCTCGAGATGACGGCGAGCGTCCTTGAGCAGGTCGTTATGCAGGCACCACAGGGCGGCGCGATAGTGGTACCTTGTCCAGACGAATACAGAGAGGACAGCCACCAGCCCGAGGGTGATGGCGCAAACGACCACCCCCGTCTTGGGCCAGCGCCGCAGAAATACGATCGGCTGCCGAATTGCGCAACGAACGAGGCTTGACCGCGATGGAAACATCATGGTGAACGGCCGAGATCTAGATCGGCATGCGCCATTCAGCAGCGGCCCGTTCGTAGTTCCGCCGTCTGGCAGTTTTCCTGCCGTGGAACCCTAACCGCCGGAAGGCGGAACTACGAGCTATCTCCCGCTGCTGAAGCGCGCACGGAGATTACTATTTCAGTTCAATTGTCGTGGGCGCATTGCCGGCCTTGATATCCCAGGTCAGGTCGGACGACTCTTTCTTTGCGTACTTGGCCGGGAGTTCGATGTACTTCCTGGCCTTGCTTGTGTCCACTTTCACGTTTTCCTTTTGCTGAAGCATCTTGGGATCGACCTTGATGTTCTCCCCCTTTGCCTTGGCCTCCACGGTCGGATCACCGATGGGGCCCTCGGCGCCCTTGAGGAAAGAGTTGTCGACAGTGACGATCACCGCGCCAAGAGCCGGCACATCCTTGGCAGCAAATGTGCCGTCGTATTGAATCTCGGCGGTGTAAGCTGGCCCACCATCCTTCGGATGGAACGTGATACGGCCGCCTGGCACGGGCTTGCCTTGGTACGTGACTTTCCCATCCATGCCCACGCCTTTTGCCGGACCCTTGGTGCATCCAGCGATCGACACACTGAAAACGATGCCGACCAGGATGAGCAATGCGGACGACAACTTATGACCGTTCATAGCACCCCCTCAACAAGATTGAAAATGGGGAGCGAAACGCTCCCCATTTCGTGAATCAGATTTGAATGGACTTACTTGACTACCAGTCGTCACCCAGGGACTTGCCGTCCGCCGGATGCCAGGCCCGATACCAGGTCGTCAACGTGATGTTCGGGTTGATGGTACGAACGGTGCCGTCCACCATGCCGACGGTGAGCCCACCAGCGCCATAGGACTGGAGCCGGCGCGGATCACAATCCGCATCCACGGGCGCCAGCTGGGGAAGGTCCACAAGGTTCGGTGCAGCCTCATTACCGAGTGGTAGGTAAGCCGGCGCATGCGGATAACCCGAACCCTGGTAATAGGAATACGACCACATGGTCTCCACGCCGCGACCGGTGCCGCTGCCAGCAACGATCGAACCGTTACCGCACACAGCGTAGTGTTCGGCCCAGGCGATCGTGTTCGAGGTGCCGTCCCGGAAGGACTTACCGATCGACTTGGCTGGACCGGACCACCAGGCGTAGTAGCTCGTCGGGTTGTTGCCGTCATACGGGATGTAGCCCAGCGCTTGCGTGTTGCCAACGTAGCTGGTCAAGCCCAGACTGGCCCAGCTGCCTAGGCCGTTCGACGGCACCGTGCCATCGCCGGGAGCGATGAACGTCGAAACGGGAACGCTGCTGCCGGTCCAGGTCGTCCAAGCAGGTTGGCTGTTCCAGCCCGGCCCCTTGTAGATCGGGTCCTGTTCGATGTAGGGCAACAGGTGATACATGGCCGTCCCGTAGTGTCCCGAACCGTAGTTCGGCTGGCTCCAGCCAGTGGTCCAGCCCAGATCCCTCGGGAACGAGCCGGCAACCAGTGGAATAAACTTGTGCGTGCCATCGCAGGTGTGCAGGGCCAGCGAAATCTGCTTGAGATTGTTGGCCGACTGCGTGCGCGCTGCCGCCTCGCGCACCTTTTGCACCGCCGGAACCAGCAGCGCGATCAAGATCGCGATGATGGCGATCACAACCAGCAACTCAATGAGGGTAAACCCTCGCCAACGCCTCAGAAGTGTACGCATAGCGTCTCCTTGAAAAGAAGGACGAATAAGAAAGGTTCCTTCACAACCGACAATTCTTCCAAGGTTTTAGGGCTGTGTCAAGAAAAAAGTCGAGCAAAAATGTGAAAAATCTGAAAAATCCGTACTGCAGGCAAATTCCCCCATAATCCCGGCAAAAATGCTTGCCCATTGCCGCCATTACGACAGGCACCTAGCGGCCTATGTGCCGGACGGCATCGTCCAGCTGCGCGGCCAAATTAGACGCCGACTCTCCTGGTCGCTTCAACCCAGACTTACTGAGACATTACTGGCTTCATACGCAAAACATTGATATATATATCTTTACGACAAATGCGCCATTTCGGGGGCGGAGCTGGAAGCCGACGCGGGTAGCAATGCTTGCATTTTTTTCTGGTGTGCCTTAACGCTTTGCCTGCACCGCCTTGAGAATCACCGGCAGCAAGATGCGATTGATCTCGCGGTGGCCGGCCTCATTGGGATGGCACAGATCGGTGGTCCACTTGGCGATGTCGGTCCCCTTGGATCGCGCCCTGGACCAGTGAAGGTAATGATCCACAAGTGGGACTCTGGCTTCCTTTGCGACGGCCCGACACGCCTTCAGGTAGTCCTCCAGGCGGACATTGGGGTCCTCGTTGGCGCCGTTCCTGGCCCCGTCTCCCCAGCGCGGCTCGGTCATCAGCACCGGCTGGATGCCGGCCGCCTTCAGCTTGTCAACGATGTCGCGTAGATGTTTGGCGTACTCATACTTCGAGATGCGCGGCGCCTTCTTGCCCTTGTCCACGTAGCTATCGTTGGTGCCGTACATGATCGTGACCAGCGCCGGCTTGAGGGCGATGACCTTGTCGAGCCGCGCCAGCGCCTGATCGGCCCGCTCCCCGCCGATGCCGACGTTGACGACCTCGACCTTCACGCCCTTGGCCTTCAGACTCGCCTCCAGCATGGCGGCGAACGTCTGCTCCTTTTTCACGCCGCCGCGCACGCCGCGCGTGATCGAATCACCCAGGGTGACGATTCGGATGGGAGCGGCGTCGTCGGCCGGCAGCCGATGGGTGAAAATGGCCAGAAGAGCAAGGCAAGCAAGAAGACGCGAGAACATCGATTTCTCCCAGTAAAGTGGCCGCACAAAGCCGCCGGCGCCGATGAGGTTAATCACTCTCGGACGAATACCGCCGCAACGTGCTCTGGGCCGAAGTCAATACGGTCAAGCGGAGCAAGAGCGATCGACGTGGCCGGCAGCGACTCCAGCTGGCCCCAATACCGCTCAGCGAGGACCTCCTGGATCGTTACCCACATTTTCTCGCAGTCGACAACGGGGGATCCGTCCGGATCTGTGTTGAGGAATAGGAACAGAAGCTGGACCATCTGACCGACTTGCAACCCACTGCGCTCGGCCCGACTCGGGATGTGGAACGTACTGGGAGCCTCGGCGTGCCGACTCTCCGCGTTATCCAGCGTCCAGCGGTCTTGCTCCAACGTGGCCATCACGATCGCCTTTGGACATGTGTCAGTGGTGCGAGTCCGTGCCCCATGCCTGCGAACTATTTCCGTCCCAGCATCCGGTCCAACGCATCGGCCGTCTGGTAGACGAGCGCCTCCGGATAGTGCTGGAAAGGGTGGAAATACTCGAAGGTGAGGAAGTCGCGGTAGCCGACCTTGTCGAGCGCTTCCATGACCGCTGGCCAGTTGGTGGTGCCGTCCAGCAAGGGGCGGAAGGATTCCAGCGAGTGATCGGTCCCCTTCGTCGTGAACTCCTTGAAGTGCGTGTTCTTGATGCGCGTGCCGAGCTGGGTGATCCAGTGTTCGGGATGCTGGAAGAGCATGATATTGCCGGTATCGAAGTGGACGCGGACGTGCTTGTTCTTGAAGCTGTCCACGAAGGAGTTCATCTCGGCGGGCGTCATCAGGTAGCCGTTGAAGAAGATGTTCTCGATGTTGAGATGGACGCGCAGCTTCTCGGCACGCGGCAACAACCGGCTAACGGCGTCGCGGGCCCGGCGGTCGCAGACGTCGTTGGCCACCGGCTCATGATCGGTCCGCCAGGGGATGGACACGGCGCCGGGAACGACGAGCAGGTTTTCAGTCCCCAGGTCATGGGCCGCCTGGATCATCTGCCCGGCCAGCTCGAAGCCGCGTACCCGCTTCTTGGCATCGTTGCTCGACAGCGGATACGGCCAGAAGAGAAACGAGCACAACCCGCTGATGGCGATGCCGATCTTCTCCGCCATGCTGCGGATGCCGGCCAGGTCCTTCGCGGTGGCCCGCGGCGACAGGTCGTTGTCCAGGTCGTAGTTCAGCTCGATGCCGTCGAAGCCGGCTTTCCTGGCGAGCTGCAGGCACTCGCGCAGGTTCATGCGCTCCGGGTAGGGGAACGCCCAGAGGTTGATGGACTTCTTCATCTGGTAGCGGCGTGGCGAGGCGCGGCGTGCATCGGGCTTATCCTGCGCCGCGCCGTCCGCGGCTCCCGCCAGCGCCGCCGTGCCGCCGACGGCGATGGCCGATTGCAAGACGCCGCGACGCGTGAGGGGATTGGCTGGATCGGACATGGCGTTACTCCGCTGGCCTCAAAAAACCACGGATGTCACGGATTGCACGGATGGAACAGAATCACTCGGGCAATGTTCCTTGGATCCGTGTTATCAGTGTAATCCGTGGTTCGTGGGCACGCCAGTGACTTGCCCAGAAGCGCGGCGGTTGATTTTGATCAACCACAAAGACAAAGGCATTGTCGTTCCGTGATTTCTTTGTGATCTTTGTGACCTTCGTGGTTGCAATGATGCGTTAGGCAATGTTCCTTGAATCCGTGTTATCAGTGCAATCCGTGGTGCGTGAGCCCGCCAGCGACTTGCGCCGGAAACGCGGCGGGGCGATGATGAAGCTGGCCACCACCGCCGCCGCGAACAGATAGTAGATCATGTTCAGGTACTGCTCCGGAATCTCCGGAAACATGAGCCATTGCAGACATTTGCCCACGAAGGTCTGCGAATCAAAGCTCTCGCCGCGAAAGGCATGCTCCCAGGTGGTCAACGGACACTCGAAGCCGATCACCGCCTCGAAGGCCACGATGAGGATCATGGCCATGTGCGTGAAGCGAAACCAGGGATTGCGGATCCACTGCCAGCGCAGCACCATGCCGAGCACGATCGCCAGCATGCCGCCGATCACGAAGAGGAGGTAGCCGAGGTGGATGGCGACGATCACGTTGGCAAGGAATTCATTCATTGGTTCCTCCAATTATAGGAGGCGCGGGCGCTTGGTTTATTCCTGGTCGCGCCGGATAACTGCGCGCGAAACCGCCAGGCGAGCTTGGCTTCACGCCTGTCTGATCAGGTCAGCGAATCGTGACGGCCACGCGGTGCGGGGTGAGTTCCATGTTGCCGGCGGCGTCTTCGGCGCGGGCCTCGACGCTCATGTCGCCCGACTTGAGGTTTTCCAGCACGATCTCCCACTGCGCGAAGTTCTCCGCCAGCGGGCGGGCGGGACGATTGTTGACGAGGACCTTCTTGACCTCGCCGTTGTCGGAGGTCTCGCCGCGAATCAGCAGCTTGCCGGGGCCCATCTGTTTGAAGTAAGTGATGACCGTGGCCGGCGGCAGGTCGTCCACCGGGGCGAGCAGCTTCGGGAACGGCACGCCCTTGACTTCCATGGCGCGCGATTCTTCGCCGGTCAGCGGGGCGTCGGCCTGGAACTTTCCCTGGTTGGCGCGGAACTCGCCGGAGCGGGTGCTCACGACCATGACGTGCCGGCCGGGACCGTACCAGTCGTGGATGAACACCGGGACGCTGCGGGCCGTCTTCGGATCGGGCCGCGGGCCGCTGCCGAGGTTCACGATCGCCTTGTCGCGCGAGTTCACCGTCCAGTTCTTCACCTTCACGTTGCGGAAATGCGACTCGGCGTTGCCGGTCGGGTTGTCGTCTGTGAGCTGAATGAGCGGCGTGCTGCCGGACGTGCACGCCTCGAATGTCAAGCCATCTACACTCAGCGACCCGAACTGGATGCTGTCGTCGTCGTGCCCGCGGTTGAACGGCTCGGTGCCGGAATGGCCGATGTACATGTTGCGGTACACGTGATGGTTGTAGTTGGGGTGATAGACACCGTAATGGACGTGGTCGATCTTCATGTTCTCGACCAGAAGCGACGGCACCTGGGGGCGGAAGGCGTAATGCTGGTTCCAGATCTTCATGTTGCGGACAATGAACGGATGATGGAAATCCGGGCCGATGCCCTGCACTCCTTCGCCAAGGTTGAAGCCGTACTGCCCGTCGCTGTGACAATCGTTGCCGTCGAAGCGGATGAAGGGCAGCGTGCGGACATCGACGGCCTTGCGCGTGCCGTCCGGCTGGCGGATGTTGAAGACGGTGCGGAACGAGCTGCCAGAAGTCGCCTCGTAGCGATAGCCGTACTGGTCGTTCTCGCAGGCGACGTTGCGGGTGAAGGTGTTGAGGCTATTGGTCCACCAGAAGCCGGAGCCTTCGTTCTGATCGAAGGGGAGTGCCTGCTTGGGCAACGGCTTGGAGCGGTACGATTGCACGGCGAGGTTGCGGTCGAGGACGTTGTAGACCTCGGTGCCGTCCTCGAGGAAGAAGCCGTGGCCGACGCTGCCGTAGCCGACGTTGTCGCGGACGACGAGGTAATTGGTGCCGTGGATGGTGATCCAGCGATTGCCGCTGTCCCAGACGGAGTTACCGACGAGGAAGCTGCCGCGCATGCTGTCGCCGCACAGGTGATAGTGGATGCTGTAACGGCCGAGCAAGCCTTCCTTGCCGAGATGTCGAAACTCCGAGTAGCTGATGGAGCCGGCGGAATGGCGATGGTACATCGTGTGGCCGCGTCCCTTGGCGGGGTTGGCGGACTCGACGATGACGTTTCGGCTCAGGTTGGCGACCTCGCCGCGATAGTCGCCGTCGCCCTTGTGCTCGTGGGTCAACGGCCCGTCGAGGACAAGCTGCTTGCGGTCGATGGACTTGATCAGTCGCTCCTCGGTGAAGACGTTGCGATTGGCGACGCCGGGCCGGCGCGTGCCGCCGCCGTTCTCGTCGCGCTGCGTGGCCGTGACGATGACGCGGTCGCCAGCCTTCCAGCCGGAAACCGGCTCGGCAAGCGTGATGGTGTCATCTCCCTTCTTGGCGGTGGCACCGAGGCGCACCCAGGTGCGGTTCATGGCAGCGCCATGAAAGTCCATGCGACCGGCGCAGCAGACGATGGCCGGACACGAGTCGCGATTCATGCCATAAAGGTAGTAGAGTCGAATGAGAGCGCGATGCTTGGCGGGGATCGGCTCGTCCGGCGTGCCCACTTCGAGCGTGGCCCGCGGCAGCTCCGGGTCCGGGCGAAACGCATGGGTCGAGCAATCGAAGCCGTCCTCGATGTACTGGTCTCCCGGCTGCACGGTGATGAGCCCGGCGCACAGTTGCGTGTCGCGATCCCGCGCAAACCGCAGCGTACCGGCCACGTGGACGGCCCGCAACACCGTGTCGGCGTCCCGGTCGTAGATCACGACGTGCCCCGGCTTGATCTGCACGCGTGCGCCGGTGCCGGGAACCTTGTTGCTGGTCCACGTGGCCGGGTCCGACCAGTTGCCGGACCTGGCGGTGGTCATGACGTTGGCACGCCGTTCCTGAGCAGTGACATGCCCGGTCGAGCTGGCCAGGAGAATTGCAGCTGCGGCAAGAATGGACGCGTGGTGGTTGGTCATCATTTTCTCCAGACGCCTCCAGCGGAAGTCTCTTGAGATTATAGTCCACAAGATCGGTTCGGACTTCGAGCAGACAACGATTCTCCGCACGATGCCGGTTTCTTACAATCTACTCTGACAGATTGCGGGCATTCGATGAGGTTTCAGACCATGGATGATCGGCAAGGCTTCAGCCTGGCAACCAGGCTCGTCTTTCTTCTGCTGGCTTTGCTCCCCGTCTGGTACCTGCTGCACGAGCATTTCAGCAAGCCGGACGAACTCGATACGCGCGCTGTGACCTTCACCGAAACCGTGGTTCGCATCACGGTGGGCTTCATCGGGTTTCTGGCCGTCATCCTGCTGGTTCATGGTGGCAAGCGTGGCAGGTCGTCCAAGCCTTCGAAGCCCAGCGTGAGCTGGTTCGCCTGCCCGTCCTGCGGTCAGCGCGTGCAACGCCGGTCTGAAGAGCATGGTTCGAGCGTCACATGCGGGGCATGCAACAACGAGTTCGAGCTGAACCCGGTCGCGGCCTCGACCCCGGACGCCGGCAGCGAGGAAGACGTCAAGAAATGGCTCGAGGAATTGACCGAGCAACGCCAGCGAAGCAGGCGCATGTGACTCGTGGATCTTCGGCCCATGCTGAAGACACACGCTGAATCAGCGGATCGAGTTCAGGTATGCCATCAAGTCGGCCATGCCTTGCAGGTCGATCTGCTTTTCCAGGCCCTCCGGCATGAAAGATAGTCCGGTGCTGCGCAGTTCGTCGATATTGACGCGCAGGACGGTTTCACTGGCGCCGTCTGGCCGGCGAATGGTGATACTGTTGGCAGTCTCCGAGGCAATCAAGCCGGTGAGGGAGCGGCCGGCATCGGTGACCAGCACGTAGGTGAGAAACTTCGGCAGCACCTCGCGGTTTGGGTCGAGGATGTTGAGAAGAATCGCCTCGTTGCCGCGGTTGCGGATGGCGGACAGGTCGGCGCCGACTTCGTTGCCGACGCCTTCAAGGCGATGGCAGGCGGAACAATCCTTGACGAAAATCGCTTTGCCACGCTTCGCTTCGCCCTTGAGCTGCAGTGCCTTCTGATAGGCGGCGACAACTTCCTGCCGGCGTGCGAGCTTGGTCGCGGCCAGCAGCTTCGCCGCCCGCGCCTTCAGCGCCGGATCAGCATGCGACTGAAGAAGCTGCAAGCGGGCCGGATCGACATCGCCGCGGCCGACCTTCTTGCTTTCGACAGCATCCAGAAAGGCGGCGACCCCGGCCGGCTGCGAGAATAGTGTCTCCGCCGCCGTGGCCCGCAACGCCGGGCTCAAGCCCGGCCAGGCGGCCAGCACCAGGCCGGACACCTCGCGCGGATCGAATCGACCCAGGGTTTCCAAAACGGCTGACTGCACCGGCTGCGGCTGACGAAGATGCAATAGTTCGCTGAACAGCTCTTTCACGTCGGCAAGCCGGCTCAATCCCAGCGTGCGAACGGCGGCCACGCGAGCCGCGATCTCCTGCTTGTCGTCCTGGGCCGTCCGCCGGGCATCGCGGATCAGGTCGGTCAGGATCGCGCCCGCCTTGCCGGAGCGGTCCAGGCCCAGTTCCCGAACTGCGGCGGAGGGACGGCTCACCAGTGCCTGAACGATCGCCTGTGACAGGCGTTTCTCGGCATCGGTCAAGCCGTCAAGCCCCTGGACGACGGCGGCCAGTTCGTCCTTCTTGCCCGCCGCGCCGATCTGTGCTGCAAGCGCCTCCAGCAAGCTCTTGCCGTGTGTTTCGTCACGCAGTTTCCTGTCGGCGAGCACCAGCCGGAACAGATTACCGGCGCGGCCGTTGCTCGAACTCAGGATCGCCAGCCGAAACCACGCGTCCTTGCCGTCCGACTTCGCCAGTGTCACGAGGTTGCGCGTCGGCAAGTCGCCCGGAAACTGGCCCAGCGAGAACGCCAGCTGATAGCGCACGCGCAGATCGGCATCGGTGACCATCTGTTCCAGCCTGGCCCGTATCGCGGGCGACGAGGCGAAACGCTCCGCCAGCCGCAAGGCGTGCTCGCGCACGCGCGGTTCGGCATCGTCGAGCGCGCGCAGGAGCACTGTTTCCTCCAGTCGTTTCAAGCCGTCGAGCGCATACAGAGCATGAAGTCGGCCGAGAGGCGACTTCGATTCGGCCGCAAGCTTCCGCAGCGGCGCGACGGCGGCGGCATCCTGGCGTTGATAGATCAGCCGCGACGCCGTGTCGCGGTGCCAGCCGTTGGCATTCTCCAGCAAGGCCACCAGCTCGGCAGTGGCCGCCTTGCCGAGTCTCGGTGCTGCCCGGCGCTTGTGGTCCTCATGCACGATGCGGTAGATGCGTCCGCGATCCACGCCGGCGCTCACGTCCATGTGCTTGAGAATCTGCGGCGGTAGAAACGCGGCCCCCTCGATCAGCTCGCGATACATGTCGATGACATGCAAGGCGCCGTCGGGAGCATTGCGGAATTGCACCGGCCGAAACCAGTTGTCCACGGAGGCGAGAAACTCGACGCCGGCGTCAGCACGCCGAGCGACCAGGCCGACGCCGTCGGGCTTCAGCTCAGCGCGAAAGACCAGGTTGCCGGACACCTCGCCGACGAACCCATTGCCGCGATACTGCGCCGGCCAGGCATCGCCGCGATAGATGGTCACTCCGGTGGCCCCGGTGAAGAACCCCGCCGGCGAACCGCCCTCGTCCGAGCCCGGCACGACCTTGTTGGTGCGCAGCCGGGTCCGCAAGGCCCGCCACGGCTCGACGGCGCTGACGCGAAACAGTTTCGTCGTCCGTCCCGTGGGCAGGATGTTGACTGCCGGCGCGGGGGCGACCAGGTATGGGTTGCGGGCCAGGTAACGGCGATCATACATCATCACGTGCACCGGATCGCTGTTGCCGCAGGCGAACACGCGGCCCCAATCGTCCATGGACATGCCATGCTGCAGGCCGCCGCTGGTCAGCTCAAAGACGTTATCCGCTGACGGGAGCAGCGCCTGGCGAGGATCGAAGACAAAATTCTGGTTACGGACATTGACAGGCTTCGCGTTTGGCTGGCTGGCGAGGCGCACCATGCCTCCGGCGATACTGGTGGAAATGTGCAAGCGATTGTCCAGACCCCAGTGGAACGAGTTCAGCATGCCCTCGCCGGCCTTGTCGCGGTCGAAGCCGGTGAAGACCTTGATGCGCACGTCTGCCTTGCCGTCGCCGTGCGAGTCCTTGCAATAAAGGATGTCCGGGACCGCGGCAACGAAGATGCCGCCATCGTAGCATGCCACCGCCGCGGGTGCGTCGAGGTTATCCACGTAGATGGTGCTCTTGTCGTATCGGCCGTCGCCATCCGTGTCCTCGAGCATGCGCACTCGACCGCGACCCTTGAACTTCGGGTTGGCGTACTGGTTGTACTCCGTGAATTCGGCGACAAACAGGCGCCCGTTCTCGTCGTAGTCGATGGCCACCGGGCTTGAGAGCAGCGGCTCGGCTGCCACCAGTTCGACACGAAAACCGGGGCGAGTCCGAAATGCCCTGAGCGCCTCGGCGGGCTCCTTCGGCGGAATGCGCGGTAGCTCATCCTTGTAGTCCTTGTCGGCACGATCGGGCTGTTTGTCGGTACCGTCGCCGCGCAGCAGACATAACGACGCAGGAAGGAGCAGCATTGCAAGCAACGAACGCACTGAAGCCACCTTTCTTCATGGAACGACTCGGCTGCTGCCAGCATATGGTGCCTGGACGAGGCGGCAATGTGTCGTGCCTTCGTGTGCGCGGCGCGGATCGAGCGAGCACGAGGCGTGAGCGCGGGTGACCATCCGCCCTCGCTGCCGCGGGCGACCTCTACCCATTCTCATCAGCTTGCCTGGTCGAGGCGCGCTTGACACTTGTCGGCGACGCCTGTACCGTGCGGCGGGCAAGCTTCCAATCTGGCGCCAAGGAGGGCGTGATGGCGATTGTTTCCCGCATCGGCGATTTCCTTTCCGACGACCGGCTGCTCTTCAATCTGATCGCGATCCACGTACTCCTGGTGGCCAGCCTGGTTGTGCCGATCGTTCTGCGGCGATTGCTCGTCAACGGCAGCAATCAACTGGTGCACATGACAGGATTGCACTGGCTGAACGGCCTCAGCCAGGAAGCAGGCCGGCGGCTCAAGGCCGTGTGTTTCTGGGCGACATTGGGCGCGATGACGTTGACGATACTCGGCGGATGTATCTATCACTTTGCTGCCGGACGGGACGTACGGGCCGACTTCGAAGCCTGGTATGCCCAGCTTACCTGGCGCGACGCATTCACGCTGGGTCGCGCGCTTGCCGAATTGTGCCTGCTCGGTCTGGGCATCTGGCTGGGGACGCGGCAGCTGCGCCGCTGGCTGCCCAGACTGCAAGATTATCTCGCAACTCATCTGGTCACCAAGGATCGCGAGGAATCGCTGCGGCGCTGGTTTCTTCTGCTCGAGCGCTATGGGATTTCGTTGCTCTGCCTGGGTGCGCTGTGGTGCGCCCTGCAGATCATCCACATGGGGCCGCTCGCAGATACGGTCGTCGGCTTCCTCACTCGCGTCGTCACCATCGTCTCCATCGCCAAGCTATTGACGCTGTCGTGCCGGACGCTGTCGCACGCCCTGTCGGCATGGGGGGACAGGCAACTCGGCAAAGGCAAATTTCGCAACTACTGGGAACGTGTGACTCGGCTGTTTCCCTTCGGCGAACGCTGCTTCGAGGCTGCCGTTTACGTGTCGGCGGCCTCGATGTGCATCCGCGAACTGGAGTTCATTGCTGTTGTCGCCGACTACGGCTCGCGCCTGGTCGAATGCATCGGCATCTTCTTTGGCACCCGTGTGGTCATCGAACTGCTCACCGTGCTGCTCAACGAGGCCTTCGGCCTGTACGACGAGGAGCGCCCGCTCGACCAGAAAGGGCAGACGCTGGTGCCGCTCCTGCAATCCGTCGGGCAGTATGTGCTCTACTTCGGCTCGGGTGTGATGATCATGGGCGTCCTGGGCGTGCCGACGAGCCCCATCCTGGCAGGGGCCGGCATCCTCGGCCTGGCCGGCGGCCTCGGCGCCCAGAGCCTGGTCACTGACGTGGTTTCCGGCTTCTTCATCCTTTTCGAGAATCAGTATCTGGTCGGCGATTACGTAAAGGTGAACGACGCCGCTGGCCGCATCGAGGCAGTCAGCATTCGCCATACCCAGGTGCGCGACGACCAGGGCCGGCTGCACATCATCCCCAACGGACAGATCAAGTCCGTCGTCAATTACTCGAAGGGCTACGTCATCGCCGAGGTTGACTACAAGGTCCCGGCGGACCGCAATGTCAGCGAGGTCTTCCAGGCGATGATCGAGGCCGGCCGGCGGCTGCGCAAGTCGCACCGCGAAGTCCTGGGAGACACTGTCATCAAGGGCCTCGTCGATCTCACTCCCAGCGACATGATCATCCGCGCCGTCACCCGGGTTCAGCCCGGCACTCATCTGGCGATGCAATCCGAGTACCGCCGCATGCTCAAGGAAGTCTTCGACGAGCAGAAGGCTGCCGAGGCGCAGAAGGCAAGCGAACTGAAGGCAGCCGAACTGAAGCTGGTGGCGTAGGAATGCCGCCGTCCTACATTTTTCCGGCGCCGGATTCGCGCATCACCTGCCGGAGACGCTCGCGGCACGAGGCCTCGTTCGGTTCGGCCAGCGTCGGCAGAAAATGGCTGTAGGACAGGTTCGGATTGAAATACGGGTCGCCGGCCTCGATGCTCGGGCCCATCTCCAAATAAGCGCGGCGCATGTCCGGCAAGGGCAGGTGATTGAAGCGCGTCCGGCCTTCGTGGTGCAGCATGGGGGCGAAGGGTGTACACACCACGCGGTAACCGTGCTTGATCGCCCGCAGGCAAATCTCGATATCGCCGTAGCCAAGCCGATAGCCGTCGTCGAAGCCGCCGATGCGCTCGAACACGTCGCGCCGCATCATCAGGCAGGCCCCCGTCACCGCGAGGTAGTTGCGGTACCAGTTGAGCGAGCCGAACATGCCGGCGTGATCCGGCGCGACACCGCGGTAGATGTGCCCGCAGAAGCCAGACATGCCCAGTATGACGCCGGCATGTTGCACCGTGCGATTGCTATAGAGCAGCTTGGCGCCAACGACGCCGATCTCCGGACGGTCCGCCCAGCGGACCAGTTCGTCCAGCCAGCCGGCTTCGAGCACCTCCGTGTCGTTGTTGAGGAAGAGCAAGCGCTCGCCGACCGCGTGCCGGACGCCGATATTGTTGGCGGTCGAGTAGTTGAACGATTCGGCGTAATCGATGATGCGAATCCGCGGATCGCTGCGGAGGGAATCGTAGTACGCGTGAGTGGCCGGCTCGACGCTCTGGTTGTCCACCAAGATGATTTCATAATTCGCGTAGCCTGTTTGCCGCAGGATCGATTGCACGCACTGCCGGAGCAAGGCCACCTTGTCCTTGGTAGGGATGATGATGGACACCGTAGCGCCGCTGGCCGGCCAGACGACACGCATGACACCGTTGCCATCGACGTTCGCGGTCGCCCCCGTCAGGCCGATGCGCCGGCAGTGCCCTTCGACCGCTAGCGGATCCAGCGACGACGCCGAGCCATCATGGCGATGGTAATACACGCGCGGTACATGCTCGATGCGCCTCGCTTGTTCCGCACAGCGAAGATAAAAGTCGCAGCTGCCATCTGCCGATCCCGCTGCCTCGGCCAGTTCGCGTCGCACCACTGCATTGGCAAGAAAGTTCGTCGAAAGCAGCAGGTCCGGAGACCAGCTTGGCTTGAACAAGGGCTTGCTTCGCGACACACCGTCGGCGGACAGCCTGTCCTCATCGCAGTAAACGATATCCGTGTCCGGCTTGTCATTGAAACGCCGTACCGCCTCGAAAAGCCACTGCGGCGCAACGACGTCTCGCAGATCCAGGAATGCGAGCAACTCGGGTGCGTTTCCGGAAGGCGAGGCTCCCGTCGAGGCGCTGGAGATCTGAATTCGTGGCTCGCGTCTGGCGTATTCAGTCAGAATCGATGCTTCGGCCGCTTCCTCGATCACACAGAACCAATGCTCATAGCTCTGGGCGATGAGTGAATCGAGCGCGGCCCGAAGTTGCGCCGGCGTGGACTTGCCCGTGGCAATGACGCGAATGCACGGTCGATACCTCAGCTCGCGTTGCTGAACCTGATCACTTTTCGATTCGTGAAAGGCCAGCCATTCTTGATAGCGCGTCGCGGATGGATAGCCGGTGCCGGTCATGCCGATGTGCGCCGACAGCTTTCGCCAGGCGCGTAGCACCAGGTTGCTGGGGCCATTGACGCGCACGATGCGCCACGACTTCACTGCCAGCGCGAGCAGCTGTCCGCGACGGGTCTCAGGAGGCGCCAGCAAGTTCTTGATGCGTTTCATGTTGATTCTTGCAGAGCCCGACGCGAAAGAGACGACCGCTCTCGCTGACGCGTCGGCTTCGTCATGCCTATGCTGCGAGCCGCATGTGCCCCTTTTCTTGCAGGTATGCGGCCAGGGCTTCTTGCCAGGGACGCATGTCCTGGAAGCCCAGCGCGCGCATGCGCGTATTATCCAGCACCGAGTACGCCGGCCGTTTCGCTCTGGCGGCGAAGGCAGCTGATGTGGTCGGGGCCAGATCCGCCCGGACGCCCGTCAGCTCGAAAACCTTGGCCGCGAACTCAAACCACGAACAGCTGGAGTTGCTCGTCAGGTGATACAGTCCGAATGCATCCGTCTCAACCAGTTCCTTGATCTTCTTGGCCAGGTCAAGAGTGTATGTCGGCGTCAGGACCTGATCGTCAACAACACGGATCGGCTTGCCGTCTCGAGCCAGGCGGAGCATGGTTTCGACAAAGTTGCCTCCCTTGCCGCTGGCACCTGCCACGCCGTAAAGGCCGCAGGTGCGGACGATGAAGTGACGCGGACAGCAGACGCGAACCATGTGCTCGCCCGAAAGCTTCGAATTGCCATAGACGCTCAGCGGGCCCGGCAAGTCGCTTTCCGTGTATGGCAGGTCGCGCTCGCCGCCGAAAACGTAATCCGTGCTGAAATGCGTCAGCACCGCGTCCAACTCGGCGCAGACCATGGCAAGATTACGCACCGCGTGGGCATTGACGAGAAAGGCACGCTCGGCCTCATGCTCGCAGTCATCGACGCGATGATACGCCGACGTGTTGATGACCAGTTCGGGGCGCAGGTCAAGCAACAGGCGGCGTGTACCGCCGAAGTCGCACACGTCCAGCTGGGCGCTGGTGGTAGCGGACACGTCCCAGCCAGCCAGTTCGCGGACCAGGTCCGTCCCAAGCTGTCCGCGAGCGCCGATGATCAGTACGCGCATGGCCTGCTCCGTGTCACGCGGATAGATCGAGCCGGTAACCGGGAAACTGCCGCGAAAGATTCTGGCTGTAAAACGGATCGCGAGCGATGACGCGGCCCCAGCGCTGGGCGATGATGGATTCCTCGAAACCGGCGACCTTCTGAAGACCAAAGACTTGCTTGGTCTTGCCTTCAAAATGGCACAACTTGGCAAAAGGCGTGTAGACGATGCTCAGGCCGCGCTCGCGCATCTTCAAGCAGAGATCGACGTCCTGGAAAGCGACGGGCAACGCTTCGTCGAAGCCGCCGACGTCGCTGAACACCTCCCGGCGCGTGAGCAGGCAGGCCGCCGTCACGGCGCTGCAATTGCGCGTCATGTTGTGGAAGTTGTGGTAACCCAGGTCATGCTGGTTGAGGTTCTTCATGCCATGATCGCAGCAGCCGTTCAGGCCCATGATGATGCCGGCGTGCTGCACCGTCTTGTCCTCGTAGAGCAGCATGGGGCCGACGGCGCCGACCTCCGGCCGCTGCGCATGCTCCAGCAGTGCCGACAGCCAGTCGGGAGCGAGCGGCGCAACATCGTCGTTGAGGAAGAGCAAGAACGGCGCCTGCGCCTCGGCGACGGCGCGGTTGTTCAGGCGTGAGTAGTTAAAAGGCTCCGCGCGGCAATCGAGATAGCGGCAGTCCTTCCACAACCGCTGGAAGCATCGGCCGGCATCGGCCACTCCGGACCCGCGCGAATTGTCGATCAGGATGATCTCGAAGTTGCGAAAGGACGTCTGCTCGCGGAGGCCGCGCAAGCATTGTTCCAGGCACGGAATATTGCCGCCGGCCGGAATGATGACCGAAACGCGCGCCGACTCCGGAAACGGATAGCGGATGCGCCACAAGCCAACGCCGTAACCACGTTCCACGCGGGCGTCGATGCCTTGCCGCTTGAATGATTCCTCGAGCGCCAGCCGGGCGGCGACATGGGCATGCATCTTGACCCGGCCATCACCCGCCGTCGACGTCGGGCTCACCCGCCAGTGATAGAGCACCTTGGGCAGATGATGAATGGCGTCTGTCTTCTCGAGAACGCGCAGGAACAAGTCGTAATCCTGGCTGCCTTCGCAAACGGCGCGGAAGCCTCGAACCTCGCGCACCAGACTGGTACGCAGCGCCACCAGGTGGCATGCATAATTGCAGCTCAGAAACAGATCGGGCGACCAGTCCGGCTTGAAAAACGGCTCGAAGCGCTTGCCGGCCATGTCGAGCTTGTCACGGTCCGAATAGATGAAGTCCGTCTCGGGCGAGTCGTTGAGATGGCGAGCAATCTCGAAGAGAGCGTGTGGGGAGATCTCGTCGTCGCCATCCATCAGGGCTATGAACTCGCCCCTTGCCAGCGCCAGCGCCTGATTGCTGGCCAGGGCGATTCCTTGATTCCTTGCGGCGTAGACGACCTTGATGCGTGAGTCCAGTTCAGGCAGTCCGGCGACGAAAGCCGGCGTCTGGCCGTCCGTCGAGCCGTCGTCGCAGATGCACAGCTCCCACTCGGCATAGATCTGCGCGCGGACGCTATCGATGGCGCGGCGAAGGTGCTCCGCATTCATGTTGTAGACGGGCATGACAATGCTGATCAACGGACGCTGCGCGAGGCGGCTGAGATCGGCGCGGGCCCGTTCCAGTTCGGCTTCCTCGCGGCGGCGCGCCCAGTCGTCGTAGCCTGCGTCCCAGCCCCGGGACGTGCCGCGGTTGGCGTGCAGCGCGTTCCACAGCTTGCTCTTGTGCTTGAGCTTCTCAAGGAACGTGCCGGCTCCGTCCTCGAAGAAGGACAGCAGTCCCTGGCGGCAGCGCTTGTACCAGCGGGTTCTTCGCAGCGCGGCAGGCAGGATCCACTTGAGCCGGCGATGAACGGCCTCGAAGATTTTCCAGCCGACGCTGTCGCGCAGCCACTCCAATTCGTTACGTATCTCGATCAGCTCGCGCGTGACCTGGCCAAGCTCGTCCTCGTAGAAACGCAGCAAGTTGTCGTCGACAGCAAGATGGCCGCCCGACCTGGCGTCTGCGTTCGCGACACTGGCGACATGCGTCTTCAAGATCACAGCTCCGTCCTTGGGGCATCCTGTGGGGAACCGCAGCGCGCGGGCGCGTAAAGATCAAAGGTGCTCCGCACTCCTCGGTCAGCCTGCCTTGCGACTGGCGGGGTACAGGAAATGGCGCGCACGCTCGTCGTGACTCCAGGCGGCCAGCGTCATGCCCGCCTTGTCCTTCGGCGAAAGCAACTGCGTCGCGAAGGCCACCTGATCAAAGGCCCTTTTCAGCGTCGGCGCACATTGCGACCAGTCCAGGTCGGCCGCCAGAGGCGAGATGCCCGCCTCGCACGCCGGGTTGTATTCGCCCGTGCAGTAATACTCGATGGTCGTCTCGCGCAGGAAGAGGCCGCCGTGCGCGAAACCGGGAGGGATCCAGATCCACTGGTTGTCTGGCCGGGCATGATCGGCCGGCATGTCGTGTGCAATGATCTTGCCGTAGGTGCGTGAACCATGGCGGATGTCAAGCACAAGATCGATCATGTGCCCGTGCACGGTGCGAACCAGCTTGCCGACATGCGGGTTCCATTGAAAATGCATGCCGCGCAGCGTGCCCGGTCGAGAATAGCTTTCGTTACATTGCACGAAGGGCGCGTCGAGGAAAGGCAGGCTGCGCTCGAAATCGCTCTTGCGAAAATGCTCGCAGAAATAGCCGCGCTCGTCGGCGAAGCGCCCGAAACGGACCACTTTTACCTCGGGAAAGACCAGGGACTCGACACTCAGGACTTTCATGTCTCTCCTCCGTGCGTCTGCGTTGCTCCCCCGTCCTTTGCAACAATCTCCATTTTCGCTGGTTTGCGGCGGGGAAAGCTTACTCAAATTAACGAAACAATGCAATTGCAACCGACCGGGCATGCTGGGCGAGACATCACGCCGGCAAGCCACTGGCAGCCTTGATTCCTGGACCGATTTGCTGTCTAATCCCGCCGCCTTTTTCGGAAACGGAACCACATTGCAAAGAGAAGCGGTCATGACTGAGGCGCGTACCTTGACTGCCCCGACTGCCGAGAACTATCTGTCCCGCATCTGGCAAATGCGCTTCCTGCTAGTCTCCCTGGTCCGCCTGGACCTGGCGACGCGCTATCGACACTCGTTCCTGGGGATCGGCTGGTCACTGATCCGGCCGGTGGCCATGAGTGTCGTCTTCTGCGGCATCTTTTGCCGGCTCATGAACCTGCAGGTTCGCGAATACGCGCCGTTCGTCATGACCGGCATGTGCATCTGGCAGTTTCTGACCGAAGCCTGCATGCTCGGGTGCTCGAGCTTCATGCAAGGGGCGGCGTACATCAAACAGCGGCCACTGCCGCTGGTGCTGTTCCCGTTGCGCACCGTGCTGGGCTGCGCCATTCACGGCGGCATCTCGCTGGTTCTGGCACTGGCCGTCTCCGTGGCTTGCAACGGCTGGGTGGACCCGTTCGCCCTGATAGCTCTGCTGCCCACCCTGGTCCTGGTCTTTTTCATCGCCCTGTTCATGGCCACGCTGTTCGGCATCATCCACGTGCATTTTCCCGACACCAGGCACCTGCTGGAGATCAGCTTTCAGATAATCTTCTACCTGACGCCGATCATGTATTATCCGGCGTTCCTGATTCAACGGAACACGCGTGCGATCTGGCTCGTGGAGTTCAATCCCTTCTCGCATGTGCTGGAAATCGTACGCCAGCCGATCTGGAAGGGAGAGATTGCCTCGCTGACTTCCTACGCCTGGTCGCTGGGCTGGTGCATGATCGCCGGCGCCATTGCCGTCTGGTGTCTGAAGAAGATGGAGCGCACGCTGGTCTTCTGGGTTTGAGATGGGGCGTTCGGCGGGAGCCGCAACGCTTCCTGGTAACGGCCTTCCCCTTGAGCTTCAGCCTCGCATCGAAAGGACGTCCATGGCCTTCATCGAGTTCGACAAGGTCAACCTGTCGTATCCCATTCGGGAGAACCATGGGCTGACTCTGAAGGAGTTTGTTCTCCGGGTCTTCACCAACCGGCACAAGACCGGCTTCCGCCATATCCACGCTCTGAAAGACGTGTCGTTCTCCATCCGTGACGGCGAGCGCGTCGGCATCATTGGCTACAACGGCGCGGGCAAGAGCACGTTGCTGCGCACCATCGCCGGCATTTATCCGACAGCTTCCGGGAGCCGCACTCTCGAGGGGTCCATTTGCTCCTTGTTTGACATCAACATCGGCTTCGAGACCGACGCAACCGGCTATGACAACATCTACTATCGGTCCTTCTTGCAGGGCGAGACGCCGGCGACCTTGAAGGAGAAGGTGGCCACCATCGCCGAGTTCAGCGAACTGGGCGACTTCCTCAAGATTCCGCTGCGTTGCTACTCGACTGGCATGGTCACGCGCCTCGCCTTCTCGATCGCTACTTCGAGCGATCCGGAAATCCTGCTCATCGACGAAGTCTTTTCAACGGGCGACATCGTCTTCCAGCGCAAGGCCGAGCAACGCATGAAGGACTTCCTGCACCGAGCCAATATCGTTGTCGTCGTGGGCCACAATCTCTCCTTCATGGAAGACTTCTGCCAGCGCGTCATCTGGATGCACAAGGGCTCCATTCACAAGCAAGGCCCGGCCAAGGAGATCATTGCCGAGTACGTCACCTTCTCCGAAGCGCGCAAGCGCCGCATCGGCGGCGAGACGCCGGATCTGCTCGTCGCTTGAACTTCGCTCCCAGCACCACGCACTGACAGCTAATCGGCAGGCGCGTTCGTCATATCGCTGCGACAGACTGCTCCCATATGATGTTGGGAGGAGCATTCGACGCGATGACTTCAGCTCAGCAAGGACACAAGGCCGGCGATGGAAGCGCGGCAATCCTGTACGCCGACCGGCTTACCAAGGACTACGGCCAGTTCCGCGCCCTGGACGCCTTGAGCCTGCAGATCAAGCCTGGTGAGATCTTCGGCCTGCTTGGACCCAATGGATCCGGCAAGACGACGGCGCTGCGGCTGTTCCTGGGTTTCCTGCAACCGACCGCCGGCACGGCGCGCATTGCCGGGCACGATTGCTGGTCGCAGGGCGTGCAAGCACGCCGCCAGGTAGCCTATCTGCCGGGCGAGTTGCGGCTCTACGAGAACATGAATGGCCGGCAGCTGCTCGGTTTTCTTGGTGAGCTGCGTGGCGACAAGCCCCTTCAAGATCTGGCTCGACTCGCGAATGCTTTTGACATCGATTTGTCGCGGCCCATCGCTCACCTGTCCTCGGGCATGAAGCGCAAGCTGGCGTTGATGCTCGTCCTGCTGCCGCGAACGCCGTTGCTCATTCTCGACGAGCCGACCAACACTTTGGATCCGACGATGCGCGATCAACTGCTCGAGCAGTTGCGGCAGGCCCGTGCAGCGGGCCAGGCTGTGGTTTTCTCCTCACACGTCCTCGCCGAGGCAGAAGAGATTTGCGACCGCGTGGGCATCCTGCAACAAGGCAGGCTTGTTCATGTACAGTCGATGCGGGAATTGCGCGAAGTTCACCGCGTCAGCGCCGCGCTGGGCCGGCCGCCGGCGATCATGCCTGAGCTGCCGGGCCTGCGCATCGTCGAGCGGAACGGCCATACGCTCGTGGCGGAGTGCGCCGGCACGCTGGCGCCCCTGCTTTCCTGGCTGGCGGAACACGATGCCCACAGCGTGCGCATGGAGCCGCTGGGCCTGTCGCCGATCTATCGCCGCTATCATGGCGCCCCGGGCAACGGAGCCTCCGCATGACGCTCATCCTGATTCGCAAGCTGCTGCGCGATGTGCGTGTCTGGCTACTGGTGGTGGCGCTGCTGCTGGGCGTCTTTCAGTGCCTGTGGGCACGCGTCACGCACAATATCAGCATGCAGCTTCTGCCGTTTCTCGATAGCCAGCTCGTGCAGGGCGTCGAGGCACTATTGCGAACGCTATTTCAGGAAGGACCGGCCAAGCTGGTGCAGACGCTGATTGGCGGCGAGACGATCGACTTGCGCCGGCCGATGGACATGCTGTCCATCGGCTACGTTCACCCGTTCACGCAGACGATCCTGTGCTTCTGGGGAATCGGCCGGGCGGCGGGCGCCATTGCCGGTGAGATCGACCGCGGCACCATGGAACTGCTGCTGGCGCAGCCGTTGTCGCGCGGCCGGTTGCTGCTCGCGCATCTGTGCGTCGATCTCGTCGCGATTCCGATCCTGTGCCTGAGCATGTGGACGGGGACGCTGGTGGGCACGAGCGTCTTCGGCCTGGCCGACGAGCCCGTGGCAGCATTGCGGGCCGATCCGGCGCGCTTCGCGCCAGCGCTCGTCAATGTCGCTGTCATGGTGTTCGCGGTCAGCGGGGCCACGATGGTCCTGTCCGCGGCCGGGCGCTTCCGCAACCGCGTCCTCGGCATCGCCATACTTCTCTTCCTGTTCCAGTTTCTGATCAATCTGGTCGGCCAGCTCTGGAGCGCCGCCGAGGCGCTGCGGCCCTTGACGTTGTTCTACTATTACCAGCCGCAGGCCATCATCCTTGACCAGCACTGGGTTGAGAGAGGCATGATCTGGCTGCGGCTCGCGGTGCTGCTGGCGGTGGGCAGTGCCGGCTATGTGCTGGCCTGGCGGATCTTCACGCGCCGCGACTTGCCGGTGCCATTATGATTTCGATTGACGTTGGCCAATTCGTCCCTTCATAATAGAACGAGAACGCCGGCTGCGTAAGAAGCCGGCCCGCGAGTGCCGGCAAGGTCCGGCCGGCCAGGGAGGGCGCGCGGAGTTTCCTAACGTGCAATCTTGAAATGGGGTCCGCGGCTTCGCGCAAGCATCGTTGATCGCGCTGCGGGCACCTTCAACCGAACGCCGTACCTTTCGCACCACCAGACGGAACCGCGGGCAACGCAAACGCGGGAACAACATGATGCTTATCGGATTATTCGGGGTGGCGCTGGTGCTGGGGGGCTTGCTTGCCTGCCTCGCGCAGCGGCCGATTGGGCGCGGCACATGGTATCAACTGGAACGAGCGCGGATCGTCCTGGTCCGCCCCGTTTGGCAACTTCCTGTCAGGAATCATCGGCCAGTGGCCCAAGTCAGCGCGCACGCCCCTCCGGCTGTGCAGCTCTCCGGTCCTTTGCCGCCGCCAACTTCCAGTTTCCCATACGGGAGCAGGTTGCCCTCGCGCAGACTGAACGACACTAGCGGCAATTAGATTGACGGTTTGCCCAGGTAAGTGCAGCCAGGTAAGACCTCAATCTGAAATCTGCAATCGTCTTGTGACAGGCTGGCGGGCCACAATGTGGAGTGGCCCATGACAGAATTCGTCATCCTGGCCGCTCTTGGTGGCTTGGGTGTGGGCGCAGGTGCTACATTCTGGCTCCTGCGCCGTCAGGATCGACTCAACCTCAGCAGCGCCCAGCACCGAGCGGCCGAAATCGTCGCCCAGTCTCAGAAGGAGGCCGAGAACCTCCGCAAGGAAGCCGAACTCAAGGCCAAGGACGACATGTTCAAGCTTCGCGAGGAGTTCAACCGCGAGGCAGAGCAGTCCCGCAACGAGCAGCGCGAACTGGAACGCCGACTCGAAAAACGCGAAGACCAGCTCGAACAAAGGCACCAGGCCCAGGTCAAGAAGGAACGCAACCTCCAGCACACCGAAAAAAAGGTTCACGAACGCCGCGATCATCTCGAAAAGAAAGTTCAGGAAGCCGAGCGACTGGTCACGGAGCAGACGCAGAAGCTGCACGAGATCAGCACGCTGAACCGCCAGCAGGCCGAGGAACTGCTGCTGTCGCGGCTGGACAAGCAGCTGGCCGACGAGGTGGCGACGCGCATCCAGAAACAAGAGGCGCTCTTGCGTGCCGCCGCTGAGGAAAAAGCGCGCGAGGTGCTTGCCACTTCCATCCAGCGCTACGCCGCCGACCACACTGCCGACACTACCGTGAGCACGGTGGACATCCCCAGCGACGACATCAAGGGCCGCATCATCGGCCGCGAGGGGCGCAACATCCGCACCTTCGAGAAGGCTACCGGCGTGGACGTCATCGTGGACGACACGCCAGGCGTGGTCATCGTCTCCGCTTTCGACAACATCCGCCGCGAGACGGCCAAGCTGGCGCTCGCCAAGCTCATCCAGGACGGCCGGATTCATCCCTCGCGGATCGAGGAGGTGGTCAAGGAAACCCAGGAGGAGATGGAACGGCACATCCTGGAACTGGGCAAGCAGACCTGTCAGGAGGCCAATATCGGTCCGGTGCACGAGAAGCTCATGCAGCTTCTGGGCCGGCTCAAGTTCCGCACCAGCTACAGTCAGAATGTCCTGCAACACAGCCTGGAGGTGGCGCATCTGACGGGCATGATGGCCGACGAGCTGGGCCTCAACGGGGCTCTGGCCCGGCGCTGCGGCTTGCTGCACGATGTCGGCAAGGCGGCAGACCACGAGATGGAAGGCGGCCATCCCAAGATCGGCGCCGAGCTGGCCCGCCGCTACGGCGAGACCAGCAAGGAAGTGCTGCACGCCATTGCCGGCCATCACGACGACGTGACCGTGGACCACATCTACACGGTGCTGGTCGCCGCCGCCGACGCCATCTCCGCCGCTCGTCCCGGCGCGCGCCGGGAGACGCTGGAAAAATACGTCAAGCGCCTGGAGGAGCTGGAAGCGCTGGCCTGCGGCTTTCCGGGAGTCGATCAGGTGTATGCCATCCAGGCCGGCCGCGAACTGCGAGTCATCGCCAACTCGCACCAGCTTTCCGATAGCGAGGCCGTCAAGACCTGCCGCGAGATCGCCCGCGCCATCGAGCAGCAGCTCAACTACCCCGGCGAGATCAAGGTGACCGTGGTACGCGAGACACGCTCCGTGGAGTTCGCCCGCTAATCATGCCGGCTTGGACATGCGTGACTGAACGTCGCTTGGCGGTTTCGCGTGAGACAGCGTGCGAAACTGCCAAGCGAGCTTCCTCCACGATTGACCTGTTTCCCGCGGTGCGGCGCGGGGATACCATACCGCCCCGCAGTTTATCGATAGCTTACGGCGCCACGAAACACGTCTTGTCTTGTCGACAGGATGCGTCATGGCGTTCAATCTGGTGACGGCCTGCATGCTAGGCCGCTCGAATCTGAGATTTCAACACTGCCTCCGCAAGTCGATGACAGTCGTTGAGATAGATGTTGCCGACCTTGCGAGTGATGGCAAAGCCCAGGCTGGCGGCGATGACGGTGCCCACCAGCGGCACGAACTTGGCGACTTGCTCGGCGATCACCATGCCGCTCGATTCCTTCAGCAACAAGGTGACGCCCTCGGAGCTGGCATAACGAACGACGCTGTTTACCAGCGGCGCGAGCGCCGGCACGGCGAATTCCCTGGTTGCCAGTGATTTGTCGGTTAGCCCGTAGGTGTCGCGAATGAAACGGAAGAGCGACAGCAGCACCGGCAGGTCTATGGCAAAGTTGATGCCGGGGACGGGGATGGTGCCGCTGGCTGCCGCCACCGCCGCGCTCCAGGTCACGCGCTGCTCACAGAGACTTTTTTTTTCCAGCAGAAACTCCTGGGTGTAGGCCTTGGCAGCCCGCACCCAGCGTTCCTGCTTGGCCGGCTCCAGCTGAGCTTTGATGGCCTGCTCCAGTTCCCCAAGCCCGGAGTTGAGCCGACAACTGGTGAAGTGCACCGGATGACGCTCGCCGACCTGGGCGGCGACGCTGTCCGCCACCTCGCGCTCCAACTCGGCAAGCTCTTGGCCGTCCTGCCACAGGGTGTCGTGCTTGTTGCGGACGAACAGGCACACCTTGCCGCGGCGTGTCACCGCGTGGAAGAGCCCGGTGTCGGCCTGGTGGAACTTGCCGTCGAAGACGCACAGGAGCAGGTCGAAATCCAGCACGCCGAAGCGGGCCAGGTAGTCGTCGGCCGGGAACATGGCCGTGTCGTAGCCGGGCAGATCGACCAGGACCAGGCCGTTCCACTCGAAATCGCGGCGCTCGGTGGTGACATCGTTGTGCACGCCCTCGGCGGCGAGCTGCTGCCCGGTAAGCCGATTGATGAGCGACGATTTGCCGCAGCCCGGCTGCCCGAACAGCGCGACCGACACGCGCACGGAATCGTCGGCGAGCATGCGCTCGCGAATGCGCTCGGCCGCCTCGCTCATGGACATGGGAGAACTCCGGGGCAGGCAACCTGCGGGAGATTATAGCAATTCGCGTCGGCGCCACTGCCAACGTCGCCGAGTTTCTGCGCGGGCGTCAAGTTTGGCGCCCGGCGACGCTGGCAGCGTCGCTTGCAAAAGTCGTGCGGGACATTGACAGCGCCATGCGTGCGGCAGATGATAGGCGGTAAGCTGCGACCATCCGCGCGTCGCCGTTTCAACAAGAGTTGTCCGACATTTTGCAGGGAGACTCTCATGTCCAGCAGAACTCGTTTCTGCCTGGTGGCGGCGCCGGTGTGCGCTTTGTTCCTCATTGTCGGCTGGCTGGTCTTTATGTGGACGGTAGCCCGCGTCGAGGTGGAGCCGGACACGTTTCTGGTCGTCACGCACCGCTGGGGCCAGGCTTTGCCTGATGGCGAAATCGTAGCCCCGGACGCGTCGTACCAGGGCATCCAGCGCAAGGTGCTGCCGGAGGGGCGGCATTTTCTCAATCCGCTCTTCTATTCCTTCGAGCCGCATCCGATCCTGAAAGTTCCGGAGAAGTTCTGCGCCGTCCTCATCCGCAAGGCCGGCTCGGAGCTCAGTCCGGAGCGGCGGACGCGCGGCGACTACCTGGCCCGCAGCCCGCTCGACCTCGACGAACCCGGCGAGCGCGGCATCGTCGAGCAAGTCCTGGGGCCCGGCAAGTATCGGCTCAACCCGCACGTCTACGATTACGAGATCGTGCCGGCGGTCGAAATCGAGTCGCAGCAGGTCGGCGTCAAGGTCTTGATGTGGGGCAAGGAGCCGCCCAAGGACCGCGCTAATCCCTATGTCGTCGCCGACGGCGAGCGCGGCGTGCAGAAGTCCTTCGTCCCCAGCGGCACGCACTATGTCAACCCCTACCTGGCCCGCATTGTGCCGGTCGATGTCCGGGCGCACACCGTCGTCTTCGACGACATTGAGTTTCCGTCCAAGGACGGCTTCACCATCGAGCCGCGCGTGCAAGTCCGTTACAAGGTCGCCGCCGAGAAGGCCCCGGAGCTCTTTGTCATGCTGTGCGAGCAAGGCGTGCTGCACCAGCAGGACGACACGCCGGAGGACCAGCACAAAAACCCGATCTTGCAGAAGATCATTCTGCCGCTGATGCGCGGCTACGTGCGCATCGAGGGAAGCAAGCATGACGCCCGCGAGTACATCAGCAATCCCAAGGACCAGTCGGACAAGGACGCCAAGCGCATCAACCCGCGCGAGCGCTTGCAGGTGGAGCTGATGGCCAAGGTGCGGCCGGAGTGGGAGAAGGTCGGCGTGATCATCGACTACATCGCCGTCGGCCAGACGCGCATGAACCCGCTCCTCGAAGAACTGGGCAGCCAGATTCGCGAGCGCGAACAGGCCCGCATCGCGCGCAAGACCAACGAGCAGAAGGTGACGCAGCTCGATCAGGAAAAAGAGCTCAAGTCCACGGAGGCGCTTGCCAACCAGCGCAAGATGGTGATCGACGCCAACACCAAGCTCGAGCAGGCCAAGACACTGGCCCAGCGGCGGACGGGAAACGAAAAGGCGAAGCTGGAGGCCGAGCTGGAATCGGCGAAGGCGCGGCTCGACGGCTCGAAGCAGCGCGCCCTGGCCATCCTGACCGCCGGCAAGGCGGAGGCCAACATCATCAATGCGGAGAACACCGCTACGGTTGCCGAGATGAAGACCGCCATCGAGGGCTTCGAGTCCCCCGGGCATTTCGCCAAGTATCACGTGCTGCGCAAGCTGTCGCCGGTGCTGTCGGAGATCTTCGCCTCCGACACCAGCGACTTCGCCAGGCTATTCTCGACCTACATGTCCCCCGGCGAGTTGACTAGCCGGAAAACGCCTGCCGCCCAAAGCAAGACATCTCCCAAGCAGGCGTCGGAAGAGTCGCCACGCAAGGCGCCACCGACCAACGGCAATTGAAGCTTTATCACCATTACTTTCAATCGTTCATTCCGCATTCATTCATAACGAGGTACATCATCATGGTTCGCAAGATTTTGAGCAAGCTCGGCAACCTTGCCCGCGCCTGTGGGCACGCGTTGCTCTGGCTGAAGCCGAGGCACGCGAGGCTGCTGATCCTGTTCGTGCTGATCGTGTGCGTGTCGCTGGTCTATTCCTTCCGCAAGTTCTTCCTGCACCACGTTCCGTCCGGGCACATGCTGGTGGTCATCGCCAAGTCGGGCGAGCCGCTCGCCGAGGGGCCACTGCTGGCCGGCCCGGGACAAATGGGCATCCGCGAGGAGGTGTACGGCGAGGGTTGGCACTTCGTCTGGCCTGTTTTCTACAAGACCGAGATCAAGCCAAACATCGTCGTCCCGGCGGCCAAGAAGTCGGCCAAGGGAATCGAGCCGGCCAAGGTGGGCATCGTCAAGGCGCTGGGCGGCACGCCGCTGCCCGCGGGACAGTTCCTGGCGGACAAGGGGCAGCAGGGCATTCACCGCGAAGTCTTGCTCCCCGGGTCGTACCGTCTCAATCCCTACGGTTACGAGGTCAAACTAGTGGACATGGTCGAGGTCAAGCAAGGCTACGTGGGCGTCAAGCGCCGCAAGCTCGGCCTGGACGGGGCTACCGAGTTCGCCACCAAGCCGGGCGAAAAGGGCATCATCCGCGACGAGATCCTGCAACCCGGCCTGTACCCGATCAACACCGAGGAATACGAGGTCATTCCCTGCGACATCGGCATCTATCAAACGACGTATCACTACTCGTCCGAGCCGAAGGACAACACTGCCCTGGTTTTCGACGCCAGCGACAGCAACCGCATCCAGCTCGACTGCACCATCGAGTGGGAGCTGAAGCCGAAGCACTGGCCCGAGTGGGTCGCCAAGTTTCGCAACATCAAGCGCATCGAGACGGCGGTCATCATGCTCAATGTCAAGAACATCAGCCGCAACAAGGGGCAGGACTACGGGGCGGAGGACTTTCTCGACGGCGTCAAGCGCGAGAAGTTCCAGGACGACTTCATGCAGGAATTGCAACAGGCCTGCAAGGCGGACAATGTCATCGTCCGCCACGCCTTCATCCGCAACATCATCATCCCGGACGCCTTCTTGAAGCCGAAGCGCGATGAGCAGCTTGCCAGGGAGAAGGCCATCACACAGAAGGAGCAGACGCTGACGGCCAAGACGCAGAACGAAGTCGTGGCGGCCGAGCGCACCATCGCCTTCGAGGTCGCCAAGGTGGAAGCCATCACTCAGAAACTGGTCGCCGGCATCGAGCGCGAAGTAGAGAACCTCACCCTTATCACCGACGCCGAAGTGGAAAAGCTCAAGGACGAGTACGACGCCAAGAAGTCGATCATGGACGCCGAGCGCAAGGAACTGCTGGGCAAGGCGGACGCCGAATCCAAGAGGCTTCTCAACGTCGCCAAGAGCAGCCTCTACAAGATGCAGATGGACGTCTTCGGCAGCGACAGTGATTCGTTCCTGCGCTACACGATGTCGCAAAACTTGAACCAGGCGATGCGGCTGCGGCTATTCCAGTCCGGCCCGGGGACGTTCTGGACGAACATGGGCGACAAGTCCATGAACATGTTCGTGCCTGCGCCCCGGTGAACTTCGCCCGTCCGGCATTTCGGCACGGTGAAATTGTGTCGGACACGCTGGGCACGAGAGCGATTCGCGCTATCTGCGCGGGGAGCCGCGCTACTGGCAAATGACACCGTAAGCGACGGTACAAGATCCAATGACCGCGCTGATGCTTCCGGCTCGGACACTTGTGTCGCAGCGTCGACTTGGGCTCCAGTTCTCGGTAGCGCCCTACGTCTGATATGTCGCGCACGCCCTCCAGGGTGCCGTCACGGCCGTCTGGGGCATTTTGCGAGCCAGTTGCGTTGCTGGGCCGGCGGGGGGGGGCAGGCGCGGGGCCGCGGGGTGACGGGATGACGCGACGCGGGCGCGGAGAGGCCGGGCACGCG
>Ga0194131_10000615_pt1 | contig 60279 bp, 50 predicted proteins | sample TA2KigO120mmetaG_FD_148631 | JGI IMG/M metagenome (GOLD analysis project Ga0194131, IMG submission 148631) | Freshwater microbial communities from Lake Tanganyika, Tanzania - TA2015053 Kigoma Offshore 120m | ecosystem: Environmental > Aquatic > Freshwater > Lake | place: Tanzania: Lake... | reverse complement strand
CCACGGGTTGATCGGCGCGACGTCGTGCCAGGCCTGCCACGGGCCCAAGGGCAAGTCCGGCGCAGCCGCACCCGACCTCACCGACACGACGTGGCTGCACAGCGACGGCAGCTTCCCGGCGATCTACAAGCAGATCGAGACCGGCGTCATGGCGCCCAAGCAGTTTTCGAGCATGATGCCGCCGTTCGGCGGCGCGCCGCTGACGCCGGAGAAGCACCGGGCGGTGGCGGCGTATGTGTACAAGCTGAGTCACCCGTAGGGGGCCAGCCGGCAGGACCGGCTAGTGCTCAGGCGCTGGCGCGATACCGATCGCGCCAGCGCTGCACGCGTTCAAGTACGTCACGAACCGAGATCCGCGGCATCCGGCCCGTCCGGTTCTCCATCGAGATCGGATAGTCCTCGCCGGGCTCGCCGTACGCGTCAATCACCAGGTCTTCGCACCAGCGGTACGGGCCCACACGCTTGGGATTCGAGTACCCGATCAGCGAGATCACGGGTCGCCTGAGCGCCACGGTCATGTGCAGCGGCCCCGTGTCCGGCGAGAGTACCAGCGCACCGGATTCGAGGATCGCCGCGAGCCGCCGCAGTCCGCTGCCGAGCGCGGTCGCCGGCTTCACCGTGGCCCGATCGAGGATGATCGCCTCAGCTGCGAGTTCGCGGTCGCTCCGCCCGCCCACGAGCACCGGCTGCAGCCCGAAGTCGTGCCACAGCGCGTCACACACCTCCGCCCAGCGCTCAGCGGGCCAGTCCTTTTCCGGCTTGCTCGTCGCGATCACGATCGGCGCAATCGGGCGGTCAAAACGCGCCGCAAACTCGCGCTGCCACGCGCGTTCTTCGTCATTCCACGGGCCGAGATGCCATGCGGCGCCGTCGGTGGGCACACCGAGCCAGTGGGCGAACTCGAAGTATTGATCCTGCACGTGCTGCATGGCGTGTGGCGGCACGCGATGCGTGGTGAACAGCCAGTTGAAGTCGCGGGCGCGGGCTCGATCGAAGCCGAGCTTCACCGGCGCCTGCGTGAACGTCGTGATGATCCCCGCCTTGAAGTACACCTGGAGGTTCAGCACGACATCCGCGGGGTGTGCGGCGAGCACGCGGCGCACGTCGAGGAATCCCCGCAGTCCCGCGCGGCGGTCAAACTCGACGATCTCGTCCACGTGCCGGTGGCCGCGTACGAGCGTCCCCGGGCCGGGCTGCAGCACCCATGTGACACGGGTCCTCGGCGACACGCGCTTGATCGCGTCGAGCACGGGCAGCACATGGACCGCGTCGCCGACCGCGCTCATCATGACGACGAGCACGCGGTCGAGCGGGACGGCGGCGCCGGGGGCGGCTGGGTTGCGGGTGGTCATCAATCGGAGCGACGCAGGTCGCTGGAGCTGATGCCCTGCACGGCAAGGAACTCCGCCAGCGCGCCGTCGCTGATCTGCAGCGCACGTGATGCGCGGAGCTTTCGGAGCGAGTGCGCCAGGCGCATGGCGCATAGGGCTTGCGCGCGGGCCTGGTTCGGTTCTCCAAACGCGATCCGGTCCACGTCGAGGACGACAGTTTCGTTGCGATTCACCAGCACGTTTCGCGCGTTCAGGTCGGGGTGCACCGCATGTGCGTGGCCCAGTCGTCTCAGCAGATCCTCCACGCCAGTCGCGATCGACTTCACCGCGGCATCCGGCGCATTCAGCGCCGTCACCAGGTCCACTCCTTCAACAAACTCCGTCACGACATCGGCCCGAAAGAACGCGCCTCCCACCGAATACTCCGCGTACCCGATCACCGCCGCCGTCCGAACGCCCACCTCAGCCAACCGCAGCGCATTCGCCAGCTCGCGCGGCGCGCGCGTCCCACCCAGGAACAGGTCTCGGCTCAGCCGCGCCATCAGCCCGCCGCGCATCGAATGCCGCACGGCGACCCGCAGGCCGCTCGGCAGCGCGGTCGCCCAAGTCGTGCCGCGCCCGCGCATCGCCTTGGCATCCGGCTGCCGTCCGGCCCAGTCGTGCAATGTCGAAGTGTCGAGGATCCCGCGGAGCACGTCGTGGGCGTCCTCACGCGCGACGAGCCGTGTGCCGCGATGCGTGCTCTCGCGGTATCCGCGCGGCACGCGCGGCCCCACTGGTGCGCTCAGCGCACCACCTTGAACACGGGCACCGGCTGGCTCTTGCCCTTGAGTTCGAGCGGCGGAACCGCCGCGAGGCGCGGCGGCAGCTTCAGCGACGACTTGAACGCTTCGCTGAGCAGGACCTCACCGGGCCCCGCCACACCGCACAGGCGGCTCGCCGTGTTCACCGTGTCGCCGATCACCGTGTACTCAAGCCGCCGTTCGCTGCCGATATTGCCCGCGAACGCATCGCCGATGTTCAGGCCGATCCCGATTTCCAGCGTCGGCCGGCCCTGGTTCCGCCAGTGCTCGTTCAGCTTGTCGAGCGCTTCCATCATGTCCATCGCGCTCGCCATCGCGCGGTCGGCGTCGTCATCCTCGCCGAGCGGCGCGCCCCACTGCGCCATCACCGCGTCGCCGATGAACTTGTCGAGCGTCCCGCCGTGGCGGAACACGCACTCCACCATCTCGCTGAAGTACTCGGTCAGCAGCTTGGCCATCGCATCCGGGTTCATCGTCTCCGAGAGCGCCGTGAACCCGCGGATGTCGCTGAACAGCACCGCGATGCGCCGCTTGTCGCCGCCGAGCTCCACGGCATCCGCGCTGTTGGCGATCCGCGCCGCGAGGTGCGGCGTGAAGAACCGCTCGAAGTTGCTGCGCACGAGCGCCTGCTGCCGGATGCGCTCCGAGAACTGGCCGTTCTCGATCGCGACCGCCGCGATGCCGCCGAAGGCGATCGCGAAGTCCACGTCGGCCTCGCCGAACTGGTGCGTGCTCATGAAGTTGTCCACGTAGAGCACGCCGAGCACCTTGTTCTCGCTGCCGATCAACGGCACGCACATCGCCGATCGTACCCGCTGCATCAGGATTGACTGGCCGGTAAATCGCGTGTCCTCACCGGCATTCTCCGAGACGATCGCGGACTTCTCGTCAATCGCCATGCGGGCGATGGACTGCGGCACCGCCTGCATGGCATCCACGCCGCGCTTGTCACGCGCGATCTTCGTCAGCAGGTGCTGGTTGTCGTCGAGCAGGAGGATTGCGCAGCGGTCCGCTTCGAGGATCTCGAACGCGAAATCGGCGACCTTCTTGAGCAGCACGTCCACGTCCGTGGCGCGCGTGAGGCCCTTCGACACCTCGAGCAGGATCGCCAGCTTCTGCCGGTCCTTCTCCGCTGGGTCGGCGGCGCCGGCCATCACGGCCTTGATGCTGCCGCTGTGGCGGCCGATTCCGGAGATCAGGTCCGCCGACGGCGCCGCAACGGGCCGCACGATCGTCGCACCCGGCTTGGCCGGTGCCGCGGCCGGCGGCGGTGGGGGCGGGGCAGCAGCGGGCGGGGCCAGCTGCATCAGCTTGAACGCGACCTTCCCGAACGTGACCGTATCGCCCGGCGCGACGAAATAGCTGTCCACCTTCACGCCGTTCACGAACGTACCGTTGCTCGAGCCGAGGTCCTTGAGCTGGATTCCGTCGTCACGGACCTCGAGTTCGGCGTGCCGGCGGGACACCGTGGCGTCTACGACCGCGCAATCCGAGTTCACCGCCCGCCCAACCACTGCCATGGTGCGCGGCCGCAACTCGAAGTTGTACTCGTTCTCGATGCCGGCGAGCTTCAGCGTCACGGTCGGAATATGCCCTCAGGGGGCGGGGGCAGGGTAGCGAGGTCCGCTGGTCCGCCGCTTGGCACCCGCTGCAGCCGCGTCGCGGTCCTCGGCGGCCCGCGCATGCGCGACAGCCGTCAACATCGCCCGGGCCTTCACCTCGGTCTCGGCCCACTCGCGACCGGGGTCCGAGTCGGCGACGATGCCGGCGCCCGCGGCGACGCTCGCCTCGCCGTTTGCCATCACGCAGGTGCGGATGGTGATGGCCAGGTCCGCGCGCCGGTCTCCGTATGCGATGTAGCCGAGCGCGCCACTGTACGGGCCGCGCCGCTCTGATTCCAGTTCGTCAATGATCTCCATCGCCCGGACCTTGGGCGCCCCGGTCATCGTCCCGGCCGGAAACGTGGCCCGGAACACGTCCAGCGCAGAGCGATCGCGCCCCACACGGCCGCGCACTTCGCTCACCAAGTGCTGGACATGCGAGAAGCGTTCCACCTGCATGAACTGCGACACCTTCACGCTCCCGTACTCGGCCACTCGGCCGATGTCGTTCCGGCCCAGGTCCACGAGCATGACATGCTCAGCGCGTTCCTTCTCGTCCGCGAGCAGGCGTTCGCCAAGCGCGGTGTCCTCGGCGGCCGTGGCCCCGCGCGGGCAGGTGCCGGCGATCGGCCGTACCACCGCCTCGCCGTCCATGACCCGAACCTGCAGTTCCGGCGAACTGCCGACGACTTCAACGCCATCGAGCGCCAAGTGGAACATGTATGGCGACGGATTGAGTACGCGGATCGCGCGATACAGTGCGGTCGCGGAAAAATCGTGCGGCATCCGGATGCGGCGCGCCAGCAGCGCCTGGAAGCAGTCGCCCGCGAGGATGTAGTCCTTGATTCGGCGCACCCCGGCTTCGAACGCCTCGCGCGAAAGCGAGCTCGTTCCCGTCGCCGGTTCGCCGACAGGGTCGAGCCGCATCGGGGGCGGTGCGCCCGGTCCGCCGAGCCGTCCTTCGGCCTCGTCAATGTCGCGCTGCGCGGCGCTCCACGCGGCACGCAGGGCACCCGGGGACACATCGTCGGTGATCGGCACGGAACAGGTGATCCGCGCCCGGCCGCGCAGGTTGTCCAGCATGACGACCGTGCGGGTGAACATGAACAGCGCATCGCTGATGTCAGCCCCGCTCGCCGGTGCGTTCGGGAGTCGCTCGATGTGCCGGACGACGTCATAGCCGAAGTACCCGACGGCGCCTCCCCAGAAGGGGCCCGCTTCAGCATCGGCGTCCACCGCGGGCGCCGTCAGCTTGGCGCGAAGGTCTGCGATCGGATCCGAAGGCCTCCGTGCGCCGCTCCAGCCGTCGCCCGGCTTCCAGTCCTCGACCACGCCACCCCGCAGTCGCCAGGCCCCGCAGGCGTCTGCGCCGAGAAACGTGTAGCGGGCCCAGGCCTCGCTGCCGGCGGGCGCGCTTTCGAGCAGGAAGGCAAATGGCGATTCCGCCGGGCTACCGGCCTGACGCAGCCTCCAGAACGCCGTGACCGGCGTTTCGAGGTCGAGCAGCACATCGCGCCACACGGGCACGATTGTGCCGGCGCGCGCACGCGCGGCAAACGCTTCGTACCCGGGCTGCGTGCCTGGCTGCTTGTCTGGCTGCTTGTCCGGCTGGTCGGTCCCGTTGCTCATCCCCATGGCCTCTGGCAATACTGCCCTCATGGTAACCACAGCCCGCCCGCCGCGCGCGCGTCATCGCGTAACCTGCAGTGCCGTTGCGAGCGGGGTAGCAGGCGCGCTCGCGCTCGTGGCCGTTTCGGCACTTCGGCCGGCGGTGGACGTCGGCGGGCTCCGCGCGCAAGGACGCGATGACAGGATCTGGAACGACTCCGCTACCCTGGCGTTGGTCGACCGCGCGGTCGCCCGCCGCACTGCGCAGCTCGCCGACTCGGGACTGGTGGACTACCGTGCGGTCGCGCGCGGCTACCTGACGTTCCTCGCACAACTTGGCGAGGGATTCGCGGACCCGCCCGAAGTCGTGCGCGCCGATGAACTCGCCGTTGAGGTGTATTGGCGCGCGCCGAACCAGAGCAAGCAGCGGATCATCGGGCGGCGCGACACGCTGCTGCTTCCCACCGACATCGTGTACCATCGCGATCACCTGGCGATCGTGCAGAACAACTTCCCGGCCATCATCCGCCTCGGCGACGGCGATGAAGTTCGAGACGTGCCGCATCCGTTGTCCCCGACGGGGCAGCGCGAGTACGACTTCTCCGTGGCCGACTCGATCCGGCTCCGCGTCGGCTCGCGCAGCTGGGATGTCATTGAGCTGGAGGTCCGGCCGAAGGATGAACGCGCCGCACGGATCGCCGGCGCGTTCTATCTCGATCGCGAAACGGCGTCCGTTGTGCGGATTGCGGCGGGGTTCACTCGCGCTGCGCTGAGGGATCCCGCTCTTGAGGACGTCTCCATCGTCCTCGACAACTCGCTCGTGGACGGTCGGTTCTGGCTCCCCCGACGACAGCAGATCGAGATTCGGCGCACCGGCACGTGGCTCGAGTTTCCCGCCCGCGGGATCATCCGCGGCGAGTGGGACCTGTGTTGCGTCGAGGCCAACACACGCCTCGCGGCGGAGTGGTTCGCCGGCCCCGAGATCATTTCGCTCCCACCGCAGCGGCTCCGGGAGTATCCGTTCGCTGGCGCCATCATGGATTCCGTGTCGCCGCGCCTCGCGGCGGCGGGCGCCGCAGGCGTGGCGGGCTCGATCGAAACGCGGCTCCGCGGACTCCTGACCCCAGCCGCCGTGCTCCGGCCGGCCGTCACCGGCGTCCGCGTGTCACGCCTGAGCGATTTCGCGCAGTTCAACCGCGTCGAAGGGCTCGCCCTCGGTGCAGGCGCATCGCGGCGATTCTCGACGACCGTCGTGGATCTCCGCGCACGGTATGGATTCGCCGATGCGCGCGCCAAATGGCGATTCGGTTCGTCCTGGCCAACACGCGGCGGCCCACTGGTGTCGTTGCGGGCGTTCGACGAGTTCCGCGAAGCGGGAGAGCCCGAGGTTTCGCGCGTTGCGAACTCCTTCGCCGCGCAGGAGGCGGGTTACGACCACACCGACGACTACGGCATCCGGGGGCTTCGCTTCTCGGCGGCGGCCAAGGCGCAGCGCCGCTGGGAGTTCGGGATCGAAGCGGTTCGTGAACGGCCATTGATTGGCCGCGCCAAGCCGCAATCGGGCGACTTCCGGGCGCCGTTCGCCGCATCGCCCGGCGACCGGGTCGCGGCGGACGTGCGGTTCACGACAACCCGGCAATCCGATGACGCGGGCTGGACGGCAAAGGCCGAAGGAACGGCGCGCGTGTCCGCGTGGCGCAGCGAGCATGGCCTGACCGCCGGGCCTGGCGCTCCGGAAGGCGATGGGGCCGCGTGGCGCCCATTGCTGGGCGCAGGCCTCGCCGTGACGGCTTCGCGGGGCCTCGGCGGAGGGCGCGCGTTATTTCGCGCCCAGGCGACGGTGGCCACGGGAGACGCGGTCCCGGCACAGGACAAGGCCCGGTTTGGAGGGCCGCGAACGGCGCCGGGATTCGGCACGCACGCCCTAGCCGCGAACGCGGGCGCGGGCATTCGTGCAGAGTGGGCGCTACCGCTCGCCGGCATTCCGGTGCGTCTTGGCCGGTTCGGCGCGATCCGAATTCCTCTCGAACTCGCGCCGTTTGGCACCATAGTCGCGCTGGGTTCCGACGGTCGTGTCCAACCCGCCGGTGCCGTCAGCGCAGCATGGGGCGCAGGCTTGCTCGCGTTCGGCGACACGTTTCGCGTGGACATCGCGAGGTCGGTTGGCCGCCACGGCCGTTGGGCAGTCTGGGTTGACGCCGGTCGGGCATTATGGCCTATCCTCTAGCCGTTATCTGGCCCCGCCTGAGAGCGTAACTCGTTGCATGGCAACAGGATCGCCTTCGGCGCAGCCCCCTTGGCCATCGCCGCCCAGCTAATGATGCGCGTTAGTATTAGGGAAACCCACGAAACCGTCCGTCCGCCCGGCCGCAGGTCCGGTCGGGCGCTTCTACGTCGCTGAGGGGAATGGGAGAGTCCGGCCGTACGTCGCGCGATGAGTGGTTGCTCGCCACGCTCGAGGGCATCATTTCCCCCGAGCAGATGGCGCAATTGCAGGCCTCGCGTGAGGAGAGCTTCTGGGCGACCACCGTCCGCCGGAACTTTGCGACCGACGAGCAGATCCTGACGGCGCTGGCCAAGCGCTTCCGGATGAAGATCGCCAACGTGCAGGCGGTGTCGAAGGAAGCCAAGGAACTGGTCCCGGAGCAGCTCGTCCGGAAGTACCACGTGCTTCCGCTGGCGATCTCGGATTCCATCCTGGACATCGCCACGGCTGACCCGCACGACCTCGATTGCGAACGCACGCTGGCCTTCGCGCTCGGCCGCACGGTGCGCATGCAGCTGGCGTCGCCGTCGCAGATCACCGCGCGGCTCGACGAGGTGTATCGGCCGCAGGACGTGCTGGAGAAGATCCTCGAGAACGTCGCCGGCAACTACGACATCGAGGCGATCGAGGAAACGGTTGACGAGAACGAGCTCGAGCTCGGGGCCTCCCATGCCCAGGCACGGCCGGTCATCCAGCTGGTGGACCGCATTGTGGCCGAGGGCATCCAGTCGCGCGCGTCGGACATCCACCTCGAGCCCGAGGAAGCCGGCGTCGCCGTGCGGTACCGCATTGACGGCGTGCTCCGCCAGGTGATGGTGCTGCCGAAGGCCGCAGGAATCCCGCTGGTGTCGCGCGTGAAGATCATGGCGCAGCTCGACATTGCCGACCGCCTCCGGCCGCAGGACGGTCGCGCGCGCGTCGCGTTCAGCGGCAATCGCGTGGACCTCCGTGTCTCCACGCTGCCGGCGTCGCAGGGCGAGAAGGTCGTCATCCGAATCCTCGACCAGCGCTCCACGGTGCTCTCGCTCGAGAACCTCGGCCTGAACACCGACGAACTCGAGCGCATCAAGGAACTCCTGCAGATGCGCGAGGGCATCATCCTCGTGACGGGTCCGACCGGCTCCGGCAAGACGACCACGCTGTACTCCATGCTGCGCTCGATCCAGCAGCGCGGCGTGAACATCGTCACCGTCGAGGACCCCGTCGAGTATCGCCTCGCGGGCATCGTGCAGGTGCAGGTCAACGAGAAGGCCGGCCTCACGTTCCCGGCGGCGCTCCGTTCCATCCTGCGACAGGACCCCGACGTCATCCTCGTCGGTGAGGTGCGCGACAAGGAGACGGCCGGCATCACCGTGCAGGCGTCGCTGACGGGTCACTTGGTGCTCTCGACGCTCCACACGATTGACGCCGCCAGCTCGGTGACGCGTCTCGTGGATATCGGGGTCGAACCGTACAAGATCGCGGCCGCGCTCAAGGGTGTCGTCGCGCAGCGCCTGGTGCGCCGCCTCTGCCCGCATTGCCGCGAGCTGCAGGTGGAGTCGTTGCCGGAGAAGTTGCGCAAGTGGTTCCCGCAGGGCGTCACGTTGTATCGCGCCGTGGGCTGCGGCGAGTGCTCGCAGACGGGATATCGGGGCCGTCTCGCGCTCGAGGAAGTGCTCATGATGACGCCGGAACTCGAGCGTCGCATCGCCTCCAACGAGGCCGCGGATCGCATCGCGGAGGCCGCGCGCGAGGGCGGCATGCGCGGGCTCTGGGAGTCCGGCGTGCAGCATGTCCGCAACGGGACGACGAGCGTCGAGGAGCTCCTGCGCGTGCTCGAGGCGCCGGGTGAACAGACGGACCGCGCATCGCAGGCAATCCGGCGCCAGACCACGGGAGATGTCCCCGCGGCCGACGTCGAGGCAGCAATGCGGGCTGCTGCCGCGGCACAGGATTCGACACCGGGAACCGGCGTGCCGGCCACCCAGGTTCGCGGCGGCCCCGGCTCGACTCCTCCCGGCGCGGTACCGGCGGCGCCGGTTGCCAATCAGGCCTCACCGGCGGTTGCCGACCCGGCTGACATCCGCGCGGACCTCGTCGCACCACCGGCGCCCGGCGTGCGAACGCTGCATTCCACGCCCGGGTCTTTCGACAGCGCGGGTTTCCAGCTGCTGGAGGAATCCTCCGGTGTGACCGGCGCGGCGAAGAAGGTGCTGCTCGTCGAGGACGAGGACGCGCTTCGTTGCGTGATGAAAGACCTGCTCGAGCGGGAAGGATTCGTGGTGTTCGAGGCGCCCGACGGTGTAAAGGCGCTCGACGAGATTGACCGCGCCGGACCCGACATCGTCGTGCTGGATCTCAACCTGCCGCGGCTCGACGGCTACGGTGTGTTGAGCCACCTCCGGTCGCGGCCCGCCACGGCGAACCTCCCCGTCATCGTCCTCACGGCGAAGGGCGACGAGGACAGCGAGGTGCGGGTCTTCGAGTACGGCGCGAGCGACTACCTGACCAAGCCGTTCCGCCCGCGCGCACTCTCGGCGCGATTGCACTCACTGCTCGGTCGCGCCAAGTAGCGCGGCCGTGACGCCACGCAAACGGCCGCGATCGCAGCCGCGTCGGCCGTCGCTGACGCGACCGCTTCGGCAGGGCAACCACACGACGGGCATTGCGCCCGGCGTCGTGGATGTGGCGGCGATTCGCCGGGTCGGCGCGGGCTGGCGCGTGCTGGTCCTGCAGCGGGCACCGGGGCATCGCCGCGCGGGCGCCTGGGAGATCGTGCATGGCAGCGTCGAGCGTCGCGAACGTCCCACCGACGCCGCCCGGCGCGAGTTGCTGGAGGAAACGGGTCTCCGCGCCGAGACGCTGTTCAGCATAACCGTCAACCCGTTCTATCTCGCGACGAACGACACCGTGCAGATGGCGATCGCGTTCGCCGCCGTGGTGTCGGCGGGCACGGTGCAACTCGGCCCTGAGCACGTGCGTGCCGAGTGGGTGACCGTCGCGGTCGCGAAGCGTCGCCTCGCGTGGCCGCGCACGCATGAACTGCTGGATCACATCGCCTGGCTGCTCAGGGCCGGCGACGCGGGAGCGGTGGACGACGTGCTGAGGGTGGGGAACAACCGCGAGTAGCGCGCCGCGCGTGTCGCGTGCCCCGTTCGCGTGAACTCAAACGGGCGACGCGCAGCGCGTCACCCATTACTCGCCGTTGTCGTTCACCCGTCCTTGCGCGTGTTGCTCGTCCTCGTCGCTTCCCAGCTGTCGGTGGGCGCATTCGGCTTCACCCGCACCGACTTCGCCGGGATGCCCACGTTCACGTGGTACGGCCGCACGTCCTTGGTCGCCACGGCGACGGCCCCGACCATGCCCTGGGTGGCCACACGCACGCCAGCGAGCACGGTGGCGTGGTACGTGATGCGCACCCCGTCCTCGAGGATCGTGGGGGCGTTGGTGACATCGGCCTGTTCGACGATGCTGTGCGTGTGGCTGTAGATGTTCGCGTAGTCGCTGATGGAGACCTTGTTGCCCATCACGATCCCGCCGCGATCGTCGAGCAGCACGTGCCGGTGCACGACCACGTCGTCGCCGCACTCGATGTTGTAGCCGAACGAGAACTCGACGTGCTGGAACGCCTTGAACCGCTCACCGCAGCGCTTGAAGATGTGCGGTGCGAGCAGCCGTCGGAGTCGCACGCCGAGATCCACGTTCTGGCCGCCGACCGGCAGGCGATCGAACGAATACCAGAGCCAGAGGAGCGGCTTCACGCGCTGGAACGCGGCGTCATCGCACTCCGCGTAGTACTCGGGCTCGAGCGTCACGTTGCGCGGATCGAGCGCGGCGAGCGACAGCCGCAGGCCGGCGGGGAGGCTGGCGTCCGCCACGGCGGTTTCCCAGTTGCCGGCGTACTGCGGAAACGCGAGTTCGCAGAGCACCTCTCGGCACCAGCGTGGGCGGTCCAGCTTCGGGTCGGCGAGCGGCGCGGTGGTGCGTTCCAGCCACGCGTCCGCGATGGCGGCGGCCGGGGCGGGTGCGAGTTTCCGCAGTTGACGAATCGGCATGTCAGTGACCTCCTGCCTGGAAGTTTGCACTCCGCGGGGCGGGGCGCAGCGGGACGCTTCCCTCGCGCGGCGGCACGCGTGCGGCGCCCGCGCGAGAGCGGATTGCCGCTCGCTCGCGTTCGAGCAACGCCGCAATCCGGCCCCAGTCGCCGGCACTCTGACCTTCGGCGGTGAACGTCAGCGGCTGGGCGAGCGCCACGTCGGGGTGGAAGATCAAGATCGCGTCCGCGCGCCGGCCCTGGGCCAGCCGCCCATCGGTGATCGCGCCTGAGACGGCAATCACTTCACGCGCGCGGAAGTCGCGTCCCACGCTGGTGATCTGGACCCCGCGCGCGTCGAACCGCGCCTCGCCCGGCTGGATGTTGAAGTACGACACCAACCAGGGTTGCACGGCCGGGAGTGCCAGTCGCCGTCTGATGGCCTCGATCTCCCGCGCCTTCGAGTCCAGGATTGCCTTGGTCGCCCGGTACGAGTCCGGCGCCAGCGTCTGGAGTACGTCGTCGGTCAGCGGCAGCGCGCGAATCGTCAGTCCCTGCGACTGCACGGTCAGGCTGACATCGTCGCGCTTCAGTGTCCCGAAGCTTGCGGGTGGTGTGGCTTCGCCCTTGGCCGCGCCGGAGTCCGCTCGCTGAGCCCGCGCGGCGGGGGAGGCAAGGGACAGCGCTCCCAACACCGCCACCAGCGCCGCTTTCACCCGACCCGCCACGGTTCCGCGGAGAGCAATGCCTCGATCGCCTCCGCCAGTTCGTCGCGCCCGCTTCCGGTGTTGGCGCTGGTCGTCACCACCTGCTCCTCATCGATCCGCAGCGCCCGTGCGATCGCGACGCCGCGGGCCGCCGCTTCGCGGGGCTTCAGCTTGTCGGCCTTCGTGATCGCCACCAGCGTGGGCGCGCCCAGCTCCGCGAGGTAGCCGGTCATCGCCAGGTCATCGTCCGTTGGTTCGCGGCGCGCATCAATCAATAGTACCACACCACGGAGCGTCGGGCTCCGCTCGAGGTATCCTTCGATCAGCGGTCGCCACGCCGCGCGCTGGGACTTCGCCACGCGCGCGTAGCCGTAGCCCGGCAAGTCCGCGATCACGAACGCGTCGTTGATGCGGAAGAAGTTGACCTCGCGCGTACGACCCGGAGTCGAACTCACGCGGGCGAGCTTTCCGTGCCCGACCAGTCGGTTCAGCAGGGACGACTTGCCGACGTTCGAACGCCCGGCGAAGGCAATCTCGGGAAGCGTTGAGGGCGGCCGCCATCCGGTCGGATCCGCCATCCCGCCGAGGAACTCGAGCCGCCGGATGACCAGCGGGGGGATGCTACGCCTCCTTCTTCTGCCGTCGCGGCGCGAGTTCGAGCAGCGGCGGCGCGCCGTTGGTGATGCACGCCTCGGTCACCCGGACCTCGACCACGTCATCCCGGGCCGGCAGGTCGAACATCGTCTCGAGCAGGAGCTGTTCGAGGATCGCCCTGAGGCCGCGCGCACCGGTGCCGCGCTCGGTCGCCTTCTGGGCAATCGCGCGGAGTGCGGACTCCTCGAACGTGATCTGCACGTTCTCGAGCTCGAAGAGCTTGCCGTACTGCTTGGTCAGCGCGTTCCGCGGCTCCTTCAGGATCTTGACGAGCGCCGCCTCGTCCAGCGCCTCGAGCGGCACGGCCACCGGAAGGCGGCCCACCAGTTCGGGAATGATGCCGAACCGGAGCAGGTCGTCGGGTTCGACGTCCGCGAAGGGGTTCTTCCCGCCAACCCCGCGGCTCTTCAGTTCCGCCGGGTTGAACCCGATCTGCCGACGGCCCAGGCGCGCCTCGATGATCTTCTCGAGGCCGTCGAAGGCACCGCCACAGATGAACAGGATGTCCTTGGTGTTGATCTGGATGTATTCCTGTTGCGGATGCTTGCGGCCACCCTGCGGCGGGACGCTGGCAACGGTGCCCTCCAGGATCTTGAGCAGGGCCTGTTGCACACCCTCGCCCGACACGTCGCGCGTGATGCTCGGGTTCTCGCTCTTCCGGGCGATCTTGTCGATCTCGTCGATGTACACGATGCCGCGCTCGCAATCCGCGACATTGAAGTCGCCGGCCTGCAGCAGCCGCACCAGGATGTTCTCGACGTCCTCGCCGACATAGCCGGCTTCCGTGAGCGTCGTCGCATCCGCGATGGTGAAGGGCACATCGAGGATGCGCGCCAGCGTCTGCGCCAGCAGCGTCTTGCCCACGCCCGTGGGGCCAAGCAGCAGGATGTTCGACTTGTCGAGCTCGACTTCACCCTCGCGCTTCGCGCCCGAGTTGATCCGCTTGTAATGGTTGTAGACGGCGACGGCCAGCGCCTTCTTCGCCTGGTCCTGCCCGATCACGTACTGGTCGAACACGTCCTTGATCTCTTGCGGGGCCGGGACCTGGGTGACGGCCTCGGCAACCTCCCGTTCTTCGTCTTCCGCCAGGATCTCGTTGCACAGCGCGATGCACTCGTTGCAGATGTACACGGACGGGCCGGAGATGAACTTCCGGACGGAGTCCTTGGACTTTCCGCAGAACGAGCAGCGCAGGTGGCGGTCGTGAGACATCGAGGTCATTGGGCGAGTCGGGCTTTCTCAGGCCAGTCCTTCTAGTGACGGACGCCCGGCACAAGAACTTGCGCCGGAGGGACACAAACGTAGGGCATGTCCCAATCGACGCCCGGGATTTCCGCTTTGTAACACTACCCCGGGGCCCACCCGGCTACAACGGCCCCGGCCTGATTGTGAAATCCTTCACATACGAGCCGATACTGGGGCGTTACGGCAGCGCCTTCACCGGCTCCGGCGCCTGGGTGATGACCGTGTCGATGATACCGTAGGCTTTGGCTTCTTCAGCCGACATGAAGAAGTCGCGTTCCATGTCACGCTCGATCTGCTCCACCGGCCGACCCGTGTGCTTGGCGTACAGCCCGTTCATCTGCGATCGCAGGTACAGGATCTCCTTCGCCTGGATCTCGATGTCCGCGGCCGTCCCCTGGGCGCCGCCCGACGGCTGGTGGATCATGATGCGCGAGTGGGGAAGGGCTGACCGGCGTCCGGGCTTGCCGGCCGCGAGCAGGAAGGAGCCCATGGATGCCGCCATGCCCATGCAAATGGTCGAGACCGGCGACCGCAGGAACTGCATCGTGTCGTAGATCGCCATGCCGCTCGACACCACGCCGCCCGGCGAGTTGATGTACAGGTAGATGTCGCGCCCCGGATTGTCGGAGTCCAGGAACAGCAGCTGCGCGATGATGATGTTGGCGACGTCATCGTTCACCGGCGTGCCGAGGAAGATGATCCGGTCCATGAGGAGCCGCGAATACACGTCGTAGCTCTTCTCGCCGCGGCTGGAACGTTCGATGACGTACGGATTCGGGATGATGGCCATGTGTGGTGTCCTGGTTGAGCCGGGGAGCCCCCGGCTACGCCTGCTCGACGGTGTTGCGCCCGATCAGCCAACCGAACACGCGTTCTTCGGTAAGGGCACGCTCGAGCTCTTTGATCCGGTTCGCCTTCTGCAGCGTTGCATACAGCTCGCCGGGCTTGACCCCGCGCTGTTCGGCGAGCTGCGCGACGCGGTCGTCCACGTCCTTCTCGCTGGCGGCCAGCTTCTCACGTTCGGCCAGCGTCTCGATCACCAGGTCACGGCGTACCTGGCGCTCGGCCATCGGCTGGAACTCACCCGCGAACTTCTCGATCTCCGCTTCCGGAACGCTGTACGCCTTGGCGTACCCGGCGATCAGCTGCTTGACCCAACTTGGCGGCACATCGAAGCCGTTCGCGGCGATAACCTCGTCCATCAGCTTGCCGCGTACTTCAGCATCGGCATCGCGCTCGGCATGTGTCGTCATGTCCTTGCGCACCGCGTTGCGGAGCGCGTCGAGCGTCTCGAAATCGCCGGACTCGCGGGCGAAGGAGTCGTCGAGTATGGGCAGGGACTTGCGCTTCGCTTCCTTGAGGAGGACGCGAACCGTCTTGGTTGCCCCGCGCTGGGCCTCATCAGGGAAGTCATCCGGCCACCGTACCGCGCGCTCGACCGAGCCCTCGGGGGCAAGTTCCATGACCAACTCTTCGATCGCCGGGATCACCTGCCCGCCGCCGAGGATCAGGCGGTACTCCTTGCCTTCCGGGGTCACGCCCTCGCCGCTCGTGATGGCCAGCTCCACGGTCACCATGTCGCCCTCTTTCGGGCGATCGGCCAGCGGTGCCCAGGTGCCCTTCTGTTCGCGCATCTGCTCGATTTGCGCGCTCACATGCTCGTCGGTGACCTGCACCGCCGGGCGCGTGACGCGAAAACCCTCAATGCGGGCGAGCTCCAGCGTGGGCCGGACTTCGCAGTGCAGCTCGAACGTGAGCGGCTCGCCGTCCACGAACGAGACATCGTGCGCGTGAGGCTGCGTGACCGGCTCGATCTTCTCGGCCTCGAGGACCTTGATGTAGGCCTCGCGCATGAGCTTTTCGAGGACGTCCTGCTTGATGACGTCCGCGAACTGCTTCTGCACGACATGCCGTGGCACCTTGCCCGGACGGAAGCCCGGCAGCCGGGCCTGCTTGGCGACGGAGGCCGTGGTCTTTTCCCGCGCCTCGCTCACGGAGGCGGCGCTGATTCGGATCCTGATCCGGCGCTCAGCGCCGGACGACTTGCGATCGGTGACTTCGAATTCCATAGGGAAGAAAGCTAACGGTTACGACATGCCGCGGTCCCGGCCTCTACCGCCAGGCCGGCCGATGTTGGCCCTGCATGCGAGCGCCGGGAGTTGAACCCGGACCCCTTGCGGGACAGGATCCTAAGTCCTGCGCGTCTGCCAGTTTCGCCACGCTCGCGTACCACTGCTTCAGCATCAAAACACAGCGGGGAGCCCGTTGCCGGACTCCCCGCGAAACAGCAACGGAAAGTCCCGGTTACTGCGCTAGTCGTAGGTTCACGACGCGCGACGCGGTCGCGCCATCGCGCCCGGAGCTGTACACGACCAGGCCGACGAACTGGCCCGCCTTCAGCTTGCCAAGTTCCCGCTGGAGTTCTGCCACCGTGGTCACAGGTGCGCGCGTGGGGAACCGAACCTCGCCGATCACGTCGCCGGGGAACAGCTTGCCCTCGCCGGTCGAGCCGGGCGCAACGCGCGTTACGAGCACACCCTTCAGCTTGTCCGACACTCCCTGCTCGATCGCGTCCTTGGTGATCGGTTCGACGGTGATGCCGAGCGAGGAGAAGGTTGCCGCCGCGCTGTTGGGTTCGCTGTCCCGCCGCGCGGTCGAGGCCACTGCGCGCGGCTCATCCGCCGGCGCCTCGACCAACTTCACCTTGAAGTTCTTCTTTTCGCCGTAGCGGACGATATCGAGCGACACCACGTCGCCCGGTTGGTGGGTGCGAAGGATCCGCTGCAGCGTGCTGACGCGGTCCACCGGCTTGCCGTTGGCCGAGACCACGATGTCGCCGCGCTCGACTCCCGCCTTCTCGGCGGGGCTTTCCGCCACGAGGTTCTGCTGGTTGTCGCGAATCCCGAAGTCGCTGATCTTCGCGCCGGCGATCTCGCTGAGCTTGTTGACCGCCGCGTCCTCCGCGGTGACTTCGTTCATCGAGGCGCCCATCACCGCGCGGCGGACGCGCCCGTGCGCGACGATGTCGTCCATCACGGTCTTGGCGAGCGTGATCGGGATCGCGAATCCGTAGCCGGTGTAGGTGCCGGTCGGGCTGGCGATCGCCGAGTTGATGCCGATGACTTCGCCGCGCGTATTCACGAGCGGGCCGCCGGAGTTGCCAGGGTTGATCGCCGCGTCGGTCTGGATGAAGTCCATGATCGCATACAGGCTCTGGCGGAGCCCGTTCAGCTGCGTCGACCGCCCTTTCGCGCTGACGATGCCCGCGGTCACCGTGAAGTCGAGTCCGAGCGGCGTGCCGATCGCGAGCACCCACTCGCCCACCCGCGTACCGACGTCGTTGCCGATGATCACCGTGGGCAGGTTCGCGCCGTCCACCTTGATGACGGCGACGTCCGTCTGCGGGTCGCGTCCGATCACCCGCGCCGGGAACTCGCGCTTGTCCGTCAGCAGCACGCGAATCCGGTCCATGTCGGCCACGACATGGTTGTTCGTGAGGATGTAGCCGTCCTTGCTCACAATGAACCCGGTGCCCGACGCCTGCTGCGGCGCCTGCCCGCGCTCGCCGGGGTCAAAGTCAGGCCCGAAGAACTGCTCGAAGCCCGGGGGGAGCTGCATGCGGGGCTGCTGCCGCTGGTTCTGGTTGTTGTTCTGGCGCGACGCGGGACGTGGGTCGCGCGCAGCCTGGATGGACACAACCGCGGGCGTCACCTTCTCGGCGACCGCGGCGAACCCGCCCTGAAGCTCGGCGGCGCCCGGGGGGGCCATGCGTACTTCAGGGGCGCTCCCCACGCGACCCTGCTGGGCGACGAGGAGGTTCGTCCAATCCATGGACGAGGCGAAGATCACGCCGCCGAAAAAGGCGAGCGCGGCAATCGCGAGGACTTTGGGTCGAGTTGTGTTCATGGGTGTGCGGTGATCTCGAGAATGTACCACCACCTACTACCTACTATCTAATACCTATTACCTGTTGGTTTTGTCCCCCGGCGCCGGGGAAAAGTTTCCCGGCGCCGGGGGACAAGACCAACCTACGCCTTCTTGTTCTCGTCCACGATTTCGTACTCGGCGTCGGCGACGTCCTCCTTCTTCGCCTCTCCGCCCGCGTCGGCCCCGGCAGCTCCGGCGTCCCCGGCCGGCGGTGCCGACTGCGCCTGAGCCGCATACACGGCCTGGCCGGCGGCCTGGAATGCTGCTGACAACTCTTCCAGCGCACCCTTGATCTCGTTCATGTCGTCGCCGCGGTGCGCCTTCCGGGCCCGCTCGACCGCGTTGTTCAGGCGCGTGCGGAGCTCTTCCGGCACCTTGTCCGCCCACTCCTTCGACTCCTTCTCGACCTGATAAGCGAGCGTGTCGAGACGGTTCTTGGCGTCAATCTCCTCACGCTTCCGCTTGTCCTCGGAGGCGTTCTTCTCGGCGTCCTTGACCATCTTGTCGATCTCGGAATCCGAGAGCCCGCTGGACGACTCGATCCGGATCTTCTGCTCCTTGCCGGTCGCCTTGTCCTTCGCGGTCACGTGCAGGATGCCGTTCGCGTCAATGTCGAACGTGACCTCGACCTGCGGCATCCCGCGCGGGGCGGGCGGAATGCCCGTCAGCTGGAACTTGCCGATGGTCTTGTTGTAGACGGCCAGTTCGCGCTCGCCTTGCAGCACGTGGATCTCGACCGTGGTCTGGTTGTCATCGGCCGTGCTGAACGTCTCCGACTTCTTGGTCGGAATGGTCGTGTTGCGCGCGATGAGCACCGTGGTCACGCCGCCGAGCGTCTCGATGCCGAGCGAGAGCGGGGTGACATCGAGCAGCAGGACGTCCTTCTGCTCGCCCGTGAGCACGGCGCCCTGGATGGCCGCGCCGACCGCGACGACTTCATCCGGGTTCACGCCCTTGTTCGGCTCCTTGCCGAAGAAGCCCTTGACCACTTCCTGGACCTTCGGCATCCGCGTCGAGCCGCCGACCAGGAGGACTTCGTCAATCTCCGACGGCTGCAGGTTCGCGTCGGCGAGCGCCTTCTTCATCGGTTCGAGGGTCTTCTGGACGAGGTCGTCCACCAGCTGCTCGAACTTCGCGCGCGTGAGCTGATAGTTGAGGTGCTTCGGGCCCGACTGATCGGCCGTGATGAAGGGCAGGTTGATGTCGGTGCTCATGGTGCCCGAGAGCTCGATCTTCGCCTTCTCGCCGGCTTCCTTGAGGCGCTGAAGCGCCATCGGGTCCTTGGAAAGGTCGATCGCCTGGTCCTTCTTGAACTCCGCGACCAGCCAGTCAATCACGCGCTGGTCGAAATCGTCGCCGCCCAGGTGCGTGTCGCCGTTCGTGGACTTCACTTCGAACTGTCGGGTGCCATCCACCTCGTACAGCTCGAGGATCGAGATATCGTAGGTGCCGCCGCCCAAGTCGAACACGGCGACCTTCTCATCCTTCTTGCCCTTGCGATCGAGGCCGTACGCCAGCGCGGCGGCCGTGGGCTCGTTGATGATGCGCAGCACGTCGAGGCCCGCGATCTTGCCGGCGTCCTTGGTCGCCTGCCGCTGCGAGTCGTTGAAGTACGCCGGCACCGTCACCACGGCCTTCGTCACACCGTGGCCGAGGTAGTCCTCGGCGGTCTGCTTCATCTTCTGCAGGATCATCGCGGAGATCTCGGGCGGCGTGTAGCGCTTGCCCTGCACTTCGACCGATGCGAGGTCATTCGTGCCGCTCTTGACCGGGTACGGGACGCGCTTCGTCTCGTCGGTCACCTCGGGCATCTTGCGGCCCATGAAGCGCTTGATCGAGAACACCGTGTTCTGCGGATTCGTCACCGCCTGGCGCTTGGCGATCTGCCCGACCAGCCGCTCGCCGTCCTTGCTGAACCCGACAACGGACGGTGTTGTACGGCCGCCCTCTGCGTTCGGGATGACGACCGGGTCACCGCCTTCCATGACGGCGACGACCGAGTTCGTTGTTCCCAAGTCAATACCAATCACCTTGTCAGCCATGTGTTCCTCAAAGCGGGTCAGAAGTCGTTTTCTTGTGGCCTGGCACCGGCTTGCCGGCGCGGCGCAACCAACGCGCGCGTACTTGGGCAAGAGCCGGGCCACGAAACTGCGTCATTTCGGCTCACTACGGCTCGATTCCGCTCCGGGTTGCAACTGACACTTTGGCAGCCGTCGCGCCCCGAATTGCGGTTTCGGCCGTCCGGGGCGTCGGGTGAAGCAGGGATGCCGATGTGTTGGCTCAGGGCTAGCTTTCCCGCGCGGTCGAGCCAGGCCGCCCCACCGACGAGTCCCCACCCCGTGCGCCTGATTCCCAAAGACGAAGGATTCTTCGACCTGTTTGACGGCCTCGCCGACCGAATGGTGAAGTCGTCCACGGTCCTGAGCGAGCTGTTCAACGAGCCCACGCGACTCGACTTCTTTGTGGGCAAGATCAAGGAACTCGAGCACGAGGCCGACGAGCTCACGCACGAGATCATGCTTCGGCTGGACCGTAGCTTCGTGACGCCTCTCGACCGCGAGGACATCCACTCGCTGGCCACCCACCTGGACAACGTGGTGGACCTCATTGACGGCACAGCGCGGCGGGCCGCGATGTTCCATGTGACGGACCGGCGTGAGCCGGCCAAGCAACTCGCCGGCGTGCTGGTCAAGGCGTCCGAGTCCATCAAGGAAGCTGTGCACAAGGTCCGTCAGCCAACCGAGGTTGCGCGGATCGGCCGCCTGCTCAAGCAACTCGAGGAAGAAGGCGACGCGATCTACACCAGCGCCGTCGGCGACCTGTTCAAGGGTTCGCCGGACCCGCTCGAGGTCATCAAGTGGAAGGAACTGTACGACAACCTCGAGCACGCGATTGACGTGTGCGACGACGTGCTGAACGTGCTGGAAAGCGTCTCCATCAAGAACAGCTGACGCATTCCGGCGGCTTCGTGCTCACGTACATCCTGATCATCGTCTTCCTCGCGTTTGCGTTCGACTTCATCAACGGGTTTCACGACTCCGCAAACTCGATCGCGACAATTGTCGGCACGCGCGTGCTGTCGCCGTTCGCCGCGGTGGTGTGGGCGGCGATGTTCAACTTCGCCGCCGCGCTCCTGGTCGGGACAGCCGTCGCCAAGGCCGTCAGCAGCGGTTTTGTCGTGCCGAGCATCGTCACGCCCAGCGTGATCTGTGGCGCGCTGGTCGGGGCCATCACGTGGAACATCATCACGTGGTACTTCGGCATCCCGTCTAGCTCGTCGCATGCGCTGATCGGCGGGTTCGCGGGCGCGGCGCTGGCGAAGGCCGGATTCGAGGCGCTGGTCTGGGGCAAGAAATGGGTGGAGACGCTGAGCGCGATCGCACTGTCGCCGGCGCTGGGCGCGTTCATCGGGTTCCTGCTCATGGTGGGGCTGTTCAACATCTTTCGGCGTGCCGCCCCGGCCGTCGTGGACCGGATCTTCCGCCGTGGCCAGCTCGTGAGCTCAGCGGCGATGTCGGTGGCGCACGGCAGCAACGATGCGCAGAAGACGATGGGCATCATTGTCGGCCTGCTGTACTCGGTGCGCGACCAGTTCGCGGACTCGACCGGCTGGGCGCGCCATCTGTACGTCGCCGACACAGGCCACATCCCGGCCTGGGTTGCGTTCGGCGCGTACTTCTGCATCTCACTGGGCACGCTGTTTGGCGGTTGGCGTATTGTCCACACGATGGGCTCGCGGATCACGCGCCTGAAGCCAGTCAGCGGGTTCGCAGCCGAGACCGCCGGCGCCATCGTGATCCTGTCGGCGTCCAAGCTCGGGATCCCGGTCAGCACGACGCACACGATCACGGGTTCCATCGTCGGTGTCGGCGCGACCAATCGGCTTTCCGGCGTTCGCTGGGGGCTTGCGGGTCGCATCGTGTGGGCCTGGGTCTTCACGATCCCGGCGTCCGCCACGATCGCCGGGGTTTCCTACCTCGTGCTCGCCCGGCTCGTCGCGCCTTAAGCCTCGGGCGGCCCGAACCGGCCGCAGAGCCCGTTACACAACCGAGACATTGGGGTCCCGTGCCCGTGACATGGCATTGGGAACTTCTGGGTGCACGACGGAACGCCCTCGGAACCCAGACCAATGCCATCGACACGCAACGTCTTCCTGCTCGCCCTCGCGGCGGCGCTCGCATTCCCCGCAGCCAGCGAAGCGCAGGTTCGCCTGACCGGTGCCGGCGCAACATTCCCGTACCCGATCTACTCGAAGTGGTTTGACGAATACCGAAAGGTTCGCGCCGACGTCCAGATCAACTACCAGTCCATCGGTTCCGGCGGTGGCATTCGCCAGGTGACCGAGGGCACGGTGGATTTCGGTGCCACCGATGGCCCGATGACCGAAGAGCAGTTGTCCCAGTTCGCGACCAAGCGTGGCGGCGCTGTGATGCATTTTCCGACGGTTCTGGGCGCGGTCGTGCCGGTGTACAACCTGCCGGCCGTGACGGCACAACTCCGGTTCACTTCGGCGGCGCTTGCTGGGATCTACCTCGGCACGATCACAAAGTGGAATGATCCGGCGATCGCGTCGGCGAACCCGGGGGCAAAGCTGCCGGCGAGTGACATCGTCGTTGTCCGCCGCTCGGACGGCAGCGGCACATCGTTCGTCTGGACGGACTACCTGTCCAAGGTCTCGGCGGATTGGAAGGCGAAGGTCGGTGCAAACACCGCGGTGAACTGGCCCGTCGGCCTCGGAGGCAAGGGGAACGAAGGCGTGGCGGGGCTCGTAAAGCAGACCGCCGGCAGCATCGGATACATCGAGTTGGTGTATGCACTGCAAAACAAGATGGCGTTCGGCCGCGTGCAGAATCCCGCAGGAGAGTTCGTCGCGGCATCGCTGTCCAGTGTCACTGCGGCCGCGTCAGGCGCAGCGGCCAACATGCCCGCGGATTTCCGGGTGTCGATCACCAATGCCCCGGGCAAGGCGGCGTATCCGATCGCGAGCTTCACGTGGCTGCTGATCCCGACGCAGCAGGCCGAGCCGGCGAAGCAGCGCGCGATCACGGACTTCCTCAAGTGGATGCTCGCTGACGGGCAGAAACTGGCAGAGCCCCTGGGGTACGCGCCGCTGCCGAAGGCCGTGGTTACCAAGGAGTTGCAGCAACTGTCGAAGCTGAAGTAAGCTGTGCGCGTGGCGGGTTCAACGAGTCCCGAGCACGCACCGACGACCAGCCTGCGTCGTCGCCTCCTCGGGGGCGACGAGATCGCGCGGTTCATCGTGACGGCGGCGGCGGCCGGCATCCTGATCGCGTGCGGGCTCCTCGTGTACGAGCTCTGGGTGAGTTCAGGCGCGGCGCGACACGAGTTCGGCTGGTCGTTCATCACGGGCCGCACCTGGGATCCGAACGCAGGTGAGTTCGGTGCGTGGCCGTTCGTCGTCGGAACGACCGTGACCTCGGCGATTGCCCTCCTGATTGCGGTGCCCGCCGGCGTGGGCGCGGCGATCTTCCTCGCCGAGCTCGCCCCGCGGCGCGTCAGCGACTTCCTCGCATTCTGCATCGAGCTGCTCGCGGCCGTGCCGAGTGTGATCTACGGGCTGCTGGGCGTGTTCATCCTCGTGCCGGTGATGAAGGTCCTCGTGGACGGGCCGCTCAAGGCGGCGTTGGGCTGGCTGCCGATCTTCTCCGGACCGTTCTACGGCGTGAGCACGCTGACAGCGGGCGTACTGCTTGCCCTCATGGTGTTGCCGTTCATCGTGTCGGTGTCGCGTCAGGTACTGTTGTCGGTGCCGACGGAACAGCGCGAAGCGGCGCTCGCGCTCGGCGCGACGCGTTGGGAGACCACCTGGAACGTCGTGCTGCCGTATGCGAAGCGCGGGATCTACGGGTCGGCATTCCTCGCCCTGGCGCGCGCGCTGGGCGAGACTATGGCGGTGACCATGGTGATCGGTAACTCGCCGCAGCTGCAGGCGTCGCTGCTGGCACCGGGATACTCGATCGCGGCTGTGGTTGCCAACGAGTTCACCGAGGCGACCGGCGACCTCTATGTGAGCGCGCTGATCGCCCTTGGGCTGGTGCTGTTCGGCCTGACCGTGGTGATCAACGGGCTCGCCCGGTTGCTCGTGGCGAGCACCTCGACGCGGGCCACGGCCGTCCAATGAGCGCTGCGCGTCTGCGTCGCCGGAAGCTGGTCAACGCCGTGATGCTCAGGACCACCGGGGCATGCGCGATCGGCATCGCCGCCGTGCTGCTCGGCATCCTGGGGTACCTGTTCCTGAACGGGATCGGCAGTCTCTCGCTGGACTTCTTCACGCAGTTGCCCAAGCCGGTTGGCGAAACGGGCGGCGGCATGGCGAATGCCATCGTCGGCAGCGCCAAGATCCTCGGTATGGCCGTCGTCGTGGGCGTCCCACTGGGGTTCCTCGGCGGCGTGTATCTCGCCGAGTACGCGGGAGCGACCGGGCAGTTCGTGGTCCGGTATGTCACGGACCTGCTCAACGGCGTGCCGTCCATCGTGATCGGGATCTTCGCCTACGCCCTCGTCGTGCTGCCGGCGAAGCAGTTCTCCGCATACGCCGGCGGCGTGGCACTCGGCATGATGATGATCCCGATCGCCGTGCGCAGCACCGAGGAGTTCCTGCGCGCCGTGCCACGCGGGCTGCGGGAAGCCGCCCTCGCGCTCGGCGCGCCGAAGTGGAAGGTGCTCGTCACCGTGGTCGTGCCGGCGGCGCGGGATGGAATCATTACCGGCATTATCCTCAACCTTGCGCGCGTGGCTGGCGAGACGGCGCCACTGTTGTTCACGGCGTTCAGCAACCGATTCTGGAGCGAAGGGCTCAATGAGCCGACGGCCACACTCCCCGTGATGATCTACACTTATGCGATCTCGCCGTACGATGACTGGCACCGGCAGGCGTGGGCGGCCGGCTTCGTGCTGCTCATGCTGGTGGTCACGATGAACATCGCCGCGCGCATGCTGATGGCGCGTTCACCGCTCCGAGGCGCGCGATGAGCCAGGCCGAAAGCCAGGAGAAGATCCGCGTCGAGGGCCTGGATTTCCACTACGGCGCTTCGCAGGCGCTGTTCGGTGTGTCCCTCGGCGTTCGCACCAACCACATAACGGCCTGCATCGGCCCGTCCGGGTGCGGCAAGTCCACGTTCCTCCGCACGCTCAACCGCATGAACGACACCGTGCCGGGCACCCGGGCGAGCGGGAGCATCCAGCTCGATAACCATGAGATCCGCGACCTCGATGTGACGACACTGCGCCGCCGTGTGGGGATGGTGTTCCAGAAGTCGAACCCGTTCCCAAAATCGATCTTCGACAACGTGGCGTACGGACCGCGCATCAACGGCGGCGGGTCGCGCGCGGACATCGCCGACCAGGTGGAGCGGAGCCTGCGCCGTGCGGCCCTGTGGGACGAGGTCAAGCACAAGCTCCACCAGTCCGCGCTCGGGTTGTCCGGCGGCCAGCAGCAGCGCCTCTGCATCGCGCGCGCCCTGGCGGTTGAACCTGAGGTCTTGTTGCTCGATGAGCCGTGCTCGGCGCTGGACCCGATTGCGACCGCCAAGATCGAGGAACTGCTGCTCGACATCGCCGACAGCTGCACGATCGTCATCGTAACGCACAACATGCAGCAGGCGGCGCGCGTGTCGGACTACACGGGCTTCTTCCTGATGGGGCGGCTCGTCGAGTTCGACCGCACGGAGAAGATCTTCCAGAACCCGGCGCATCGCGAGACCGAGGACTACATCACGGGACGATTCGGATGAGCGACCAAGAGAAGCGCAATTCCCCAGCGGCGGATGTGGCCCATGGGCACACGACGTTTCACCAGAAACTCGATGCCCTGAAGGCCGGGCTTGTCACCCTCTCGCAGATGGCCGAGGCCCTGCTCGCCCGCTCGCTCGATACGCTGCGCACGGGGGATGTCGCCGCCGCCGAGCGCGTGATCACGGATGACCAGGCCATTGATCGCCTCGAAATGCAGCTCGAAGCCGACGCGATCGCGCTCCTGGCGCTGCAGCAGCCGATGGCCCGCGACCTGCGGTTCATCATCTCTGCCATCAAGGTGACGAGCGACCTGGAGCGAGTCGGGGATCACGCGGTGAACATCGCCTCCTCCATGCTGCGCATGCGCAGGTTGGACCGCCAGCTGCCGCTGCCGCCGATCATCGAGGAAATGGGCCGGTCGTCGCGCTCCATGCTCAACGATGCGCTCGACGCGCTGGTGCGGATGGACGGCGCCGCGGGTCGCGCGGTTTGCCGGCGCGACGACGCGGTGGACGCCCTGCACGATGCGTTGTTCCGCAGCCTCCTGACCCATATGATGGAACAGCCGCGGATGATCAGCCCGGCGTTGGAGCTGCTGCTGATCGGCCGGAACCTCGAGCGCGTGGCGGACCTCGCGACCAACGTGGCCGAAGACGCCGTGTACCTCGCGGAAGGCGTGAGCATCAAGCATCATTCGGCGACGTGAGCTTCGCCCGGCCCCGAGCCGGGCGGCCCGCACCGCCACCATGCCTGACACTCCCCCGCAGGGCCCGACCCTGATCAATCGCGAACTATCTTGGCTGGAGTTCAACGCCCGGGTGCTCGCCGAGGCGTCGGACCCGCGGGTTCCGCTGCTCGAACGCCTCAAGTTTCTGGCGATCTTCGGGACGAACCTCGACGAGTTCTACATGGTGCGCGTAGCCGGGCTGCGGCGCCAGGCCGCTGCGCAATCCGCGACACCGAGCCGGGACGGCCTCAGCGCGCGGCAGCAATTGGACCTGATCGAGGCCCGCGTCCGCGAGCTGCTCGCACGTGTGCAGCATTGCCTGCACGTAGAGTTGCTCCCGCAACTCGCGACACACGGCATCACGATCGTGAGCGTTGCCGATGCGTCTCCCGCCGAGCGCGCAGCGCTGGACTCGTATTTCGACGCACAGTTGTATCCGGTGCTCACGCCGTTGGCCGTGGATCCGGAGCATCCGTTCCCGTACATCTCAAACCTTTCGCTCTCGCTCGCCGTCCAGCTTCGTGAACCCGAGAGCGGGCAAGCCCGGCTCGCGCGGGTGAAGGTCCCGAAGTCGCTTCCTCGCTGGGTTCCCCTCGCTGGACGACCGCACGCGTTCGTGCCGCTCGAGCAGCTGATCGGCGCGCGCCTCGATTCGCTCTTCCCGGGCATGCAGGTGATCGGTTGGCACGCGTTCCGGATCACCCGGTACTCCGACCTCGACCTCGCCGACGCCGAGGAAACGGACGACCTGCTCGCCTTGATCGAGGAGCAGGTGTTTCGCCGCCGCTTCGGCGAAGTCGTCCGACTCGAGGTCGAGCAGGCGATGCCGGCCGAGACCCGGCGGCTCCTGCTCGATGAACTGCGTGTCACGGACGAGGCCGAGTCGGCGCTCGCCCTGGCCGAGGGCGACGTGGACGAGTTCAGCTCACTGCTCGACCTGGGCGACCTCATGGCGATCGCGACGCTCGATGTCCCGGCGCTTCGCGATCCGCCGTTCGTCCCGGCGATCCCGCCGGAGCTCCGCGATGCCGAACACTCGATCTTCGACGTGATCCGGGGCGGCGACCTGCTGGTGCATCATCCGTACGACGCCTTCGGGGCGACCGTCGAGGAGTTCATCGGCGAAGCCAGTCGCGACGAGCAGGTCCTGGCGATCAAGATGACGTTGTACCGGATTTCGGGCGACGGGGCGATCGTGCGTGCGCTCACGGAGGCTGCGGAGCGCGGCGTCCAGGTCGCGGCGGTCGTCGAGCTCCAGGCGCGCTTCGAGGAAGTGAACAACATCACGTGGGCGCGCACCATGGAGTCGTCGGGAGTGCAGGTCTCGTACGGACTGCCCGGACTCAAGACGCACGCGAAGATGGCGCTCGTGGTCCGGCGCGAGGCCGACGGGATCCGACGCTACGTGCATGTCTCGACGGGGAACTACAACGCGAAGACGGCGCGCGTGTACACCGACATCGGGCTTTTTACCTGCTCCGAGGCACTCGGCGCGGACGTCAGTGATGTGTTCAACATGCTGACGGGCTTCTCGCGCCAGAAAGCGTACCATGAGATCATCGTGGCTCCGACCGGCATGCGCGAGCGGGTGATCGAGTTGATTGCGCGCGAGGCCCGCTTCTCACGGGAAGGGAAGCCCGCGCGGATCGCGGCCAAGATGAACGCGCTCGTGGATCGCGAGACCATTGATGCGCTGTACGACGCGTCGCAGGCCGGGGTCGAGGTGGATCTCCTGGTGCGCGGGATCTGCTGCCTGAGGCCGGGTGTCCCGGGGCTCTCGGACCGCATCCGCGTGGTCAGCGTGATCGGGCGGTTCCTCGAACACTCGCGGGTGTGGCACTTCGCCAACGGCGGCGAGCCCGAGTGCTTCATCGCCTCGGCGGACTGGATGCCGCGGAACTTCAACCGCCGGGTCGAGATCGCGGTGCCCGTGCGGGATGCGGCGCTTCGCGCGCGGCTCCTCGGCGTCCTCGAGACGGCGCTGCAGGACGATCGGCAGGCCTGGGACCTCGCGCCCGACGGCACGTACACGCAACGGCGGCCTGCGGGCAATGCGGAATCCGACGCGCGCGCGTCGCAGTCCGTGTTCCTGCGCGATTCGTGGGGGCTGGCCTCCGGCCAGCCCCGCTCGCGACCGGCAGACGTCTTCGGCTGATTCCGCGACGACGGGCTGATTCCGCAGCCCGCTAGCGCGGCTTGCGACCGCGGCTCGCTACGGCTTGCCCGGCGCCTTCGTTTCCGTGGCGGCGACCACGTGGAACTTCCGCGTCATGCCGGCCACCTTGTGCGTGTCGTCGGACAGCGGGCACCACAGCTCGTACGTGCCGGGTTTGAGCGTGACGACCAGCGACCCGCCGCCATTCCTGGCGATGTCCACCGTCGCCTTGTCCACGCCCTCGCCCGTGATGCGAAGCGCGTGCGCCATGGATCCGGTGTTCTTGATCTGGAAGGTCACGCGTCCCGCCTTCACCGTGTCCTTCTTCGAGAGGATCTTCCACTCGTTGAGCGTGATATCCACGTACTGGGCCTGCGAAGCCGACGCGGTGAGCAGGATGGCGAGAACGACGGAGAGAGTGCGCTTCATGGCGTAGCGAGTTGAAGGGTCAGTTTACAGGCGCAGGTTAATTGTTCGTTGACGCCAGCTGGGCCGCCAGTCCCGGGTTATGGCCCGGTTACATCGTCACCGGCGACTTCGCCTCCCCACACGATCTCGACGGGAACCTTGGCCACGCGTTCGAGCAGCTGGGACTTTCGCGCAGCGCCCCAGGCCTCGAGTCGCAATGTTCGCGCTCCACGGGCCGCGACCGGCGTGATCCGGAGGGCGCGCTCGAGCCAGCGCACGCGAACGAGGTCGACGGCGCTCGAATGTCCGCGGTCGAGCCCATCGGCCACGCGCAGGATGCCGGCGAGTCGGCGCACCCTGCGCTGTGCCGCCGGCTCCAGCTTGGCAAAGTCGCGGTGGCGCTCGCGGTCCGGCGCGGCACCGCGGTGGTAGCGGGCGACGTGCGCGACGAGCCCCTGCTCCTCGGGCGAGATCCCCAGCAGGTCCGCGTGCAGGATCAGGTGGTACGAGTGCTTGTGGTGGCCCTGATAGTTGATGTGGTAGCCGACATCGTGGAGCAGCGCCGCGTCAGCGAGGATCGCCCGGTCCGCGGCGGTGAGCTTCAGGCGCGCCCCGATCGAGTCGAACAGCTGCAGCGCCAGCCGCTGCACTTGCCGGGCGTGCGGTTCCTCGTAATGGCAGCGTTCCGCGAACTCGCGGCAGGAACGCGCCCGCGCCTCGCCGGGGTCGGCAATCTTCGGCGCGACGCGCGCGGTTTCGAGGAGCAGCCCCTCGCGAATGCCGAACGCCGAGGCGGCCACTTCGCGCGGTTCCACACGCCGCACGATCTCGGCGACGACGGCCAGCCCCGCCACGATGATGTCGGCCCGCCCGGCATTCAGCCCGCTGACTGTGGTTCGCTCGTCCACCGGGAGTGACGCCAGCCGCTCGAGGAGCTGTTCGACCTCGTCCGCCGGCACGCGGGTCCCGTGCACGGACCGCGCCACACGGACGCCCTGGCTCGCGAGGTACATCCCGGCGAGGTTGGTGAACGTGCCGCCGGACCCGATCAGTTCCGCGCCTCGCCAGTCGCGCACCGGCAGCGCACGTTCGATGTCGTCGCGGATCCGCTTGCGCAGGCGTTTCACGCCTTTCGGTACCGCGACGCCTTCGAGGTACTGCTCCGTGAGCCGGATCGCGCCGTAGGGGAGCGTGATCAGGCGCTCGAGCAGGCCCTCGGCTCCAAGCGCGAGCTCCACTGAGCCGCCGCCGATGTCCACCACCACCGCGCGGCCGCGGCCGAGCTCGAAGTGGGCGATCGCGGAACGCCACGCGAGTCGTGCCTCTTCCTGGCCCACGAGCACGCGAACGCGCAGGCCCGCCTCATCGCGAACACGCGCAAGGAACTGCTGGCGGTTCCGGGCGTCGCGAACCGCGCTCGTCGCGACAGCGTCAATGCGCCGCGCACCGAGCTGGCGCGCCAGCGTCGCCATGCGGACCAGCGACTGCGTGGCGTGTTCAATCGCCGCGTCCGACATCAGGCCCTTCTTGCCCATCGCCGCGCCAAGGCGCGGCACCGCCTTCATTTCATCAATGACACGGATCGCGCCGTTGTCGGCGACGTCGGCCACGATCTGCCGGATGGAATTCGAGCCGATGTCGATGGCGGCGATGCGCTGCACACGCTCATCGCGCGGGGCGCGCGTGGCCCCCGCGGACGGGTCACCCGTGGCGATCCGAAGGTTTGTCGCCGGCACGGCCGAATCGTAGCACAGGACCCGACCCAACTACAACGCGGCGACCTCCGCTACCGTTCTTCGCCCGGGGGCCCCGGAAACTCAGCGTGCACGGTTGTGCCAACGCCGAGTACGCTCTCCGCGGCCACGCGGCCACCGTGCGCCTCGACGAGATGCTTCACGATCGCCAGTCCGAGTCCGGTACCGCCTTCGGCGCGTGACCGTGCCGCGTCCACGCGATAGAACCGCTCGAAGATCCGCGGCAGGTGCTCGCTGCCGATCCCCACGCCCGTATCGCGAACGCCGATGACCACGGCACCGCCTGTTCGCGCCTGGCTGAAGACGACGATCGAGCCGGTATTCGTGTGCCGCACCGCATTGTCCACCAGGTTCGAAAGCACCTGGCGCAGCGCCGTGGGGTCCGCCCAGGCCTCGCGAGCATCCGCAGCGACCGCCGTCTCGAGCGCGATGCCCTTCCGGGTGGCGGTCTCGCGAACGGCGGCCAGCGAGTCGGCCACCGCGCTCGCGAGGTCCGTCCGCGCTGGATTCGGCGTCCATCCGCCTTGCTCGATCCGCGAAAGGTCGAGCAGGTCATCCACGATGCGCTGCAGGCGTTTCGTATTCGACAGGATCTTGTGCGCGAACTGGCGCCGCTCGACGTCCGGGAGGTCGTCACCGGCGATGGTTTCCGCAAAGCCGCCGATCACGGTCAACGGCGTCCGCAGTTCGTGCGACACGTTGGCCACGAACGTGCGCCGCACCGCCTCCAGTCTTCGCAGCCGCGTGAGGTCGTAGAGGGCCAGCACGGCGCCGCGCCCCGGCAACGGCAGCGCGGTCACACTCACGGTGCGCCCAGAGATGTTCATCTCCAGGTCGTCCGTGGAATCGCCGGCCAGCGCACCGTCGAGCGCCGCGCGAAACGCCACCTCGCGAGGCAACTGATTTGCCGGGAACGGCAGTGCGCCGGCGGCGCCGAGTATCGCCCGCGCGTGGGCGTTGATTCGCACGACCATGCGTTGCGCATCCACGGCGACCACGCCTTCGGTCACGGATTCCGTGAGCTGCCGCAGCAGCGATTCCTCCGCGGCGAGCGCGTCGAGCCGCGCCGAGAGCTGCTCCGCCAGTTGGTGCAGCGCGCGCGAGAGGTCACCGACCTCGCCGGGGGCCCGGATGTCGGGGCGCGCCGTGAGGTTGCCCGACGCATACGTCGTGGCGAGGTCGCGAAGGCTCACGATCGGTCGCGAGACGTTTCGCGCGAACAGCCACGCCATCCCGAGTGCGACGAGGAGCGCCACACCGCCGGCGAATGCGATTCCGCGGCGCGTGCTGGCGGCGAGTGAGTTGAGGGCCGTGGTCGGAACCGACACGCGCGCGACGCCGCTGCCTGCGGGCACCGCGACGTACAGTTCGCGGTCACCACGCGAGGCGCTCGCCCGGAGCGCAGACCCGACACTGCCGCGCATTGCGGCGGCGACTTCGGGCCTCGCCGCATGGTTTTCGAGGCCCGACATCCCGGCGCGATCAAAATCGCTGTCGCCGACAACCGCGCCTGATGAATCGATCAACGTGATGCGCCGTCCCGTGGCGTCGCCCGCGCGATGCGCGAGTTCGAAGGGATCGGTCGTTACGACCCAGCTTGCGGCTACGAACCGCGCTTCGCGCGTCAGGACGTCCGCCGTGTCATCCTGCAACCGCCGCGACAACTGCCGGTCCACGAGGAACGACAGGAAGATCACCAGCGACCCCATGACGCCGAACACGCCGAGGAGCAGCCGGCGGGTGAGTGTCACGCGCGCTTGCCCTTCGGTGGCGTCAGTCGGTACCCGAATCCGCGAACCGTCTCGATCAGGTCACCCGCCGGCCCGAGCTTGGTGCGAAGGCGCTGCACGTGCATGTCCACCGTGCGGGTCTGGATGTCCGGCGCCGCCTCCCACACCATTCCGAGCAAGTGCGGCCGCGCCTGCACCCGCCCGACGCGTTCGGCCAGGATCACCAGCAGCTTGTATTCGGTCGCCGTGAGGTCAATGGACTCGTCGCCCACCGCCACGCGATGCGCCGCGCGGTCAATCGTGATCGACCCGACCTGCACGACGTCCCGTGCCGCCGGGGTCGAGCCGGTGCGTCGCAGCACGGCCTGCACGCGAAGGATCAGCTCCTGCGGGCTGAACGGCTTGGTCAGGTAATCGTCCGCGCCGAGCGACAGGCCCTGGATCCGGTCCGGTTCGTCCTTGCGCGCCGTCAGCATGATCACGGCCATCTCCCGCGTGCCCGCATCCGCACGGATCTCCCTCAGCACGTCGAATCCCGACATGCCCGGGAGCATCAGGTCGAGTACGACCAGGGCGGGGCGTTCCCGCTTGGCGACGGCCACGGCGTCGGCCCCGTTCGCCGCACTGGAGACGCGATAGCCCGCCTTCGCGAGGTGGTACACCACCAGCGCCACGATGTCCGGCTCGTCATCCACGACGAGGATCCGCGCGGCGTCCGCCTGGTCAGCCATGCGGCGCCGCTCCCGGGCCACGCCCAAGCCGGTCGCGAACGAGCGACACGATCATGCCGACCGCCACCGCGTTCTCGCCGCCGCGCGGGACGATCACGTCGGCATACCGCTTCGATGGTTCGACGAACTGCAGGTGCATCGGCCGGACCGTCGCGAGGTACTGGTCCAGGATTTCCCGGAGCGGGCGCCCCCGCTCGGCCACGTCACGGTCGAGTCGCCGGATCAGCCGCTCGTCGGCTTCGGTGTCCACGAACACCTTCACGTCGAGGCGCTGCCGGACGCGTTCGTCGGTGAACAGCAGGATGCCGTCCACAATGACGGCGTCAGCGGGTTCCACGCGCTCCGACTCGGCCCGGCGGAGGTGCGTCGCGTAGTCATACACGGGCTTCGGGATCGCCTCGCGGCGCGCAAGCGCGCCGAGCTGCTCGAGGAAGAGGTCCATCTCCAGCGCGTTCGGGTGATCCCAGTTTTCCCGCTTGCGTTCCTCGAACGTCAGGTCCGAGCGATTTCGGTAGTACGCGTCCATGTCCACCATTGCCACGCGAGCGGGCGCGAGCCCCGTCGCGATGCGCTGGGCGATGGTGGACTTTCCTGAACCCGATCCTCCGGCGACGCCGATGAACAAGGGGCGCGTCATGCGTGGGCTTCCGTCATGCAGCAGATAGTGTGCGCGGTTCGAGCGCTGGGCTGAAGCGGAGAAGGCGTCACGATTCTGTATCGGGGGCGTCGCGCTCGCACGACGCGCTCGCGTGAAAAGTAATCAGCGCCGGTCAGGCGCTGTTCCGGGCCCGCGGGCCCGTTGCCAGTGATCCGGATAGCTTTCCCGGATGCAATCTCGATGGGTTCGCCTGCCGGGCATCGCGTCCGTTGCCGTTCTCGCAGCCGGTTTCGCGGTGCCGAAGCCCCTGGCCGCGCCGCGACCGCTTGTGGAGTCCGTCGAGCTCCGGATCGTCGCGACCACCGACGTCCACGGCTATCTCCGCGGGTGGGACTACTTCGGCGACTCGACGGATACCGCCCGCGGGCTGGCGCGGGTTGCGACGATCGTGGATTCGGTTCGCGCGGCGCACCCCGATGGGACGGTGCTCGTGGACGCCGGTGACTTCATGCAGGGGAATGCCCTCGCGTACGTCGCGTCGAAACCCGACGCCCGTGGCGCGCACCCGGTTATCGCCGCGATGAACGCGATGCGCTACGACGCGGTCGCACTCGGGAACCATGAGTTCAACTACGGGGTCCCGTTCCTCGATCGGGTGCGCACGCAAGCGGCCTTCCCGATCCTCGCGGCCAACGCTCGTCGCCTCGATAACGGTCGTCCGTTTCCCGCGATGACGACCATCGATCGCGCCGGCCTTTCAATCGCGATCATCGGCGCCACGAACCCCGGTTCCATGGCCTGGGACCGCGACCACCTCAAGGGGCGCGTGCATGTGTCCGATCTCGCCGCGCCGGTGGCCGCCGCGGTTGATTCGGCCCGGCGCTCAGGCGCCGATCTCGTGGTTGTCGTTGCGCACGCCGGGCTCGCCTCGAACGGCGCGCCCGGGTTCCCGGAGGAGTTGGGTCGCGAGAACCCGATGGCGTCCGTCGCTCGCGAGGTGCGCGGCATTGATGTCATCGTGTTGGGGCACTCGCACCGGGAACTCGCCGACACCGTGATCAACGGCGTGCTGATCACGCAGGCGCGCAACTGGGCGACGAGCGCAGCTGTCGCGGAACTCACCGTCGAGCGCAGCGCGAACGGGAACAAGCGGCCGACCGCGAAGGTCGTGCGTCGCCGGGGGCAGATTGTGCGAGCGGCCGGGCACGCTGAATCCCCGGCGATCGTCGAGGCGTCGGCGGCTGCCCACGCGACCGCGCGAGCCTGGGCCAGCCGAACCGTCGCCACCACCGACGTCGCGTGGTCAACCGGATCGGCTCGCACCGAAGATTCGCCGCTGGTGGACTTCATCGGCGAGACCATGCGGCGCGCCACGGGCGCCGATCTCGCCTCAACGGCGGTGTTCACGACGCGCGCGAAGATCCCGGCTGGTCCGATCACCGTCGCGCAGATCGCACGCCTGTATCCCTACGACAATACGATCCGGGTCGTGCGTATCAGCGGCGCGGACCTGAAAGCCTACCTCGAGCACTCGGCGCGCTACTTCGCGGTGGCCGGGGCCGGCAAGACCGCGACCGCGAAGCCCGACCCCACGATTCCCGGCTTCAACTTCGAGGTCGTCACGGGCGCCAGCTACACGCTCGACCTCTCGCGGCCGATCGGCGACCGCGTGCGCGCACTCAAGGTCGGCGGAAAGCCGGTCACGGCCGGCGGCTCGTTCACGATGGCCGTGTCGAACTACCGCGCCACCGGCGCCGGCGGCTACTCGATGGTCGCCGCTGCGCCGGTCGTGAAGGACGACCAGCGCGAAGTACGGCAGTTGCTCATTGACGAAGCGACCGCGAAAGGCGCGATCCGGCCCGGCGACTACTTCACCGCGAATTGGCGCCTGCTGCCCGTGGCGCTGCGCACCAGTGCGCAGCGCGCGATCGCGGCTGAAGGCGACTTCGACTCACGACCGGCCGCGCGTCCCGTGCGGCCCGGTCAGGCCGCCGAGACGATCCGGATCATCTCGACGAACGACTTCCACGGTGCCCTCGAGCCACGCTCGGTCGGCAACATCGGCATGCTTGGCGGCGCGGCGCACCTCGCGGCGATGATCCGAAGCCTCGAGCGGGAGTGCACGGGCGGCTGCGCCTCGATCCTGCTCGATGGCGGCGACATGTTCCAGGGCACGCCCGCATCGAACCTCGGGTTCGGTCGCCCGGTCGTCGCGTTGTTCAACGCGATGGGCTACGCGGCGGCGGCGCTCGGCAACCACGAGTTCGATTGGGGGCAGGACACGCTCCGCGCGCGCATGCGCGACGCGAAGTTCGCCATCCTGGCCGCGAATGTCCGCGATACGGCCGGTCGCGTCCCGTCCTGGATTCGTCGCGACACGATCGTGGAGCGCGGTGGCGTGCGCATCGGGATCATCGGCCTGTCCACCACGGCGACCCCGCGCACCACACGCGCAGTGAACGTGCGCGACTTGCGGTTCCTCGAGCCGGCGCCGGTCGTGCGCGAGCGGGCGCGGTCGCTTCGGGACCGTGGCGCAAGGCTCGTCTTCATCGTCGCGCACGAGGGCGGATTCTGCAATCGCGAGTGTGAGGGCGAGATCCTGACCCTCGCCGGCCAGGTCAACACGGACATTGACGCGATCGTCAGCGGACACACGCACAGTGAACTCGCCACCGTCGTGCGCGGCGTCCCCGTGATCCAGGCGCGATCGAGCGGTACCGCCGTCGCGTGGGTGGACCTCCCGGTTCGGCGCGAGGACCGCACGTCGCTCGCGCCGCGCGCCGCGCGCGTGAAGACCGACTCGATCACGCCGGATCCCCAGATCCTCGAGCTCGTTCGCGCCGCCGTCGAACCCGTGTTGCCGCTGGTCCAGCAGCCGATCGTGAACGTGGCGGAACGGCTCGCGCGCGACGGCGAGCAGTATCCGCTCGGCAACCTGATCGCCGACGCACAACGCGTCGCGGCTCGTGCCGACATCGCCGTGATGAACAATGGCGGGATCCGCGCGGCGCTGAACGCAGGCCAGGCCAACTACGGCGCGCTCTTCGAGATCCAGCCGTTCGCCAATACCCTCGTGCGGGTGACCGCGCGCGGCAGCGACGTTCGCGAGTACTTCGAACGCGTCGTGGGCGCGCGCGCCGTCAACGCCCACATTGCGGGCGCGACGATCCGCTACGACAGCTCCCGGCCACGCGGGTCGCGCATCCTGGAACTGCGTGTCGCCGGTGAGCCGCTCGACGATGCGAAGAGCTACACCATCTCGCTGAACGACTTCATGGCCACCGGAGGCGACGGGCTCGGCTTCGCCGACCGCGCACTGCGAGTGGAATCGCTCGACATCGTGGACCTCGACGCGCTGATCGCCTTCGCCCGCGCCGCGCCGGGAGGCGTGCTGCGCGCCGACGCGACCGTCCGCATCGTGGACGTCAGCCGCCCGTGACCGGCCCGGCAACGGCTCCGCAACCTCACGAGTTGCGCGCGTTCGTGGACGGGAACGCGGTTGGCGTGGCGCGTGGCGCGACCGTGCTCGACGCCGTGCGAGTCGCGGATCCGGACGCCGCGGCTGCGGTGGCCGCCGGCACGCGCGCGATCGCGGACAGCCGGGGACTCGTGATCGAGCCGACCACACCCGTGACGGGCGGCGCCGTGCTTCGCCTTGTGTCGTCCCGCGCCAAGCGCGCGGATGCACGCTGAGTTGCAGGAGTTGGGCAACGTGACCGGCGGCGTGTTGACGACGGAATCACTCCGGCGCCTGCCCAAGGCCGAACTGCATTGCCACCTCGACGGATCCATCCGGCCGGAGACGTTGCTCGACCTCGGGCGTGAACAGGGCGTGCCCATGCCCGCGGCGACACCTGCGGCGCTCGCCGAGCACATGTGGGTCAAGGACGCGCGGCACCTGGAGGACTACCTCCTGCGTTTCGACGTGACGCTCGGCGTGCTGCAGAACGCCGCGGCCCTCGAACGCGTGACCTACGAACTCCTCGAAGACGCGCATGCCGATGGCGTTCGCTACATCGAGGTGCGCTATTGCCCGGAGCTGAACGTGCGCGGCGGGATGTCGCTCGAGGAGTGCGTGGAGGCGCCTCGCCGCGCGCTCGAACGCGCGCGCCGCGAGTTCGGGATCCGCGCCGGCCTGATTGTCTGTTCGCTGCGCCACCTGCCGCCGGCGAAGTCGCTTGAACTGGCGCGCCTGGCCGTCGCGTATTCAGGAAAAGGCGTGGTCGGTTTCGACCTCGCCGGCGGTGAGCGCGACCACGCAGCGGCACCTCATGCGGCGGCGTTTCGTCTCGCACTCGATCACGGGCTGGCCTGCACCTGCCATGCGGGCGAAGGCGCCGGCGCTGAGTCGATCGCCGAGGCGGTGCACGTCTGCGGCGCGCAGCGCATCGGCCACGGGACTCGCTTGCACGAGGACCCGGCCCTGATGGACGAGCTCGGCACCCGTGGGATCGCGATCGAAGTCTGCCTGACCAGCAACGTCCAGACGCGCGCAACGCCGAGCTATGCGTCGCACCCGGCGCGGCGCTACGTGGACCACGGCCTGAGAGTCACGCTCAGCACGGACAACCGGCTCATGAGCCGCACCACGCTGACCGATGAGTACGCTCACGCGGTCACGGCGCTCGAGTTCGACGCGGACACCATTGCGAGGGTCGCGCGCGCCGGCTTCGAGGCGGCATTCGTTACGCCTGCCGAGAAGACGGCCCTCCTCGCCGAGGCCGACGCGGCGATCGCGGCTTGGCGCGCAGGGCTGCCTGCGCGCGGTGCACGCTGACATGAATGCGACGGCTGCGGGCCAAGCCGCCGACGATCGTCCGTGGGGCCGCGCCGCCGCGGCGGCAGCGGCGGACCTGATCCGTCAGAGAACCGGCCTCCGTCGGCCGGTGCTTGCCGTGACGCTCGGGTCGGGGCTCGGTGGCTTTGCGCGCGCGATTGAAAACCCGCGCCGCGTGCCGTTCGACCAGGTGCCGGGCTTCCTCCCGGTCTCCGTGCTCGGACACGCCGGCGAGGTCGTCGTGGGCGAAGTCGCGGGCCGGGAACTGCTCGCCTTCTCGGGCCGGTTCCACATGTATGAAGGCCATGCGGCTCGCGCTGCGGGCTTTCCCGTGCGCGTTGCGCACGCGCTCGGCGCGCCGGCCTACCTCGCCACCAACGCCACCGGAGGGCTCAAGCGATCGCTCGCCCCCGGTGACCTGGTCCTGATCAGGGACCATATCAACCTTTCCGGACAGAATCCGCTGACGGGGCCGGCGGAACCCGGCGACGATCGCTTCCCGGACATGTCCAGTCCGTACTCGCCGCGCCTTGGAGCGCTGCTCAAGCAAGCCGCCGAGCAATCGGGCGCCGTACTGAACGAGGGCGTGTACGCCGGCTTGCTCGGTCCGACCTACGAGACGCCGTCGGAAGTGCGGATGCTGGCCACGCTCGGTGCCGACGTCACGGGGATGTCCACCGTTCCTGAGGCGATCGTCGCGGCGGCGCTCGGCCTCGACTTTGCGGCGGTGAGCCTCGTGACGAACCCCGCGGCGGGGCTCAGCGATTCACCCGTCCTGCACGATGATGTCGTCACCGCTGCCGCGAAGGCCGAAGCGCAGTTCGCGGCGCTCGTGACGGCGTTCGTCAGCGCGCTCCCGGCGGCTTAGCCGGCGCGGCGGGTTTCTTCTCGGGACTCGGCGGCAGCGCCGCCAGTCGCCTCTTGAAGGCCTGGAACGCAGGATTGTCCCTGACCAGCCCCCGTAGTCGCTCCGGGGGTACGGTCGCGATGAGCTGACGCGTCGCGGAGATTCGCGATTCCTCGAGCGGATGCGAGATGAAGAACGTCTCGACGCCGGTCGGGCGCGACTTCCGCTCATCGAGCAGGAGCTGGAACAGCTCCGGGACGCCGTTCGGGTCTATCCCGGCGCGAATCGCAGTCTCGATGCCTTCGCGGTCGGCCTCGGCTTCGTCATCGCGGCTGAACTTGGAGAACACTCCACCCGCAGCAAGGTCAATCGCGGATTGCGCTGCGCCGCTGTTGCACGCATCGGTCAACACGCACACGGCCGCGACGCCGAATGCCGTCCCCTGTCGCTGCTGCATTTGCTTCACGCTGTGGCGCTTCGTCACGTGCCCGATCTCGTGGCCCAGCACGCCGGCGACCTGTGCGAGCGACGTGGCCTTTGCGACGAGTCCACGATTGATGAAGATGAACCCGCCCGGAATCGCGAAGGCGTTCAGGGTCATGTCGTCCACCACGGCGAACGACCAATCGAGGCCCCGCGTGTCCGTCACGCGCGCGAGCGAGTCGCCGAGTAGGTTGATGTATCGGACGATTTCTGCGTCACGGATGATCGGCAGCTGCTGCTCGACTTGCTTGGCGTAGTCCGTGCCGATCTCGACTTCGCGTTGCTGGTTGATCGCACAACCCGAAGTCGCCACTGCGGTCGCGATGGCGACGAGGGCGGCAGCACGAAACGAGCGCGGAAGGCGGCGCGTCATTGCGGAGATGCGAAACATCTGGACACTATCGAGCATGGGTCGTCGGCGATGACCGGGAAGACGGGACAGGCCCCGAACCGAATTCTAACGGCGGCCCGCGACCTGCAGCGGCGGAAGGCGCGCGAGCGGCGCGGCCAGTTCGTCGCTGAAGGGGTGCGGGTCGTCGAGGAACTCGTTCGCTCCGGGTTGACGCTCGACGGCGCCCTGGTCACATCCGCGCTGTCGGGTTCCGAACGCGGGCGAGCGCTCTTGGGGTCGCTGCAAGGCCGCACGGACGTCGTCGAGGTGAGCGACGCGGATTTCGCATCGGCGGCCGATACGGAGAACCCGCAGGGCGTACTCGCGATCGGCGCGTGTCCGACCGTCGACCTGCGCGCCGCGATCGCTGCCGGCCACGGCAGCGTGCTCGTGCTCGACGCGATCCAGGACCCCGGAAATGTCGGCACCCTGCTTCGCACGGCCGCCGCATTGGGGGCATCAGCCGTCGTGGCGCTCCCCGGCACGGCGGACGTCTGGAACGCCAAGGTCGTGCGCAGCGGGGCGGGCGCCCACTTCCGCTTGCCGGTCGTTCAGGCTGAGCTGGCGGACCTTTCGACAGTCCTCGCCGAGCTCGGCATGCCGCTGTGGGCATCGGATGCATCCGGCACTGATATCGGCGTCATGGGCAAGGGCGCACCGAAGCGCATCGCGCTCGCCGTGGGGAATGAGGGTGCCGGCGTGAGCGATGCCGTCCGCGCGAGCGCGGCCGGCGTGGTGTCGTTGCCGATGACTCCGGGCGCGGAGTCCCTCAACGTCACGGTGGCGGCCGGGATTATTCTTTACGCCCTGCGCTCATGAGTCTCTTGCTGACCACCTTTGCGTTCGCGATCGGCGCCTGCTTCGGGTCGTTCCTGAACGTGTGTATCCTGCGCTGGCCCGCCGGTGAGTCCGTCGTGTCGCCGCGATCGCGCTGCCCGGGCTGCGGGTCGGGCATCGCGTGGTACGACAACATCCCGTTCGCGTCATGGGTGCTGCTGCGCGGCCGCTGCCGTCACTGTGGCACGGCGATCGCGTGGATGTACCCCGCGGTCGAACTCGTGACCGGGATCATCTGGGCCGCCGCCTATGCCACCTTCGGACCGACGCTGCTCTTCCTCCGCATCGCCATCTTCGCGACGATGCTGCTGGGCATCGCGGTCACCGACCTTCGTTCCTATGTGATCCCGGATGGGTTCACGGTACCAGGGCTGTTGTTCGTCGCGGCGGGCAGCATCGCCGGCGTGTTCACCGGTGAACAGTTCCCGTTTGCGGGCCCCCTGGACGCGCTCTTCGGGGCCTGTGTCGGCGCCGGGGCGATTGCGATCGTCGGCTGGCTCGGCGAGGTCGCGTTCAAGAAGGAGGCGATGGGCTTCGGCGACTCCACGCTGATGGCGGTCATCGGTGCCGCGGTGGGGCCCGGGCGCGCGCTCCTGACGATCCTGATCGGCGCGGCAATCGGCGCGGCGGCGTTTGTCTTCATCGTCATGCCGATCGGTGCGTGGCGCGCCAGGCGCCGGGGCGAGACCTTTGAGACGCCACTCGTCCCGTTCGGCGTGTTCCTCGCCCCGGCGGGCGCGGTGGCGCTGTTCTGGGGCGATGCGATCCTGTCCTGGTACGTGGGCCGGCTCACGGGTTGAGCGTGGCCGCCTGGTTGAAGTCACCTCCACCGGAAACCGAACACTGACCTCCCACCACTCGTTGTTGTTGTTGGCTTCCGCGGCCTCGCTCCTCGGGTGCGCTGACTCGCCGCCGGCGGGAAGCGGTCCCTACGCGCGCGAAGTGGCGCGCGCGATCCCCATGGTCGAGGGCGCTACGGGACTCAAGTTCAAGTCGCCGCCAAAGGTCGAGACCCGGACCCGCGACGAGTTGCGGGCCTTCCTCGAGACCAAGTTCAATGAGGACCAGCCTGCCCTCGAGCTGGCCGGCCAGGAGCGGGCGTACAAGCTGTTTGGCGTGCTTCCCGACTCGCTCGAGCTTCGCGAGTTCCTGCTCAAGCTCCTCGGGGAGCAGGTGGTCGGTTACTACGACCCTGCCACGAAAGTCCTCTATGTGGTCAGCGGCGAGGGCGGAGCAGCCCCGCCGCCTGAAGTGCTGAACGTCACCATCACGCATGAGTTGGTTCATGCGTTGCAGGATCAGTACCTCCCGCTGGACTCGATCGCGAAGCTCAGGCACGACAACGATCGGGTGATGGCCGCCCAGGCGGTCATCGAGGGAGGGGCCACCTATGAGCAGTTGAGTGTCATGTTGGGCGGCGCGAGCCTTGCGGCGCGCATGCCCGGCGGTTGGGATCGGGTGCGGCAGACAATCCGGGATGCGCAAGCCATGATGCCGGTCTTTGCGACGGCACCCATGTTCATCCAGGAAACACTGCTGTTTCCGTATCTGAGCGGAGCGGAGTTCGTACGGCAGTTCAAGGCGCGTCGGCCGGGTGTGTCGCCGCTCACTGCGCTGCCGGTGTCAACGGAGCAAGTGTTGCACCCGGGTCGGTTGCTCGATTCGCTCGAGCTGCCGGTATCGGTCGCGTTGCCACGCCCGGCCAGCGGGTCGATCGTGTACGAAGGCGGGCTTGGCGAGTTCGAGACGAGGCTGGTGTTGCATCAGTTCCTTCGGAATGCCGAGTCCGCAGCGCGTGGGGCGGACGGTTGGGCCGGCGATCGGTTCTATGTCGTGAGCGTGGGTGGCGGTGCGGCACTGGCCTGGCTTACGGTCTGGGATTCCCAGTTCGAGGCAGCGGAGTTCCGGGACCTCCTCGCCCGTGCGGTGGCCGTGAAGGCCGAGCGGGACGACGACGAGATCGGGGAAGGACGCGTGCTGCGCCTGACCGGAAAGGGTCGCCAGCACGAGTTGACGGCGGTGACGGTGCAGGGACGGGCAGCGGTGTTGTACGTGGATGCGCCGGCGGGCGCGCCCACGAAACTGGTGGACCTTGCGAGGGTGCGGCTTGGCGGCGCACCGTAGAGTGGAGGAGGCGTGATGGCGCAGCACAACGAACGGAACAGGCGTGGCGTGACGGCGGCACTCGCGCTGCTGATCGCGTCGGTCTCCTGCATCGAGTGGCAGCAGCCGCTCGCCAGCGAGGAGCCGACCATCGCCAACTACATCTCCTCGGTCGAAACGCTCGCGGGCGATGCCCGGGCGGCATTGCGCGCGGGGACCGCGCCCGCAGAAGGCTAAGGTCCGGTCATCAATGCCCCGATTCCGCAACTGGTGCTGCTCGGCGGCACGGTACAGGTGAAGGCGACCTCGGCCGCGGCGTTTAACAAGCTCAACGTCGTCGTGCCGGGGCTCGAGGATTACTGGGAGCTTACGCTGCCCGCGCCAACGACGAGCGTGGACATCCTGCTCGTGTTCGGCCAGGCAATTCCGACGCCGGTGTTCGAGCTCCGTGTCGGCTCGGGGGTCGGTTCGAGTTTCGGCTCATACCAGCGCTCGAACGTCAGCATCATCTCGGTCGGGACTGGCGATGTCCAGGTGAACATCACGTGGGACACACCCGCAGATGTGGACCTGCATGTCGTGGATCCGCTCGGCGAGGAGTTGTTCTACGGCCACAAGATCGCCGTATCGGGCGGCCAGCTCGACCTCGACTCGAACGCGGGCTGCGGGGCCGATGGTCCGCGTGCGGAGAACATCTTCTGGTCCAGCGGCCTCATCGCGCCTCGCGGTGAGTACCTCGTGCGCGTGAACTACTGGTCGGCATGCGCCGCGGTCAAGACGAACTACGTTGTGACGGTCAACATGCGCGGGAAGCCGCCGGTTGTGTACACCGGGTTCTTCACTGGGTCCGGTAATGGCGGCGGCCAAGGCAGCGGGCGCGTGATCACGACGGCGACCTACTAGTCGCGCGACACGCTGACGTATCAGGCGCCCAGCAGCCTACTGGCCTGAGCCGGCCAGCCGCCCGATCGCGAAGGTCAGCGCGCCAATGATCGCGCCGAGCACGTAGCCGAGGTTCACGATCACGTCCAGTTCCTTCTGGGTGACGTCTCGCACCAGCTCTTCGAGTCGCTGCGTGCTGAACCCCAGGACCTTCCGCTCGACCATGCCTTGGACGTCGAGCGTGTCGAGGAATCCCGGGATCTGCCCGACGAGCCAGTCCCAGAGCGCCGGCGCCGAGACAGCGGCCATGCGACTCGCCGCATCGGCCGGCAGGAAGCGGCCGACGCGGCCGATCGGCTGCTCGAGGATCCCTCGCGCCAGGCTTCCCGCCGCGCCAACCGCGAGCTCGGCCGCGCGCGGTGAACGCGCGGCGTCGAGCAGCCAGCGCACCATCTCGTCATCCGAGACCGGCTCGAGCAGCTCGCCCCACGTGCGTGACCCGGCCTTGCCCAGCGCCTCGTGGACCGACTTCTCCACGAACGCACGCGTGCGGTCCGCGCCGGCAAGCCGCAGCACCATATCGCCGATCCTTGCACGCGCCGAGCGACCTTCCTCCTTTCTCGCTTCGGCGATCGCCGCCGACGCGATCTCCGCGGCCTGCGAAGCAAGCTCGGCCTGGCGCTCGGGCGTCAGCACGGCGCCAACCGGGAGGAACGCCAGCTCACCGCGCACGCGCTCGACAAAGCCGCGCATGCGTTGCTCGAAGGCGGGCGAATGCACTTCCCGGGCCCACGCCTCGGCAACCGGCTGGCCAAGCCCGGCGAGCGTTCGTTCGAGCTCGGCGCCGACGGTTTCAGGCAGCAGTGATCGCAGCGAACCCCACTCGCGCTCCATCAGCTGGGCGAAATAGGTCTCCAGCTTCGCGTCGATCGTGTCCCGCAGTCCGGTCGCATGCAGCTCGCGAATGATGTCGTCGGCCGTGAGCAACCGTTCCCCGACCGTGCGACCCACGCTCTTCGCGAGGCGCGCCTTGTTCTTCGGGATCGCACCGTGGAACCCGAACCGCTTCTCGTGCGGGTGAAAGAGCATCCAGACCGCGACGGCGTTCGTGACCCCGCCGGCGATCGTGCCTACCACCACGTTCAGCAGGAACTGAACCCAGGCCGGGCTCAGGTCGGCCACACGTCCTCTTCGTCGCTCGCCGCCGGATCGCGCCGTTGTTCAGCCGACGGACGCCCGGCGCCGCTGTCATCCACCAGGCGGAGGTCCGCCCGCCGGGCGACTTCCGTGCGCGGGAGGAGCATCGCCGCGAACACTTCGTCCATGCGGCGGGCCAGCGTGATCCGCACGCGGTCGCGGATGCCCGCCGGAACGTCGCGCAAGTCCTTCGCGTTCGCCGCGGGTACGACCACTTCGTGGAGTCCCGCCCGATGCGCGGCAAGGACTTTTTCCTTGAGGCCGCCGATCTCCAGCACCCTGCCGCGCAGGGTGACCTCACCCGTGACGGCGACATCACGGCGCACCGGCCGACGACTCATGACGCTGGCGATCGCCAGCGTCACGGCGACGCCGGCGCTCGGACCGTCCTTCGGCACCGAACCGGCCGGAAAGTGGATATGCAGGTCCGTGGACTTGAGTTCGGCATCCACGATCTGGAGTGCGCGCGCCATGGATCGCACATACGAGCAGGCCGCGTCCACGGATTCACGCATGATGTCGCCCAGTTGGCCGGTCACGTGGAGCTTGCCCGTGCCCGGCATGCGCAGGGCCTCGATCGTCATGAGCTCACCGCCGGCCGCGGTCCAGGCGAGTCCGGTCACCGTGCCGATCTCGGGCTCGAGTTCGAGCTCCTCGGCGGCATAGCGGGGCGCGCCGAGGATGTCCTCGATGCGCGCGCTGTCCACGACCCACGCGCCCGTCTCACCCTGCGCCTTCCGTCGCGCACGGCGACGCATGATCGCCGCAAGGTTGCGCTCGAACCCGCGCAGTCCCGCCTCGCGCGAGTAGCGGCTCGAGATCGTCGAGAGCGCCTCATCCGTGAACTGGAGGTCGAGTTCCGCGATCCCGTGCTCGCCGAGGAGTCGCGGCAGCAGGTACCGCCAGGCGATCTCCACTTTTTCCTCGACCGTGTACCCCGCGATCCGGATCACTTCCAGTCGGTCGCGCAGCGCCGGCGGGATGTCGAGCAACGAGTTCGCCGTGCAGATGAACAGCACCTGCGACAAATCGAACGGCACGTTCAGGTAGTGATCCACGAACGAGGCGTTCTGCGCGGGGTCCAGCACTTCGAGCATGGCGGCGAGCGGATCGCCACCCGGCCCGCCGCCTGACATCTTGTCGATCTCGTCGATCATCAGCACGGCATCGCGCGCGCCCGCCCGGCGCAGCGCCTGCACGACGAGGCCCGGCATCGAACCCACGTACGTGCGCCGATGTCCGCGCACTTCCGCCTCGTCCCGCACCCCGCCAACCGAGATGCGATGGAACGAGCGGCCGATGCTCGATGCGATCGCTTCACCGAGCGAAGTCTTCCCTGTGCCCGGCGGGCCAACGAAGCACAGGATCGGCCCATGCACGTCGCGACGGCTCTCGCCAAGCAGCTGTCGCACCGACAGGTACTCGAGGATTCGCTCCTTCGCTTCTTCCAGTCCGTAGTGGCGCTCGTCGAGTGCGCGTTCGACGCGGTCGATCGCCAGCGGTGTGCCGCTGGTCCGGGTCCAGGGCAGTGCCAGCAGCCAATCGAGGTAGTTCCGAAGCACCTGGTGTTCGCTCGAGGCCGCTGGAAGCGAGCGAAGCCGCTCGGTTTCGCGACGCGCCTCTTGTGCCACGCGCTCAGGCAGTCCTGCCGCGGCGACCTTGCGCGCCAAGTCGTCGGCGTCGTCGGCGGTGCCGTCGGACTCGCCCAGCTCGGCGCGAATCGCCTGCAGCTGCTGGCGCAGGAAGAACTCACGTTGGTGCTGCTGTACGCTGGCGTCCGCGCGCCGTTCGACGTCCTCGACGACCTCGGCCCGCGCCACCTCGCGCTCGAAGCGTGCGACCAGTCGCGACAGGCGAACCGCGGGGTCCGTGCACTGCACGAGTTCGTCGCGTTCGCCCACGCGCAGCCCCGCGTACGACGCCGCGACGTCAGTCAGCGCCGCGAGGTCTCGCGTGTGACGCGCGAGCAGCCCCGGCACCTCCGCCGGGAAGGACTCGCGCACCTCGGCCAACTGCTCCGCGGCGCGAATCAGGCGAGCGACCGCTTCCGTGTGCTCCGCCAAGTCCACCGGCGCCTCGCCAAGCTCCTCGATGCTCGCGAGCGGAAACGCGGCGCCGTCCGATATGCCGACGATTCGGACGCGACGGTCTCCGGTCAGCGTGACCTGCATCGTTCCCGCGCCTGCCGCTTGACGGTCGGCGACGCGCGCGACGACCGCGATACGGCCGATCAGTGCACTGGCGCCCGCCGATTCGGTGGCACTCGGCGCGACGACCGCGGCAACTTGGGCGCCCTCAGCGGGCAGGCCATCCAGGAGCGCGAGGTTCTCGGCCGTCCCCACCTGCACGGCGATTCGGGCACGGGGGAACACGATCGTGCTGCGGAGAGCCAGCAGCGGGAGGGCGATCGTTGGATTCCCTGAGTCAGCCACGGTGCCGTGAAGATAGTCCGCGAACTGCCTGAGCAGGGAACCGGCGGAAACGGCGGATCACTGCGGATACTGCAAGTACTTGGGGGAACTAACCCCGAGGGCGAGTGGTGGCCCCCGGCCGCACGGGTAGTTGTTGTTGCCGTTGTTGCCGTTGTTGTCGCTGTTGTTGTTGCTGTTGTAGTTGCAGTTGCAGTTCCCCCAAGAAGTTGCAGTTGCCGTTGCCGTTGTTGTCTCCGTCGTTATCCGTCGTTTCCAGCAAATCCCTGCCCAAGCAGTAGAACTATCTTTGGTGCAAGATGTTTGCCGACCTTCAGGAAAAACTCAGCACCACGTTTGCCCGCCTCCGGGGCAGGGGCGTCCTCACCGAATCGGATATCAAGGAAGGCCTGCGCGAAGTGCGCCGCGTCCTCCTTGAGGCCGACGTCAACTTCCAGCTGAGCCGCGAGTTCCTGGAACGCGTTGAGAAGCGCGCCGTTGGCGTCCTCCAGATCAAGACCGTCTCGCCCGCACAGCAGCTCGTCAAGATCGTGTACGACGAACTCGTCGTGCTGCTCGGCGAGCGGCGCGAAGGGCTGCGGATGTCGTCGCTCCCGCCGACCGTCGTCATGCTCGTCGGCTTGCAGGGCTCCGGCAAGACCACGACCGCCGCGAAGCTCGCCCGGCGCCTGCAGGGCGAGGGCCGTCAGGTGCGACTGATCGCGCTCGACGTGTATCGCCCCGCGGCCATTGACCAGCTGGAAACGCTTGGCCGCGACCTGAACGTCCCCGTGTTCGCCGACCGCGACACCCAGGACGTTGACCGCATCGTGCGCGCCGGCCTCGACGTCGCGCGCCGCGAACGCGACCGCGTCGTCCTCCTCGACACCGCCGGCCGCATCCAGGTGGATGAGCCGATGATGGACGAGCTCCGGCGGCTCAAGGAAGTCGCGAAACCGGACGAGATCCTCCTCGTCGCCGACGGCATGACCGGCCAGGAAGCCGTGAAGATCGCGCAGGGCTTCGACGAAGCGCTTGGCCTCACCGGCGTCATCCTGACCAAGCTCGACGGCGATGCGCGCGGTGGTGCGGCGCTCTCGATCTACGGCGTCACGAAGAAGCCGATCAAGTACATCGGCACCGGCGAGAAGCCCGATGCGCTGGAAGAGTTCCATCCGGACCGCATGGCGGGACGCATCCTGCAGCAGGGTGACGTCCTGTCGCTGGTCGAGAAGGCGCAGTCCGCGCTCGATGCCGACGAGGCGAAGCGCCTCGAGAAGAAGGTCCGGAAGGAAGGCCTCGACCTGCAGGACTTCCTGGCCTCCATGAAGCAGATCCAGCGACTCGGCCCGATCGAAGGCATCCTCAAGATGCTCCCCGGTGTCAACGCGAAGATGCTGAGTCAGGTCAACTCGGACCCGAAGCGCCTCAAGCACGCCGAGGCGATCGTGCTCTCCATGACCGCCGAGGAGCGCAAGAAGCCCGAGATCATCAACGGTTCCCGTCGCGCGCGAATCGCCAAGGGCGCCGGCCGCCCGATCAGCGACGTGAACCGCTTCCTCGAGCAGTTCCGCGAGATGCAGAAGATGATGAAGAAGGCCTCAGCCGGCGGCGGCGGACGACTCCCACCCGGGATGCTGGGTCGCTATCGTTAACGGCTCGCCAGTTTCCGGGCCGCGACCAGTCGCGGCCGGAGGGCGAACCCGGGTGCCGTCGGCAGCGTGCCGACAGGCGATGAACCCGGGATGCCGGTCAGGAACCTTCTCGAGGAGCACCAATGGCTGTTCGTATTCGTCTTCGCCGCACCGGGCGCCGCAACGCGCCTACCTACCGTATCGTCGTCGTTGATGGTCGTGCCCCTCGCGAGGGCGAGTATCTCGAGACCATCGGCCAGTATGCACCGCGTGGCGGCAAGAACGCGCTGAACATGATCGCCGATCGCGCGGCCTATTGGCTCGACAATGGCGCGCAGCCCAGCGACACCGTTCGCTCGCTCCTGCGCCGTGCCGGCGTGCTCAAGTCCCGCCACGAGGCGCGCTTGGCGAAGCGCCTCGCCGGCGCTGCCGTCCCGCTCGCCGACAAGTCCGCCGAGTAGTCGGCGGCGCGAGGAGCGGCGCCCCGTGCCGGGCACGCACATGGTCGTCGGCCGGGTGCGGAAGGCCTTCGGCTTGAAGGGCGAACTGCTGGTGCATCCAGTCACGACAGAGCCGGACGCGGTCTTCGCGTCCGGCCGCGTTGTTTTTGCCCGCAGCGTCGCCCCGGGCGCAGCCCGGACGCATGACCTGCAACCGCACGTGATCCAGCGGTCGCGGCCGTTCAAGGACGCGTGGCTGGTGAAGGTCGAGCACGTGGATGACCGGAACGCCGCCGACCTCTGGCGCGGCGTCGAGCTCTCGGCGCCCGATGCCGAGTTGCGTGCGCCCGCGGAAAACGAGCTGTACCTCCACGAGCTGGTCGGCATGCAGGTGCGCGAGGCCTCGCTCGGCGCGCTCGGCGCCGTCGAGTCGTGGTATCCGCTCCCGCAGGGTCTCGTGCTCGAGGTGCGCGGGCCCGAGTGGCGCGCGGACATCCCGTTCAACGAAGCGTTCGTGCGCGAGGTGGATCGTGCCGCACGCACGATCGTCGTCGCGTTGCCCGAGGGGCTCGCCGAGCGTACCGTGAACGCGAAGCCGGAGCGTTGATGCTGACGATTCGCGTGGTCTCGATCTTTCCGCAGTTCTTTGAGGGGCCCCTGGGTCTTTCGATCCCGGCGCGGGCGCGAGCGGCCGGCGCGGTGGATTACCAGCTTGTGGACCTGCGCGACTACACGCACGACAAGCACCGCACGGTGGACGACGCGCCCTACGGTGGCGGGGCGGGCATGGTGATGAAGCCCGACCCGTTCTTCGAGGCGGTCGAGGGCATCGGCGCCAAGCCGCCGATCATCCTGCTGTCGCCCCGCGGCCGCCGCTTCACGCACGACGATGCCGTGCGACTCAGCGGGCTCAACGAGTTCACGCTCCTCTGCGGCCACTACAAGGACGTGGACCAGCGCGTGGCGGATTTCCTCGCCACCGAGGAACTGTCGCTCGGCGACTTCGTGCTGTCAGGCGGCGAGCCGGCGGCGCTCGCCGTGATCGACTCCGTCGTGCGGCTCCTGCCGGGCGCGATGAGCGACCTGGAGAGTGCCCGCACCGACTCATTCTACGACGGGCGCGGCATCAGCGCGCCGTCGTACACGCGGCCCCCGGAGTTCCGCGGGCACAAGGTCCCGGACGTGCTGTTGTCGGGGAACCATGCGGAGATCGCGAAGTGGAGGCGGGACTACAAAGGCGAGACATGAGTGGTCGGTGATCGGTTGTGGGTGCAGGTGACCACCACCGATCACTGATGACTGACCACCCACACCTCGCTCTTGTCTATCTGTCGTTTCTCGAGTATCCTTCTCGGCTCTCATTTATCTCGACTTATCCGATGCATCCCTTTATCGAAACCCAGAAGGAGTGGACCCGCGCGGTCCCTCCGTTCCGCTCCGGCGACACCGTGCGCGTCAACGTGCGCGTGCGCGAAGGCGACAAGGAACGCCTGCAGGCGTTCGAGGGCGTGTGCATTGCCCGCCGCGGCTCGGGCGTGAGCGAGACGTTCACGGTCCGCAAGATCTCCAACGGCGTCGGCGTCGAGCGCATCTTCCCGGTGCATTCGCCCATGCTCGAGAGCATCAGCGTCGTGCGCCGCGGCCGTGTGCGCCGCGCGAAGCTGTTCTACCTGCGCGGGCTGGCCGGCAAGGGGGCGCGCATCAAGGAGAAGCGTGCCCGTGTTGCGGTGCCCGAGACGGGTTCCGCCGAAGCCGGCGAGTAAGCGCCGCAATAGGCCGGATGGCGCAGCGGCGCGCGCGCTGGAGCAGCATCGAGCGCGATCTCCGCGAGGCGGGCGCCGAACACATTGCAGGAGTTGACGAAGTCGGACGGGGCCCGCTTGCGGGTCCCGTCTTTGCTTGTGCGGTGATCATGCCGGCCGGCGCTCGCGCGATCCGCGGCGTGGCCGACTCCAAGGCCCTGCCGCAGAGCGAACGAACGCGGCTCGCGCCGCTCATCCGGGCCCGCGCCGTCGCCTGGGCGCTCGGAGCGGCGAGCGTGCGGGAGATCGAGGAACTGAACATTCTCGGCGCGACCACTTTGGCGATGCGGCGCGCCCTCGCACGCCTTCGGGTGCCGCCGGGCGCGATCATCGTGGACGGAAAGCCCGTCCGCGGACTCGGCGTGGCGCATCACGCCGTCGTGGGCGCCGATGTGAGCTGCTATTGCGTCGCCGCGGCCAGTATCCTCGCCAAGGTGGCGCGCGACGGGCTGATGCGGCGGCTGGCCGCGCGCTACCCGGCGTACGCCTGGGAGCGCAACGCCGGGTACGGCACCGCCGCCCATTGTGCGGCCATCCGGACCGCCGGCCTCACCCCCCACCACCGCGCCGCTTTTTGCGCAGCGCTTGTCACCCCTCCCGCCCTCTGACTCACCTAAACCGACCACCGACCACCGACCACTCAGCACTTCGGTTGCTGTTCGGTATTCGGTGTCCCCCACCGTGACGCCCAAGGCGGCGGCGCGTCTTATCCCCTGCAGGGGAACTGCCGTTGTTGACCGTTCCCCCTGATTTCGGTACGTTTCGGGGTGCCGGATTCCCGGCACGAACTGAACGGGATGGCGTGCGTCGGGCGGGATGGCTCCCCACTATAACAGAGGGGTTGCCCTCCGGCTCGGCATGTGTCATCTTTCGCAGGATTCCCGCAGTGCGTTTTTTCACCCTTAGGAGGAAGCATGAAAGTCCTTCGTTCTACTTTTGTCGCAGCCGTGGCGGTTCTCGCCGCCGCGTGCGGTGACAAGGTCGAGATCGTCCAGCCGGCACCGGCTTCGGCGACGCCGACCGTCAACAGCGTGAGCGTGTCGCCGGCTACGGCGACCATGTCCATCGGCCAGACCGTGAACTTCACGGCGGTCGTGGGCGTTTCCAACAACGCCGGCACCACGGTGACGTGGTCGTCGAGCGATGCCGCGAAGGTTTCGGTGAGCACGACCGGCACCGCGACTGCCGTGGCTGCGACCCCGGGCGTGGCGATCTGCGCCACCTCGACGGTTGACGCGACTAAGAAGGGTTGCGCGTCGGTGGCCGTGACGGCCGCCGCGACGGTTGTGCCGGCGCAGGTCTCGGTCGCGTCGATCACGGTCACGGGCAACACCAACACGACGGTGAACCCGGCGGCGGTTGCCGGCAACATCGACGTCCGCCTCAACGTCAACCCTGGCACGCAGACGCCGCAGCGGCTCGTGCTGATCGTCGGTGGCGTCCGTCAGGACTCGCAGGTCTTCACCGCTGCCCAGGCTGCTGCGCTTCGCGCCGCGGCTGATGAAGCGGCTGAAACGCAAGCGACGTTCCCGCAGATCCTCTTCAGCGTGAACACGGCCGCGTACAACACGGCGACGGGCGTTCCGCGCTGGACGAACACGAATCAGAGTGTCTCGGCTCAGCTGTATGTGTCGGGATCGACCAGCGCCGCCGCGACCGCGACGGCGCAGCAGAACCTCACGTTCGCGAACGCCAACGGCTTCCACGTCACGCTCTCGGGCGGCAACACGGCAGTTGACGCCGCCGGCTATCGCTGGAACGGCAATGGCTCGCTTACCGTCACGGCCGTCCCGGTGATGTACACGGCGACGACGCTCGGTACGGTCAGCGCGGCGCTTGGCGCCAATGGCGCTTGCACGGCGCTTGGGACGGCGAGCAGCTCGTCCACGGCGACGGCCGGTGTCTACACGATCACGCTCGCACTCGCCGGCCTGCAGTCTGCCGCGACCTGCGCGACGACGGCACCGAACATGCCGGTGATCACGGCCACGAACTCGGGCGGCGATAACGTCACGCTCGCGACGAACGGTACCGTGAATACGCAGGTTGGTGTCCGTTGGGACAATGTCACGCCCGTCGCGGTGACTGGTTCCACGTTCGCCGGTGCAGCTGCCGGCAATGCCGTCATCCTCCGCATCAACACGAACCCGAACGGTCGTGGCGGCGGCTGGATCAATGACGGCGTCGTGTTCAACGGTAGCGCGACCTCCGCAACGTCGAACAACTGGCTCTGCAACGCGTCAGCGGCCGGCTTCAATGCGTGCGCCGCTCTTGACACGCTGCCGCGCGACGCTGGTGTGGGCGGAGCGGTGAACGTGGTTGGCACTGGCACGACGAAGGCTCTCGCTTACGCGGCCGCGCAGGCTGGTGGCGCCACCGGCGCCGCAGCGATCGCTGTGTCGTCCACCGGAGCGACGTACTGCGCCGTGGCTCTGTCGCAGGACGCACTTGGTAATCGCACCACGCTGACCACGGCCCAGCAGGGCACGGCGTGCGCTGCGGAAGCGAACAGCGCGACGTTTGGCGTTGACCGCGCTCCGCCGACGGCTGCATTCTCGACGTCGGTCGCTGCGGGCAACATGGCCGCGAACATCGCTGCGACGGCGCTGACGCAGATGCGCGCCATCGCAACTGACACCGGCCTGACGGGTAACTCCGGCTTCGTTGGCGGCGCGTCAATCGCCGGCATCACCGGCAGCATCTCCCGCCGTACTGCCACGGCGACCTCGACGACTGCAGTCACGGTCGGCGCTGGCGCGGCGAGCAACGCGAACATCAACCTCACGCGCGTTGACGGCTCGGGCCTCGGCCCGGTCGCGGACACGCTGGTCTATAACTTCGCGATGACCACGACGAACGCGTACTACACGCTGACCACGACCATGGTTGACCAGGCTGGTAACGCTGGCCCGGCCCTGACTCGTACGGTTTTGCGTGACGCGACGGTGCCGACGGCGCTTGCGCCGGTACAGGGCATCGTGAACCCGACGGCGGGTGGTTCCATCACCTACACGTCGAACGTCTCGGACAACCTCGACCTGCTCAACGGGTCGCTCACGGCCACGTTCGGTGCGGCCAGCTTCCCGGTCGTCCTGAACGTGGCGGGCGCCGTGATCGCCAACCCGAGCACGGCCACCGCGCTGACGCTCGTGGGCCCGAACGCGTTCAACACGTACAACACTGCCCCGGCAGTGACGACGGGTACGCTGACGGCGACGATCGCCAACCTGTTCGCCCTGCAGTCGCACCAGACTGACTCGATCACGATCGGTGCATCGGCCAACACGTATCCGACCGCGATCAATGCGGTTGTGAACGACATGGTTACGGCCAACACGGTGACGTCGGCGGCCGGTACGGTCCAGAACGCGCCGGCAGTCCCGGCCGCGTACGCGATCGGCACGGAGTACAGCAAGTTCCTGCTCGCCCGTAGCGGCACGACGATCAACGTGTCGGGCTCTACCACGGTCGGTGCAGTCTTCACCCGCAACATCACGCCGCGCGTCGAAGGCACGACCGCGATGGCCGCACCGTTCAGCTCGGTCGACATCTACGTCGGTATCAACGGCGCCGCGACGGCGTACACGTTCGTTGGCACGTCGACCCTGACGCAGCAGACGGACAACGGCGGCCAGCGCATCTGGACGTTCAGCGCCGTGCCGTACACGATCACCAGCGGCATCGCCGCTGCAGCGAACCAGCTGGTGTTCATCGGCCTCGCGAAGGGCGCCGGTGGCAAGTGGATCGCTGGTCAGGGCATCACGCTCACGACCAGCCCGTAAGCTCCGCCGGTTGAGCTGACAGACACGTAGTCAGCAACGGGGTCCGGTCAAAAGACCGGGCCCCGTTGTGCGTTAAGTTCACGGCATGCTGGATTCACGAATCATCCGGGCTGGTCGTGCCGGCAGCACCGCCCTTGCCTTGCTCGTCCTTGGCCTGGAGGCCAGCGCCCAGCCATCTGGCGCCCGGCAGGGCCGCGGCGGTCAGGCGCAGCAGCCAGGCCCGGCGGCGACCGCGCAGGGCCCAGGCGCGGCGGCCACGGTGCCAAGCCTCAGGCGCCCCACCGGGGCCCAGTTGGCCCAGCGAGGCCCAGACAGCGCCGATGTGGTGTTCTACACGACCCGGGGGGCCATCACGGTCCGTACGCGTCGTTCGTGGGCGCCTTTGGGGTCTGCCCGGCTATTCCACGCGGTCCAGGCCCGCTACTACGACCGGACCTACTTCTACCGGGTCCTGGGCGCCTATATCGCCCAGTGGGGGTTCCACGGCGAGCCGGCTGTCAGCGAAGCGTGGGATGAAGTGCGGCTTCGCGATGACCCGCGTGGCCAGTCGAACAAACGTGGCACGATCACGTTTGCGACCGCCGGCCCGCATACGCGGACTACGCAGATCTTCATCAACCTGAGCGACAACACGAACCTCGACCCGATCGGGTTCGTACCGGTTGCCGAGATCACGGACGGGATGGCCGCCGCGGACTCGCTGTATGCCGGCTACGGCGAGGTGTACCCGCGCGGGAATGGCCCCTTCCAGGCCAAGATCGCCACCCAGGGGAACGCCTACCTCAAGAAGGAGTTCCCCAAGCTCGACTCGATCGACAGCGCCCGGCTAGTCAGGCGCTGGCCGTAGCACCCAGCCAGGGGCGTTGGGCCTCGGTTCGGGTGTGAATGGCTGGCGACGGACGGCCTGCCGCGCGTCGGGGGCCCCTACGGCTGGGCAATCCGAAACATCGCGACCCGTTGGGACGGTGTCGCGGACTCTGCGATCGGTACGGCACCGGTCGGTGCCATGATTGGCGATGGGGCCCCCTCCCCGCTGTCAGTGAGCGACGACCGCAGGACGAGCCATCCGCCCGGGGCGGCGTCGGCGACGCGCGACACCGGGCTCACGCGAACCTTTACCGCCGGGCCATCCGCACGCGCCTGTGCGGCGTAAAACGCCGCCGGCAGCCCTGTAAACGCCTCGAGCGAATAGATGACGGCGTCGGTCTTACCGGTGGCTGCAGCGTCCGCGCGCACGGCAGCGACGAGCGCATCCCAGGCGACCTTTTCCCCGCCGCGCACCTGCCGTGCGGCGCCTGCGGCCAGCGTGAACACCACAAACACTGCGGCGAACGGGCGCCACGCGGCCGCGCCGGCCGCAACGAGGAGCCAATACGGGACGGCGACGACGAGCAGGTACCGGGGCACAAACAGCTGCGGTCCACCGACAACGCTGACCACGAGGGCCACGGCGACCGGCAGCATCGCCAGTGTGATCAACCGCCCGACCTGGTCGCCGCCAAGAGTGCGCTGCCGCAGTCCTGAGTACACCCCGATGCCGGCAACGCCCAGCACGGCGAGGCCCAGCGGGGCGAGTGGCAAAGTGATCACCCGGGCGACGAGCGCGTCGAAGAACCTCGGCACGTCACTCCAGGTGACCTGGGCAATCCAGGCGACGTTTTGCAGGGGCGCGGCAGCCCCGGCGGCATGAACGCCGACGGCGATGGCCCACGGGGCGAAGGCGACCGCAGCAATCGCGACGGACTTTGCGACCCAAGGCAGCGCCCCTCGATGCCACAGCGCCGTTGTGGCGAGCAGCGCCGCAACGAGCAGCCAACCGAAGTAGTGCGAATACACGAGCAGGGTCATCGCGATTCCGGCGAGCACGATCCGGCGGAGCCGCTCCTCCGGTACGCGGCCCAGCTGCGACGGCGCACCACCCTCCTCCTCGAGTTCCGCCTCCCAGCCCAGCGTGTCAACGACTCGTGTGTGGGCTACCACCGCGGCGGCGCCGGCCAGGAGGAACAGCGAGTATCCGCGAAGTTCGTTCGTCAGGAAGACGGCCAGCGGGCTCGCTGCGCCGATCGCCGCGGCGACAGCCGCGCCGCGGATGCCAATCCAGCGCCGTGCGAGCGAAACCAGCGGTACGGCCACGATGATCCCCAGCACGCAGGGCAGCAGCCGCATCCAGGCCACCGACTCTCCGCCGATCGCGATCCACCCTTTCAGGAGGATGTAGAACAGCGGGGGATTCGTCAGGTCCTCAATCGCCGCGCTCAACAGTTCGCCGAGCGGCATCTGCGCCAGCGTCAGCGAAAAGACCTCGTCGTACCACAGGGCGTAGCGGGTGAGCTCAGGCAGCCGGAATGCGGCGAAGAGCACCAGCGCCGCGCCCGTGACCAGGCGCCAGCGACGCTCTTCACGTTCCCACCCGCCGGTCGCTACGGGCGTTTGCGTTGCCCGGCTCCTGTAGCGCCTCCGGCGGCGCTGCCGCCGGAATTCCGCGCCGCGCGCCGTGCGCCCACCGTGACGGCGAGCGTCCCGGTGGTGCCGCCCGCAGTGACCGTGATTGTCGCGCTACCCTCCTTCACTTCCACGAGTAGCCCGGGGCCGGCAAACTTGACGACGCTCGCGTTGGACGTGGTCCATACGATCTGTGGCGATGTCACGCGTTCGCCGGCATCATCGAGCGCGACCAGGCGCGCGGGCACCGTGTCGCCAACCGTCATCACGCGGCTCAGCGCCGGCGTCAGGATGGCGACTGCGTCAGCGGCAACCGTCTTCGGCGCGCGACCCCGCACCTGCACTGCGGCATCGGGCCCGTGGCCGACGGCGACGGAGTCGCTCAGCGCGTCGCCGAGCGTCGGGGCAGGGGCGACCGCGGCCGACGTGTCCGGCGCCGGTGCAGTCGGCGGAGGCGGATTGGAATCGCGCGTGAGCAGGAACCCTGCGATCCCGAGCACGGCCACGCCGCCGGCAATGAGCGGGAGCCGCGACTTGCTTCGTTGGCCGTTGGAGTCCTCGGGTACGGCGCCGGATTCTCGTGTGGTTCCCGCGTGCCCATCGCTGGCCGGCGCGACGAGCGTCGCGGCTTCCTGGGGGCCCGACGTGACCGCCGCCGTGGGCCGCGAACGCACGTCGTCGCCGCCGTACGAGGGAACCGCGGCCGTCTCGGCGGAGTGAACCGTATCGTTGCCCGAGGCCTTCGCGCCATTGGCGAGTTGAGCGGCCGCGAGTGTCCCCGGTGGCGGGCTTGCCGGCGTGGGAGAGGTCGAGTGCCTTCGCGGCGGGCCGCTCTTCACCCGCGCGATGATCACATCGCGGATGGCCGGATCGTTGGTATCGGCACCGACGGAGAATGCGCGCACGAGATCGCTGAGCGACGCGTGCCGCTTGGCCACGTCCTTCTCGAGCGCCTTCATCACGGCGTCCGCCAGTTCGCGCGGGACGTCCTTGCGGATCTCGCGAATCGGTTTGGGCTTGTCCTGGATATGCGCGAGCTGGAGCTCGATCGGTGAACCCGAAAACGGCGGCTTGCCGGTCAGCATTTCATAGGCCACGATGCCGAGCGAGTACTGGTCGCTGGCGGCCGTGACGTTGTGCCCGTGGCACTGCTCCGGGCTCATGTACGCGGGCGTCCCGATCGTCGCGCCGGTCTGCGTGAAATGCGCCGAGTCCTGCACGCGCGCGATACCGAAATCCATCACGATCGCGTTGCCCTTCTGGTCGAGCATGATGTTCGCCGGCTTGATGTCGCGGTGGACGCTTCCCTCGCGATGCGCGTAGTCGAGTGCGCGCGCCATCTCCACAAGGATCACCTGCGACGCCGCGATGGGCATCGGCTCGGGGCGGTTCAGGAGGTCATCGAGCGGCCGGCCATCCACGTACTTCATCACGAAGTAGAGGAAGCGGTCCTTCTCCTTCACCGAATGGATATAGATGATGTTCGGGTGGTCGAGTTTCGCGGCCGTCCGCGCCTCGGCCAGGAAGCGCTCCCACATGCGTTCGCTGTACACGAGCCCCGGGAGCATGACCTTGATGGCGACCTTGCGATTCAGGTGCAGGTCGTGCGCGAGGAACACGGCCGCCATGCCGCCGCGCCCGAGCTCGCCCTTGATTTCGTATTCGCCGAGGGTCGCCTGGCGGAGCTTCTGCAGGAGTTCGATCCATGGATCGAACGCTGCCGCACCCTCGCCGCTCAGGATCGCGGAGCCCGTGATCGGGTTTCCGCAGGATCCACAAAACCGGTCACCGGCGGGGACCGCCGATCCACAACCGGAACACGTGACCGAGAGCGCCATGGGAGCGGTGAATTATCGGCCACGGGACCGAGGGGCGCCACCAGTTGGGCCGGCGAGAGGGGAGAGCAGGCATGGATGAACCCATGGCCGGCCGTGGCGTGCGGTTCCAGAAACGGCTTGGCCGGGGCGATAACTTTCCCCCGGTTGGTTGAGTGCGAGTGAACGACCCGGTAGCTCAGTTGGTAGAGCAGCGGCCTTTTAAGCCGTAGGTCGTGGGTTCGATCCCCACCCGGGTCACTGCGCCTTCGCGCTACGGCAATCGCTACGCCACCCGCGACGCACCCCACAGCACCCACAGTGTGCCGATCAGCCACACGAGCGACGCGCCGGCGATCGCCTTCTCCTTAGTGACCTTGCCGGCCGCGAAGTAGGCAATGCCGATCAGCACGGTCACCCAGATGGTG
>Ga0194131_10000614_pt1 | contig 60379 bp, 48 predicted proteins | sample TA2KigO120mmetaG_FD_148631 | JGI IMG/M metagenome (GOLD analysis project Ga0194131, IMG submission 148631) | Freshwater microbial communities from Lake Tanganyika, Tanzania - TA2015053 Kigoma Offshore 120m | ecosystem: Environmental > Aquatic > Freshwater > Lake | place: Tanzania: Lake... | reverse complement strand
CACCTTCTCGGAAAACGCTCTAGGCCGCCCGTCGTTCCGCGATGAGCTCCGCCAGGCGCGGCATGACACGTTCGGCAGCCAGCGTCATCGACGCGGCCACGCGTTCGTGCGGCATCATGCCGAAGTTCTGCAGCAGCATGACATGGCGCACTCCCCAGGCGTGCAGGCGGGCCAGTTTTTCCGCCACGGTCTCGACCGAGCCGAACAGGCCGAGACCGCTCGCAAGGATGTCGTCATAGGTCTGACGCTTGGCGTAGAGCCGGGTTGCGACATAGAGATCGAAAGCTGCTGCGGCGTGGTCACGCGCCGCTTCGTCGGTATCCGCGACGTGGCAATGGAAGGCAAGTACGTGATCGTCGTCGCTCGCTTCCGCGCCGACCTCCTCGCGGCCGCGCCGGAATTCGGCCATCAGGTGCTCGACATCGTCGAAGCGTTCCACGCTGGCATACGGCACGCTCATCAGGCGGTTGCTCTGGCGCCCGACGTGGTAGGCGGCTTCCTTGCGCAGCACGGCGACGTAGAGGGGCGGACCGCCGGGCCTGACCGGCGGCACATTGATCGCGACATCGTCGGCGCGGATGTGCTGACCCGCGAAGTTGATGCGCTGGCCGGCGAGCGCCTGGCGCAGGACGGAAAGCGCCTCATCGAAGCGCGCTCGCTTCTCGGCGCCGTCGATGCCGAAGCCGGCGAATTCGTGGGCGAGGTAGCCGGAACCGACACCGAGCACGACCCGTCCGCCCGAGATCAGGTCGAGCATGGCGTAATCCTCGGCCACGGTCAGAGGATTGCGAAACGGCAGCGTCGCGATCGCCGTGCCCAGGCGGATAAGCGTCGTGCGCATGGCGGCCGCCGCCAGGAACACGGCGGGATTGGGAAATGCGCCATACTCGTGAAAGTGATGCTCGGCCACGAAGAAAGTATCGTAGCCGAGACGCTCGGCCAGCACGCATTGGTCGAGCGATTGCCGGTAAAAGTCGTCGAGGCCGCGCTCGGCCGCGCGCGCGGGATAGTGGTCCTGCACGGAAAAGATCGAAATGCGCATGGGCGCCGGCCGTCGCGCTTGCGGAGCAGCGGACATCGGCTGCCGACCGCTCAGAACCGCTCGTCGGACAGCGCCAGGACTGTGTCGCCGCCGTCGACGATCGCGGTCAGCAGCGCACCGGCCTGCGGCAGGATGTTCTCGGCATAAAACCGCGCCGTGACCAGCTTCGCCTCGAGGAAGGCCGCATCGTCCTCGCGCCGGCGCATGCGCCTGTGGGCCGCGAGCGCCGCGATTGCCATGGTCCAGCCGCCGACGACGATGCCCACCATGCGCAAATAGGGGGTGGCACCCGCTGCGGCACGCCTGGGGTCGTCCCGCCATGTCGCCACGAGCCAGGTCGTGGCGCGCTCGATGTCATCGAGTGCCGCGAGCAAGCGTGATCGAATGGCGGTGGAGGCGGGACCTGGGACGCCCGACAGGCGCTCAGCCGCCTGGCGCATGTCTGCGATGAAGCCCGCCGCCACGGCGCCGCGGTCACGCACCAGTTTGCGCGCCAGCAGGTCATTGGCCTGGATGCCATTGGTGCCCTCGTAGATCTGCGTGATGCGGGCGTCGCGCAGATGCTGAGCCGCGCCGGTCTCCTCGATGAAGCCCATCCCGCCATGGACCTGTACGCCCATGTCGGCGACCGCGAAGCCGATGTCGGTCGACCAGGCCTTGGCCACCGGAATCAGCAGCTCGGCGATGCCGAGCGCACGCGTGCGCGCGGCCGCATCGGGCAGGGCACGCGCGCGGTCGAGAGCGCCCGCCGCGTAGTAGGTCAGCGCGCGCGCCGCTTCGGTCTGCGCCTTCATCGTCATGAGCATGCGTCGCACGTCGGGATGGCGGATGATCGCGACGGACCCGTGATCGCCGCCGAGCTCGCGGCTCTGAATCCGGCTGCGGGCGAATTCGCGCGCCTGCTGGTAGGCCCGCTCGGCGATGCCGACGCCCTGGATGCCGACCGACAGCCGAGCGTTGTTCATCATGGTGAACATGTAGTCCAGGCCGCGGTTCTCCTCGCCGACCAGGTAGCCGACCGCACCGCCATCATCGCCATAGGACATGACGCAGGTCGGGCTGGCGCGGATGCCGAGCTTGTGCTCGAGCGAGACCGCGCGCAGGTCGTTGCGCTCGCCCAGGCTGCCGTCGTCGCGCACCAGGAACTTGGGCACGATGAACAGCGAGATGCCCTTGACGCCTTGCGGTGCATCGCCGAGGCGCGCCAGCACCATGTGGACGACGTTCTCACTGAGATCCGTCTCGCCATTGGTGATGAAGATCTTCTGGCCGGAGATGCGGTAATGGCCGTTGGCGCGTTGCGCGCGCGTCCGCAAGGCGCCGAGGTCGGAACCAGCCTGCGGCTCGGTCAGGTTCATCGTGCCGTTCCAAGACCCGTCGATCAGCCTAGGCACGAAGGTCCGCTTCTGATCGGCCGAGCCGTGGTGCAGCAGCAAATCGATGGCGCCTTGGGTCAGCAGCGGGTAGAGGCCGAACGACAAATTGGCCGCCTGCCACATCTCCGAGACCGCGGCCGACACGGCCCAGGGCAAGCCCTGGCCGCCATACGCGGGGTCGAAGGGCAGCCCATTCCAACCACCTTCGGCGAATTGGCGGTAGGCCTGCTTGAATCCGGCGGGGCTGCGCACAACGCCGTTCTCCAGTCGCGCGCCTTCGGCGTCGCCCGACTGGTTGATCGGAGCGATCACTTCAGCCGCAAATTTTCCGGCTTCGTCGAGGATAGCTCCGACGGCATCGGGCGCGGCGGCTTCCCATTGGGGCAGAGCGGCGAGCTCCGGCAGCCCGGCCAGCTCGTCCAGCGCGAAGCGCATGTCCATGATCGGCGCGTTGTAGCCGGCCATTCAGATTCCTAAACGACTTTGCCGGGGTTCATGATGTTGTCGGGATCGAGCGCTGCCTTGATGCGGCGCATGACATCGACGGCGACCGGGGACTTGTAGCGCACCAGCTCGTCGCGCTTCAGGCGGCCGATGCCGTGCTCGGCGCTGAAGCTGCCACCCATTTCGGCGACCAGGTCATGGACGATGGCGTTGAGCTCGTGTCGGCGGGCGACAAAGGCCTCGTCCTCCATGCCGACCGGCTTGTTCAGGTTGAAATGGACATTGCCGTCGCCGACATGGCCGAAGGCGACGACGCGGACGCCCGGCATCGCCGCTTCCATGAGCTTCGTCGCCTGCTCGACGAAGTCGGGCACGCGGCTGACCGCGACCGAGACATCATGCTTGATGCTTGCCCCTTCCGGCTTCTGCGATTCCGGAATCGACTCGCGCAGCTTCCAGAGCTGCTTGCTTTGGGCCTCGTTCTGCGCCACGGCGGCGTCAAGGACGAGGCCGTCCTCCATCGCCTGCTCCATGAGCTTCTCGAAACGCTCGCCAAGCGCGGTGTCGCCGGCGGCGGTCGTCGTCAGCTCCATCAGAACATAGTGAGTGTGACGCTCGGTCAGCGGATCGCTGGTGCCTGGCGTGTGCCGGAACACGAAGTCCAGGCAGATGCGATGGATGTACTCGAAGGCCGTGACCGCGTCGCCGGTCGCGGCGCGCGCTTTCGACAGGAGCGGCACGCAGGCCTCGATGTTGGGTAGCGCGATGAGCGCCGTGCGCTGGTCGCGCGGCATGGGGAAGAGCTTGAGCACCGCCGCGGTGATGATGCCGAGCGTGCCTTCGGCGCCGCAGAACAGATGGCGCAGATCGTAGCCCGTGTTGTCCTTGCGCAGGCGGCTCAGCCAATCGAGCACGCGTCCATCCGGCAGCACGACCTCGAGCCCGAGCACGAGGTCGCGCGCGTTGCCGTAGCGCAGCACGCCGGTGCCGCCGGCGTTGGTCGACAAGTTGCCGCCGATCTGGCAGGTGCCTTCGGCGGCCAGGCTGAGCGGAAACAGGCGATCGGCATCTGCAGCGGCGCGCTGGATGTCGGCCAGGATGCATCCCGCCTCGACCTCGATCGTGTAGTTGAGCGGATCGATCGAGCGCACGCGGTTCATGCGGCCCATGCTCAGCACGATCTCGTCGCCGCTCTCGAACGGCACCGAGCCGCCGCACAGGCCAGTGTTGCCGCCCTGGGGCACGAGTGGGATGCGATGCTCGGCACAGACGGCGACGACCTTGGCCACTTCTTCGGTGCTGGCGGGGCGCACGACGGCCGCGGCGCGGCCACGAAACATGGCGCGCTCCTCGGTCACATAGCGCTCCATGTCGCGCGCGTCGTCGATCCAGCCCTTGGCGCCGACGATCGAGCGGATCCGCTCGAGGGCGGCCGCCCGTTCAGGCCGGCGCGGAGCATGGGCGACGGTCATGTCACTCTCGAATCCGGCATTCACACGGATTTAGCGCCTTTGCCGCCGGCCTACAAGCCCGGGCGGGCCCGATTTGCGGGATCATGCGCGCGGCGCGGCGGCGCGCCGCAGCCGATCATTGATCGCAGTTCCAAGGCCGCTCTCGGGGATCGGCATGACGGCGATGCACGCCAGCTCCGGCCGGTCGAGCAGGCGCAGCATCGCAAAGAGGTTGGCGGCGGCCTCGGTCGTGTCTCCCGCCGGGCTGAGGTTGAGTGTGATGGCGGCGCCCTGCGGTACCTCGCGCCCGAACGCCAGCAGCGCCTCGTCGCCGGCGACCGACTTTGCGTTCAGGCGGACGCCGAGGTTCGGCGCATAGTGGTTCGGCAACGTGCCGGGGCCGCGGCGCGGGGCGTCAAGCGTGTCTTCGCTTGCAGGTCGCCCAAGTCGCCCGATCAGGGGGGCGATCGATTCCGCGGTGATGCCGCCTGGACGCAACACGACGGGTGCGGCGCCGGACAGATCGACCACGGTCGATTCGACGCCGATCCGGCACGGACCGCCGTCAAGCACGAGCGCAACCGCAGCGGCATCGAAACCCTCTGCCACATGCGCGGCGGTGGTTGGGCTGACGCGGCCCGACGGATTGGCGCTGGGCCCCACCATCGGCCTGCCGAAGGCTTCGAGTAGGGCGGTAGCGACTGCGTGCGCAGGCACACGTACCGCAAGCGTGTCGAGCCCGGCACTGGCCAGCAGCGAGACCGGGCAATCGATCGCGCGCGGAAGCACCAACGTCAGTGGGCCGGGCCAGAAAGCGGCCGCCAGCCTGTCGGCTCTATCATCGAATCGCACCAGAGGTTTGATCGCCGCGATCGTTGCGCCGTGCACGATCAGGGGATTGAACCGGGGACGCCCCTTTGCCGCGTAAACCGCTGCCACGGCGCGGTCATTGCAGGCATCAGCCCCCAACCCATAGACCGTTTCGGTCGGAAAGGCGACGAGATGGCCAGCCCGCAAGAGATCGGCGGCGCGCGCGATGGCGGCCTTATTGGCGCTGAGGACCGGAGGGCGATCCATGGGAAGGCTTAGGGATACAGGATCAAGCGTGGCTCCATAGGCCAAGCACTATACCTTCGATGCTGCTGGCGCGATCCCAATTGCGGCGGACCGGCCCTCTGGCTAGAGTGAGTTGATTACCTCGCGAGCGCGAGGGGCTCAGAGGCATATGTCCAAGAATCCGGAACAGGGCAGCGTCGTCGGACGCGTCCTCAGCTTTCTCATATCCGACGTGGACGGAGCCAAGGCTAAGCCGAAGGCGCCAACGCCGTCGACTGCCGCACAGCCGGCTGCCGCCGCCCCGGTGATGTCCGATGAGCAGCCCGCTCCCGTTGAGCCAGCCAAGCCCAAGCGCGGCGACCTGGCACGCAAGGCCAAGCTCAAGCGTGCAAAATCGGCGGCCAAGATCAAGGTCGTCAATGTCGCCGAGCAGAAGTCCGGCTTCGGCAAGTTGTGGACCGCCTTGCGCGACAAGCTCATGGATCCGGCCGAAGCCGCGATCAAGAAGCAGCTCGGTCCCAACGATCAAGTCGTCAAGACGGGGGCTGACGAGTATCTCGTGACCTTCGCCGATGCGGCACAGGAGGAAGCGCAGCGCAAGACCAATGCCATCCTGCGGGATGTACGCAGCGAGCTCGACCAGGCGGGCGAGGGCAGTGAGGACGCCTGGGTGCGGGGCGCAGCCATCGAAGTTCCGAAATCCCCCGATGTTCCCAAATCCGAGACCAGGCCGGAAGGGAATCCGGATTTCGGCCGGAGCGACACCATTGCGGAGAAGCAGGCGGATTTTGGTCGAAGCGAGACCAAGGCGGACAAGCAGGGGGATTTCGGCCGCAGCGACACCAAGGCCGAGAAGCAAGCGGACTTCGGGCAGAGCCAGACGAAAGCGGAGAATCAGGCCGATGTCGGCCAGAGCGGCACCAGAGCCGAGAAGCAGGCCGATTTCGGGCAAAGTGGCACACGGGCGGAGAAGCAGGCGGAATACGGGCAGAGCCAGACGAAAGCGGAGAAGCAGGCGGACTTCGGACAGAGCGGCACCAAGGCCGAGAAGCAGGCGGATTACGGTCAGAGCCAGACCAAGGCGGACAAGCAGGCGGACTTCGGACAGAGCGGCACCAAGGCCGAGAAGCAGGCCGATGTCGGGCAAAGTGGGACACGGGCGGAGAAGCAGGCGGATTACGGCCAGAGCCAGACCAAAGTCGAGAAGCAAGCGGACGTCGGCCAAAGCGGGACGCGCGCCGAGCGGCAGGCGGACTTCGGTCAGAGCCAGACCAAAGCCGAGAAGCAAGCGGACTTTGGTCAGAGTCAGACCAAGGCGGAGAAGCAGGCCGATTTCGGACAGAGCGGAACGCGGGCGGAGAAGCAGGCCGACTTCGGCCAAAGCCAGACCAGGGCGGAGAAGCCGGCAGATTTCGGTCGCAGCCAGACCAGGGCCGAGAAAGAAGCCGATTTCGGCCGCAGCGGAACGCGCGCGGAGCGAGAGCAGGAGGTCGGCCGGTCCGGCACGCGCGCCGAGACGGAGCAGGCGGTCGGCCGAAGCGACACGCGCGCCGAACGTGACGTCGACGTCGGCCGGTCGGAGACCCGACAGGAAAAGGATGTCGCGGTCGCCCGCAGCGAGACACGCGCGGAGAAGGACGTGGATTACGGTCGGTCAGAGACGCGCGCGGAAAAGGAAACCGACTTCGGCCGCTCCGAAACGCGCGATGAGCGCGAACAGGAGGTCGGTCGCTCCGAAACCCGGGATGATCCCAATGACGGCGATGCGCGGCTGCTTGAGCTGATCGACAGGAAGCTGGACAACGAAATCGCCAAGGCGGCGCAGGCCGAGCGTCCGGGCGAGATGCAGATCCTGCGCAAGATCCGCGTCGTGTTCCGGCCGACCTGGAATCCGAAAATCGGCGCCGTGTCGTGCTATGTCAGCACGCCGGAATGGAAGAAGCGGGACGGCAGATTGCTCGGCGAGGCGATCTTCGCGACCGGCGTCAATGAAGACACGGCGATGTTGATCGACCTGCTCGTGCTGCGGTCCGCGATCGACAGCGCCATGACGCTGGTCGAGCGCAAGACGCCCGCGATCATCGTCGCGCCGATCCGCTATCTGACGCTTTCGGGCAAGCACAAGGCGCGCACGCTCGAGATGCTGACCAGCATCCCCAAGTCGGTCACGCCCTACTTCATCGTCGATTTGGTCGGCATCACCGGCGATTCCTCGAAATCGCTGATCGGCGCGAACATCCAGAGCTTTGCAAGGTACTGCCGCGCGGTCGCCGGCCGCGCCCAGATCCAGCGGCCCAACATTCCTGGTCTCACCGAGCTTAACCTGTCCTTCATCGGTCTCGACGTGACAAGTGCCAATACCAGCGGCGCGCTGCAGAGCCTGCCTGGCCAAATCGAAACCTTTCCCCAGAAGGGCAAGGCGTCCGGCTTCGACACGTACCTGTGGGGTGTCGACGATCCCGCCATCTTCAAGGCGGCGGTCAAGGCCGGCTACACGCTGATCAACGGCGCGCCGATCGGCGCTCCGGTCAAGGCTCCGACCGGCGCCTTCAAGGTTCAGCCTAAACTTTGAGCATCGAGAATTCGGAGCGACGCCTCGGTGGCACGAGGCGGCGCTTCTGTGCTATCCAGCACGAGCGATCACCGCTGCGAAGGAGACGGGCATGGCGGCACGCGTTCTCACCGTCGCCCAGCAGAAGGGAGGAGCAGGCAAGACCACGCTTGCTGCCCATCTGGCCGTCGCGTGGAGTCTCAAGGGGCTCAAGGTCGCAATCGTCGACATCGATCCTCAGGCGAGTCTGACCCAATGGGACCGCATGCGCGGAGAGCGCGCGCGCGAGCGCGGCGAATCGGGTCTTGCGGCGCTTCATGTCGTATCGGTCGCGGGTTGGCGCGTCACCAGCGAGGTCGATCGTCTGAAGCGCGACTATGACGTAGTCGTGATCGACAGCCCGCCGCACATGGAAACCGAGGCCAAGATAGCCGTACGCGCCGCCGACCTTGTCGTCGTTCCCGTCCAGCCGAGCCCGATGGATCTCTGGGCGACGCAGGGCACGCTCGACCTGGTGAAGAAGGAGCAGCGGAGCGCCTTGATCGTGCTGAACCGCGTCCCGGCGCGCGCGAACCTGACCGATCAGATGCGACAGCGCATCGCCGAATTGGGCCAGCGATGCGCGGGCACCGCGATCGGCAGCCGGGTTGCGCTGGCTTCGAGCCTGCTCGAGGGCCGCGGCATCGGAGAGGCGGCGCCGTCGAGCACGGCGGGGCTCGAGATCGCAGCGCTTGCCGACGAGATCCTGGCGACCGCTCAGGCCTGACGACCACGCAAGCGCAGCTCGGCACACCTGAGAACGCAGCGCCATGGCCCGGCGCATCGTCATGTTCGCCTATGGTCCGCCCGAGGTCATGCGACTGACGGAGGTCGAGCTGCCGCCGGTCGGGCCGACTGAGGTGCGCTTCCGCGTTGCGGCGGCAGCCGTCAACTGGTCGGACGTCATGATTCGGGCCGGCCATTGGCCCGTCAGGAGCAAGAATCCCTGGCCCTACACGCCAGGCCTCGAAGCGGTTGGTCAGGTCATCGATGTCGGCGCCGCGGTCGCCGACATCAAGCGTGGCGACGCCGTGATCACCATGATGCAGAAGCTCGGCGGCATCTGGGGCATCAGACCCGGCGGCTACCAGGAATTCGTCACGGTCGATGCCGAAGCCGTCGCGGTCCTGCCGTCCGGCGTGCCGCTGCACGACATGGCCGCACTGGGACTCGCGGCCGTCACGGCGCATCACGGACTCGATCGCATGGCGACCGAGCGCGGCCATCGCGTCGTCATTCACGGCGCATCGGGCGGTGTCGGCTCGGCGGCGATCGCGCTCGCGAAGGCGCGTGGCGCTTACGTCATCGCGACATCGTCGTCGGATCGCAAATTCGATTTCCTGAGGCGCATGGGGGCGGACGAGGTCGTTGATCTGAGCCGCCAGCGCCTCATCGAGGCGGTCGGCGAGGGCACCGTGGATGGCGTGCTCGAGACGGTCGGCCGCGCGACCTTCGCCGACAGCGCGGCTGCGCTCAAGCCCACGGGTCGCCTCTGCCTCGTCGGCGCCACGGCAGGGCCCGAGCTCGCCTTTTCGGCCTGGCATCTCATCGAGGGGCAGACCATGACCGGCTGGAGCTCGGAGACCCTGACCGGGGCGGGCCTGCGCGCCGCCATCGGCGAATTCGTCAGCCTTCTCGCCCGCGGCCGGCTTGCCGTGCCCGAGCACGAAAGTATTAGCCTGGCCGAGGTCGCCCATGCCCATGCGCGCATGGAAGCCGGCGCCATGCGCGGCCGCATTCTGCTTACCCCCTGACCTTTTGGCATGCGACTCGACCCCGGCCGATCAGCCGACCGGCTTGCTCTTGACGCGGCGCGGCGCGACAATGCCGGTGATGAAGAACAAGCCGTGAAACGGCGCGAGATCGCGGGTTCGGCCTGATGGCGAAGATTCACGTCGCGATGCCCGGCGGCCGTAAGGCCCTGCCAGAGCAGCCGGGACGGGGCATTGCATTCGCGCTTCTGTTGGGCGCCGCGATCCTGGGCTTGGCGCTGGCGGCGCTTTGCTGGCGCGCCGATCGCGTCGCGGTCGAGCGCATGCAGTCCGACATTGCTGGAGACGTCAACGCGGCCGGCGACGCGCTGGGTCGAGGCGCGGTCAGCTTCGCGCTTGCCGCGCTGGGCGACCGCGCCATTCCCTCTGATCTGGGACGCCTCGATCGCGCCTTCGACGAGCTTCAGCGCGACCTCAGCGTCAGGCAGGTCCTGCTGATTGCAGCGGACGGCACCGTTCTGGTCGACCGGCCAACGCGCCCGCAGCAATCAGATCCGTTTCGGCGTCTGGTCGGCGGTTTCGACGAGCTCATTCAACGGGCTCGTCAGCGGGGCAGTGCGGTCGGGCTGCTCGCCGATGGCGGCACGATCCTGATCGCCGCGGCAGCGACCCCAGCCTATCCGCGATCGTCGATGACGGCGCCCGTGCTCCTCTTTGCACGACCCCTCGACCGTGTGCTGCTCGATCGCATCGACGCCGAACGCGGTATCGACGACCTGCGGATCCGCGGCGAAACCGGCGCCGGATTCGCCAGGCCGCTTGGCGACCAGGCGACCCACGTGTTGAGCGCGGTCAACGGCTTGCCGTTGGCGACCTTGTCTTGGCGGCAGGACACGCTCTGGCGCTGGATGTTCTTCGCCCTCCTGACGCTCGGCGTCGTTGGCGCGGCAGGAGCTGCGCGTCTGGCGGCGGGCCTCGGCCGGAACAGGGAAGCGCCGGGCCCCGCGATTGACGACCCCGAAAGCACCCGCCTGGAGCAGGCCATCAGCCGTGCAGCCTTCGAGCGTGCGACCAAGGGCATCTTCCGATCGACGGCGGACGGCCGGTTGATCGATGCCAACCCGGCGCTGGCCGCAATCTGCGGCTACAAGAGCGTCGAAATCATGATGTCGACGATCACCAACCTGGCGAGCCAGCTTTACGTCGATGCCGGGCGCCGACAGGAACTCGTCGAAGCCTTGAATACGCGCGGCGAGGTGTTCGATTTCGTCGCCGAGATTCGCCGCCCCGACGGCAATACGGCATGGGTGTCGCTCGATGCTCGCGCGCTCAAGGATCCCGACGGCAAGCTCATGTGCTATGTCGGCACGGTCGAAGACATCTCCGAGCATACCGAAGCGACGCGCCAGCTCGCCGAGACGCGCGGGCGCCTCGCCGAGGCTGTCGAGAGCATTGCCGCCGGTTTCGCGTACTTCGACGCGACCGATCGCCTGGTGCTGTCGAATGCGCGCTACCGGGAGATGTACGGCCATCTCGCGCAGGCCATCGTGCCCGGCGTGAAGTTCGAAGAGTTGCTGCGCCGGGACATGGCGGTGCGCGGCTTCCAGGGCGAGGCCGCCGCCCAGCGGATCGCCGAGCGGCTGGCCCAGCATGCGCAGGCGAACGGACCGCTCGAGCAGCTTCAAACCGATGGCCGCTGGTTCCAGATCAGCGAGCGCCGAACGGGCGATGGCGGCGTGGTCAGCGTGCATACCGACATCACCGATCTCAAGCAGCGCGAACGCGAGCTGGCGCACAATTCGGCCCTGCTTCAGGCGACCCTCAACAGCATCGGCCAGGGGCTGGCGGCTTTCGACGCCGAGCATCGCCTGATGACATGGAACGATCGCCTGTTCGAGCTGCTCGAGCTGCCGGACACGCTGCACGATCCGGGCACGAAGCTGATCGACATTCTGATGTACCAGGCCGAACGCGGCGACTTCGGCGACGGCGTGCCGGCGACCCTGGCCAAGATCGAGCTACAGCGCCTGCTGCAGGACGGCAGCCCCGATCTCGAGCAGACGACCGTGGATGGCGTCATCCTCGAGCTGCGGGTCACGCCGATGCGCGAGGGCGGCTTTGTCGTCACGGCGACCGACGTCACCGCGCGCAAATGGTCGGAGCAGGCTCTGCGCGACAGCGAGACGCGCTATGCGCTCGCCGCGCAGGGCGCGAATGACGGCCTGTTCGATTGGGACCTCAGGGCGAACCTGATCTTCTTTTCGCCGCGCTGGAAAGCCATGCTCGGCTATGCGGATTCCAGCGTCGGCGCCGATCCCGAGGAGTGGTTCAAGCGCATCCACCCCGAGGACGTCGACCAGGTGCGCGCACAGATCGCGGGACACTTGGCCGGCGTGTCGGAGAATTTCGAGAGCGAGCACCGGATGCGGCACGACGACGGCGGCTACCGCTGGATGTTGACGCGCGGCCTGGCGGTGCGCGACGAGAGCAATCGGGCGGTGCGCATGGCCGGCTCGCAAACCGACATCACCGAGCGCAAGCGCGCCGAGGAGCGGCTGTCGCACGGCGCGCTGCACGATGCACTGACCGGCTTGCCCAATCGCGCCCTGCTGTTCGATCGACTGGATCGCGCGGTGCAGCGCGCCCGACGCCACCGCGACGGCCACTATGCCGTCCTCCATCTCGATCTCGACCGGTTCAAGGTCGTCAACGACAGTCTCGGCTACATGCACGGCGACGAGCTGCTCATTGCCATGGCGCGGCGGTTGGAATCCTGCCTCAAGCCAGGCGATACCCTGGCGCGGCTCGGCGGCGACGAATTCGCCGTGCTGATCGACGACATGGGTTCGGCGCGGGAAGCCAATGCGGTAGCCGAGCGCATCCACGAGGCGCTCGAGGCATCGTTCCAGATCGCCGGTCAGGATGTCTTCACCACGGCCAGCATCGGCGTCGCTTCAGGACCGTCGAACTACGAGCGCGCCGACGAGGTGCTGCGCGATGCGGACCTCGCCATGCACCGTGCCAAGGCAAGCGGCACGGGCCGCAGCGAAGTGTTCAATGCGGCAATGCACACGCGCGCGGTGCAGCTCCTCAACCTGGAGACCGATCTGCGGCGTGCGGTCGAGCGTGGCGAGATGACGCTCTACTTCCAGCCGATCGTGTCGCTCGAATCCGGACGCATTGTCGGTTTCGAGACCCTGATCCGCTGGAACCACACCGAGCGCGGGCTGGTGTCGCCCGACGAATTCGTGCCGCTGGCCGAAGAGACCGGCGTCATCGTCGAGCTCGGCGAGTGGGTCCTGGGTGAGGCATGCCGCCAGATGGGTGACTGGCAGAGCCGCTACGTGCTCGATCCGCCGCTGGTCGTCAGCGTCAATCTTTCGGTGCGCCAGTTCAGCCAGCTCACGCTGGTCAGCGACGTGTGCCAGAGCCTGGCCAAGACCGGCCTCGACCCGCGCCACCTCAAGCTCGAGATCACCGAGACCGCGCTGATGGAGAACTCCGAGCGCGCGGCCACGATGCTGGCCGAGCTCAAGCGCAACAACATCAAGCTCTGCCTCGACGATTTCGGCACCGGCTATTCGTCGCTCAGCTACCTGCACAAGCTGCCGATCGACACGATCAAGATCGACAAGTCCTTCGTCAGCGACATGGTGCGCAACAAGGACAATCTGGAGATCGTGCGAACGATCACCATGCTGGCGCACAATCTCGGCATGGATGTCATCGCCGAGGGCGTGGAGACAGCAGAGCAGCTCGCCCAGCTGCGTGCGCTCGGCTGCCAGTCCGCCCAGGGCTATCTGTTCTCGCGGCCCCTCGGGCGGGCCGACGCGGAGGAACTGATCAAATCGGCGCCGGTATGGTAAATTGATGCGTGATCCGATTCCTCTGTTCGGCCGCGCTTGCAGCTGCGCTCTGGTGTCTTTTTCCGGCCGTCGTCGGCCGCGCGGCCGACCGGCCGTTTTCGGCCCAGCGTAACTGGCTCGGCCCGCTCGCCGACCTCAACACGGCGCTTGGCGCGCGTGGACGTCTGCCGTTGGCGCCACTGGCAACAGATCCGGAGCAGGCCTGGCTAGCTCGTCTGGGCGGCGTGCTGTTCCGTGCGTCCGACATCTTCGGCGAGACAGCGCGCCGTGCTGGGCTGTCGTGCAGCACGTGCCATGCCGGCGGGGCGGCCACGAGGAGCTTCTTCGTCGCGGGCGGATCAGGCAGACCCGGCACCTTTGACCCGCGCAGCGCGGTGTTCAATCCGTCCGCTGAGGCCGCCACTCCTGTGAAGCCGATCTCGATTCCTGGCTTGGGCGGGGTCGAGCAATCCGCGCCTTATGGCCATGATGGGCGTTTTGCGACGCTCTCTGACTTTCTGAGACACGCGATCGTCGACGAATTCGGCGGCGCACCGCCGGCCCCGCTGGTCCTCGATGCGCTGCTCGCGTTCCAGAAGCGTCTCCTGCCGCCGGTGGCTCCGCTGCTCGGGGCCGATGGCAAGTTGACCGCTGAGGCTCCGGAGGCGGCGCGTCTCGGGGAGGTGCTGTTCGGGCGGCCGTTTCCCGGCCGCGAGGAGCTCAGTTGTGCCAAGTGCCACCCCGCCGCATTGGGCTTCACTGACCGCCAGCGGCATGACGTGGGTACCGGGGGCCCGGTCGATACGCCGTCGCTCCGACGCGGCGGCCTCGAGCCGCCTTATTTCCACGACGCACGATATGATCGTCTGGAAGAGGTCATCGAACATTTCAGCAGGCACTACAGCCTTGACCTCAACCCCGCCACGCGCCGCGATCTGGTCGCCTACCTTCAGGTTCTGCGCGGCACCGGCGAGACCGAAGCGGTGACACTGGCTAGCGACCTCGCTGCCCTCGATGAAACCATGTGGGTCATTGAGCAGGCGCTGGCGCGTCGTCTGCCGGCGATGGTCGAGATCGCAGCGAACGTCGCCAGGCGCGAGCTCGGCGCCATGCATGAGCGGTTCCAGGGCGACGGAGACCAGCTTGAAGCGGTACGCGCTCAACTCGCCAAGCTGGCCCGGGCGCTGCGCGATGCGGAGGCAAAGGCGGAGCAGGGAAGCTGGTTGTCCGCGGTCGAGGATGCGATGCGTGTGACGGAAGGGCTCACTGCCATACGCCCGACGCTTGCCGCGGCGGAAAGGCAGTCGCTTTACGATGCCGAGCGACGTGCGCGCTTCCTCGCCAACCGCAACTAGGGCTTGGTTTCCGGGTCACCCACGCCCACGGATAACGACGCCCTGCTCATGCGGGTGGACTTGCGTCGCTGCATCGCACCCCCGGTTTGGCCGACGGGCGTGCTGGCAACCCAATGGCAGGACGCTGCGGCGCCGGCCATCCACGGACTTCTCCGCCATGCGTCTCGCAATGGCGGCAGCCACGTCGATCCAGATTGCGCAACGTGGATGAGCGAATTCACCGCTGATTCCGAATTCGATCCGTCAGCGTGCGTTCTGGCTTGGGCGGAGCGTGAGCTTGCAGGCGTCGCCCTCTGCTGGTCTTCCGCGTTCGTGAAGGACTTATGCGTCTCTGAATCGCTGAGAGGCCGGGGTCTTGGCGAGGCCCTTGTGCGAACGGCCATGCTCCTTTTTGCGAACCGGTGGGTGCCTGCCCTCAGTTTGAAGGTTCACGCCAGCAATCCCTCCGGGGCGCCGCGACTATATCGCCGCTGCAGGTTTGAAACGATTGAACGGATAACCCCGACGCGCCACGACGCGGCGGGAAACTGTGCGAATGGGTCAGATCAGCCGCGGCGCCGGATCGGCGAGCGGCTTGATGATGTCGGCGTCCTCGTTGCGCACGGCGTTGACCCGCGACGAGATCGGATAGGCGCTGAGCTTCTCGGCCGTGTAGGGCTTGAGCAGCGCCGTGAGGTCCTCTGGGGCTGTCGCCGGATCGAGCCAGACATCCCATTGGAAGCGAGGAAGGATCACCGGCATCCGGTCGTGGATGGCGCTCAGCTCCGCGGTCGGTGTCGTCGTCATCAACGCGCAGGACAGGAGAAGCGGTGCCTCGGGCTCGGCCGGGTTGCGCCAGGTCTCCCAGATGCCGGCAAAGGCCAGCACGCCGCCGGCGGCGCTCGTGATGTGGAAGGGCTGCTTGCCGCTCGGATCGGTGCGCCACTCGTAGTAGCCGGTCGCCGGCACCAGGCAGCGCCGGTCGCGGAAGGCCGTGCGGAAGGATGGCTTGGTCGCCACGGTTTCCGAGCGCGCATTGATCATCGGCGCACTCTTGGCGACCTCTTTCGACCAGGACGGCACGAGGCCCCAGCGCATCAGCGTGAGCTGGCGCCCGCCCTCGGGCTTCGGCCGCACCACGGGAATCTCCTGGGTCGGCGCGATGTTGTAGCGCGGCATGAGATTGGGCCGCTCGGAGAATTCGAAGAGCTCGATGAGCGCTTCGACGGGCAGGGTCAGGTTGTAGCGGCCGCACATGAGATCGTTCCGCGAGGGCAGTGGGACGGCGTCGATACCAGGATCGGCGCCGAACCGCCATCGACAAGAAATACTCTAGAGTATTCAGATGATTGCACTAGGTGTAAGGGGTGCACTTGACCAGTGCCGCACCTTCTTCGCCGGTCGGCGCGCCGAGGATGTCCTCGTCTTCCGCTTCCGCAACCCCGAGACCGGCGAAGTGCCGGTCCCCTTCACGCGCGTGCTGTCCGTCCTCGAGGACTGCTCGGCCGGACCATGGCGGAAATATCTCGGCGTCGAGCGCTGCGTGCGTGTCGAGCGGCTCGTCTGGGTCGAGGGGGATTCGCCGGCCTTCAGCCAGTTCACCATCGCCTATGAGCACGGAAGGCATCTGCTCAAGGAGCCGATCGAAAACCTGCACGGCGTGTCGTTCCACCGCATCCTCGGGCGCAACTTCAACCTGCCGATCTTGCGCTCGGCCGGTGGGCGCTCAAAGGCGTGGCCGACGCCACGCTGGCGTTCATCCTGCTGCCGCTCTGCTTCGTCGCTGCATCTTCTGCTTCATCCTGGCGATGAAAGCCTATGCAACGCCGGTTTTGCTGGGCGGCCCTGAATTCATGATGACGGGTCCGCTGGTCTACGTGCAGTTTGCCGCCAGGGCCAATCGGCCGTTCGGCGCGGCCGTCTCCGTCATTCTGATGACGGCCACTCTGGGTACAGGCTGCGGGTCATGGCGTTGCCTCCCTTGTGCGCCGCCTTGTGTAGGCGGACGCATCCCGAGCCTTTGGGCGGCCGGAACAGCGGTCAAGCTTGTCGACAAGACGTATACGTGAGGCTCCGTGGGCGGGGTTGGCCCGATCGGAGGTCTCGCCTATGATCGGCATCCCGCAACTCTTACTCCAGCACGAGGCAGTCCTGTCATGGTGAAGTTCGGCATCGGGCAACCCATTCGCCGCATTGAGGATGTACGCTTCCTGACCGGGCGAGGACGCTACACCGATGACGTCAATCTGCCGGGGCAGGCCCACGCCTATATCCTCCGCTCGCCGCACGCCCATGCCGATTTCACTCTCAAGGACGTGAAGGCGGCGCGCAAAGCGCCGGGCGTCATCGCCGTCCTCACGGGCGACGACTACAAAGCCGACGGGCATGCGCCGCTGCCGTGCAAGGCGCCGGTCAAGAATCGCAATGGCTCCGAGCAGGTCGTGCCGCCGCGCTGGCCGCTCGCGATCAAGACGGTCCACCATGTCGGCGACGCCGTCGCCATGGTCGTGGCGGAGACCGCGGCGCAGGCGCGCGATGCCGCCGAACTGATCGACATCGATTGGCGCGAGAAGCCGGCCGCGGTCGACACCGTGGCCGCGACCGAAAAGGGCGCGCCGCTGGTGTGGCCCGACTTCAAGAACAACATCAGCTTCGACTGGCAGAATGGCGACGAGGTCAAGACCGCCGCGACATTCAAGCGCGCCGCCCATGTCGTCAGGCTGCGCCTGGTCAACAACCGGGTGATCGCCAATTCGATGGAGATGCGCGGTGCGCTCGCGTCCTACGACAAGGCGAGCCAGCGCTACACGCTTTACAGCTCGACCCAGGGCTCGCATTCCGTGCGCGGGCTGCTCGCGGCCGACCTGTTCAAGGTCGAGCCCGACCGCGTCCGTGTCGTGACCCCCGATGTCGGCGGCGGCTTCGGCATGAAGCTGTTCTGCTATCCCGAATATGCGCTGACCGCCTGGGCCGCCAAGCGTGCCGGCCGGCCGGTCAAATGGACGGCCGAGCGCTCCGACGCCTTCCTCAGCGACACCCATGGCCGCGACAACGTGACCGATGCCGAACTGGCGCTCGACCAGCAAGGCAAGTTCCTGGCGATGCGCTGCACCACCTGGGCCAACATGGGCGCCTATCTGTCGGACTATGCGCCATTCATCCCGACCGGCTGCGGCACGGACATGCTGGTCGGCGTTTACACGCTCGAGGCGTGCTATGTCCGCGTCTTCGGCGTGTTCACCAACACCACGCCGGTCGACGCCTATCGCGGCGCAGGCCGGCCCGAGGCCGCCTATGTCGTCGAGCGCATGGTCGACGCCGCGGCGCGTCAGCTCAAGATGTCGCCCGACGAGATCCGCCGGCGCAATTTCATCCCGGCGAAGTCGATGCCCTACAAGACCGCCATGGCTTGGACCTATGACAGCGGCGAGTTCGAGCAGAACATGACAAAGGCGATGGCGCATGCCGACTGGAACGCCTTCGCCAAGCGCAGGGCCGAGGCGAGGAAGCGCGGCAAGCTGCGCGGACTTGGCATGGGCTACTACATCGAGACCTGCGGCATGGGGCCGGGCGACACGGCGACGATCAAGATGGGTGCCGACGGCCAGGTGACGCTGCTGATCGGCACGCAGTCGAACGGTCAGGGGCACGAAACCTCCTACACGCAGATCCTGTCCGAGCGCCTCGGCGTCCCAGCGGAATCGATCAAGGTCATGCAGGGCGACACGGATCTGATCGCGGTCGGCAACGGCACCGGCGGCTCGCGCTCGCTGCCCGAGGGAGGCGTGGCGCTCGACAAGGCGACGGTCAAGCTGATCGAGAAGGGCAAACAGATCGCGGCTCATGCGCTCGAGACGGCTGTCGCCGACATCGAGTTCGCCAACGGCCGCTTCACCATCGCCGGCACCGACCGGTCGATGAGCATCGTCCAGGTCGCGAAGCTGGCGGCCGATCCGAAGAAGATCCCGGCCGGGCTCGACACCGGCCTCGATGGCGCCGACAGCTACATGTCGAAGGCGCCGACCTTCCCGCATGGCTGCCACATCAGCGAGGTCGAGATCGACATGGACACCGGCGTCGTCTCGCCGGTCCGGCACACGATCGTCGACGACTTCGGCCGGCTGATCAATCCTCTGCTCCTCGAAGGCCAGATTCACGGCGGCGTGGCGCAGGGCTACGGCCAGGCACTGTTCGAGAACGCCGTCTACGACAACAAATCGGGTCAGCTGTTGTCCGGCTCCTTCATGGACTACTGCATGCCGCGCGCGGATGTGCTGCCGAACATCAAGTTCGACACCCACAACGTTCCGTGCGCGACCAATCCGCTGGGCATCAAGGGGTGCGGCGAAGCGGGTGCGATCGGCGCGCCGCCCGCCGTGATCAATGCGGTGATCGATGCGCTGGCCGACTATGGCGTGACGCACATCGACATGCCCGCGACGCCGCAGAAGATCTGGCAGATCATCAAGCGTGGCGGGGCGCGGGCGGCTGAATAGCCGGGCGGGAGCGGCGGGCGTGGCCGGGCATCGCGCCGCACTCGACCCGGCCAGTCTGTCGCCATCGGTGCGCGCAGCGGCCGCGGAAGCAGGCCGCGCCATCATGGCGATCTACCGCGAGCAGTTCGCGGTCGATGCCAAGGCCGATGGATCGCCGGTCACTGGCGCCGATCATGCCGCGGAGCAGATCATCGTTGCCGCGCTTGCCCGGCTCACGCCGGACATACCGGTGATCGCCGAGGAGGCGGTCGCGGCCGGCCGGGTCGCCGACATCTCGTCGGGGCGGTTCTGGCTGGTCGATCCGCTCGACGGCACGCGCGAGTTCGTCAAGCGCAACGGCGAGTTCACCGTCAATATCGCGCTGGTCGATGCGGGAGCACCGGTTCTGGGCGTGGTGCTCGTGCCGACTCTCGATCGTGTCTACGCCGGTTGGTGCCACGCCGGCGCACGCGTGGCGATTGCCGCCGACGGCGCGGGGCCCGACCGCGCCATCCGCGCCCGACCGGTGCCGGCCGAGCGGCCGATCGTGGTCGCCAGCCGGTCGCATCGCTCAGCCGAGCTCGAAGAATACATCGCCGGCCTCAAGCCGGGCGCGTCACGAGTTGCCGGTAGCTCGCACAAATTCTGCCTGGTGGCCTCCGGCGAGGCGGACATCTACCCGCGCCTTGGGCGCACGATGGAGTGGGACACGGCGGCCGGACATGCCATCGTCGAGGCCGCCGGTGGCAGCGTGACGCTGCTCGATGGCAGTCCCCTGCGCTACGGCAAGCCAGGATTTGAGAATCCGTATTTTATTGTGCGTGGCGAATGAACCATGCGCTCGATTGGCGCCCTGCCAGTACGCCGGTAATCCGATCAAGGCTCGCTATGACTGCCGCGGGAGCGCCGACCAACTGGTGAGCCACCAGGCCTATCTGGAGCGGCGGCTGGAGCTCCGGCGCGACGCAACCAGCCGAACCGCGCATTCAAGAAATGCCTGATCGATGTGTTGTGGCAGCCGCGCCATAATAAGGGCGCAGCCGAACCAGTTGTCCATGGTTTGACCTGGCATCAAATCCGCTTCGGCGGCCGACCCGTCAGGACGGCGAAGCGCAGAGCGACGAGCAGCGAGGCAAGCGACAGGCCGGCGAAAGCCGACCACAGCAGGCCCGCTACCGCTGCGGCGGTCGGGTCGCCGCCGACCAGCGCGTGCATGCCGCCCTGTGGGCCGAGCCAATAGCCAAGGGGCGCCATCACGAATGGGAAGGACAGAACGAACATGATCGTGGGCACGATGACATCGGCCACGCCGCGCGCGGCGTTGAGCAGCACTGCCTGCAAGCCGTCGACGACGAAATTGCAGCAGATGATGCCGACGGCCGCCAGGACCATTGCGACGACCACCGCATCGTCCGTGTAGGTCGTGACGATCGGGCCGGCCAGCAGGCCGAAGACGAGGCCGGCCAGGCCGGTCAGCGCAACGATGACTGCCGTCCCTGACCAACCGGCGATGGCAATGCCGCGCCGATCGCCCCGCCCGACGGCAAGACCGACGTGAACGGAGGTCGCCACGCTGACGCCGATCGAAACCATGTAGACCGTGGTCATGATGTTGAGCGAGATCTGATAGGCGGCAAGGATCGCCGGACCGAGCCAGCCGGCATAGGTCGCGAGAGCGAAGAAGCTGAGCGTCTCGACGCCGCCGGCGATCGATAGTGGCAGGCCCAGCCGCAGGATCTTGGCGACGACCGGCCAGGGCCGCCCGATCCGATCAAACACCCCCAACTGTCGCGCATCGGCCATCGTGATGGCGTAGCCGATTGCCGTAGCAGCCATGAGCCAGCGCGTGGCGGCGGTCGCCAGCGCGGCGCCCATCGCGCCGAGTTCTGGCGCGCCGGCGTGACCATAGACAAGGATCCAGCACAACGCGGCATTGACCAGATTGCCAAGGATCACGATGACGAGACCGACGATCGGCCGGCCGATCGCCTCGAGAAAGATGGTCGTGCCGGCATAGAGCGCCATGCCGGGCAGGCTTGCGGCCCAGATGCGTACGGCAACGCCACCGGCGGTCGCGAGCTCGGGCGTCTGGCCGAGCGCCAGCAGAAGCCGCTCGCTCGGCAATAGCATGGCGCCGACCAGCGATGCGGCGAGAAACCCGACGGCCAGACCGATGCGCCAGATCCGGCCGCATTGACGCAACTCGCCTGCGCCCTTGGCCTGCGAGATCAGCACGCCGGCGCTGGACAGCAACACGACCATGATCACGAACGCGACGGTCTGCGGCGGAAGAGAAATGCCGAAATTGGCCAGTTCGACGGTACCGGCCCGACCGACGATGGCGGTGTCGACCGTCATCATGATGACGAGGCCGGCGCGCGTGCAGGTCACCGGAATGGCCAGCCGGAGGATCGACCAAGCCTGTCCAAGGAAGGCGCGCAGAATGTCAGGTTGAGCGGAGGCGAATTGGGCCATGTGGCACTGTGTTGGGAACCGGCGCGAAGCTAGGGCGACCGGACTATGATGGCGAACGCTGAATGCTCATGGCAGGATCGACCGAGCCGCGCCGAGCATGGAAGAGACTCCCCTTGGGCGGGAGAATATGACAGATTTGTTGCAGTTCCGCGCGTTAGGCAGCGGAGAGCCAGGGAGGATTCACGATGCAGTTCGGCAAGATCGTTGCTGCCGTGGGGTCATTGGCAGTGCTGATGGGCATGTCGGCGGGGGCGAGCGCCCAAGGCAGCCTGAACTTGTACTGCGCCAACCAGGAAGAATGGTGCCGCGCGGTGGTCGCCGCCTTTGAGAAGAAGACCGGCATCAAGGTCAACATGACGCGCAAGAGCTCGGGCGAGTGGTACGCCCAGGTCAAGGCCGAGGCGTCCAATCCGAAGGGTGACGTCTGGTGGGCCGGCACGGGCGATCCGCACTTGCAGGCGGGCGAGGAAGGCCTGCTTGAGCCCTACAAGTCGCCGATGCTCGCGGAGTTGCAGGACTGGGCGGTTCGTCAAGCCGAGCAGTCAGGTTACAAGACCGTCGGCGTCTACGCCGGCGCGCTCGGCTTCGGCTACAACACCGACCAGCTCAAGAAGAAGGGTCTGACCGAACTCAAGTGCTGGAGCGACCTGCTCGACCCGAAGCTCAAGGGCGAGGTCCAGGTCGCCGACCCGAACGCCTCGGGTACGTCCTACACCATGCTCGCGACCATGGTTCAGCTCATGGGCGAGGACAAGGGCTTCGACTACCTCAAGTCGATGCACAAGAACGTCAATCAGTACACCAAGTCGGGCGCGGCGCCGGCGAAGGCCACGGCACTCGGCGAGACCACGGTCGGCATCACCTTCATGCACGACATGGTGACGGAAATTTCGCGCGGCGCGCCGATCAAGGTGATCGCTCCCTGCGAGGGCACCGGCTACGAGATCGGCGGCATGAGCCTGATCAAGGGCGCGCGCAACATGGACAACGCCAAGAAGTGGTATGACTGGGTCATCAGCGTCGAGGCGCAGACCGAGCTGGTCAAGGCCGGCAGCTTCCAGGTTCAGTCGAACAAGAACGCGCCGACCCATCCGCTTGCGCCCAAGCTCGGCGAGATCAAGCTGATCAACTACGACTTCAAGAAGTACGGCTCCTCGGCGGAGCGTCAGCGCCTGCTGTCGAAGTGGGGCAAGGACGTCAAGGCGTTGCCGAACTAACGGCAGCGCACCCGGCGGCCGCGGCGGGGGCGGCCTGTGTCGCGTCCTGTTGCCTGGTGGCTTGCGGTCGGCTGGATCGGCTATGCGATCCTGCCATGGTACGCTATCGAGGCCGGCTTCTGGGGCTTCAGTTGGCTGCCGGGCTGGTTCGACGCCAACAACGCACCGGCGCTGGTCCAGAGCTTCGCTTACGGACGTTGGTGGTTGCTACCAGTGGCGCTGGCATTGCTGGCGCCACTGGCGCTTCTGGGCTGGAGCAAGGACGAGCCAGGCGTCGCCCGGCTTCTGATCGTGGTCGGCACGGCCGGCCTTGCCTGGCTGGTTCTGCAAGGCTTCGCCGTTGGGCTCAAGGGTTGGTCCTTCGGCTGGATGGAGAGCCTGTTCGGCCCGCTCGGCAACCGGCAATTCGGCATGGGCTACGGCGCCTTGCTCGTCGCCGGGTGTTTCATCGTCCTGTTGACACAGGGCTTGGCCGGGCTCGGCTATTTCCAGGGCGACGGGTTCACGGCCGGGTCGATCGGCGTGATCATCGCGACGATCGCCGCCTTCGTCTTCTATCCGGTCTTCATCGTGCTGGTCAGCGCGGCGCAGGACAATCAGGGCAATTTCGCGCCGGCCTTGTTCGTGTCCAAGATTCTCGACCAGGAGATCTGGGGTCTCGACTGCGTCTACTCGTCCCTACGCTGCGGCGTCGCGTGGAACAGCCTGTTCCTCGCGGTCTTGGTCGGCGTGGGCACGACGGTGCTGGGGCTTGCCTTCGCGCTCGTCGCCGTGCGCTCGGGCTTCCGCTTCAAGCGCATTCTGCGCGTCCTCACCGTGCTGCCGATCATCACGCCGCCCTTCGTCATCGGCCTGGCCGTGATCCTGATGTTCGGCCGGTCCGGGGCCGTCACAATGCTGCTGTCCGAGCATTTCGGCATCGCGCCATCGCGCTGGATCTATGGTCTGCCCGGCGTGTTCATGGCGCAGATGCTCGCCTTCACGCCGATCGCCTTCCTCGTGATGATCGGCGTCGTGCAGGGTATCAGCCCATCGCTCGAGGAAGCGGCACTGACGTTGCGCGCCGACCGGTGGCGCACCTTCAAAACCGTGTCGCTGCCGCTGATGCGCCCCGGTCTGGCCAATGCATTCCTGCTCGGTTTCATCGAGAGCCTGGCCGACTTTGGCAACCCGCTGGTGCTTGGCGGCAACTACGACGTGCTGTCGACCAAGATTTTCTTCGCCGTGGTCGGTGCGCAGCACGATCAAGGCCGCGCCGCGGTGCTGTCGATCATCCTGCTCGTGTTCACGCTGTCGGCCTTCTACGCGCAGCGCCAATGGCTCGGCAAGAAGTCCTACGCCACGGTCACCGGCAAGGGCGACGCCGGCCTGCCGGTGCCGCTGCCGGCGCGGGCCCACCTGTTCGCCTACGGTCTAGCCGTGCCCTGGGCGCTGTTCACGGCCGTCGTCTATGTGATGATCCTGCTCGGCGGCTTCGTCCAATCGATGGGGCGCAACCACGATTTCACGCTGCGGCACTATGTCGCCGCGTTCCAAGTCGGCTGGACCGAGCACGGCATCCATTTCAGCGGCGCGGCGTGGAACTCGTTCTGGACGACGCTGGAGATTTCGCTGCTGGCGGCGCCGCTGACCGCCGCTCTCGGCCTGCTCACCGCCTATGTGCTGGTGCGCCAGAAGTTCGCCGGCAAGGACGCGTTCGAGTTCGGCACCATGCTGAGCTTCGCCATTCCCGGCACGGTGATCGGCATCAGCTACATCCTGGCGTTCAATACGCCGCCGATCGAGCTGACCGGCACCGGCGTCATCCTCGTGATCTGCTTCATCTTCCGCAACATGCCGGTCGGCGTGCGCGCCGGCATCGCCGCCATGAGCCAGATCGACAAGAGCCTGGACGAAGCATCGCTCACGCTCGGCGCGCGCAGCTTCACGACCATGCGCCGCATCATCATGCCGTTGTTGCGCCCGGCTGTGGTCGCCTCGCTCGTCTACGCCTTCGTGCGCGCCATGACGGCGGTGAGCGCCGTGATCTTCCTGGTGACCGCCCAGTACGAAATGGCGACTGCCTACATCGTCGGCCGCGTCGAGGCGGGCGACTACGGCCTGGCCATCGCCTATTGCTCGGCATTGATCGTCGTCATGATCGTTGCGATCCTGCTGATCCAGGTGTTGGTGGGCGAGCGCAAGCTGGGGCGGCGTTCGGCGGCGGCGCCGATCAGCAGTGAAATTCAGGGGAGTGCGGCGGCATGACGGTCGGGACCAAGGCGGCCTCGGTCAAGTTCGAGGGGGTCACCAAAGCGTTCGGCACCGTGCGGGCAGTCGACACCGTCTCCTTCGTCGTCGAGCCCGGCACGCTGGCGACGCTCCTCGGACCATCGGGTTGCGGCAAGACGACGACGTTGCGCATGATCGCCGGTCTCGAACTGCCGACCTCGGGCCGTATCCTGATCGGCGAGCGCGACGTCAGCCGGATCCACGCGACCGAGCGCGACGTATCGATGGTGTTCCAGTCCTACGCGCTGTTCCCGCACATGACGGTGTTGGAAAATGTCTGCTATGGCCTGGAGGTGCGCGGCGCCAACGCCAAGGAGGTCAAGGACCGGGCGCGCGAAGGGCTCAAGCTGGTCAGCCTCGAGGGCTACGACAGCCGCATGCCCAGCGAGTTGTCGGGCGGACAGCAGCAGCGGGTCGCCGTCGCGCGTGCGCTGGTGCTGGAGCCGCAAGTCCTGCTGTTCGACGAGCCTCTGTCCAATCTCGACGCCAAGCTGCGCCGGCGCATGCGCGAGGATATCCGCGAGCTGCAGCAGAAGCTCGGCTTGACCGCGGTCTACGTCACGCACGACCAGGCCGAGGCGCTGGCGGTTTCCGACAAGGTCATCGTCATGCATCAGGGGCGGATCGCCCAGCAGGGGGGGCCGCTCGACCTCTACGAGGCGCCCGACAACCTCTTCGTCGCCGACTTCATCGGCGACGCCAATGTGGTCAAGGGCGAGCTCAGCCGGAGCGGCGCGCGCGACCACGATGCCGGGCCCGCCATCGCCATGGTGCGGCTGGGCAATCTGGAGCTGTTGTTGCCGCACCGCGATGTTCCGGACGGACCGGTCGACGTGGCGATCCGGCCCCAGGCCGTCATCCTGGCGACGACCCGGCCCGGGCGCACCCATCTCGAAGGCACGATCTCCAAGGCGGCCTATATCGGCAGCCACATGGAGTACGAGGTGTCGACCCCGCTCGGCGAGATGTTCGTCATCGACCAGGCGACCGGACGCCAGCAGCCGCGCGGGCGCACCGTCTATATCACCTTCGGCGATCGCGGCGTGACGGTGGTCAAGCCATAACCCGCGCGGGCGGCGTGGGAAAACGCCGCCGATCGTGATAGAATCAGGTCCCACGCGGCATGAGTACGGGCGGGCCCTTGGCCGAAGTCCAGATCCGAGACGAATCCCAGGACGACGAGGTGACCGAGCACACGACGACGCTCCCGGGTCGTCCGCTCTGGTCGATCACCTATCTCGACCTGGTCATTCTGTTGATGATCTTTTTCATCATGATCGTCTCGATGTCGCACTACGAGACCGGCAAATTCGACCCTGTGCTCAAGGGCGTGCGCGACGCCTTCCACGCGGCGATACCCCTCGACCTGCGCGATGATCCGCCCGACCGGCGTGGACGCGCGATCGACGATACCTTCGTCAACGGCGTCGGCCAGCTCTTCTCCGACGAACTGCCTCTGCCCCATGCTCTGATCGACCGGCGCGGCGACTACGTCGCTTTCACGGTGGCGCTCGATGCTCTGTTTGCCGGCAACTCGGCCGAACCGCGGCCCGAGCGCGACGCGCTGTTCCGGCGGCTTGCCGGCCTGGTCCAGGCGCGGCCGCCTTCCGGCCGGCTCGAGGTCGAGGTGCTGTTGTCGTCGCGTGCCCGGCCGGAGCTGGCGATCCAGCGCCTGGGCAGCATGGCGCGCGCCATGATCGGCCTCGGCATGCCAGCTCATGCGCTGTCGGTCGGTCTTGCCGAGGACGATCCGGCGGCGGTGCGCATCGTCTTCACTGCGGTGGCGAACGATGCCCCGCGTGTCGATTTCCGCGGCAAGGTGCGCTGACGTCGCCGTGGAAAAGCAGGCGGACAAGCCGGGCACCGAGGCCGCACAGGCCGAACAGAACACGGCCCGCTATGTCTGGGTCATCACCTTCATCGATCTGGTGACGGTGATGCTGACCTTCTTCGTCCTGATGGCAGCCATGTCGACACCCGAAGGTGGCCGCTATCACGATTTCGCCATCGGCCTGGGCAAGACCTTCGGCGGCGAGCGCAAGCCGGGCGACGTGGTGGCCGGCACCGACACCAATGTGCTCAACGAGCTGAAGCGCGCGGCGCTCGACCTCGATTACGTCGCCAACCTCGTCGAGGGCCGCATGGCCGCCGACGAAACGCTGCGCCGGGCGGTCACGCATCGGCTGCAGGACCGGCTGGTGATCTCGCTGCCCGGCGACGTGATCTTCACGCCCAACAGCGCGACCCTCACCGCGGCGGCGCAGGGTTCCGTGCGCCATCTGACGACCTTGCTGATCAACCTCAGCAACCGGGTCGCCGTGCAGGGCCATACCGATCCCAACCCGATCCGCAGCGGACCATTCGCCTCGAATTGGGAGCTGTCGATCGCGCGCGCCCAGTCGGTGGCCGATGCCCTGAGAATGGCCGGTTATGACCGCGCGCTGGTCGCCCAGGGCTTCGGCGAGGCGCGCTTCCTCGATCTCGATCCGGCCATACCGCCCAACCGGCGCTTCGAGCTGGCACGCCGCGTCGACATCGTCATCGCCTCGGAGCGCTGACGGCCGTCCGTTCCGCTCGCGTCGCGCGCTTCTCGGAATCGGCGTGCGCGGGACGGGCGGACGTCGCGCGTCCTCGGCCGTAGCCGCTTCTGGACCGCCGGCCCTGTCCTACCACGGATACCCTTTCCCGGTGCGCAGCTCCGCGTGCCTCAGCCCGCAGTAGAACGGCTCGCCGTCGAGCGGAAACACGTTGAGCTTCATGTTGTAGCACTTGTGCTCGACGCCGTGCTTGTCGGTGAAGTGCAGGAGTTCGCCTTCGTGCGCCTGATCGGCATCAAGCGCTCCCGTCAGATACAGGGCGATGCGCTCGACGCTGGTGTTGTCGAGATTGAGCTCGCTCATCCAGGCGAGACGTTCGCCGACGATCTTGAGGAACTCGCCGACTTGGATCGGCTGCTTGTCGGCTGCTGTCGAGCGAAGGAAGTCGCGGATCAGGATCTGACGTGGACGCGTCACCGCCATCAGGCGCGCCAGCGCAATCGTCACCTCGCCGACAATGAACTCGTTGGTCACTCGTCCGGCTCCGTCGATCTGATAGTAGGTGTAGTGGCTGCCAATGCCGATGCAGGTCCGCACAGGCGGCACGGTGTCGCGCGTCGCGACTGAGCGTTGGAGGAAGGAGAGCAGGGTGAGAAAGGCAATGAACCCGGCGAACAATGCAATGTCGGCGTCGATGCCCTTGACTCGATTCCAGACGTAGAATCCGTCGCCCGTGGTCGATCGCAGCATCTCGAGCGCGCCGACGCGCCTGCGGACCAGTTCGGACGCAAGGTTGAGCGCGAATTCGAGCGTCGCCAGCCGGCTGGCCTGCTGCTCGGGCGCGGCCAGCGAGAAGCCCACGATATCGACCAGGAACGCCGCACGCTGCTTGGTCTTCATGATCGAGAAAGGAGTGACCACGGCATCGACAACGTCGAGCGGCAGCCGGCGCGCGCCGTCGCCCAAGAAGACCGGTAGCCTGAACTCGATCGGCTGCACGTCGAGCGCCGCGGCGACCTCGGCAAAGGTGGCCGGCCCCATCAAGCGATCGCCCTCGAGGACGCGATGATGCCGGTCGCCCAGGCCGAACAGGCGCACGGTGGGAACCGTGATCACCTCGATGCCGATGCGGCTCGGCCGCCAGCCGACCACCGCGTTGGCGCCCAGGCGCCACAGGCTCAGCAGCGCCGCGCGCAAGGACGTCATCGTCCGCTCGTGGTCGTCACCCCATTCGTCATGCCCCGCACTGACCATGCACCCCCCGAGCTGCCCGCGGCCAGAGATTGCGGCTAAATCAAGTCACCCGGCACACCTGTTGCACAGAAAGTATCGCGTCGGGAATTTCTCGACAGCGGCTGGCGCGATACTTATCTTATTGTATGAGCGTGGTAGAAATTGCACTACTCCGGCTTGGCGGGCTCTATGGCAAGACTTAGCGCGATCATCGCGCAGACCCTGAGCCAACTTGCGGGCGTCGTCCAGGATGCGCCGGGCGCGCAGGTGCCCGACCTGTCGCACAAGGATCTCAAGCGCATCAATCTGGAGGGCAAGTGGCTGCGGCGCGCGCGGCTGACTGGCGCCAATCTTACCGAAGCGCGGCTCGCCGGCGTCGATCTGGTCGAGGCCGACCTGTTCGGCGCCGACCTGTCCGGAGCCGATTTGAACCGGGCGGATCTGACCAGGGCGGTGGCGCGCGGCGCCCGGCTGAGGGGCGCCAATCTGAACCGCTGCCGCCTCGTCGAGACGGACTTGCGCGGCGGCTTCATGCTTGGGATGGGCGGAGCCAAGCAGATCGGCCATGAGTTCACCGATCTAACGAACTGCTTGGTCGAATTCGCGACGGCGAGCCGCGCACAGATGGCGGGCGTGGATCTGAGCGGAGCAAGCCTGGTCGGCGCCGATCTGAGCGACGCCAGCTTGTTCGGCGCCAACCTGACCGGCGCCGACCTCGCCTATGCCGATCTCAAGGGCGCCGACCTTTCCGACTCTCAACTTGCCAAGGCAAATTTTGTCGGCGCCAACCTGACCGGCGCCCGCCTCAAGAACGCGCGTGTCGACGACACGAAGTTCCAGGGCGCCGCGTTGGAGAATGCCGCGCTGGAAGGGCTGGGCATCGACGTTGATGCGATCGCGCGAACGTCGCCGCTGGTCAAGCCTGCGGAATTTCCCGCCGAGATCGCCAGTGCTTTCGATGGACACGAGACATGGGTTCGGACGATGGGCGGCTCCGGCCGGCCGGCGGTGCTGCGCGGCGCGAAGCTCGACTACATCGACCTGGCCGGACGCGATCTCAGTGGAATCGATTTGACGGAGGCAAGGCTTGTTGGCGCCCGGTTCGTCGGCGCCAACCTGACGCTGGCGACTCTGGATCGCGTCAACCTGACCGGGGCCGATCTGAGCAACTGCAGCCTCAGGGGCGCCCGGCTCTCGGGCGCCATTCTGCGCAGCGCCGTGCTGGCAATGGCGTCCGTGGGCGACGTTCCGATCCGCGACCGATCCGGCCATCGCACCGGCCGAATCCGGCGGACCAATCTCGCCGGAGCGGACCTGCTCAACGCCAAGCTCGAAGGCCTGGACTTGTCGGCCTGCTTGCTCGACCCTGGCAGGGGTTGAATTGGGAAGCGGCGAATTCGACGCATGCCGCCACCGTCGCCCCTCGCGGGCGACGCTCGGGCGGCGGCCCGTTCCTCGAATGATGCTCACCGCCGGCCGCCGTCAATTCGGGGCTCTCACGTTGCGGTCGAAGAAGGCTCGAACCTCGCGCCAGGAATCCTCGGTCGCTTCGGGGCTGTAGCGATAGAGGAATGGGCCGCGAGCGCCGTGGCGGATCATCCGGCCCTGCAGGCCCCATTGAGCAAAATCGAAGGAGTGGGTCGTATCGGCGTAGCCCCCGCGCGCGCGGCCAAGCCGACCTGGCGCGGGTGCTGGCGCTCATGGAGAGGCTTCGCTAACCGCCGGACACCCGCTGCTTCCGCGTCGCCTGCGCATAGTCCTTGCGCGCCTTGCGCACCTCGGCGCGCGGCGAGACCTCGGGCACCGCCACATCCCACCAGGCGCCGCCGGCCGGGGTCGACAGCGCCGGATCGGTGTCGATGACGATGACCGTCGTGCGCTTGGCCTTGCGCGCACGCTGGAGCGCGGACACGAGCTCGGCGATGCCGGCCACTTTCTCGGCGTTGGCACCCATGCTGCGGGCGTGCGCCGCGAAATCGATGTCGGGCGGATCGCCGCAGGTGTCGAGCAGATTGTTGAAGGACGGGCTGCCGGTCGATTGCTGCAGCCGGTTGATGCAGCCGAAGCCGCGGTTGTCGAGCACGACGACGATCAGCTTCTGCCCGAGCATGATCGACGTGGCGATCTCCGAGTTCATCATCAGATAGCTGCCATCGCCCAGCAGAACGAACACGTCGCGGCCCGGGCTCGCCATCTTGACGCCGAGCCCGCCCGCGATCTCGTAGCCCATGCAGGAATAGCCATACTCCGCGTGATAGGTGCCGGGACCGTTGGCCCGCCACAGCTTGTGCAGCTCGCCCGGCAGGCCGCCGGCGGCGCACACGAGCACGTCGCGGCTGCCGATGGCGGCGTTCACGGCGCCCAGCACCTGGGCGTCGCTCGGCTTGGCGTTGCGGCTGCGCGCGGGTGGCCGGGTGAACTGGTCGGCCTCGCCCCGCCAATCCTCGACCAGGCGGCGCGCGCGCTGAGTCCAGGAAGCGGGCGCACGCCACGCGTCGAGGGCTCCACTGAGTGCGGCGATGCCGCGCTGGGCGTCGGCGATCAGCGGCAGCGCTGCGTGCTTCGTCGCGTCGAGGCGCGCCACGTTGAGCGCGACCAGTGTCATCGCGGGGTTGGCGAACAGCGCGCGCGAGCCGGTGGCGAAATCGCCGAGCCGCGTGCCGACCGCGAGCACCAGATCGGCTTCGCGCGCGAGCGCGTTGGCGGCGCCCGTGCCGGTCACGCCGATCGCGCCGACCGACATGGCGTGGTTCCACACGAGCGCCCCCTTGCCCGCCTGGGTCTCCGCCACCGGAATGCCGAACCGCTCGGCGAATGCCGCGAGCGCATCGCAGGCGCCTGAATAGTGCACGCCGCCGCCGGCCACGATCAGCGGCTTCCTGGCGCGGCGCAGCGCTTGGCTTGCCGCGTCGAGCTCGCCCTCGTCGGGGCCGATCCGGCGCACGCGATGGACGCGTGGCCGGAAGAATGCCTGCGGAAAGTCGTAGGCTTCGGTCTGCACATCCTGCGGAAAGGCGAGGGTGGCGGGGCCGCATTCCGCGGGATCGAGCAGGACCGACAGGGCCGCCGGCAGGCTGTGCATCAGCTGCTCCGGCCGAACGATGCGGTCCCAGAAGCGCGACACCGGTCGGAAGCAGTCATTGGCGCTGATCGTCGGATCGCCCAGCGCCTCGATCTGCTGGAGCACCGGATCGGGCCGGCGATTGGCGAACACGTCGCCGGGCAGCAGCAACACCGGCAGGCGGTTGACGTGGGCCACGGCAGCAGCCGTCACCATGTTGGTGGCGCCGGGCCCGATCGAGGTCGTGCACGCCATCATGCGCCGGCGGTTGTTGGCCTTGGCAAACGCGATGGCGGCGTGCGCCATGGCCTGCTCGTTGTGCGAACGATAGGTCGGTAGGCGGTCGCGCGCGGCATAGAGCGCCTCGCCGAGGCCGGCGACGTTGCCGTGGCCGAAGATCGCCCAGACACCGGCAAACAGGGGCGCGGATTCGCCCTCGATCTCGCTCATCTGCGCCATCAGGTAGCGGACGAGCGCTTGAGCGGCGGTCAATGGAATGGATGTCATGCCTGGTTCATCCCTCCCGCCGCCGGCGCCTACGGTCGCCAAAGATTCCGTTTGACGGCAATTGCCAGACTAGGGATTTTCCGCCGCAGGAACAAGGCGCACAGCCAAGGAGACGAGGGGCAATGATCACAATCTGCCAATTCGGCGCCGGACGGATCGGTGCGATACATGCAGCGAACGTCGCGAGCCGTTCCGATGTGCGTCTGAAATACATCATCGACGTCAATGCCGCGGCTGCCGGCGCCCTGGCGCGCAAGCACGGCGCCAGCGTGGGCGACCAGGCAGCGGCCTTGGCCGACAAGGAGGTCAATGCGGTCATCATCGCCAGCGCGACCGACACCCACGCCGAGCTCGCCATGGCCTCGGCGCGCGCCGGCAAGGCGATCTTCTGCGAGAAGCCGATCGACCTCAGCCTGGCGCGCGTCGATCAATGCCTGGCCGTCGTCGCCGCGGCGAAGGTGCCGATGTTCGTCGGCTTCAACCGGCGGTTCGATCCGAGCTTCGCCGCCCTGCGGCGCGATCTGCGCGCCGGGCGGATCGGCAAGGTCGAGCAGGTCATCATCACCAGCCGCGACCCGGGCCTGCCGCCGGTCGAATACCTCAAAGTCTCCGGCGGCTTGTTCCGCGACATGACAATCCACGATTTCGATATGGCCCGCTGGCTGCTCGGCGAGGAGCCGGTCGAAGTCCATGCCATGGCGAGCGTGCTGGTCGACCCGCAGGTCAAGGCGGTGGGCGATATCGACTCGGCCATGGTCACCATGCGCACGGCTTCCGGCGCGCTGTGCCACATCAACAACAGCCGACGTGCCGTCTACGGTTATGACCAGCGCATCGAGGTGTTCGGCTCGGCGGGCATGCTGCAGGCGGGCAACCGCACGCCGACGACCATCTCGCACTGGGGCAAGGATGCGATCAGCGCGGACAAGCCGCTCTACTTCTTCCTGGAGCGCTACGCGGAAGCCTATGCGGTCGAGCTCAACCACTTCGTCGACGTGGTTCAGGGCAAGGCGCAGCCCGAGGTCGGCGCCGAGGACGGACGGCGCGCACTGGTGCTCGCCGAAGCCGCATATGAGTCCTTGAAGAGCGGTCGTCCTGCCCGCGTGCCGGCATGAGCGCGATGGCAGTCGCCGATCTGGCGCCCCGCTTGGACGGACGTGTCGTCGTCGTCACGGGCGGAACCCAGGGCGTCGGCGAGGCGGTGGCACGCCATGCTGCCCAGTGCGGAGCGGTAGGCGTGGTGCTGACCGGCCGCAACCAGGACAAGGGCAGGGCGGTCGCGAACGCGATCGGCAAGGGCGCCCATTTCGTAGCTGCCGACCTCGCGGTACCGGACGACTGTCATGGCATCGTCAAGGCGGCGCTCGATCGCTACGGACGGATCGACGGGCTGGTCAATGCAGCCGGCATCACCGATCGCGGCACCATCGACGATACCTCGCTCGCGCTGTGGGACCGGATGTTCGCGATCAACACGCGGGCACCCTTCCTGCTGATTCAGGACGCGGTGCGCGCGATGAAATCTCAGGGCGACAAAGGGCGGCGCGGCGGTTCGATCGTCAACATCATCACCATGTCGAGCCATGGCGGACAGCCCTTCATCACCGCCTATTGCGCATCCAAGGGCGCGCTCGCCGTACTGACCAAAAACGTGGCGCATGCCGTCCGCCGCGACCGCATCAGGGTCAACGGCATCAATATCGGCTGGACCGACACGCCCAATGAGCATCTCGTCCAGCAGTCGATGGGTGGCGGCGCCGACTGGCTGGTCGCCGCGGAGGCGCGCCAGCCATTTGGACGGCTGGTCAAGCCAATCGACGTGGCGCGGCTGTCTGTCTATCTGCTGTCCGACCAGTCGGCGCCGATGACCGGCTCGATCATCGACTACGACCAGAACGTCATGGGTGCCTATGACTGAGCGTCGCGTGCCGGGCTGAGGGCGTTGGCAACGACCGCCGCGACCTGCTCGACCGGTGCGACCAGATCGTCATAGAGCAGATTGTCGCGAGCCGCCACGCGATCGCAAACGATCTCGCTCAAGCTCTGCTCGAGCTGGCGGCAGATCATCGGCAGCGAATTGAGCGGCACATCCGACGGCGCAAGCTGGATGACCTTCGTGCCGCGATCGGCGAAGAATGCCAGGTTCAGGCCGGCTCCCATGACGCCGATGATCAACTCGGCCTGGCGGGCCAGCTCGATCTGATCGCGCATGCTCAGCGTCATGGGATCGAGCGCTTCGACGCCGAAGCCGGCGAGCGCGTCGAGAAGCTGCCTCTCATTGAGGAGACGCCGGTGCCCGCCGGGCGGCCGCTGCAGGTAGATGCGCCGTGCCGGGGTCGGCCGCCGCGGACAAACGCGTCGCGCCAGCCGGTTGAGGTAGCGGCCGCACGCCGTGTGCAGCATCAGGCGGCGCGGCTGGCGCTGGACGCGGTAGAGCGTGATCGGGGTCCAGAGCAGCTCCAGCCGCGTAACGCCGCTCGGATCGATCTCGGTGCGCCGATCCGGCCCATAGCCGGCGAGCGTCAGGAGTTCGCTGCGCGTCTCGGACAGACCGTACGGCACGACCACCGGCAGGCTCGCCAGCTCGGGAATCATCTCGACATAGGCAAGCCGCGCGACACAGTTCATGAGCCAATGGCCGAAGTTCTGGTGGCCGCCAATCAACAGGTGAGCCCCGGCAATGCGGCGCTCTGGCCCCGTCTTCGCCATGTAGCGGCGACGGCCGATGAACAGGCTGACATGGTCGTAGGCAAGCGCACGGTCCTGCATCGATTCTGGATTGAAGGTCAGCCCGTCGCTGAACAAGGTCCCATCTCGGGCCATGACCAGAAAATAGTCCCCGAGGATGCGCGCATCGGGCACCGGATAGGCCGCGTAGGCTCCGGGTCCCGGCGATTTCGGTTCCTGCCCGTGAGCCGCCGAATGCCGGGCGATGTCGCCGACCGGTCCGCTGACGAGCTCGGCGACGTCGACTTGCTCGAAGCCGCCGAAACGCGCGCGGTCCAATGAGGCCGCCTGCCGGAGCGCGGACAGCGCCGCCGTCGGATTGCCGCTGTCGAGCAGGGCGGTGGCGCGGTGGGCGTGCACCTGTGGACTGGCTGGCCGGACGCCAGCCAGCCGGTTGAGCAGGGCAAGCGCCTCCTCCGTCCGGTCGGTATCGAGCAGCGACAGCACGAGCTGGAAATGCAGTTCGAGATCGTCATCGCCCAGCTCGATGGCGCGGCGCAGCGGACCAATCGCATCGAGCCAGAGCTGGGCAAGTTGCAGAGCCCGTCCAAGCTCGCGGTGGGCGGCGGAATCCTCGGGCCGGAGCGCGACGGCGCGCCACAGCTCGTCGAACGCCTCCTTGTAGCGGTGGCTGCGCGCGAGGTGCCGCCCGCGCGCAATGCGCGCGTCAGCTTCGCTCGTCGCGGATACCTTCATGAGCGTGCGATGACGGCCATCATCGTCCCGGCAGGATGGGGCGGCCGTCCAGGCGCAGCAAGGCAATTCTGGGCGTCGGTCACACCACTGCCATGGGTTCGCGCTATGAGGGCGTTCTGATGATCGGAGCGGCCCGCTGCCGGGTTGAAATCTTTACGTTGCAAGCGACATTCCGGCCGGGAATAATTATGCCAATGCTGTTGCAGCCGTGCCGAGATCTCCCGGGCAGAGAGCCCTGGAGACGGGCGCGACGGGCGGCCAGAAGACGCCGAGCCTCCTGATCCGGCCGGCGCCAGGGAGGAACGGGAGACTGATGGCAAGTGCCGCGCTCGACGTCGTCGAGCTGGAAGTTTCCTATGGGCCCGTTCGGGTCCTCAAGCAGGTATCGCTGGCAGTCGCGGCAGGTGAGTTCGTCGCCTTGCTCGGCTCCTCCGGATGCGGCAAGACCACGCTGCTGCGGGCGATTTCGGGTTTCGTCTCGGTGGCGGCCGGGCGCATCGGCGTGAGCGGCCGCGACATTACGCATCTGCCGCCCGACAAGCGCGGCATGGCCATGGTGTTCCAGTCCTATGCGCTCTGGCCGCACATGACGACGGCGCAGATCATCGGCTATGGCCTCAGGCTGCGCAAAGTGCCCAAGCCCGAGATCGCCGAACGCGTGCGCGCGATCCTGGCCATGCTCAAGCTCGAAGGGTTGGGCGAGCGAATGGTGACGCAGCTCTCCGGCGGACAGCGCCAGCGCGTGGCGCTGGGACGCGCGCTGGCGATCAATCCGGAGATCCTTCTGCTCGACGAGCCGCTATCGAATCTCGATGCCCGCATCCGCGAGGAGGTGCGCCACGAGATCAAGGCGCTGCAACACAAGCTCGGCATCACCACGATCCACGTGACCCATGACCGCGAGGAGGCGATGGTCATGGCCGACCGCATCGTCATTCTCGATGCAGGGCAGATCGCCCAGGTCGGTGCGCCGGAAGAGGTCTACAACCGACCCACTTCGACATTTGTCGCGGCATTCATGGGAGCGGGCAATGCGATCGCGCTCGATGTCCGGCCGGCCGGCAATGGCCTGGCCATCGCGGCAGGCGCGCACAATTCGGCACTCGGCATCGCCGCTTCGGATCTGGGGCCTGGCCTTGACGCCGGCCACTCCGGTCCGGTCGTCGCGCATTTTCGCGGCGAGGCGGCGCGCCTTGGTCCGGTCGACGGGCCAGGGCAGGCCTGGCCGTCCGATCACCTGGTGCTGACCGGACGGATCGTGCAGGCATCCTATCCCGGCGGTCACTATCGCTACGCCGTCGCGGTCGGCGATCGCCAGTTCATGGTCGACGATGCCCAGCGTCTGTCGGTCGGCGATGCGGTCGGCATCGGCCTTCCCGTTCACGCACTCCACTTGTTCCCGGCAGATCCACAGAAACCAGGAGGATGATATGAAGCGGAAACTATGGCTGCTCGCTGCGACCGCGGTCGCGGCATTGACGTTGGGTGCAGTTCCGGCTGCGGCACAGAAGGTCACGCTCAACGTCGTGACGGCCGGCGACCAGAACATGGTCGACTACGTCAAGGACTATCTGGCTCCCATGTTCGAGAAGGACAACCCGAACGTCACGGTCAAGGCGGTCGGAACGGGGCCGGGTGACGCCGGTTCGCAGAAGATCGCGGAAAAGCTGACGGCGCAAAAGTCGAACAACGCGTGGGACGTCGACGTGGCCGTCGTGCACCAGAAGATGGCCGGCGACATGGTCAAGGAAGGTCTGCTCGCCTCCTACGTGCGCGAGGTCTCCACGGGTGCGCTGTCGACGGCGGCGTCGGCCAAGAACGCGCTCGGCGCCAATGTCGATGGCTTCGTCATCCCGATGTTCCAGAGCCAGACCGCAATCGCCTACAACCCGGCGCTGGTCAAGGATCCGCCCAAGACCTTCGCCGAGCTCGAGGCATGGGCCAAGGCCAATCCCAAGAAGTTCGGCCACAACGGGATCAAGGGCGGCATGTCCGGCATCAGCTTCGTCGTCGGCTGGATCTACGCCAATGGCGGCGGCGACGCCGACCGGCTGATGAAGGGGCCATACGATCCTGCGCTTCAGAACACCTGGGACGCGGCTTTCGCGCGGCTGAAGGAGTTCAACAAGAACGTCACGATCACGCCGGGCAACGCCGGCACGCTCGACATGCTCAACCGCGGCGAGATCGTCATGGGGCCGGTCTGGGTCGACATGTTCTACACCTGGATGGCCGACGGCAAGCTGCCGCCGACCATGAAGCTCAACCTGATCGGCCCGGGCATGCCGGGACAGCCGATGTACTACGTGATCCCGGCCAAGGCGGCGAACATGGCCGCGGCCAAGAAGTTCGTCGAGCTCGCGACGAGCCCGAAAGTGCAGGCCGACGGCATCGTCAAGAAGTTCAACTGGTATCCCGGCATCGACGCCCAGCACGTCAAGGCGCAGCTCGACGACGCGACCTGGAACAAGCTGTTCGTCGACGTGACGCCGCAGGACCTGGCGGCGAAGGGCAAGACCTTCCCGATCAAGCAGTACTTCGACGACATCCTGCAGGGCTACGAGAAGAAGGTGGCCAACTGAGGCATTGCGCAGGGGCGGGCCGCGGTCGTCCGATCGCGTGCCTGCCCAGGCGCGCTCATTTCGTCGCCGCTTGACCCGTCGGGGGCGGTCAACTGAGCACCGCGCATGAAATGGGGGCGGGCCCGGCGATCGGGCATCGCCATCTCGGCCTGTTCCTGGTCGCGCCGGCCCTGGCGACGGTGCTGATCCTTTTCGTCTATCCGCTATGCTATTCGCTGGTCACCGCGTTCGTCGCCAAGGAAGGCGGCTTCACCTTCGGCAATTTTCTGCGCGCCTTCGAGTTCTACAGCGTCGACATCGCTTTCACGCTGGTGATCATCGGCATTTCGACGGTGCTGATCGGACTCTGTTCGGTCGCGATCGGCGGCTACCTGACGCTGGGCGAGAATCCGCGCGCCGTGGCGATCCTCAAGTGGCTTTACCGCTGGCCGTTGTTCATCCCGTTCATCGTGGCGGCCCAGTGCATGCGCACGTTTCTCGCCAAGAACGGGCTGATGAACAACACCTTCGTGTCGCTCGGATTGGTCGATCCGATCAACACGATCAGCCTGCTCGACTGGCGTGGCATCATCATCACCTTCGTCTGGAAGCAGCTGCCCTTCGTGGCGCTGCTGGTGGCGGGTGCGATGGCCTCGCTCGACCGCTCGACGATCGAATCCGCACGCAACCTCGGCGCCGGCCGGCTGCGCATCCTGGTCGAGATCGTCGTGCCCCAGGTGCAGCAGACCTTGATGGTCGGCCTGATCCTGTCCTTCGTCACCATGATGTCGGTCCTGTCGGTGCCGATCATGGTCTCGGGCGGCTCGCCCACCATGATCACGGTCGACATGGCATTCCGCATCAACAGCTATGGCGACTACGGCACCGCCAATGCGCTGGGTTTCATCTCCTACGCGTTGACCGGCTTTGCCGCCTGGATCTACCTCAAACGCGGCGTCAGCCAGGGTGGTAAGCCATGAGAGCGTGGTTGCCATGGCTGCCGCGCGCGATCGTGCTCGGCCTGTTCGCGTTCATTATCTTCGGTCCTCTGATGAACCTCGTGCTCTGGGCTTTCGCCGAGCAATGGTATTTCCCGCACAAGCTGCCGCTTGCCTACGGCCTGAAGTTCTGGAACCAGGTGTTCAAGCCGCGCAGCGACGCGATCGGATCCCTCGTGACGAGCATCTGGATCGCTCTGTTCACGGTCGGCGCCTGCCTCGCGCTGGCCATACCCGCGGGCTACGCGCTGGCGCGGCTCAGCCTGCCATGGCGCGCGGCGATCATGCTGGCGTTCCTGCTGCCGCAGGCGTTTCCGAGTCTGGCTGTCTATATCAATGTGGCGCGCATCTTCTACATGTTCGGATTGAACGGCACGATCACCGGCGTCGTCCTGGTGCACACCGTGCACGGCCTGGTCTTCGCCGTGTGGATCACCACGGCCGCGTTCGCCGCGGTCGATCGCGATCTCGAGCTGGCCGCGCGCAACATCGGCGCGTCGGGGCTCGTCACGTTCTTCACGGTGACGCTGCCGCTCGCCGCGCCAGGCATCATGGCGAGCGCGATCTTCGTGTTTCTCGAATCGCTGGACGAATTCACCGGCACATTCTTTGTCGGCGTGCCCGATGTCACGACGCTGCCGCTGCTGATGTTCACCGCATCGCTGGCCGGCAACTACCAGATCGCCGCGATCACCGCGCTGATCCTGCTGGTGCCGTCGGTCGGTTTCATGCTGTTCGTCGAACGGTTCCTCAAGGCCGACGTGATGGCCAAGGTCGGCGCCTGAGCCACCCCGGCTATTTCACCACCGTGACGGGCACGGTCGCGTGGTGCAGAACCTTGGTTGCGACCGAGCCGAGCAGCACGCCCGGTATGGCGCTCAGACCGCGGCTACCCATGACGATCTGCGTGCATTTGCGGCTGCGCACATAGCCGATGATCTGCTCGGCGATGTCGCCGACCGCAATGTGGCTCTCGAAGGCGATCTTGGCCTTGTCGACCGCGGCGCGCGCCTTTCTCAATGCGGTGTCGCCTTCTTCCTGGTGATACGTCCGGATCGCCGTCTGGCTCAAGCCAAGCTGCGTCACGCTTGGCAGCGGCGGCTGCACGTTCAGCAAGTGAAGGCGACCGCCCTTCGTCAATTGGATGAGCTCGATCGCGTATTTGACGGCGGCCAAGCTGTTCTTGGAGCCGTCGCAGGGGATCAGGATGTCGTTCATTGTTGTCTGCCCCGTTGATGGCGCATCAGGAGACCAGATCCACTTCCTTGCGCCGGCGCGCGGCGGCGATCCGGCCGATCACGAGACCGGCCAGGATCACGATGATGGCGCCGCCCGCCGGGCCGCCGCGGTGCAGCCAAGGGGCCTGGGCGTTGACCCAGTTCACGATCGCCGGGTCGGTCACCATCACGTCGCCGGCTACCCAGCCGAGCAATGCGCCGCCGGCCCAGATAATGATCGGGAACCGGCCCATGACCTTCATGATCAGCGTGCTGCAGAACACGACGATGGGAATGCTGGTGGCAAGGCCGATGGTGATGAGCACCAGATCGTCCTTGGCCGCTGCGGCGATGCCGATGACATTGTCGAGGCTCATGACCGCGTCGGCAATGGCGACGATGCGCACGGCCGCCCATAGATTGGAGGCGCCTTCCACCTCCTCGCCGCCGTGACCGTCTTCGGGGACGACCAGCTTGATGGCGATCCAGAACAGCAGCAGGCCGCCGATCAGCTTCATATAGGGGATTGCCATCAGATAGACGATGAAGATGGTGAACACGATACGCAGCACGACGGCGGCGCCGGTACCGAGCGCGATGCCCCATTTCTGCTGGCGCGGCGGCAGCGAGCGGCAGGCGAGCGCGATCACAACAGCGTTGTCGCCGCTGAGGATGATGTTGATGCCGATGATTTCGAGCAGCGCCACCCAGAAGTGCGGACCGAAATAACTCGGGTCGATCATCAATAGCCTCGCTTCCCTACCAGGCGGCCAGTCCGGCGCTCCATCTATCCGGTGCGCTGCCTGTCGCGCAAGCTCGATCACCCGCCGCCGGAGGCGGCGGAAAACCCGGATTGCACCCCGGTTTTTGATACGGTATATGAAATGCCAGCTCTCGACGCCAGTATTTCCTGCCGCGGCCTGCCAATAATGGGGAGCGGGGCAGTCGCCACGGCGCCGCCAATCCGCGGCGATGTCGAAGGAAGGGCGCATGTTCTCCACGCGTCTGCTAGGTTGAAATATTGATCCGCAGATAGCGCCAAACCAGGAGAGGAACCAAGTCATGAGATCTGCGAAACAAATTTTCGCGATGGGCGGCGCCTTGGCTGCCGCATTGGCTTTGTTTGTTACGACAGACGCTGTCGCGCAGTGGAAGCCGACGCGGACTATTGAATTCATCGTGCCCGCTGGCACGGGCGGCGGCGCAGACCAGATGGCGCGCATGATTCAGGGCATCGTGCAAAAGCACAATCTGATGGATCAGCCGTTGGTCGTGATCAACAAGTCGGGCGGCGCCGGCGCCGAGGGTTTCCTCGACGTCAAGGGATCGCGCAACAACCCGCACAAGATCATCATCACGCTGTCCAACCTGTTCACGACTCCTCTGGCCACGGGCGTACCCTTCAGCTGGAGGGACCTGACACCGGTCGCCATGCTGGCGCTTGACGAATTCGTGCTCTGGGTCAATGCCGAGACGCCGTACAAGACGCCGACCGAGTACATCAACGCGGTCAAGAAAGAGCCTGGCAAGTACAAGATGGGCGGCACCGGCTCCAAGCAGGAGGACCAGATCATCACGGTCGCGCTCGAGCGGGCGACCGGCGCCAAGTTCACCTATGTGCCCTATCGCGGCGGCGGCGAGGTGGCGGTCCAGCTCGTCGGCAAGCACGTCGATTCGACGGTCAACAACCCGATCGAAGCGGTCGCTCAGTGGCGCGCCGGACAGCTTCGGCCCCTCTGCGTGTTCGACACCAAGCGGATTGCGCTGACCGACAAGATCGCCGGCAACATGGGTTGGGGCGATATCCCGACCTGTGCCGAAACTGGTCTCAAGATCGACTACGTCATGCTGCGCGGCATCTTCATGTCGCCGGGCGCGACCAAGGATCAGGTCGATTTCTACGTCGGCCTGTTCCAGAAGGTGCGTGCCACCGACGAGTGGAAGAAGTTCATGGCCGAAGGTGCGTTCAACACCACCTTCATGACCGGCGACGACTACCGCAAGTGGGTCGAGGCGAACGAGAATCTGCACCGCGACCTGATGAAGGAAGCGGGCTTCCTCGCCGCGAACTGACTTTCTCGGAACCCCGGAGCTGCTTGGCGCGGCTCCGGGGTTTCTCTTTGCCTGGTTCTTGGCATATCACATAAGGAATTACCCATGGAGCGGGATGCGCCAGTCACCACGCGGATGATGGAGCTGATTACCGCTGGCGTGCTCATGACCATCGGTGCCGTGGTCATGATCGACAGCTGGCGCATCGGCGCCCAATGGGGCGAGTTCGGTCCGCAATCCGGGTACTTTCCGTTCTACATCGGGCTGCTGATCTTCGGCTCGAGCCTTGTGGTGTTCGTCTCGGCATTGTTCACCAAGGCGACGACGCCGTTCGTCGGCTGGACGGGCCTCGGCCGGGTGCTGCAGATGCTGGTGCCGGCCGTCGTCTTCGGTTTCCTCGTGTGGCTGATCGGCATCTACGTCGCTTCCGCGGTCTTCATCGGTTATTTCATGCGCCGCGTCGGCCGCTACGCCTGGCATCTGGCGGCGATTGTCAGCGTCGGCGTGCCGGTCGCGCTGTTCGTGCTGTTTGAGATCTGGTTTCTGGTGCCTCTGCCCAAGGGCCCACTGGAGGACATGCTCGGTTACTGACGTATCCGACCTCGAGGGGGCTTGTGGCGGGAACATGGTGTGGGGGACATAGACCTTGGAAGAACTCGGCGCGTTGCTTCACGGCTTTGCCGTGGTGATCACTCCATACAATCTGCTGATGATGCTGATCGGCATCACGCTCGGCATCCTGATCGGCGTCCTGCCGGGTCTCGGGGGGGCGAACGGCGTGGCCATCCTGCTGCCGCTCACCTTCTCCATGTCGCCGACCTCGGCGATCATCATGCTGTCGTGCATCTACTGGGGTGCGTTGTTCGGCGGCGCCATCACGTCGATCCTGTTCAACATTCCGGGCGAGCCGTGGTCGGTCGCGACCACGTTCGACGGCCATCCGCTGTCCAAGCAGGGCCGGTCGGGCGAGGCGCTCACCGCAGCCTTCACGTCCTCCTTCGTCGGCGCGTTCCTGGCCGTCATCCTCGTCACCTTCCTGTCCCCGCTGATCGCCAAGTTCGCGCTGCAGTTCGGTCCGCCGGAGTTCTTCGCCATCCAATTGCTGACGTTCTGCAGTTTCGTCGGCATGGGCAAGGAATCGCCGTTCAAGACGATTGCGGCGATGATGCTGGGATTTGCGCTGGCGGCGGTCGGTATCGACACCATGACCGGCCAGCTCCGTCTCATTTTCGGTTGGCATGAGCTCTTGACCGGCTTCCATTTCCTGATTGCGGTCATCGGCTTGTTCGGTGTCGGCGAGATACTCCTGACGATGGAGGAGGGGCTGGCCTTCAAGGGCGCCTCGGCCGGCATCAACACGCGCGTCGTGCTCGACACCTGGAAGAAGCTGCCGAAATACTGGGTGACCTCGCTGCGTTCGGCCGCGATCGGCTGCTGGATGGGCGTGACACCGGGCGGCGCCACGCCGGCCTCCTTCATGAGCTATGGCCTGGCCAAGCGATTCTCGCCGACGCCCGACAAGTTCGGCCGCGGCTCGGTCGAAGGCGTGGTGGCGCCCGAGACGGCGGCACATGCCGCAGGCACAAGCGCCCTGGTGCCCATGCTGACCCTGGGAATTCCGGGCTCGCCGACTGCCGCCGTTCTGCTCGGCGGGTTGCTGATCTGGGGCCTTCAGCCCGGGCCGCTGCTCTTCGTCGAGCAGAAGGATTTCGTATGGGGCCTGATCGCCAGCATGTATCTGGGCAACATTGCCGGCCTGATCGTCGTGCTGACCACCGTTCCGCTGTTCGCCGCGGTGCTGCGCGTGCCGTTCAGCATCATCGCGCCGATCATCATCGTGATCTGCGCGGTCGGCGCCTACACGGTCAAGAACGCCATGATCGACGTCTACATGATGTTGATCTTCGGCATCGTCGGCTATGTGTTCAAGAAGCTCGGCTATCCCTTGGCGCCCATGGTGCTGGCTCTCGTGCTGGGCGACATGGCCGAAACCGCCTTCCGCCAATCCATGCTGTTCTCGCAGGGCAGTGTCGGCGTGTTCTGGTCGAACCCGCTGGTCGGGTCGATCTCGACGCTGGCGGTCGTGACGCTATTCTGGCCGCTGCTTCAGCGCGCCGTCGGCTTCCTGCGCGGGAAAGCCGGATGATGCGGCCTGATCGGGCATACCGCCGTCCCGATGCCTTCTCCCCTTGTGGGGTCGAGGCGTGGCATACTATATATTGCATGGCAGAACGATGCCTGTGGGGATGGATGGGCTGGCTCAGGCATCTGAAAAGGAGCAAGGGTCGGTGACTGCGGCCAAACTCGACGTACAACCGCTTGAGATCAGTTTTAGCTTCCGCAACGAAGCCTACAACGCTCTGAAGCGCGCGATTACGCAGCTCAACATCTACGAGCAGACCGAGGAGATTCGGCTCGACGAGCGACAGCTCGCCAAGGATCTCGGCGTCAGCCGGACGCCGATCCGCGAGGCCATGACGCTGCTCGAGCAGGAGGGCTTGGTGCGCACGGTGCCGCGCCGCGGCGTTTTCGTCGTGCGCAAGACCAAGCACGAGATACTCGAGATGATCACCGTGTGGGCGGCTCTGGAAAGCATGGCTGCCCGGCTGATCACGCTCAACGCACGCGACGAGGACATCCGCAACCTGCGCAAGCTGTTCGCCAACTTTGCCGGCGACCACAAGCCGAACGCGCATATCGACGAATACTCCGAGACCAACATCGTCTTCCACCAGGCGATCATCCGGCTGAGCGGCTGCCAGCTTCTCGCCGACATGACGGAGAACCTCTTTCTGCATATGCGGGCGATACGCGCGCGGACCATCTCCGAGGACAATCGCGCCGAACGCTCGATCATCGACCACATGAACATCATCGAGGCGCTCGAGGCACGCGACACGGAGCGCGCCGAGCGTCTGGTTCGGCAGCACAGTCTGGATCTCGCCACGCACGTCGAGAAGCACGTCAACTATCTAGACTGACGCCCAGACCGAACTGGCGAACCGGACACCGCGCCACGCGAAGGACCAATTCGGCGGGACCCGACCCGCGTCGCAATTCGATATAGGGGGCTACCGATGGCCGAAGCGGCAAAGAAGCAGGAAACCGGAGCGGACACGCAGGATTTGACGGATGGTTTCCATCTGATCATCGATGCGCTCAAGCTCAACGGCGTGAAGACGATCTACGCGGTGCCCGGAATTCCGATCACGGACTTCCTGCGCATGTCGCAGGCCGAAGGGATCCGCGTGCTCTCCTTCCGCCACGAGCAGAATGCCGGCTACGCCGCCGCTATCGCCGGCTTTCTGACCAAGAGACCCGGCATCTGCCTCACCGTCTCCGCGCCGGGCTTCCTCAACGGCCTCACCGCTCTCGCCCACGCCACGACCAACTGCTATCCGATGATTCTCATCTCCGGCTCGTCCGAGCGCGAGATCGTCGACCTGCAGCAGGGCGACTACGAGGAAATGGACCAGCTGGCGGTCGCAAAGACCATGTGCAAGGCGGCCTACCGTGTGCTGCACGCCCAGGACATCGGCATCGGCATCGCGCGCGCCATCCGCTCCGCTGTCTCGGGCCGTCCCGGCGGCGTGTACCTCGACCTGCCGGCCAAGCTGTTCGGCCAGGTGATGAACGCCGAGGCGGGCCGTAAGTCGCTGGTCAAGGTGATCGATGCGGCACCCGCGCAGATCCCCGCACCCGATGCGATCAAGCGCGCCCTCGATGTCCTCAAGGGCGCCAAGCGCCCGTTGATCATCCTCGGCAAGGGCGCTTCCTACGCGCAGGCGGACGACGCGATCCGCCAGTTCGTCGAGAAGAGCGGCGTGCCGTTCTTGCCGATGAGCATGGCCAAGGGCCTGCTGCCCGACACGCATCCGCAATGCGCTGGCGCGGCCCGCTCGACCGTCCTCAAGGACTCAGACGTCGTCATGATGATCGGCGCGCGGCTCAACTGGTTGCTGTCGCACGGCAAAGGCAGGACCTGGGGCGATGCGCCGAAGAAGTTCATCCAGATCGACATCGAGCCCAAAGAGATGGACAGCAACGTCGAAATCGTCGCCCCGGTGGTCGGCGACATCGGTTCCTGCGTCACCGCGCTGCTCGACGCCATGGGCGCCAAGTGGGATGCCCCGCCGGCCGACTGGACGAACGCCGTGAAGGCGAAGCGCGAGGAGAACGTCGCCAAGATGGCGCCGCGGCTGATGAACAACAACGTGCCGATGGACTATCACGGTGCGCTCGGTGTGCTCCGCACCATCATCAAGGAGCGGCCGGATGCGATCCTGGTGAACGAGGGCGCCAATACGCTCGATCTCGCGCGCGGCATCATCGACATCTACAAGCCGCGCAAGCGCCTCGACGTCGGCACCTGGGGCATCATGGGCATCGGCATGGGCCAGGCGATCGCCGCTACCGTGGAGACCGGCCATCCGGTCCTCGCGGTCGAAGGCGACAGCGCCTTCGGCTTCAGTGGCATGGAGGTCGAGACGATCTGCCGCTACAAGCTGCCGGTCTGCGTCGTCATCTTCAACAACAACGGCATCTACCGCGGCACGGATGTCAACAAGGCGAGCTCCGACCCGGCGACGACGGTGTTCGTGCCGGGTGCCCGTTACGACAAGATGATGGAGGCCTTCGGTGGGGTCGGCGTCAACGCGACGTCGCCCGACGAGCTGAAGCGCGCCGTCAACGCCGCGATGGATTCCGGCAAGCCGACGCTGATCAATGCGGTTCTCGACCCGGCGGCGGGCAGCGAGAGCGGCCGCATCGGCAATCTCAACCCGCAGAGTGCGTTGAAGAAGAAGTGATCATTTTCCGGAGCCGCAGCGCCACTCCGCGCCGCCGGCCGGGATGCAGTTGGACGAGTGGAGGGGAGGAAGGACATGGCGAAGAAGCAGAAGAGGGCCGCGGCGGCGCGTAGGAAAGTGAAGGCCGCGGCGAAGAAGAAGCCGGCGGTTCGCAAGGCCGCCAAGCCCGCCGCGCGCAAGCCGGTTGTGCGCAAGGCCGCCGCGCCTAGGCCGGCGGGCAAGGCCGCCGCTGGCGTTCTGCCGACGATTTCCAGCAGACCGTTCGGTCAGGACGGAAAGGCGCTGCAGGGCGTGCGCGTCCTCGACTTCACGCACGTCCAGTCGGGCCCGACCTGCACGCAGCTCCTGGCGTGGCTCGGCGCCGACGTGATCAAGATCGAGCGGCCGGGCGTCGGCGACATCACGCGCGGCCAGTTGCAGGACGTGAAAGGGGTCGACAGCCTGTACTTCACGATGCTCAATCACAACAAGCGCTCGATCACCATCGATTCGAAGAATCCCGAAGGCAAGAAGGTGGTCGACAAGCTGATCCAGCACTGCGACGTGCTGGTCGAGAACTTCGCCCCCGGCGCCCTCGATCGCATGGGCTTCACTTGGGACTACATCCACAAGCTCAATCCGCGGATGATCGTCGCTTCTGTGAAGGGCTTCGGCCCGGGCCCGTACGAGGATTGCAAGGTCTATGAGAATGTGGCCCAGTGCACCGGCGGCTCGGCGTCGACCACCGGCTTCCGCGAAGGCCCGCCGCTGGTCACCGGCGCCCAGATCGGCGATTCCGGTACTGGCCTGCACCTGGCGCTCGGCATCGTCTCGGCGCTGTATCAACGCAAGCGCACCGGACGTGGCCAGAAGGTGTTGTGCGCCATGCAGGACGGCGTGTTGAACCTCTGCCGCGTCAAGCTGCGCGACCAGCAGCGCCTGAAGCACGGACCGCTGCGTGAGTACCGGCAGTTCGGCGAGAATATTCCGTTCGGCAAAGCGGTGCCGCGGTCGGGCAACGATTCCGGTGGCGGTCAGCCTGGCTGGATCATCAAGTGCAAGGGCTGGGAGACCGATCCCGACGCCTACATCTACTTCATCACTCAGGCGCCGGTGTGGGAGGCGATTTGCGACGTGATCGGCGAACCGGGCTGGAAGACCCATCCCGACTATGCCACGCCCCCGGCGCGGCTGCCGCGGCTGGGACAGATCTTCGCGCGGATCGAGCAATGGACCATGACCAAGTCCAAGTTCGAGGCCATGGACATCCTCAACAAGTACGACATCCCCTGCGGTCCGATCCTGTCGATGAAGGAGATCGCGGAAGACGAGTCGCTGCGCAAGACCGGAACCGTGGTCGAGGTCGACCACCCGACGCGCGGCAGGTACCTGACCGTCGGCAACCCGATCAAGCTTTCGGACTCGATCTCCGACGTGAAGCGCTCGCCGCTGCTCGGCGAGCACACCGACGAGGTACTGAAAGAGCTTGGCTACACTGCCGACCAGATTACCGGCATCCGTGCCTCGGGCGCGGTCTGACTGGAGCGAATCCGAGGGGGCGCACGCTCGGCGACGTCGCCCGGTACTTTGCGCTTCCCCTCACCCGGCGCTTCGCGCCACCCCTCTCCCCCAAGGAGAGGGGTTATTTCGAGCTGCATCGGTCAACCCTCTCCTTGGGGGAGATGGTAGGGTGAGGGGAAGCGCTCAATGCCGCGAGTAGCGCTTCCAAGTACTCGCCACTGGATGCCAGTTCGTTTCTGAGAGAGTGCCGTGGCCGAGTCAAAACCAACCGTCAAACCGCGCAACCATCCGGGCTCCGGCCGGCGACGCGGCGCCGAGCATCCCAAGGGACGCCAGATCGATCCGCAAGCGCTCGAGGAAGTGCAGTCGCTTCTCGGGCCGCGCTCGCGCCAGCGCGATCTGCTGATCGAGCATCTGCACCTGATCCAGGACAAGTACCATCACCTGTCGGCGCGCCACCTGGCGGCTCTCGCCGATGAAATGAAGCTGGCGCAGACCGAGGTCTACGAGGTTGCGACCTTCTATGCCCATTTCGATGTCGTGCTCGAGGACGAGACGCCGCCGCCGGCGCTGACCGTGCGCGTGTGCGACAGTCTGTCCTGCGCGCTGTTCGGCGCCGACAAGCTGCTCGGCGATCTCAAGACCAAGCTCGGCGACGGCGTGCGCGTGATGCGCGCGCCGTGCATGGGCGGTTGCCACAACGCGCCGGTCGTCGCAATCGGCCACGCCTTGCACGAGCATGCCACGCTTGCAAGCGTGACGGCCTCCGTTGCCAAGCACGAAACCCATCCGCATCTGCCCGACTATCCCGGCTTTGACGCCTACCGGGTCGGCGGCGGCTACAAGCTCCTCGAAGATTGCCTGTCTGGGCGGCGCGACGTCGAGGACATCATCAAGATCATGGAGAATTCGGGTCTGCGCGGCCTCGGCGGCGCGGGCTTTCCGACCGGGCGCAAGTGGCGCTTCGTGCGCGCCGAGAAGGGGCCGCGCCTGATGGCGATCAACGCCGACGAAGGCGAGCCCGGCACCTTCAAGGATCGCCACTATCTCGAGGTCGATCCTCATCGCTTTCTCGAGGGCATGCTGATCGGCGCCTGGGTGGTCGAGGCGCCCGATGTCTACATCTACCTGCGCGACGAATACCCGCAATGCCACGAGATCCTCCGGCGCGAGATCGCCAAGGTCGAGGCGGCCGGGCTGGCGCGCATGACGCGCATCCATCTTCGCCGTGGCGCGGGCGCCTATATCTGCGGCGAGGAATCCGCGATGCTCGAGAGCATCGAAGGCAAGCGCGGCCTGCCGCGCCACAAGCCGCCGTTTCCATCCCAGGTCGGTTTGTTCGGCCGGCCGACCCTGATCAACAATGTCGAGACCGTCTTCTGGGTCCGCGACATTGTCGAGAAGGGGGCGGACTGGTTCCTGTCCCACGGCCGCAACGGCCGCAAGGGGCTGCGCAGCTTCTCCGTCTCGGGCCGCGTCAAGAATCCGGGCATGAAGCTGGCGCCTGCCGGCATCACCGTGCGCGAGCTGATCGACGAATTCTGCGGTGGCATGGCCGAAGGCCATACCTTCAAGGGCTACCTGCCGGGCGGGGCGTCGGGCGGCATCCTGCCTGCGTCGATGGACGACATTCCGCTCGATTTCGGCACGCTCGAGCAGCATGGCTGCTTCATCGGCTCGGCCGCCATTGTGATCATGTCCGACCGTGATGATATGAGGTATGCGGCTCTCAACCTGCTCAAGTTCTTCGAGGACGAGAGCTGCGGCCAGTGCACGCCCTGCCGGGTCGGCACGGAGAAGGTGGTCAAGCTGATGGAGCGTCCGTCATGGGACGAGGCCACGCTCCAGGAGCTGGCCAAGGTCATGACCGATGCGTCGATCTGCGGCCTTGGTCAGGCGGCCATGAATCCGGTTAAGATGGTGTTGAAGCATTTCCGAGGTGATCTGGCATGAGCGAGACGATTCGCTTCACGCTCGACGGCCGCGAGGTCGAGGCCCAGCCGGGCGAGACGATCTGGCAGGTCGCCAACCGTCTCGGCACCGAGATCCCGCATCTTTGCTATTCGCCGAAGCCCGGCTACCGCGCAGACGGCAATTGCCGCGCCTGCATGGTCGAAATCGAGGGCGAGCGCGTGCTGGCTGCGTCCTGCGTGCGCAAGCCGGCCCAGGGCATGAAGGTGCAGAGCGCCAGCGAACGCGCCAAATTCTCGCGCAAGGCCGTGTTCGAGCTGCTGATCGCCGACCAGCCCCCGCGCGAGGCCTGCCACGATCCCGGTTCACGCTTCTGGAACTGGGCCGAGCGCATCGGGGCCGATGACGGCGGCATGAGCCTGCCCAAGCGCGAGACGCCAGCCGCTGATCGCAGCCATCCGGCCATGGCGGTTCAGCTCGATGCCTGTATCCAGTGCAATCTGTGCGTCCGCGCCTGTCGCGAGGTGCAGGTCAACGACGTGATCGGCATGGCGTTCCGCGGCGCGCATGCCAAGATCGTCTTCGACTTCGACGATCCGATGGGCAAGAGCACCTGTGTCGCCTGCGGCGAGTGCGTTCAGGCCTGTCCGACCGGCGCGCTCATGCCGGCGACCGTGGTCGACGACAAGGGCATCCACGCCAAGTCGCCCGACCGCCAGGTCGACAGCGTCTGCCCGTATTGCGGCGTCGGCTGCCAGCTCACCTACCACATCAAGGACGACAGGCTGCTCTATGTCGACGGGCGCAACGGCCCGGCGAACGAGAACCGGCTGTGCGTCAAGGGTCGCTTCGGCTTCGACTACGTTCATAACCGCCAGCGCCTGACCGAGCCGTTGATCCGCCTGCCCCATGTCGGCAAGCACGCCGACATGGAGGTCGATCCGGCCAATCCGTGGACGCATTTCCGCAAAGCGACCTGGGAGGAGGCACTCGCGCTCGCGGCTTCCGGCCTCAAGAAGATCCGGGATCGCGACGGGTCGAAGGCGCTCGCCGGCTTCGGCTCAGCCAAGGGGTCGAACGAAGAGGCCTATCTGTTCCAAAAGCTGGTGCGCACCGGCTTCGGCACCAACAACGTCGATCACTGCACGCGGCTGTGCCACGCGTCCTCGGTGGCGGCACTGATGGACGGCATCGGCTCGGCGGCGGTGACGGCGCCGTTCACGGCGGCCAAGGACGCCGAGGTCATCATCGTCATCGGCGCCAACCCGACCGAGAACCACCCGGTCGCCGCGACCTTCTTCAAGAATGCGGCCAAGCAGGGCAAGACCCTGATCGTGATGGATCCGCGCGGCCAGGCGCTCAAGCGCCACGCCACGCACATGCTGCAGTTCAAGCCGGGCCAGGACGTGGCGTTGCTCAACGCGCTGATCCATGTGATCGTCACGGAAGGGCTCTACGACAAGCAGTACGTCCAGGCGCACACCGAGAATTTCGAGCAGATCCGCGAGAACGCCAAGGACTACGCGCCCGAGGCGATGGCGCCGATCTGCGGCATCGATGCCGAGACGCTGCGCACCGTCGCGCGCAAATACGCCAAGGCCAGCGCCTCGATCCTGTTCTGGGGCATGGGCATCTCCCAGAGCACGCACGGCACCGACAATGCGCGCTGCCTGATCGCGCTGTCGCTCATCACCGGCCAGGTCGGCCGGCCTGGGACCGGGCTGCATCCGCTGCGCGGCCAGAACAACGTGCAGGGTGCGTCGGACGCCGGCCTCATCCCCATGGTCTTCCCCGACTACCAGTCGGTCGAGAACGAGAAGATCCGCAAGGTCTTCGAGGATTTCTGGGGCACCAAGCTCGATCCCAAGCGTGGACTGACCGTGGTCGAGATCGTCAACACGATCCTCGCCGGCACGATCAAGGGCATGTACATCATGGGCGAGAATCCGGCCATGTCGGACCCGGATGCCCAGCATGCGCGCGAGGCGCTGGCCAAGCTCGAGCATCTCGTCGTGCAGGACATCTTCCTGACCGAAACGGCGTTCCATGCCGACGTCATCCTGCCGGCCTCGGCCTGGCCCGAGAAGGACGGCACGGTCACGAACACCAACCGCCAGGTCCAGATGGGCCGCCAGGCGCTGCCGCTGCCCGGCGATGCGCGCCAGGATTGGTGGATGATCCAGGAGATCGCCCGCGGCATGGGTCTCGACTGGAAATACACGCACCCGCGCGACGTCTTCGCCGAGATGGCGCAGATCATGCCGTCGATGAAGAACATCACCTGGGACCGCCTGGTGCGCGAGAGTGCGGTGACCTATCCGTGCCCGGCGCCCGACCAGCCCGGCCATGACATCGTGTTCGGCGACGGGTTCCCGACCGCATCCAAGCGCGGCAAGCTGGTGCCGGCGACGCTCAAGGCGCCGGCCGAACTGCCCGATGCCGAATACCCGATGGTGCTGTCCACGGGACGCCAGCTCGAGCACTGGCACACCGGGTCGATCACGCGGCGCGCCACCATCCTCGACACGCTGGAGCCGGAAGCGGTCGCTTCGCTGTCGCCGGCCGATCTGCATCGTTTGGGCATCAAGCCCGGCGAGAAAGTTCGTGTCAGCACGCGGCGCGGCGCCATCGAGCTCAAGGCGCGCGTCGATGGCGGCATCCAGCCCGGCATGATCTTCATCCCGTTCTGCTATGCCGAAGCAGCCGCCAACCTGCTGACCAACCCGCAGCTCGATCCGCTCGGCAAGATCCCCGAGTTCAAGTTCTGCGCCGCGCGCGTTGAGCGCGTGACGGCGCCGGCGCGGGCGGCGGAGTAGGATGCTTACTCTCCCTCCCTCGCGCAGCGCGCGGGGGAGGAAGGCGCGCGTGACCTCTTTTCTCACATCGAGTTCCGACGGCGGCACGCGCATGGCGCGCGCGGGCTGGGTGCTGGTCTGGGCGCTGTCGGTCGGCCAGCTCATCTCATGGGGCACGCTCTATTATTCGTTCGCCGTCTACGCGCTGCCCATGGAGCGCGAACTCGGCTGGTCGAAAATCGAGCTGAACGGCGCGCTCTCGCTCGGCCTGCTGATCGGCGGTCTTCTCGCCCTGCCGGTCGGCGCCTGGATCGACCGGCGCGGCGGCCACGCGTTGATGGTCACCGGCTCGCTCGTCGGCGGCGTGCTGCTGCTGCTATGGTCGGTGACAACCGATCTCGTCGCCTTCTACGCGCTGTGGGCGGTGATGGGCGTCGTGCTGTCCGCGACGCTGTACGAGCCGGCCTTCGCCGTGTTGACCGCCAATCTCGGCGCGCACTATCGGCGCGGCATCACCACGCTGACGCTGCTGGGCGGCCTCGCCAGCACGGTGTTCATTCCGCTGACGCAGCTCCTGATCGAGATCATGGGCTGGCGCCACAGCCTGATCGTGCTAGCCGCCTTCAACCTCGGTGTCTGCGCGACGGTCCACGCCGTCGTTCTGCGCGGTACCCGACCCGGCCTTTCGCCCGCGCCGTCGATGTCCGCTGGAGTACAGGCCGGCGAAGCGGCGCCCGATCGCTCGCCGCTCCGCCGCGCGCTGGGCACCGCGGCCTTCTGGGGATTACTCGTGGCCTTTTCCGGCTATGGCTTCGTCGGCTCGGCAATGACGTTCCACCTTATCCCGCTGCTGACGGAACGCAGCATGGATACCGCGACGATCGTCGCCATGATGGCCTTGATCGGGCCGATGCAGGTGTTCGGCCGTCTCGTGCTGCTCGCTGCCGAGCATCGGCTCACCGCGCGCATGACCGGCCGCGTCGTCGTCGCGCTTCAACCGGTTTCGGTCCTGGTGCTCATGCTGGCATCGACCTCGATCTTCTGGGTTGCCGCCTTCTTCGTGCTCTACGGCATGACCAACGGCATGATGACGATCGTGCGCGGCACCATCGTGCCCGAGGTGCTCGGCCGGCGCGGCTATGCCACCATCAACGGGGCGATCGCGTTGCCGGGAGCCTTCGCGCGCGCTGTCGCGCCGGCGGGCGCCGCCTTGCTCTGGGAGATCGGCAACAACTATGGCGCCGTGCTCTGGTTCATGCTTGCAGTCTATTGCGTGGCTGCCGTTGCGCTGTGGGCGGCGACGTCGGCTGCACCGGCGCAAGAGGAATAGCGGTTCTCAGGATCGGTCATGGGCGAATTCGTCGAGGTCGGCATATCGCTGAATGGTTTCATCGCCGGCCCGACAGGCGGCTGGGCAATCCGCTGGGCGATGGCGGCGTTCGCATCCGGGCATGTTCGACGAGGGCGAGGCCTCCAGCAATGCATCCGCGCCGGCTGGGTCGACGAGATGGCAATCCATCTAACACAAGTCCTGATGGGCCGCGGCGTCAGGCTGCTCGACAGGCTCGCCGACTGCGACGTCAAGCTTGAGTCGGAGGACAGCCGCCATCCGCCGCCGGTCACGCATCTGCGCTACAGGGTCGGCTCGGAGGCCGCATAAGCCTGGATTGACGCGGCGCTCGCATGCCATCAGTCTTGCCCGCCGTGACGACCGCCTCGATGACCGACCGCCCCGCCAATCCCGACTCGCTTTGGGTCGCGACCGCCGAGCCGGCGGCGCCGACGCCGCCGCTCGAGGGCGAGGCGAAGGCGGATGTCGCCGTGGTCGGCGGCGGCTTCACGGGGCTGTCGACCGCGCTGCACCTGGCCGAGGCCGGCGTGTCGGTCGTGCTGGTCGAGGCGGCGGAGCCCGGCTGGGGCGCTTCGGGGCGCAATGGCGGGCAGGCGATCCCCGGGCTCAAGCTCGATCCCGACGAGATCGAAGCCAGGTTCGGACCGGAGCTGGGCCCGCGCGTCGTCGAACTGGTCGGCGGTGCCGCCGATTTCGTCTTCGGCCTGATCCGCCGGCACGGCATTTCGTGCCACGCCGCGCAACGCGGTTGGATCAGCGCGTCGTTCAGTCCGGCCGCCCTCGCGCTTGCCGGACGCCGTGTCGAGCAATGGCAGCGCCGCGGCGTCGGCGCCCGGCTGCTCGACCGCGCGACCGCGGCGGCGCTGATGGGGACCGACCGCTATGTCGGCGGCTGGCTCGATCCGCGCGGCGGCGCGCTGCAGCCGCTCAGCTATGCGCGCGGCCTGGCACGCGCCGCGATCCGCCAAGGCGCCCGCATCCACGGCGCGTCGCCCGCGACCGTTCTGCGGCGCGACGGCGCGCAATGGCGCGTCGAGACGCCCGGCGGTTCGGTCGTGGCCGATCAGGTGGTGCTGGCGACCAATGGCTACACGGACACGCTGTGGCCCGGCCTCGCGCGCTCGATCATTCCCGTGTTCAGCTACCAGGTCGCGACCCGTCCGCTGTCGGACAATCTGCGCCGCACCATCCTGCCCGAGCGCCACGTCGTCTCCGACACGCGCCGGCTGCTGCTTTATTTCCGCCTCGATCACGACGGGCGCCTGCTGATGGGCGGGCGGGGCAAGCTCAAGGATTCGAGCGATCCCAATCTCTACGGCTATGTGAAGTCGGCGCTGGCCGGGCTGTTTCCGCAGCTCGACCGGCCGGACTACGCCTATTTCTGGGGCGGCAAGGTCGCGATCACGACCGACCAGATCCCGCACCTGCACGAGCTCGCCCCAGGCCTCCATGCCGGGCTCGGCTACAACGGCCGCGGCGTCGCCATGGCGAGCGCCATGGGGAGGCTCCTGGCACTGCGCGCTCAAGGCAAGAGTGCGACGGACATTCCCTATCCGATCTCATCGATGCGGCCGATCCCGTTCCACGGGCTGCGCCTGCCGGTGCTCCAGGCGATCGTCGGCTGGCGGCGCATGATGGATCGGCTCGAAGCAGGCGCGCGCTGAGCCATGACGCAGGTGGATCTGAGCCGCGACGAAGCCCGGCATATCGCGCTCGCGGCCCAGGGCTTCGACGCCGCCGCGCCGCGCCGTGAGCACGCCGAGTGTCCGATCCTCGGTGCCGTCGAGGACATGGGCCTGCTGCAGATCGATTCGGTCAATGTGCTGGTGCGCGCGCACTACCTGCCGGTGTTCTCGCGGCTGGGCCACTATGAGCGTTCCGCGCTGGACAGTCATGCCTTCAACCCGGCCAAGCGCAGACTGTTCGAATACTGGGCGCATGAGGCATCTCTGCTGCCGCTCGCGATGCAGCCGCTGCTGCGCTGGCGTATGGCGCGCGCGCAACGTCTCGAGGGCATCTACGGCGGCTACGTCAGGTTCGCGCGGCGCAAGCGCGCGCTGATCGCCTCGGTGCTGGCCGAGCTCCGATTGCGCGGCCCATCGCCCGCGCGCGCCTTCGCCGGCGACGGCAAGCGTGTCAAGGGCATGTGGGAGCGCCATGACGGCAAGATCGCGCTCGAATACCTGTTCTGGTCCGGGCAGGTCGGCTCGGTCACGCGCGCAGGCATCGAGAAGCACGGCTTCGAGCGCGTCTACGACGTCATCGACCGCGTGCTGCCGGCTGACATCCTGGCGCTGCCGACCCCGAACGAGGCGGATGCCCAGCGCGAGCTGATGCGCTTCGCCGCACGTGCCTTCGGCGTCGCGACCGAAACCGATCTGCGCGACTACTTCCGCATGCCGGTCGCCGCCGCAAAGCAGAGGCTCAACGAGCTGGTCGAGGCGGGGGAATTGCGGCCGGTGCGCGTCGAGGGCTGGCGTCATCAGGCCTATCTCGACCGCTCGGCGCGCCCTGCCGCAAACGTGGATCGCGCAGCCCTGATCTCACCCTTCGATCCGCTGATCTGGTACCGGGACCGGACGGAGCGCCTGTTCGGCTTCCATTATCGGCTGGAAATCTATACACCCGAGGCCAAGCGGCGCTTCGGCTATTACGTGTTGCCCGTGCTCCATCGAGGCAAGCTGGTCGGTCGGCTCGATCTGAAGGCTGATCGCGCGAGTTCGGCCCTGCTGGTCCGAGCGGCCGGCACCGAGGCCGGGGTGGAGCAGGGCCCGGCAGCCGAGGCGATGGCCGGGGAGTTGCAGCGCATGGCGGCGTGGCTCGGTCTCGAGCGTGTCGCGGTCGGCCGGAGGGGAAATCTGGCGCGTGTGCTGTCGGCCACGGTGCGCCGCCAGCGTGCTTCAAGGTAAGGGGAAAGTCGTGTCGCGACGTTCAACGGTGATCTTCGATCTCGGCGGCGTGCTGATCGACTGGAATCCGCGCTATCTCTATCGCACGTTTTTCAAGGGCGACGAACCGGCGATGGAGGATTTTCTCACCGGCGTGTGCACCAGCGACTGGAACCTGCAGCAGGATGCCGGCCGCTGCCGCGACGACGCGGTCGCCGTGCTCATGGATCGGCATGCCGACAAGCGGCATCTCATCGACGCCTGGTTCGATCGCTTCGACGAGATGATTCCCAACGCGATCCAGGGCACGGTCGAGATCCTGGATGAGCTGCGCCAGCACGGTACGCCGATCTACGCGCTGACCAATTTCGGTCCCGACACCTTTCCGATCGCCCAGCGCCGCTACGAATTTCTGTCATGGTTTCGCGGCATCACCGTGTCGGGCTACATCAAGCTGACCAAGCCCGATCCACGCATCTACCGGCACCTGCTTGAGACCTATGGTGTGGCGGCCGAGGATGCGGTGTTCATCGACGATGTGCCGAAGAACGTCGCCGGCGCGGCGGCGGTCGGTCTTCACGGCATCCATTTCACCGATCCGGCCGCGCTGCGCCGCGAATTGCAGTCGCTCGCCCTTCTCTGAGACCGGAGCGTTTCATGCCCCATCAGCTCAAATCGGTCCGTCTCGGCATCAACCCGATCACCTGGTCGAACGACGACTTGCCCGAGCTCGGCGGCGACATCCCGCTCGACGTGTGCCTGAGCGAGACCAAGCAGGCCGGCTATGACGGCATCGAGCTCGGCAACAAGTTCCCGCGCCAGGCCGACGCGCTGAAGCCGATCATGGCACGCCACGGTCTCGACATCGTCTCGGGCTGGTACAGCGCCAATCTGCTCGAGCGTGACGCCAAGGCGGAGATCGTGGCAATGCAGCCTCATCTCGGCCTGCTCAAGGCTATGGGCTGTAAGGTCATGGTGTTCGCGGAAACCAGCCGAGGCATCGCCGGCGACCGCAGGATACCGCTGTCCAAGCGGCCGGTCATGGCCGCGAATGAATGGCCGGTCTTCACCCGGCGCCTGACCGAGGTCGCCGATTACCTTGCGGGCCAGGGCGTAGCCATGGCCTACCACCATCATATGGGCACGGTGATCGAGACCGAGGCCGAGGTGGACAGGATGATGGCCGCCACGGGCAGCGCAGTGGGGCTGCTCCTCGACACCGGACATCTGACATATGCCGGAGGCGATCCGATGGCGGCGGCACGGCGTCACATCAAGCGCATCAACCACGTCCATTGCAAGGACGTCAGGCGGGCCGTGCTCGAGCGCGTGCGCGGCGTTGACAAGAGCTTCATGGACTCGGTCGTCGACGGCGTCTTCACCGTGCCGGGCGACGGCGCGGTCGACTATGCGCGCCTCATGCCGATCCTGGCTTCTGCCGGCTATCGCGGCTGGCTGGTGGTCGAGGCCGAGCAGGATCCGAAGAAGGCGCACCCCTTCACCTACGCGCAGATGGGCTGCACCTACCTGGCGCGACTGGCGCAGGCGGCGGGACTCTAGATCGTCGGCTCTAGCTGGGATCGCCTGCGGCGCCATGACCGGCGCAATCGAAAGTCAGGCGGACATCGAAAGGCTGCGTGCGGCACTCGCGTCCGTGCCAGTGTTGCGCGACCGGCCACGACATGCGTGGCGGATCACGCCGCTTTCGGGACTGACCAATCGCAGTTACCGCGTTACGTCGCCTGACGGCAGCCACGACTACATGTTGCGCATTCCAGGCGCCGGCACCGACCGTTATGTCGTGCGTGGCAATGAAATTCACAATGCCCGCGTGGCGTCCGCGGCCGGGCTCGCTCCGGAAATCGTCCACGCCGATGAGCGGTCTGGTGTGATGCTTGCGCGCTTCCTGGCAGGCGCGAAGCCGCTCGCTGCGGGTGACCTGGCAATGCCGGAGATGCGCCGGCAAATCGCCGGGCTGCTGCGCCGGCTTCATGAGTCCGTCCCCGAGTTCCGCGGCACGGCCGAGCCGTTCGAGGTGATCGATCGCTACTTGGCGCAAGCGGCCGATGGTCGACTGTCGCGGCTGCGCATGCGGGCCGAAGCGATCCGGGCCGAGCTTGCCAGTCTGGACGTAGCATTGCGGCCATGTCACGTCGATCCCGTGCCTGCGAATTTCCTGCTGCTGCCCGAGCGCGAGCTGCTGCTCGTCGATTGGGAGTTTTCCGCGATGGCCGACCCCATGTGGGATA
>Ga0194131_10000613_pt1 | contig 60554 bp, 47 predicted proteins | sample TA2KigO120mmetaG_FD_148631 | JGI IMG/M metagenome (GOLD analysis project Ga0194131, IMG submission 148631) | Freshwater microbial communities from Lake Tanganyika, Tanzania - TA2015053 Kigoma Offshore 120m | ecosystem: Environmental > Aquatic > Freshwater > Lake | place: Tanzania: Lake... | reverse complement strand
TGCAGCGTGCGCCGCGACGGCGGGTGCCGCGGGTGCAGCGTGCGCCGCGACGGCGGGTGCCGCGGGTGCGGCGTGCGCCGCGACGGCGGGTGCCGCGGGTGCGGCGTGCGCCGCGACGGCGGGTGCCGCGACGGCAGCGTGCGGTGCGCTGCCCTGGATGGCGCTCAGGTGGACGCGCAGCGCGTTCACGTAGCCTTGCTGCACCGGCAACGGGTAGCTGCCGAGGCGCGCGATCACGCGCTCCTTCGCCACCGGCAGGTTGCGGTGCGGGATGGCGAGGAAGGCGTGGTGCAGCGCGTGGTAGTTGAAGTGGCACGGTGAGATCAGGAACGCCTCGAGCGGCCCGACCGCGAAGTCGCGCAGCCGCGCCTCGGGCGGCACCGCGTCGCCCGGCGTCGCGTGCTCGAGGAAGGCACGCAGGTTGGCGAAGAAGCCGCCGAAGGTCGCGAGCGGAACGCACCAGTAGAGCGGATAGGTCCAGATCCCGCCGATCGCGGTGAGCAGAAGCAGCAGCACCACCTGGCAAAGGACGATGCCGGCCAGCTCCTGTGCGAGCGTCGGCACGCTGCCGTGGTCGCGCGCTGCGGTGGCCTCGTCCCCGTCGACCTTGATCCTCGGCTTGCGCTCGACGAGCACGCTCCACGCGGTCGAGAAGAACAGCAGGCCGCAGACCAGGCCGAGCAGGTAGCGCGCCAGACGGAGCGGGGTCTCGCGACCCTCGTTGGTATAGTTGACCCAGTCGGGATCGTGCGCCTGGCCGACCTCACGGTGGTGGCGCATGTGCCGCCTGCGGTCGTGGTGGTACGGGATTCCGATCGGATAGGCGTCGAGCCAGGCGCCGATGCGGTGATTCCAGTTGCCGTCGGAGAACGCGAGGCGGTGCCAGGCCTCGTGCGCGAGCGTCGCGAGCGCGTTCTGCCGGCTGCCGATCAGCACGATGGCGGCGAACGTCGCGAGCCAGTGGTCGACGGTGGTCGCGAGCCACACCGCGAGCAGGATCGCCCCCCAGACCAGTGCCTGGTCCAGCACGCCGCGCGCGTCGGAGACCTGGGCGAGCCGGCGCAGCTCGTCTGCCTCGAGCAGGACCGGCCTGCCCGGCGACGTCGCGGTTTGCCCGGCTGCGCTCACCTCTCTCTCCTGGATTCGACTCGTGACCCGGCGCCGGACGACCCCGACACCTCGATGGCCCCACGCGGGCGGTCGGGCGAAGCTACCGTACGGCCCCGTTGAAGGCGAGCCGGATCCTGGAAACGGGCTACCGTCCGAGCGGGGGCGGACCGAGCACGCGCTGCAGCAGCGGCGCGATCCGTGCGCTGAACGCGGCGCGGCCGGGCGCGGCGGCGTGGGTCGGATCGACCATCTGCTCGTCGGGCAGGCTGGCCGGCAGCTCGAGCGCGCGCTCCGGCGGCAGGCCGAGGATGCGCACCACCTCGCGAAGCAGGCGGCTGCGTGCGCCGGCTTCCTTCTCGCCGGCGATGCTCGCCGGTACCGGCGCGAAGGCGACGAAGATCGGCACTTTACCGCGCACCGGGGCGAGGATGTCACGCATGTGCTCGAGACTCCTACGGCCGTCGTCGCTCAATCGGTAGTCGATCGCCGCCGGCTCGGCCGCGGCGTTGGGCTCGCTGCCAGGTGCCGCACCGGGCAGCGGCTTGCCGGGGTGCACGACCGACCCGTGTGCCTCGGACAGCGCGCGGCGCAGCTCGCGTCCGTTGCCGTAGAGCACGCCGAAGCTGCCGGCGAGCGGCTCCTCGAGCAGGCCCGCAAACAGATGCCGATTGAGCGCGCAGCGCAGGTCGCCGGCGAATCCTTCGCTCGGCCAGCGATCCTCGAGCACCGCAGCAAGCGTGCTGCCGTCCCTGGATTCGTCGTACGCGTGCATCAGGGCGAACGGGTGCAGCACGAAGATCGCGGCCTCGAGCGGCATACCGCGATCGAGGTAGTTGCGCAGCAGTCGAGCGTAGCCGGGCGGCCGCACCGGGCCGATCACCGAGAGCATCTCGCACGACCGGCCGCCGAGCTCGCGCGACAGGACGACGGGATCGACCGCCGTCAGCCCCGACGAGTCCCCGAGCAGCAGGACGTCGGTCGCGCCGAGCGCGCGGCTGCGAAGGATCTGCTCGTCGACGATCGCGTGGTCACCGCCGTAGGGCGCGAGCGGTCGCGTCAGCCCGAGCAACGCCAGGGCGGCGATCCAGAGCGCGCAGAGCGCGGCCGCGAGCCAGAGCCGGGCGCAGACCCAGCGCAGCAGCTGGCCGAGGCTCGCCAGCCCGACGCGCAGCGGGCCGGCCACGACGTCAGAACTGGAAGTAGAGGAAGGCATAGGGGCTACCGTAGAAGCGCGCGAAGATCGCCAGCAGCAGCACGCTCAACAGAATCGAGTACGGCACGCGCGCGAGTCGAGCAGGCGCGAGCAGATCGCCCGCCCGCGCCTGCCACCACTCGATCAGGAACACCGGCACGCCGACCGCCAGCATGGCGAGCCAGGCCGCGCGGTCGAACGGCTTCCAGGTGAACCGGTCGAGGCTGCCGAGCAGCGCAGCGGCGGCCTCGAACGAGGTCACGCGGAAGAGGAACCAGCCGACCACGACGACGCTCATGGTCAACGCCCAGCCCACCGCGGCCGGCAGCACCACGCGGGGAAAGCGCGCGCGGAACAGCCGCTCGACGCACAGCGCCAGGCCGTGCAGGAGCCCCCACAGCGCGAAGCTCCAGCTCGCCCCGTGCCAGAGGCCGCCGAGCACCATGGTGATCAGCAGGTTCGCGTAGGTCCGCGCCGTGCCACGCCGGTTGCCGCCGAGCGGGATGTACAGATAGTCGCGCAGCCAGGTGCTGAGGCTGATGTGCCAGCGGCGCCAGAACTCCTGCGCCGATGTCGAGAAGTACGGCCGGTCGAAGTTCCACACCAGATCGAAGCCGAGGAGGTGCGCGGTGCCCTTGGCGATCAGGCTGTACGCGTTGAAGTCGAAGTAGATCTGCAGCGTGAAGGCGAGCGTGCCCTCGATGACCACCCAGCCGTCGGTATGGTGCGACGGCTGGAAGGCGACGTTGGCGTACCCCGCCACGGTGTCCGCGGCGACGACCTTGAGGAACATGCCCCAGATGCAGAGCCAGAGGCCGGCCTCGATGCCCGCGCGCGTGATCCGGCGCGGCTGCTGGAACTGCGGCATCAGATGCGCCGCCCGCTCGATCGGCCCGGCAACGAGCTGGCAGAAGAAGGTCCCGAACGCCGCGAAGGTGATCAGGTCGCGCTCGGGCTCGACCTTCCCCTGCCGGACGTCGACGAGATAGGCGATCTTCTGGAAGCAGTAGAACGAGATCCCGATCGGCAGCAGGATCGAGGCGAACGGCCAGCTCGACTCGAGGCCGAGCAGCGCAAGCGCCGCGGCGACGTTCTCGCGAAGGAAGTCGAAGTACTTGAAGAAGCCGAGCCCGAGCAGGTTGAGCGCGACGAACAGCGCGAGCAGCCGGCTCTTGCGACGCTCGTCGCGCTCGGCGTGGATCCACAGCGCCGCCCCGTAGCCGACCAGAACGTAGGTCAAGAGCAGGAACGACAGCCGCCAGTCGAACCAGGCGTAGAAGATCAGGCTCGCGACGGCGATCAGCGCGTTCTGCAGGCGCAGCGAGCTCGCGCACAGGTGGTACAGGACGAGCACCACCGGGTAGAAGAGCAGGAAGGTCGGGCTGTCGAACTGCATCGCGAGCGCGCTCGGCCGTCGAGGAAGCGGCAGGCCTCAGCAGAGGCCCGCGCGGCGACGCCGGCCCGCCGCGATGGCGTGCGCGAACGGCCCGACCGACTCGCCCGGGAGCTTCCGACCTTCGCGAACGGCCGCATCGTCGTACGCGGCGCAGGCGCTTCCGTCAGCCATGTCGGGCGCGGTCCTGCCGGCCTGGTGGATCGCCGTCGTTCGATGCCAACACCGGGTCCTCGTCGCGCAGTCCGAGGTCGTTTGCAATCGAACCTGCGCCGGCCGACGATGCGGGAACAAGACCGCAGTCCGAGGCTGCAGTCCGACGCCGGTCGGCGATCGTGCGCCCCGCGACGATGCCGGGCGCGCGGCGGGCCACGTCGGGCGGGTGACATCGGCACCGCCAGCGCACGCGACAGCCGCTCGACCCTAGACTTCCAGCCGCCGAGCGGACATCCTCGCCGACTCACCTCCGCGACGGAGACCCGCTCATGTACCGACGACTGGCGCCCCTCTCGATCCTGCTCAGCCTTCTGAGTTGCCTACCTGCACGTGCCGAGCAGGACGTGATCGTGATGGTCGGCGAGAGCACCACGTACGGCCAGACCGAAGCGAGCACGCAGAGCCCGGTGAACGCCGCCGTCGTACTCGAGTTCCTCCTGAGCAAGATCGACTACCCCTGCCCGTATGCCAATCTGCCGGTGCGCAACTGGGCAGTTCCCGGGACCAACACCACCGATTGGTTCGTCAAGGTACCGCACGTCTACTGTGCCATCGTCGCCATAGACCCGTCCGGCTTCGAATCGCAGCTCGTCCGATACGCATGCGAGCATCAGACCCCGCTCGCGCCGGCCGTCCTGCCGGTCGCCAAGGTGCGCGGCGAGCACGTCAAGCTCCTGCTGGTGAACGCGCAGGGCACGAACGACGCGCACATCGCGCCGCACGTCACGCCCGACAAAACGGTTGAGCGCATCGCGAGCTGGCCATCGATCGTCGCGCCGGTGCCGGTGCTGATCTCGCCGCCCTTCTACCGCAACGACGACCCGAACACCCTCGTCGTTCGGATGGCCGGGCATTCACCCGAGGCGCTGGCGCGCTACGTGAGGAAGGTGCGCCGTCTGGAGCTCGCGCGCGGCGTCATCACCGGGCCCGACCGGGGAGTCCTGTTCGCCAATCCGCCGTTCCAGTCCGACGGCTTCCACCTCACCGACGGAGGCTCCGCGATCGCGGCCGCGCACTGGCTCGACAAGCTGTGCCCGAGGCCGATCCCGCCGCCGCTGATGCTGCCGCCGCGCTCGACCGCGGCCGTCGAAAACAAGGCAGGTGGCTGAGGGCGCTCGAGGCGAAGTGGCGCACGAGAGCCGCATCTCGCGCGGTCGGCTTCCCGGCCTTGGTACGCGCCACGGCGGCCCACTTCCTCCATCGCCTGGAACTCCGTCCGCCACCCACTCGCTTCGTCAGGCCACGCGACGGAATCCCCGACACACGCCATCGAGTGCATTGACCCCACTTTTTTCGAGGTGCTAGATCATCAAGGGAGCCCCTCGGGCTTCGCCGGGAAGCGACCGCAGCACGACGCTTCCAGCCATGATCGTGTCGCGGCGCGTCCGACCGGCGATGGCCGACCTTCCTGTTCCGTCGATGTACGCGCGTGACGGACGCGCGCAGCCGCCACACTCCTGCTGAAGCCATGGCAACCCCCAGCTTGAAGCCGGTCGCAGGGGACCGACACCCCTCGGTCGAGTTCTCGACCCGAGCGGCGGTCGATCTGCCGTCGCTGGTGATGGTGGTGCTCGAGTGGGTGAGCGTCGCCTGGGCGTATGCCGGGCACGCATCGGGGACGCTGTCGGCCGCGGCCACCGTGGCGATCGGGCTGCTCGGCATGAACCTCGCCTTCACCGTGTGGCACGAGGGCATCCACCAGACGCTGGCGCGCGGCCGCCGGTTGAACGACGTGCTCGGGCGCCTCGGCGCGATCCCGGTCTTCATCTCCTACGATCGCCTGCGCGTGCATCACCTGCTGCACCACCGCTTCACCAACGAGCCGCACAAGGACCCCGACTACTGGCAGATCCGCGGGCCGTTCTGGGCGCTCGCGCTGCGCTACTTCGCGGGCGAGCGCGAGTCGCGCGCGCTGTGCCGCGCGGCCAGCCCGAGCGAGGGCTCGAGCCGCGCCGACCACGTGCAGATCCTGGCGAGCCTCGGCGTGCTCGCGGTCCTGTCGTGGGTCTCGCCATGGAGCGCGCTGTGGGCGATCGTCGTGCCGCGCCTCGCCCTCTGCTACGTGCACGCGTTCTACTTGAACTACCTGCCGCACGTCGGCCTGCCTGCCGGCCGCCATCAGGGCGCCCGCATGATCACCGTCGGTCGGGCGACCAGCTGGCTCATGCTGCAGCACAACTACCACGCACTGCACCACGCATTCCCGGCGATCCCCTGGCACCGCTACGCGCGCGCCTACCCCCGCGTCGCCGACGAGCTGCGCGCGCGCGGCATCACCGAGCTGACGCTGCGTGCCGCGTTCCCGCTCGCGCTCACTCTGCGGAAAGCGCCCGAGCGCTCTTGACCTGCGCGATCTGCGGCGGCAGCGCCGGCGAGACGTGGCTCGAGGGCATCCCGGACCACGAGTACGCCCTGCCGTTCGTCACCACGCTGGTCCGCTGCGCCGCGTGCAACGTCGTGCAGCAGCACCCCCTGCCCGCTCCCGAGGATCTGTCGGCGTTCTATCCCAGTGACTACCACGCCTATCAGTACCACGATTCACCGGTCGCCGACCGGCTGAAGACCCGCTACAGCCAGCGCGTCGGGCGACGCATCCGCGCGCTGATCCCGGCCGACGGTGCGATCCTCGATCTCGGCTGCGCCGACGGCTCGTTCCTCGCCGCACTCGAGCCGCTCGGCGACTGGGAGCTGCACGGGCTCGACATCAACCCGGAGATCATCCGCCGCCCTCGATCGCCGCGGCTCGAGCTCCGCGCGGGCCAGCTCGGTCCCGACACCTACCCCCGCGAGCGCTTCGACGCGATCGTGGCGAGCCACCTGGTCGAGCACGTGTGCGATCCCGTCGAGCTGATGCGCGTCTGCGAGCGCATCCTGCGCCCGGGCGGGATCCTGATCGGCGAGCTGCCCAACCTGGCCTCGTGGGACGCCCGCCTGTTCGGCCGCTACTGGGGCGGCCTGCACCAGCCGCGGCACCTGTTCTTCTGGGATCGCGCGAGCTTCCTCGACCTCGGACGGCGCGGCGGCTTCGCCGCGGTGCGGACCTTCCCACTGCTGCAACCCGCGCACTGGGCGATCTCGGTGCAGAACCTCCTCCTGGCCCGCTTCCCCCGCCTGCGGCGCTTCGCGCGACGGGGCAGGCTGCCGCTCTACACCGCCGCGGTTCTCGCCGCGACGCCGCTCTGCATGCTGCAGAACCTCGCCGGAGCACCGAGCATCATGGGCTTCCTCTTTCAGAAGCCGCCGATCCAGCGAGCTCTCCCTCGAGACCCCCGACCCGGTCGCGATCGCGAGCGCCCGGACCCTGCGGGAGATCGCGAGGTGAATGAGACATCTTGACACCGAGTGTCTCATTCGTCCATGGTGCGCGAGATGCCCTCCCGCACCCGAGCACGCATTCTCGATGGCGCCGCGACCGCGGTCGCGCGGCACGGGCTCGCGAAGCTCGAGATGAGCGACGTGAGCGCGATCTCCGGGGTCTCGCGCGGTACGCTCTACCGCTATTTCCCGAACCGCGACGTGCTCCTCGCCGAGCTCGCGAGCCGCGAGGGACAGCTCTTCCGTGAGCGTATGATGGCGGCGATCGAGCAGGCGCCGCCCGGTGCCGAGCGCATCCGGGTCGCGCTCGAGCACGCGACGCGGCACGTCAGCGAGCACGCCCTCCTGCAGCGTCTGCTGGACACCGACCCGGCGTTCCTGCTGCGCGGCCTGCGCGCCCAGCTCGACAGCCTGAAGGGCGAGCTCGGCGTGCTCCTCCTGCCGCTGCTGCAGGAGAGCGAGCTGGTGCGCGGCCGCATCGCGTCCGCCGAGCAGTTGCTCGACTGGATGGTCCGCCTGATGATCTCGGCCTTCCTGCTGCCCGGCCGCGATCCCGAGGCGATGACCGAGGGGCTCACTGCCGTCTACCGCATCCTGATCGCGCGGCTCGACGGCGCGCCAGGAATGCGCACCAGGCGGCGTGCGCAGCCGACCCGCCCCGGCGCCGGCGCGCACCGCGTGCGCCGGACCGGCGACCACGGCGGCGAGAAGAAGACCGAGCACACGACGCGCGGACGCGCCCGGCGGCGCGGCGCCTGACCGTGCACCCCGAGGAGATCCCATGGAGCCGAAAGAGCAGAATCCCTGTCCGCACACCGGCGTGCTGAACATCATCGACCCGGAGTACACGGCGAACCCGCAACCAGCCTACGCGCGCCTCCTCGCGGAGCACCGGGTCGCGAAGTCGATCGCCATGCACTCGCCGATCCTGTCGCGCTACGAGGACGTGATGTACGCGCTGCGCCATCCGGAGATCTTCTCGTCGGAGATGGACATGAAGGTCCTGCTCGGCACGAGGCGGCCGATGATCCCGCAGCAGATCGACCCGCCGCGCCAGACGCGCTACCGGAAGATCCTCGACCTGCGCTTCTCGCGGCCGCGCATGCAGGCGCTCGAGCCCGACCTGCGCCGCCACGCGCAGGAGGTGATCGACGGCTTCGTCGAGCGCGGCGAGTGCGAGTTCGACTCCGAGTTCGCGGTCCCGCTCCCGTGCCGCGCATTCCTCACGCTGATGGGCCTGCCGCAGGAGGAGCTCGACCTGTTCATCGAGCTGAAGAACGGGATCATCCGCCCACCCGTCGACCCGATGGACATGATCGCGGCGACCGAGTTCCGCATGAAGACCGGCGAGCGCATCTACGCGTACTTCGAGAAGATGATCGAGGATCGCCGCGCGAAGCCGTGCGACGACATGATGACCTATCTCACGACGGTCGAGCTCGACGGGCAGCCGCTCTCCGACGAGGAGATCCTCGACATCTCGTACCTGTTCCTGCTCGGCGGCCTCGACACGGTCACCGCGACGCTCGGCTGCTCGATGGCCTACCTGGCAGCGAACCCCGAGCAGCGCCGCAAGCTGGTCGCGAAGCCCGAGCTGATCCCGAACGCGGTCGAGGAGCTGCTGCGCTGGGAGACGCCGGTCTCCCTGCTGCCTCGCGTGCTCAAGCAGAACGTGACCATCGGCGACGTCGAGCTGCGCGAAGGTGCGCTCGTCAACCTCCTGATCGGTGCCGCGAACCTCGATCCGGCGGAGTTTCCGGACGCGATGCACGTCGACTTCGAGCGCGAGAGCATCCGGCACGTCGCGTTCGGCGCGGGCGCACACCGCTGCCTGGGCTCGCACCTGGCGCGCATGGAGCTGCGCGCGGCGCTCGAGGAGTGGCACAAGCGCATTCCCGACTACGCCATCAAGGCGGGCGCCGTGCCGAAGGTCAGCCCCGGCATCCGCGAGCAGCTCTACCTGCCGCTCGTCTGGAGCGCGTAGTGAGCGTCACGGTGAAGGTCGACCTCGCGAAGTGCGTCGGACACGGTCGCTGCTACGAGCTCGCGCCCGACGTCTTCGGCGAGGACGAGCGCGGCCACTGCAGGGTCCTGGTCGAGGCGGTCCCGCCCGAGCACGAGAAGGCGGCCATGATCGCCGCCGCCAACTGCCCCGAGGACGCCATCAAGCTCCTGAAGAGCTGACCGTCGCACGCAGCCAGGCCACCGCCCCGAACCGCAGCAGCGCCCCGCGCGCGTCAAGCACCTGCCTGCGACTCAGCCTCTGCGCGCGAAGCGCGAGGGCCACCGAGCCCTCGCGACCGGACCATCGAGACGTCCCCGCCGCGCGCCTGCGAAGCCCGCCAGCGCACGCGCGTCGCGCTGCGCCGCGCTGCTCGGCGCAGCGGACGGCGCCACGACGCACGGCTCGTGAGCCGATCGGTGCACGCCGCGCCAGGCACCGCCGTGCGGAGCGCGATCACGGTCGGGTTCCGCCCACACGAACCCCCGAAGAGCCCGAAGTCGCACGACCGGTCCTTCCCGCGGCTGGCAACGCCGGGCGCAACGGAGCTTGTTCCCACCGTCCCCGTCCCGTAACGCGACGCCGATGGGGCCGGACCGGGGGCGTCGCGTCGCGATCGTGGCAGCCATGGTGCCGGAGCTTCAGCCCCTGGTGCGCGCCCTCGGCCTCGTGCCCGCCGCCCTGCCGGGAGCGCGCGCCTTCCGCGGCTCGCACGGCTCGCTCGCGATCGCGGCCACGGTGACCGGGATGGGGACGCGCGCCGCCGGCGACGTCACGACACGGCTCCTCGAGGCCTTCCCCGCCGATCGGGTGCTGGTGGTCGGGATCTGCGGCGGCGTCGGACGCGAGGTCGCGATCGGCGACCTGGTCCTGCCGGCGCGCGTCGTCGACGAGGCGAGCGGCTGCGTGCTGCGCCCGAAGCCGCTCGGCGGCACGCCGCGCGGCGTGCTCCTGACGAGCGACACCCTGCACACCGACCCGGCGACGCTCACCCGCTTCGCCGCGGAAGGGATCGTCGCGGTCGACATGGAGACGGCGGCGATCGGCATGGCGTGCGCCACGCGCGGCATCCCGTGGTCGGTGTTCCGCGCGGTCAGCGACGTCGCCGGCGACACGGACCTCGGCCCCGACCTGGTCGGCATGTCGAACGCCGACGGCACCCCGAACCCGGGCACGATCGCGCGCTTCCTGGTCGCCAACCCTCGCCGCATCCCCGCCATGATCCGGCTCGGGCGCGGCATGCGCGCCGGCGTCGAACGCTCGACGTCGGCGCTGCTGACAGCACTGCCGGCGCTCTGACGCGACCGGCGTCGTCGCTTCACTCCGCAAGACCGCGGCGCGCCGAATACGCCTTCAAACCACCCACCTGTTCGTGGTACGGATGTGGGCCTGTTCAAAACCGAAACCGACCGCGCCGGACGATCCCGGGGCCGCGTCGCCGAGGACACCATGACCCGACACGCTCTGCGAACCCGCCCCCGTGGGTTTTCCGCGACGCTCGTCGTGGCGGCGCTCGCCGCCTGCACCCTCGCTGCCTGCAGCGACTCGTCGTCGAGCTCCAGCCCCGCGCAGGCGACGCTGTGCGACGACGTCCCGGCGATCGACGCGGCGGCAGCTCCTTCCGCCGCGTCCCCGGCGGGCACGCGCCCGTTGCCGGCGTGGTACGACGACGCGAAGCTCGGCATCATGATCCACTGGGGCGTCTGGACGATCCCCGGATGGGCCGAGACCACGCTCGACCCCGAGCGCGTCGCCGACGAGAGCGACCCCGACTACCTGCTCGCGCCGGGCGGCATCGAGCGCTTCGTGCGCCACAACCCGTACACCGAGTGGTACGAGAACTCGCTCGCCATCGACGGCACCGCGACACAGCAGTTCCACCGCGAGACGTACGGCGCGAAATTCCCCTACACGGGCTTCCAGGCGGCGTTCGAGGAGCAGTCGGCGGCGTGGGACGCCGACGACTGGGCGCGCCTCTTCGCGACCGCGCGCGCGCGCTACGTCGTCTTCGTCAGCAAGCACCACGATGGCTACGCGCTCTGGCCGACGTCCGTCGCCAATCCCGAGCGTCCCGGCTGGAACTCGTCACGTGACTTCGTCGGCGAGCTCGCCGACGCGGTGCGGTCGCGCTGCGTGCGGCTCGGCCTCTACTATTCCGGCGGCATCGACTGGAGCTTCCGCGCACCGCCGGTGACCTCGCTCCTCGAGTTCGTCGATCCCGCGCCGGCGAGCGCCGAGTACGCCCGCTACGTCGAGCAGCAGTACCTCGAGCTGATCGAGCGCTACCGGCCGTCGGTGCTGTGGAACGACATCACGTCGCCGAAGCTCGTCGACGAGTCCGCGCTGTTCTCGCTGTACTACGCAGCCGTTCCCGACGGCGTCGTGAACGATCGCTGGGGCTTCGACCCCACGACGCCGCTGCCCGACTTCCGCACCGCCGAGTACGACGTGCGCGATGGCATCTACAACGAGAAGTGGGAGGCCGTGCGCGGCATCGGCCGCACCTTCGGCTTCAACGTCAACCAGACCGTCGAACAGTACGGCACGCCCGAGAAGTACATCCACCTGCTGATCGACGTGGTGAGCAAGAACGGCAACCTGCTGCTGAACGTCGGGCCGATGGCCGACGGGTCGATCCCGGCACCGCAGGTGACCGTGCTCGAGGAGCTCGGTGCCTGGCTCGAGACCAACGGCGAGGCGATCTTCGCGACGCGGCCGTGGACACAGTTCGGGGGGCTCACCCGGTTCGGGGGCCCGAACGGCGACGACCTGCCGGTGCGCTTCACGCGCAGCGCGGACGGCCGCACCGTCTATGCGATCGTGCTCGGCACACCGACCGGAACCTCGGTCGTTCTGCGGCTCTTCGCCGGGACTGCCGCGTCGGTCCGTCTCCTCGGAGGTGCGAGCGACCTCGACTTCACGGACGACGACGGCGATCTGCGCATCGATCTGTCGGAGGAGCTTCCGGCCTCGGCCGCGCACGCGTTCGCGATCAGGCTGGCCGACTGACGTATCGGCTCCGCCGAGCGCGAGTGAACGAACCGCCGGGCCGGGTTTCGTCTGAGCCGAGACCGCCCCCGCCGCGGCGGGCGAACCGGCGCAAACTCAGCGCGGCGGCGAGGACGCCGTGGTGAGCGCGATCCGATCGACCGCGAGGCCGCCCTCGCGTACGCGGAGCTGCAGGGTGTGCACGCCGCGCTCGAGATCGATGCTGCCGACCCGCACCCACTCCCACAGGTCGTCCGGTCCGGCCTTCTCGGGCACGGTGCCCAGCGGCGCGCCATCGACGCCGATCCACGCGCTGTCGGACTGCTCGCCACCGCGTCCCAGAGTACCCCACGTCGTCGGAACGCGACGCCGTACCCACACCTCATAGCTCCCGCCGGCGACGTCGATCGCGTACTCGAGCCCGCGCGTCTCGTCCCACGCCCGGGGAGGCCCGGCGAGGACGTGGTGGTCGATCACGTAGCCGTGGCCCGTGTAGCCCGTCGCGGTGCCGCGCTCGAGCCACGAGCCGTCGTGCGCGTCGGTGTACAGCTCGGCCTGCACGTCGACGGTGCCGTCGCGCTCGGCGTGCCGGTACGGCTCCTCGAACATCCGGTTCTCGAACCACACGACGGCGACCGTGGACTGGCCGTAGCTCTCCCAGAAGCGCACCAGCTGCCCGCCGTCCTCCCACCACTCCTCGCAGTTCGCGACGATGTCCAGATCGCCGTCGCGGTCGACGTCGTCGAACTCCACCTGGTCCCACTTCTCGCCGAGCGTCGGCAGGAACATCGTCTGGCCCGAGCCCCACTTGACGACGTGCGTGGTCCAGTCGTCGGACGCGGGCGCGTCGCCGCGCCACTCCATCCAGAACGCGGCCGCGCGATCGTACGGGATGATGCGGTCCTCGTGGACGAGCATCGCGAAGATGTCGAGACGACCGTCCCCGTTCAGGTCGACCAGGCGCACCGGGCGCGTGAACTGCACCGTGCGCGGGTCCTTGACGATGTCGATGCGGGTGAACGCGAGGGGGCGTCCGCCGTCGTTCCTGTACCAGAGGATGCGGTCGCGCACGGCCGTCACCAGGTCGACGTCGCCGTCACCGTCGAGGTCACCCGTACCGATCTGCGGCTTGCCGTCGAAGTCGGAGCGGCGCTCGATCTCGTGGTACGGCCACCGCGCGCGCTGCGCATCGCTGCCCGGCCCCGGGTTCTCGTACCAGTGGATGGTCTCGTCCTCCTCCTCGGTGTCGAAGTCCGCGTTCGCGTCGGCGATGTCCGCATCGCCGTCGCCGTCGAGATCGGCGAACACGAAGCCGTGGCCGCTCCACTGCGCGGGGTCGATCGGGTGGACCTTCCAGAGCGACAGGTCGCGGCGCAGCGCCGGGTCGGCGGGCGCCTCGATCCAGCCGAGCCCGGCGCGCATGCCGTTGCCCGGATCGGGGCGCTCGGCGGCGGGCACCGACAGCGCGATGGCGCTGCCGCCGTGCACACGGCCGCCGTAGACCACGTCCGTCAGGCCGTCGCCGTTCACGTCGTGCGTGCGCACCCAGTGGAAGTGCCCGCGGTCGATCGTCGCCGGGACGCGGCCGCCGTCCTGCCACGACGCAGCGTCACGAGCGCGGGCAGGCTCCGGACCCCAGATGACGCGGATGCCGGGCTGGCTCCCCTCCCAGGTCGGTAGCTCACCCCAGCCCTGCCCCGCGACGACGTCGATCGCGCCGTCACCGTCCACATCGCCGAAGTCGGCGCTCTCCGGGTTGATCCCGTCCTCCAGCTTCTCGAGCACTTCCGGCACGAATGCCGTGGAGGTCGGCCACGGCTCGCGGACGCGCTGCACCTCGCCGGGATGGAAGGCGATCTCGTAGCGCTGGTCGAACTCGTAGTTGGTGACGTAGTCGGTGAAGCCGTCGCCATCGACGTCCGCGGCGCCGATGCCGTTGCCGCCGCGGAAGCGCGCGTCGATGGGGTGCATCGGCCACACCGCGGCGTTGATGGGCTCCGTCGTGCGGCCGCGATCGCTGCAGGCGGCGAGCGCGAGGGCACACACGAGAGCCGCGAGACGGAGCGCGATCGGGTGCATCGAGGATCCTCCGCCCGCGACGGCTATCACCCTTCCCTACCGTCGGACCAGCCCGCTTCCGACGCTTCCCACGCGGGACCGACGTCTTCACGGGCAGCGCCCACCACCGCTCGTGCCGTGCCCGTGGATGCGCTAGCGAGCCTGCGCGTGAACGCCGCGTGCACCCGACGCTCGCCGTACGACGTGCCGATCCTCGTGGCGCTGCTGCTGCTCGCGGCGGCCCTGCGGCTGCGCGGGCTGTCGGTGGGCGGGCTCTGGCTCGACGAGGGCTACTCGCTCCTGCAGTCGGAGCGCAGCCTCGCCGACATCGTGGCGCTGCGCCGCTACGACGCGAACCCGCCGCTCTACCTGCTGCTGCTCCGCACGTGGCGCTCGGTCTTCGGGCAGAGCGTGCTGGCGGCGCAGGCGCTCAGCGTCGCCTGCGGCGTCGCCGGCGTCGGGCTCGGGTGGGCGGTCACGCGGCTTCGCTTCGGCGCCGTCGCCGGCCTGACGGCAGGCCTCCTGATCGCGATGAGCCGGTTTCACGTCCACTACTCGCAGGAGATCCGCGGCTACGCGCTGCTGTTCGCGCTGGTGGTGGCGGCCGACCTCGCCTACGTCCGCTGGGAGGCGCGCGGGCGCGCGCGCGACCTCGTCGCCTGGACGCTCGCGTGCATCGCCGCCGTCGCGACGCATGCGTTCGCGTGGTGGGTGGTCGGCGTGCACGTGCTGTGCGCGGCGCGGCGCCGCGCGCTGCTCGCGGCACTCGTCGTGGTCGTGCTCGCGAGCGTGCCGTTGTGGCTGACGCTCGTCGAGCACCTGACGACCTTCCGGACGCAGTCGTGGATCGTGGCGCCCGACGCGACCGGCCTCGCGCACGCGCTGTGGGTGCTCGGCGGCTGCGGCCCGGTCTGGATGGTCACGTGGGGGCTCGCGACCCTCGCCCTCGTCGCCAGCGTCGTGCCGCGCTTGCCGTCCTTCCTGGGGCGCGACGACGCGCTGCCGGGGTGGCGCACGGCGGCGGTGCCCGCGGCACAGCTCGCGCTCCCGTTCGTCGTGTTCGCCGTTTCGCTGGTCGCGATGCCGATGCTCGTCGAGCGCTACCTGCTGCAGAGCCTGCTGCCCCTCGCCGGGCTCGCCGGCGCCGGCGTCGCAGCACTCCGGATTCCCGCCGCGCGCGTGGTGCTGGTGCTCGCACTCGTGGCGCTCTCGATCCCGCCGCTGCGCGACGAGTCCGCGATGGCGGCGCGCACCGACGCGAGCCGCGAGATCGCCACGCTGCTGCAGAGCGAGTACCGGCCGGGCGACGTCGTGCTCTACACGAGCAAGTTCGACTTCGCGCCGGTGGTCGCGCAGCACCCTGCGGCGATGGAGGAGTACCTGCTGCCGGAGATCGCGGGCAGCGAGTACAGCACGGTCCTGCTGCACTACACCTCGCGCCGGGTGAAGCGGGACGTCCCGGCGCGCGGCGAGTACCGCCGCCTGTGGCTCGTGCGGCGTGCGACCGACCGCGCCGAGGACGCCATCGCATCGGACTGGTTCCGCGCGCTCGACCCGACGCTCGCATGGCAGCACCCGAGCGGGCTCTTGCTGCGCTTCGACCTGCCGCGATGAGGATCCCCATGCGGGGTGCCACGGCGGCGAAATTCCCCGCCGGTTGGCCATCAAGTTCCGCCGCACGCGGGCCGAATGGGAGCCGGCGCCGCCCGCCCGCGACGGCGTCTCCGGCACCGACGCGGGCACGGCAACCGCCCCATGAAACCCTCCGGCAGAAAGCGCGCCGCCCGGGTCGCACCGGCATCCGCACCGGGAACGAGCCACGTGCGCGGCCGCCGGATCAGGCCACGCACGGTCGCGGCGTCGCGGTCCGCCGTCGCGGCGATCGATCCCCTCGCCCGGGCGCTCGAGCGCAGCGACCGGCGTTTCCGCGCGCTGATCGAGAACTGCCTCGACGCCGTGCTGATGGTCGACGCCCGCGGGCAGGTGCTCTACGCGAGCCCGCGCGCCTTCGGCCCGCGCGGGCTCCTGCCCGAGGGCGCTGGTCACGACCTGCTGCGACACGTCCACCCGGACGACACCGCGCACCTGCGCGGTGAGGCGGAGCGCTTGCTCGCGCAGCCCGGCGGCCGCGCGGCTGCGACCTGTCGCGTCCGCCAGGGCGACGGCTGCTGGATCTGGGTGGAGGGCGTCGCGCACAACCTGCTGCACGAGCCGGAGGTCGGAGCGATCGTCATCAGCTGCCGCGACGTGACCGAGCGCCGCCTCGCCGAGGACGACCTGCGCTTCCGCGAGCAGCACTTCCGCTCGCTGATCGAGGGCGCGCTCGATCTCGTCACCGTGGTCGACGACAGCGGCACGGCTCTCTTCGCGAGCCCGTCGCACGAGCGGCTGCTGGGCTGGCGCCCGGAGGATCTGACGGGCCGCAGCGCACTCGACATCGTGCACCCGGACGATCGCGAGACACTCGCCCCCGCCTTCGCCCGGTCCATCGGCGCGGGCGCGATCACGCGCCTCCCCGACACGCGCCTGCGACACGCCGACGGGTCGTGGCGCATCATCGATGCGACCACGCACCGCACCCGGCCCGGCTCACCGGTCCGGGGCTTCATCCTGAACACCCACGACGTGACCGAGCGCCGTGCGGCGGAACGCCGTACGGCGATGCTGCTGGAGCTGTCGCGCGACCTGGCGACGTCGCCTAATCCGGCGGCGATGCTCGAGCGCACCTCCCGCCACGTCGCGGCGATTCTGCCTTGCGATCTGGTCGGCACCTGCGGCTGGGATGCCGCGCGGCAGCAGCACGTGCTCACACCGTCGTTCGGGTTCCCGGTGCCGCACCTCGGCCAGCCGATCGACGTTCCCGCGCCTTCAGGCGCGCTCCTCTTCGCGCGCCTCGAGGACGGCCCGCTGGTGTACGCGGACGCCATGGCGGAGAGCGGCCTGCTCGGTGAGATGGCGCGCCGTATCGGCATCCGCAGCGTCGTCGCGGTGCCGCTTCGCTGCTCGGCGGGCCAGCACGGAGCGCTGCTCGCGGCCTCCACGCACGCCGACGCGCCGGTCGGCGCCGAGCACGCGGCGCTGCTGGCGGGGATCGCGGGACAGCTGGCGGTCGCGCTCGAGCGCGCCGACCTGCAGCACCAGCGCGAGCGCAACACGCAGCTCTTCGGCGCGCTCGCCCGGATCGGGCGCGACCTGCTCGCCGAGCTCGACCCCGCACAGCTGCCCGAGCGCCTGTGCGCGACGACCGCCCAGGCGCTCGGCTGCGACACCGCGCACACGCTCGCGTGGCGCCCCGACGACGCCGCATTCGCAGTGGCAGCGGCGCACGGCGAGGCGCGCGAGGCGCTCGAGGGGCTCCGCGTCGTACGCATCCCGCGCGCGCTGATCGACGCCGTGCTGCCGCCGGGCGCCGCGAACGTCGCGCAGGTCACGGCGGTCGGCGACGGGCCGGGTGCCCGGCTCGCCTCGGCCCTCGGTGTGGCCCCCGGCCGCACCATGCTCGCCTTCGCGCTCAAGCGGGGCAGCGAGCTCATCGGCTTCCAGACCGCGGTGCTCGCGGCGCCGGGCGCCCGGTTCGACGCCGTCGAGCTCGAGGTCGCGGGCGGGATCGCCCACCTCGCGTCGCTCGCGCTCGAGCACGCACGCGCCATGGAGCAGCTGAGCCGGGCCAACGGCCTCAAGTCGGAGTTCGTCGCGATGATCTCGCACGAGCTGCGCACGCCGCTGAACGTGATCCTGGGATACAGCGACCTGTTGCTCGACGACACCTTTGGCGCACTCCAGCCCGACCAGCGCAAGGCGCTGCGGACGATCCACGGCCGCGGCCACGAGCTGCTCGAGCTGATCTGCGGCGTGCTGGACCTGAGCCGCCTCGACACCGGCCGCATCCCGCTCGACCTCGCGCCGGTGACGCTCGGGGACCTGGTCGCGTCGCTCGAGCCGTACCTGCGCCCGCTCGTGCGTCCGGGCGAGCTGGAGCTGCACATCGACGTCGAGTCGGACGCGGGTGTGCTCGTGACCGATGTCGCCAAGCTGTCGGTGGTGCTGAAGAACCTGCTCACCAACGCCTTCAAGTTCACACCCCGCGGGCACGTGGCGCTGGTCGTCCGGCGCATGGTCGGCGGCGTCTCGTTCGCGGTCACGGACACCGGCATCGGCATCCCTCCCGAGCAGCAGAGGCTCGTCTTCGAGCCGTTCCGGCAGGGGGACCCGACGCTCACGCGGCGGCACGGCGGCGTCGGCCTCGGCCTGCACATCGTGCAGCGCATGGTGGACGTGCTCGGCGGCACGGTGCGGCTCGACAGCCGGCCGGGCAGCGGCTCGACCTTCACCATCGTGCTTCCCGACGGCGACCGCCGCGGCCCGGCGGCGCTCGCCGGCACCGCGACCGCTTCGTGCGACGCGGTCACGGGTCTGCCCGGCCCCGCCATGCTGCGCGACCGTCTCGCCGACGCGGGGCAGTACACCGACGAAGGAACCGTCACGGGTGCGCTGCTCTATGTCGCGCTCGAGCCGGGCAGCTTCGGCTCGGCGGTCGCCCGCAATGCGCTGCTCTGCATGGTCGGCGAGCGCCTCGCGTCCGTGCTCCGCACGACGGACACCGTGGCGCGCGAGGGGGACGGGGACTTCCTGCTGCTGCTGCCGGGCCGCCTGCCGCCGGAGCGTATCGTGGAGGTCGCGCACCGCGTGCTGGGCGCCCTCGACGGCGACCTGCGGCTCGACGACCAGCCGGTCCGGGTCCGGGCATCGATCGGCGCCGTCACCGTGGTCGGCAGCGACGCGGCCGCGGCCGACGCCACGGTGGCGCGTGCCCGCCAGGCGGCATCGCGCGCGCGGCGCGACGGCACGGCGATCCACGTCGACCCGCCCGGATGACCCACGTCGACCCGCCCGGATGACCCACGTCGACCCGCCCGGATGACCAACCTCGTGGTCGCGGGCGAGCGGCGCGGCCCGCTCAGAGTGCGGCGGCGCCGGTCTGCAGCTGGAGCGCGCCCGGCAGGACCACGCACACCGTGGTTCCCGCGCCCGGCCTGCTCGCGACGGTGATGTCGCCACCGAGGACGCCCACCGCGCGGTGCACGAGCGCGAGGCCCAGCCCGAGACCCTCGTGGCGGCGCCGGCTGGTCGCGTCCACCTGGGTGAACACGTCGAACATCTCGTCGACGCGCTCCTGCGGCATCCCCTCGCCGGTGTCCCGTACGGTGATCTCGATCGCGCCCGTGCTCTCCGCGCGTCGCGCGCGCACCGTGACCGAGCCCTGCGCGGTGAACTTGTAGGCGTTGCTCAGCAGGTGGAACAGCATGCGGCGAACGAGCTGCGCGTCGATGCGCGGATGGCTCGCGTCGCGGTCGATCTTGACGTTCAGGTCGAAGTGCCTCTCGTGATCGCGCTCGACGACCTCGACCATCTCGTGCACCACCGCGCGCAGGTCGAGCTCGGTGTAGCCCGCGCGGCCGCGATCGACCTCGAGGTCCATGTACAGCAGCACGTCCTCGATCAGCGACGTGAGGTGGCACGCGCGGTCGAGGATCGAGTTCATCATCTCGCGCTGGTCCTCGTTCCCGGCGTCGTCGAAGTCCTCGCTCAGCAGGCTCGCGAAGCCGACGATCGCGTTGAGCGGCGTGCGCAGCTCGTGCGAGATGACGGCGAGGAACTCACGCTTCGCACGGCTGGATTCCAGCACGGCGTCGGTGAGCCGGCTGATCGTCCGCTCGCGCTCCGCCAGGCTCAGCTCGCGCGACTGCAGCGAGCTCCGCGTGACGCCGAGCTCGCTCTCGAGCTTCTCGGTGATCTCGCCGGTCGCGTCGCGCGTCTGCGCGACGGTCAGCGCTTCCCCGATGGCACTCGCGATGAGCGGGATGGCATTGTCGGCTGCGAAGCTGTGCGCCGGTGCCGCCAGGCGGTGGAGCACGATGGTCCCGCGGCGCTCGTCACCGATCGAGACGGGAATCACCTGGAACGTCTCGGCGGCGAACTCTCCGGGCCCGAACGCCTCCCAGCCGCCCGAAGCGGAGGGTTTGAGCCACGCGAAGGGCTCCGCGACCGCGCTCGAGTCGGCTAGGCCGATCCAGGTCTCGACGCCGTACGGCTCCGACGGACCGCCCAGGACCTCGGCCTGCGTCGCGAAGCCGAGCACCGACGAGCGGCTGCTGCCTTTGGGGCGCGACAGGATGGCGCAGCTCTCGGCGCGCAGCTCGTGGGTGAGGATGCCCGCGACCTCGCGCGCGCACGCGCGCAGCCCGGGCATGCGGCGCAGCGCCGCGAGCACGGAGCGGATCACCCCGAGGTAGGTGATCGCGTCGTCACGCTGGGCTTCGACGGTTGCCAGGGTATCGCGCAGGACGGACTCCAGAGCCATGCTCAGGACCTCGACACGCCCGGCGAGCCACCGGCCAGCTCGGTCCAGGACTCACGCGTCAAGCCGTAGCATTCGGCGGCGCTGCGCGCGGCGGCGGCGTGCAGCTCGCTCGCTTCCGCGAGCAGCAGCTCCCCGTCGGGATGGCGCGTCATGAGGTTCGCGGTGACGATCAGCGTCGGCAGCCCCGCTGCGGGATGCGCGGCGTGGTGCTGGGCAACGGCCTGCACGATCGCGGGCGGCAGGTTCCACGCCTCGAAGAGCCAGCCGCCGACGACGCCGTGATCGACGCCGATTCGCTCCCGCTCGAGGTCCTCGATGCCCTCCTCCGCTTCCGGACCGGCGTACAGGGAGGGGAAGCGCTGCATCAGCAGCATGCGGCCCGTGTCGTGCAGCAGCCCTGCGGTGAACGCATCGTCGCGGTTGCCCATCTTCGTGCGCATCGCGAGCAGGCGAGCCGTGGTCGCGGTGGCGAGCGAGTGGTGCCAGATCCGGTCCACCTCGGCGCCGGAGAGTCCACCGCCGACGGTGTCGAAGACCGCCACGCTCATCGCGAGGCTGCGCACCAGCGCGACGCCCAGCACGGTGACGGCGCGGTCGACGCTGTCGACGGTCCGCGCCTGTCCGAAGAAGCTGCTGTTCGCGGTCTTGAGGACCTTCGCCGTCAGGCCGGGATCACGCTCGATCGCTCCCAGGAGATCGCCCAGACCCGCCGTCTCGTCGTCGAGGATCCGCAGGATCTCGAACATGATCGCCGGCGCGCTGGGGACCGTGTCGTGCCCGATGATGTCCGCACGAAGGCGCTGCAGCGAGATCGCGTCGATTGCGGTGACCGATCCGTTCTGCGGCGCGAGCGGCTCGCTCGTGCTCTCGGCCATGGCGGCAGCGTCCGAGTGCAACTCCATCTCCTCCGGCGCCGGCTTTTCGAGCCGATCGACGCGGTACTTGAGCGGCCCGGCGTACCTTTTCGTCCACCGGCGAGGCGTCTCGGCGGGGCCTCGCGCTGCGTCGCGGCGAGGGCCTTGGCGTGCGCCAGGCCACAGCGTACAGACGAAGCCGGAATGGCGAACGAACGGGCCACCCGCCGCGCGGAGAGCGTCGCGGCGCCGCTGGCTCTCGCGGCGACCTACCGTCGCGAGGTGGCGGCGAGCCTCGCCCGCGTGTGGGAGAACGTCCACGACTGGGAGCACCTGCCGTGGCTGCACGCGACGTCGTTCGCCGCGGCCGAGCCGCTCGCGCGCGGTCCGCGCGGTTGGCGCGTCCGCCTGATCGCGCAACCCGGCGACCCGGCGAGCGCGCAGGTGATCGAGCTCGACGCCGACGAGCCCGGCCACCGCTACCGGGTCGTGACCCGTGAGGGCCCGGGCCGCGGCAGCGAGATCCGCGTCCAGCTCGAGCCGCGGGCGGCGCACGTGACGGGCGTCGAGGTCGAGTTCCACGTCCCCGCCGTGCCGCCCGCGAAGCTCGCGCGGCTCGGCGCGAGCTACGTCGAGCTCTATCGGCGGCTCTGGGACGAGGACGAGGAGATGATGATCGCGCGCGAGCGTGCCTGCGCGCTCGTCTCGACCGAAGCCGTGCCGCATGAGGACCGGCGGCTCGACCTCGGCCCGGTCGCGGCGGTGCGGGCACGCGTGCCGTTTCTGGTCGAGTTGGGCGGCCGGCCGTTCCGCGTGCTCGAGCTCGACGGCGACCTCGTCGCGCACGCGGCGACCTGCCCGCACCGGCTGGGTCCGCTCGGCCAGGCGCCCGTGCGCGACGGCTGCGTCACGTGCCCGTGGCACGGCTACCGCTTCGATGTCCGGACCGGGGCCAGCGCGGACGGGCGCCGGCTGCGTCTCGCGACCGCGCCGCAGGTCTCGCTCGAGGGCGGCCGCGTCGTGCTCCACCGGGCGCCCTGAGGCGCGCCGGGACGATCCGCTGGACGGCGTCGATCGGAATCGGTTGCGTCGCGCGCGCGCGCGGACTACTCGGACCGGATGGGCAACGACGACCCTGGCAGTAGCCGCTTCGGCTCGCAGAGCCGCCTGACGTAGTCGTCCCCGCTCGGTCAGGACCCCGCGGGAACGGCGGAGTTCCGACCGATGAGTCCTTCCAGCTCCCCCCCACCGAGCGACGAGCTCGACCGCGACGTCGACGTCGACGAGTTGACCGGTGCCGAGCTCGCCGAGGTCTGGGCACTGCTCGACGTGGAGGAGCGCCGGCGCGCCTTGCCGCTGCTCCCCCGCCGCGAAGCCGAGGACCTCTTTCTTGCCCGCCCGACCCCCGAGCAGGCCGAGCTGATCCTCGACCTGCCCGCGGACGAGCGCCGCGCGTGGCTGCGCCTGCTGCCACCGGACGACGCCGCCGACCTCGTACAGCACGCGCCGGCCGAGACGCGCAGCGCGCTGCTCGACCTGCTCGAGCCGGCGACCCGGCGCGAGGTCCGCGGCCTGCTCGCTTACGCCGACGACGAGGCCGGCGGCCTGATGAACCCGTACTACGCCCGGCTGCGCCCGGAGATGACGATCACCGAGGCGATGGGCTACCTGCGACGGTACGCGCGCGAGCACCGTGAGGGCCCCTACTACCTGTACGTCCTCGACGCTGAGCAGCGACTGGTCGGCACGGTGTCGTTCCGCGAGCTGTTCGCGGCAGAGCCCGGCGCGCGGATCGCCGACGTCATGCGGCAGGAGCTCGTGACCGTCAGCGACGACACCGACCAGGAAGCGCTGAGCCGGCTGTTCGAGACACACCGCTTCCTCGCGCTCCCGGTGGTCGACGAGCAGGGGCGCATGAAGGGCGTGGTCACGATCGACGACATCGTCGAGGTCGTGCAGGAGGAGGCGACCGAGGACATCCAGAAGATGGGCGGCACCGAGGCCCTCGACGCGCCCTACCTCGCGACCGACTTCTTCACCCTCACGCGCAAGCGTGCCGGCTGGCTCTCGGTGCTGTTCGTGGGCGAGATGCTGACGGCCACCGCGATGGGCTGGTTCGAGGACGAGATCGCGCGCGCCGTCATCCTCGCCCTCTTCATCCCGCTCATCATCTCGAGCGGCGGCAACTCGGGATCGCAGGCGACGACGCTGGTGATCCGCGCGATGGCGCTCGGCGAGGTGCGGCTGCGCGACTGGTGGCGGGTCATGCGGCGCGAGCTCGCGTCCGGGCTCGTGCTCGGCGGCATCCTCTCGGCCATCGCCGTGCTGCGCTTCGTGGTGTGGCAGCTCGCCTTCGACGCGTACGGCGAACACTGGGGCCCGATCGCGATCACGGTCGCGGGCAGCCTGGTCGGCGTGGTCACCTTCGGCACGCTCGCCGGCTCGATGCTGCCGTTCGTCCTGCGCCGGCTCGGCCTCGACCCGGCGAGCGCCTCGGCGCCCTTCGTCGCGACGCTGGTCGACGTCACGGGAGTCCTCATCTACTTCTCGCTGGCGAGCGTCCTGCTGCGCGGAACGCTCCTCTAGCGGCCGCTGCTCGGCGCGTCGTTGTCGCGGCCCGTCGATCGAGCTATCCGCGACAGATGGCAATCGTCGCTACGCAGGACCTCGACGGCATCCGCACCAAGCTTACCGGCTGGCTCGCCGCGCACCTTCCTGCCGGTGCGAGCGGCCTCGAGATCTCCGACCTGAAGATCCCCGAGGGCGCCGGACACTCGAACACCACGCTGCTGTTCGACGCACGGTGGACCGAGACCGGGGCCTCGCGGACGGGCGGCTTCGTCGCTCGCGTGCGCCCGCACGGGCGCGGCGTGTTCCCCGAGTACGACATGCGCCTGCAGTACCGCTGCATGGAGATTCTCGGTGCGCACTCGAACGTTCCCGTACCGCGCATGCTGTGGTTCGAGGAGGACGAGAAGCTGCTCGGCGGTCCGTTCTACGTGATGGAGAAGCTCGACGGCGTCGTGCCGGCGGACAATCCGCCTTACGCGATCGCCGGCTGGGTCGCCGAGGCGTCGCCGGCCGACCAGGACGCGCTGTGGCGCCGCTCGATCGCGGTGCTCGCCCGGATCCACCGGCTCGACTGGAGAAAGCTGGGCTTCGACTTTCTCGACCGTCCCCTCTACGGCCCGACCGGCTTCGAGCAGCAGATCGCGTACTACCGCGAGTACATCGGCTGGGCCGCGAGCGGGCGTGGCACGCCGGACCTCGACCAGACCCTGGTCTGGCTCGAGACGCACAAGCCCGACGACGACCGGATCGTGCTCAACTGGGGCGACGCGCGCATCAGCAACATGATGTACCGTGACTTCGCGCCGATCGCGGTGCTCGACTGGGAGATGGCCTGCCTCGGCCCGCCCGAGGCCGACCTCGCGTGGTTCGTGTTCATGAACGAGTTCCTGACCAACGCGATCGGCCTGCCCGGCGTCGCCGGCTTCCCTGGCCGCAGCGAGACCGTGGCCGAGTACGAGAAGCACGCGGGCTTTCGCGTGCGCGACCTGCACTACTTCAGCGTGTGGGCGGCGTTCCGCTTCGCGGTGATCATGGAGGCGATCGAGACGCTCATGGCGCACAACGGCATGGACTCACCCGGCATCGGCGGCATGGCGCGCACCGCCCTCGCCAAGGTACGCGCGGGCGGAGACTGAGCCTCGCAGCGGCAGCCCACTCAGCGCGCCGGCCGCCGCACCTGGAGACGCAGCGCCAGGATGATCTCCGGCTCGGCCGGGCGCACGCGCCCGACGCCGCGCACGCGGGCGCCGGGCGGGATCTCGTCGCAGGTCAGCGCCGGCTCGACCACGGTGTCCGCGCCGATCAGCACCGCGACGACCCCGTCGCCGTCGTCGAGCTGCAGCACACCGCGGGCGCAATCCGTACCGACGACCGCACCCGCGATCCGCACGTCCGCGCTGCCGGGGCCGCGCGCCACCACGATGCGCGTCGCCGCGATCGGGCCCGCCTGACGGACACGCAGGCGACCGAGCCCGGCCACACGGTCGCCGACCGCGATGTCGCCGCAGCCCAGCATGGCGCCGGAGCGATCGGTGATGATGGTGTCGGCGCCGACGCGAAGCCGCGTCCGCTGCTCGTCGTCCGCGACGATCAGCGTCCCCTCGCGGCAACGCACCACCGCCGCGAAGCCCGCGAACGGCACGTCCTCGACCACGTCGGGTCGCGCGCCGCGCTCGGCGCCGATCGTGATCGAAAGCGCCGTGACGTCGCTGCCGGCTCCCGAGTCGGGCGCGAACACGCCGTCGATCGCGATGCGCTCGCCCGTGGCCGCGTCGGCGCAGGTGGCGGCACTACCGTCGCGCCGCACGATGCGCGTGTCGTCGATCAGCTGCACGAGGAACTGCCGCGGCTCCCTGCGCTCGTCCTCGACCAGCAGCACGCCGCCGGCGCAGTCCGCCTCGAGCACGCGGCCCAGGAACCCGACCTGCCGCCCCGCTTCGGCCTCGATGCGGCCGGGCGAGACCACGACGTCGGCGAGCACCACGAGCGCCCCGGTCGGCACGTCGACGACCTGCGTGGCCTCGACGTCACCGCTGCGGAAGCGCACGGTCACCTCGCCCGCGAAGTCGCCGTCGAGCGCAAAGTTACCCTCGGCGTCGGTGGTCGTGGCCAGCCCGGGAGCCTGGTCGATCGAGACGTCCACCTCGGGCAGCGCGAGCGGCGTCGCCTGCTCGGTGTCGCTGCTCGCGACGACGGCCACCACGTTGCCGGCCACCGAGGCGGTGATGCCGGTACCGATCGGGCCGCCGTCCGCGGCGAAGCCGCCGCCGCCCGAGCAGCCGGCGGCGGCGGCGAGCAGCAGCAGGGATACGGTGGCACGGAAAATGGCGTCGAGCGCGTTCATTCGGACCTCTTCCTGACGGCGCCGCGGGCGGTGATGCGGCCCGGCAGGCCGGGCTTGCCGGACGCGCCGGCCGTCGCGGCGGCGGCGGCGCGCGCGGCACCGTCGTCGGTCTCGACCGGCTCTTCGAACCAGTACGTGGCGAGCACGACGCGCGAGCGGGCGCCGCCCGGAGCGTCGGGGTTGCGGTCGCGGTCTTGCGCTCCGAGAAGCGCGTTGGCGCGCCGGATGAGCGTCTCGCCCTCCTCGCGCGCGGCCGCGCGTAGCGTCGGCAGCGCGTCCGCGCCGACGTTGTCGTAGATCACCTTGCGCTGCAGCCACGGCGCGTCGGGCTGCTCGATGTTGTGCGCGATCGTGCGGAAGAGCTCGGCAGGCTCGGATCCGAGCAGGTCGAGCCGCGTGCCGAGGTCCTGCGTCGGGACGTTGGCCTCACGCTCGAGGACGACCGTACCGTCGTCGCGCCACGACACGGCATCGACGCGCAGCATCTCGTCGAGCACCGAGCGCACCGGCCCGTCGAAGCCGGCGTCGCCGACCAGGCGAGCGAAGCTCGCGCGTGCACGCCCGTGTCCTTCGTACGGCAGCGCGCGCGGGCGGCCGGCGCGGTCGGTGTAGGGCGCGCCGGCGAGCCAGCGGCCGATGACGCGCGTCACCACGGAGCGCTCGAGCGGCGGCGCGTTGCGCTCCTCGCGCGGCAGGCGCCTGAGCCGCGCGATCTCCTTGCGGTGGATTCCCGTGACCAGCGACACGCGGCTGTCGGTCTGCTTCTTCGCCGGCAGAGCGAAGTCATCCTCGGCAACCTCGACGAAGAGCCCACGCACCACGCGATCGAACACCGGATAGGACACGCCCCAGCCGAGGAGCTGCCGCACCACGGGGCGCAGCAGCCTGCGGATCGTGACGACCAGCGCGTCCTCGGGGATTCGCGGCACGTTTCACACCCTAGCAAGCGGGGCGGCGACGCGACCCGCGGCCACCGACCGGGCGGCGACGCGACCCGCCGCCACCGACGGGACGGTAGCGCGAGCCGCGGCCCGCCGACGTCGCGGCGACTGCGCGAGAGACAGGAGCCGCGCGGACGTCGGACGGGCCACGGACGTCATCCCGCCCTGTGCGGGACGAGCCGAGCGACGCGGGGGGGCGCCGTCACTCGGTCGCGGCCGGGCAGGCGGCGACGCACGCCTGCGTTCCGGAGAAGCACTCCGACGCCGCCGCAAGGAACGGGTCGTGGCACGCGCCGACGCACGACTCGAGATCCGCTCGCGCGCTCGTGCACGCGTCGGAATCGCGATCGGCGGAGCAGGCCTCGCGCACCGCGTCGCGCAGGTCGGCGCAACCGGCGCGGCACTCCTTCAGCTCCTCGTGCGCCGGCGCGACGCACTCTCGACCGTCGCCGACGCAGTCGCGCACGCAGGCGCGGTCCTTGCCCTCGGCGTCGATGCGCGGGCACGACGCGCTGCACGCCGCCGCCTCCTCGCGGCACGCCTGGCGCCCGCCCTGGAGCTCCTCGCGGCAGGGCTCGCCACACGAGCGCAGCGCTTCACGCGCCGCCTTGCAGGCATCGCTGCGGCCGCCCGCGCACGCGGCCTCTGCGGCCTCGTGCTCGGCGGGACAGGTCGATGCGAGGCAGGAGCGCAGCTCCTGCTGCACCGTCCTGATGCACTCGCGCGCGCCGCACTCGCTCGCGCACGCGGGATCGATGCCGCGCCCGCCGCGCGGCCCGCGCTGACCCCCGTCGCCACCCGGACGCCGCTCCGCGAATGCCGCTCCGGCGAGGGTCAGTCCCACGGCCACGGCCGCCACCAGCACCAGCCACCGGTTCCCCGTTCTCTCGTTGATCCTCATCGCTTCTCTCACAGTTCTCGGCCGCCTGAGGCGACCGGGTTCGGGCGGCGCCCACCGATCGTGGCCCCCCACAGGGGCGACACCGACTTCGCTATAAAATGGGAACTATTCCCATTTTAAATTTCATGCAAGCGGAATCTCGCAGCTCGCGGGAACCGGCTTGCCCAGCTGCCCGGCGACGCGATAGGCGAACCGCCTAGAGGGACGTTCCGATGCGCGCACGCTGCCTTTCACCCGTTCTCACGGTTCTGCTCGCGATCTGTCTCGCGGTCCCGGTGGCGAGCGACGCGGCCTCCTGCCGCCGGCATCGCGATGCCGACCCGGCCGGCGCGAGCGCCCTGCTGCCGATCTGTCCCCCGATCACGATCGACCTCGATCGCGGCGGCGCCGCGAGTCCGCTCGTCGAAGGCCCGATCACCGGCGGCTCACGCAACCGCCCGACGGTCGCCGGGACCGCGTTCGACCTCGCCCAGGTGGGCTACGAGGTGGCGGAGTTCTTCCTCACCGGCACCGCGACGGCGTACCGCAACGTCGGTCCGCTGGACTCCGGCGGGCGCTGGCGCGTCGCGCCAGCCTCGACCGCGCCGTACAAGACGCGCATCGTCGTGTACCGCCCGTCCGACCCGGCCCGCTTCAGCGGGACGGTCGTCGTCGAGTGGCTCAACGTGAGCGGCGGCCTCGATGCGGCGCCCGACTGGATCACGTTGCACACGGAGATCACGCGCCGCGGCGCCGTCTGGGTCGGCGTGTCGGCGCAGTTCGTCGGCATCGAGGCGGGTTCGTCGCCGCTCACGCCGCTGTCCGGCGGGCTCAAGGCCGTGGATCCGAGGCGTTACGGTACGCTGTCGCACCCCGGCGACAGCTACTCGTACGACATCTACTCACAGGTGGGGCGCGCGCTGCGCGCGCCCGACGGCCCCGATCCGCTCGGCGGCCTCCGGGTCCGCAAGCTGCTCGCAGCCGGCGAGTCGCAGTCCGCGTTCCGCATGACGACGTACGTGAACGCCGTCGACCCCGTCGCGCGCGTCTACGACGGCTTCTTCGTGCACAGCCGCGGCGGCGGCAGCGCACCGCTGTCGCAGGATCCGCTGCCACAGATCCGCACCCCGAACGTGGTGCGGATCCGCACCGACGTCCGCGTGCCGGTGCTGACGTTCCAGACCGAGACCGACGTCCTCGTGCTCGGGTCGTATCCCGACCGCCAGCCCGACTCGCGCAACATCCGCCTCTGGGAGGCGGCAGGCACGTCGCACGCCGACACCTACACGCTCAACGTCGGCTTCTCCGACGTCGGCGGTGACCCGTCGGTGGCCGCCGTCCTGGTCACGGCGGCGCCGCTGCCGGGAATCATCGAGTGCGACTTGCCGGTCAACTCGGGACCGCAGCACTGGATCGGCAAGGCTGCGCTCCGGGCCCTCGAGCGCTGGGTCGGCGGTGGCCTCGCACCGGCACGCGCACCGCGTCTGACGGTCTCCGCGAACGCCGGCGACCCGGAGTTCGTCGTCGACGCGAACGGCAACGTGCTCGGCGGCATCCGGACGTCCTACGTCGACGCCCCGGTCGCGACGCTGTCGGGTCTCGGCCAGACGGGCGGGTCGTTCTGCCGCATCTTCGGCACCACCGCCCCGCTGGACGCGGCGACCATCCGCCAGCGATGGAGCAGCAACGCCGAGTACGTCGCCGACGTCAAGAACGCGAACGACACGGCGGTCCGGCGGGGCTTCCTGCTGAAGCCCGATGCGGACCTCATCCTCGAGTACGCGCGGACGTCCGGCATCGGGGACTGAGAGTTCGTGAGTCGATCCCCGGACCGAGCCGGGAGGGGATGGATTCACGAAATCCGCGGCGCGGCGCGCGCGCCGAAAATGCGAGGGCCCTGCCGGGGATGCGATGCACCCGAGCAGGGCCCTCGAAGCCGAACGGCGATTCACCGTTCCGTCCCGACTTGAGTCGGGACCTGTTCATTCGTTCGTGAACCGGGCGCCGGCGAGAACTGCGAGCCTCAGCAGCGCCCCGCCGAGCGCGGTGGCGTGTCCATCCCTAGCCTCCGTTGGTCTTTCGTCCGCCAAAGATTCGTGGATCTCCATGCAGGCAGCGCGTTTGCCGCCTGGCGTTTCCGAGGAGCGACGCTCCTGTCGCATCTCAATGGGCTCCCGGATGCGCGCTCAGTCAAGACCTTCCGTGCACGATTCTCTCGATGGGCAACATGGTCACGCTCGCCGGCCGTGGCTGCTTCCACGACCCGTCCTGACGCCGACGGCGATCGCCCGGCAGCTCGGACATCAGCTCTCGCGATCGCGCGCGGCGGTCGCGAGGCGCACGACCTCGTAGCGCTCGATGCAGACCTCCTCGGCTAGCGGCACGACCTCGTCCAGCACGCTTCGCCGCTGCGGGTGCGTCGTCCACCGCACGTACTGCGCCGCCGACTCGCAGAGGACCGTCAGCACCAGCGGCCCGCTCGGGTCGTCGGGTACCTGCAACTCGCTGGACAGCGCACCCGAAGCAGCCACCGCCTCGAGCAACGCCGCGCCGCTCTGGAAGAGGGCGATCAGCTCGTTGCGCCGACCCGGCTTCGGAAAGACGGTGACGATGATCCGCACCGCTCGCTCCTCGTCCTCGGAGGGAGCAGTCGCCGGCTCGCGGACGATGGCCAGCGGAACGTCACCGCGCGCCTCGTCGCGCCCGGCCTCCGCCTCGAGCGCGGCGAGCCGGCTCGCGAGCTGCGCACGCTCCTCGTTCAGCTCGCGCCAGTCGGTGATGTCGCGCGCGACGACCGTCAAGGCGTGCGGTGCCGGAAAGAGGCGCTGCTCGTACCAGCGGCCGAACATCGGCAGGTATTCGTCGAAGATGTCCTCGGCCTGCGTCTCTATCGCGCGCATGTAGCGACGGTAGGTCTCGAGCTCGCGGCCCTCCGGGAACACGTCCCACACGCACCGACCCAGCAGCTCGCCGGGCCGACACTGGTGATTGATCTCGGCCTGACGATTCAGGAACGCGTAGCGCCACTCGAGATCGAACGTGACCACCGCGTCGGGCAGGCGGTGCAGGAAGCCCGAACCAGGCGCGCGGCTGACCGAGCGCAGCTGGTGGCGCTGCATTGCGCGATCGGCGGCACCGGGCGGACGCTTGCGCGTGATCGCCGCGCGCGGCGACTCGCTACGCGGGTCGGCAGACCTCTGGACTCGCGACGCTGGTTCTGTCCTCTTCAAAGTCTGACCATCCGGGTGGGTGAATCCCGGACGTCTTGCAACGATAAACCAGCGCGCGTCGGGGCGCGAACGGATTCGCACCCCGACGCGCACGCGACCAGGCTCAGGAGCAGGGGTTCGGGCTGCAGGAGCCCGGTCCGAGGTCGACGCCGCCCCGCTGGGCGCACTCCGCAGGCGTCCGATCCTCGCACTCCGGACCACCGTCGTCGGGAACGCAGCGGCGGATGTCGTCGCCCGGCTTTGGCGAGCTCATGCCGACGGGTGTCGACGAGCCGGTCGGCGTCCCCGAAGGAGTCCGCGTGTCGCCCGGCGATGGCGTCGTCGAAGGCGACGGAGTGCGCGACGGCGACGGGCTGCCGGACGCGCGCGGTGTCGGGGTATCGCCGGGCGTGGGCGTGTCGGTCGGGCTCGGCGGCTCGAAGAACGTAGACGGCAGGTCCACGTCGGCGATGAAGTCCCAGCCGCTCTCGTCACAGGGGGCGGCGGGACAGCCGCCGGCGCCGAAGCACGAGAGCTCGACCGTGCCGTCGGTGCCGGGCGAGTCCTCGCGCGGCTCGCACCAGACGAACAGCGGCGCCCCCTCGTCCCGGAAGACGTTGCCCTACACGGTGCCGTTCTCGGCCCGGACGATCACCCAGCGCTCGGCGCCGACGTCCTTGCTGACCAGGACCTGGCGTCCGTCCGGGGAGAGCTGGAAGCCCGACTCGCGGGCGGTGGCGACGGCCAGCGGAGCACCTGCGAGGGCGAGGGCGAGGCCGGCAGCGATGCGGTTGGTCGTGATTCCGTTCATGCCCGCCGTAGCGGGCGACGTGCCAACGCCGCCCGGCTCGGCAAGGTCCGTTGCTGCTCGCCGGGAGCAGCCGGACGCCCACCGGGGTCGGGACGTCCGCGTCAAATGCCCCACGACCGCGGGGGAGATCGCTCGCTGACGCGTGTCGTCCCCGCTGCCGGGCCGAGCCGGCCCGGAGTCCTTGTCCTCGCTCGGGCGAGGCTGATAATCGAGGCTGATAATCAAAGAGGGGCTGATCGCCGTCCGTCTTGACCGGCTCGCCGGCTACGGCAACGAACACCCCAGCGAGGGCCCCCCGATGACATCGCACCGACGCTTCCCCCGCCACCTCCGCCCGCCGACCCTGCTCCTCGCCATCGCACTCCTCGCGACCGGCCCGGGCGCAGCCCGTGCCCAGGCGCCGCCCTTCGTGAACTTCGAGTCCGGCCAGGTGCGACCGCTCGCGCTCTCGCCCGACGGGACGCGCCTGTTCGCGGTGAACACGCCGGACAACCGACTCGAGATCTTCTCCGTCGGGGCCGGCGGCGCACTGACCCACGTGGCGGCCGTGCCGGTCGGCCTCGAGCCGGTCGCGGTGGCACCGCGCGGCACCGGCGAGGTGTGGGTGGTCAACCACCTGTCGGATTCGGTGAGCGTCGTCGACGTCGTCTCGACCCCGCCGCGCGTCGTCCGCACGCTGCTCGTGGGCGACGAGCCGCGCGACATCGTGTTCGCCGGCCCGGGCGGCAACCGCGCGTTCGTCACCACAGCGCACCGCGGACAGAACATCGGCTTCGACCCGCAGCTCATCACCGCCGGCGTCGGCCGCGCCGACGTCTGGGTGTTCGACGCGACGAACCTCGGCACCTCGCTCGGCGGGACGCCGCTGACCATCGTCACGCTGTTCGGCGACACGCCGCGCGCGCTCGCCGCGAGCGCGGACGGCAGCAAGGTCTACGCGGCGGTGTTCTTCTCGGGCAACCGGACCACCGTGGTCTCCGAGGGCAGCGTCTGCGACGGCGGCTCGACGCGAGGTGCCTGCACCGTCAACGGCACGTCGGTGCCCGGCGGCATGCCGTTGCCGAACGCCAACTTCCAGGGCCAGCTCGCGCCCGAGACCGGACTGATCGTCAAGTACAATCCGGCTGCCAGCCAGTGGCAGGACGAGCTCGGCCGGAACTGGAACAACGCGGTCCGCTTCAACCTGCCCGACTTCGACGTGTTCGCGATCGACGCCAACGCGGCGGTGCCGGCCCAGGTGCAGAGCTGGTCGGGGGTCGGCACCGTGCTCTTCAACATGGTCGCGAGCCCGACCGACCCCGACAAGCTCTACGTCACCAACACCGAGGCGCGGAACGAGGTGCGCTTCGAGGGTCCGGGCCTCGCACTCAACTCGACCACCGTGCGCGGTCGCCTGCACGAGGCGCGCGTCACCGTCATCGACGGCTCGAGCGTCCTGCCGCGTCACCTGAACAAGCACATCGACTACGACCAGATCCCGCCAACCGCGGGCACGCTCGAGAAGAGCCTCGCGACGCCGGTCGGCATGGCGGTGAGCAGCAACGGCCAGACGCTCTACGTCGCGGCCTTCGGCTCGAGCAAGGTCGGCGCGTTCTCGACCAGCGAGATCGACGCGAACACCTTCAAGCCCGGCGCGGCCGACCACGCGACGCTCACCGGCGGTGGACCGTCGGGGCTCGTGCTCGACGAGGCGCGCAGCCGCCTCTACGTGCTCACCCGCTTCGACAACTCGATCTCGGTCGTCGACACGACGACGCTCGACGAGGTGGCGCACGTGCCGGTGCACAACCCGGAACCGGCGGCGGTCGTCGCGGGGCGCCCGGTGCTCTACGACGCCGCGTTCTCGTCGAGCAACGGCGAGGCGTCGTGCTCGGGCTGCCACGTCTTCGGTGACCTCGATCAGCTCGCCTGGGATCTCGGCAACCCGGACGACCCGGTCACGACGAACCCGATGAACATCAAGCTGCAGGTCTTCGCCTCGGACGACGACATCAATGGCGACGCCGAGGTCGACGAGTTCCACCCGATGAAGGGTCCGATGACGACGCAGACGCTGCGCGGCCTCGCCAACAGCGGCCCGATGCACTGGCGCGGCGATCGCGCGAACGGCTTCTTCGGCATCGGCACCGACGAGGCGCTGTCGTTCGACAACTTCATCGTCGCCTTCGAGGGCCTGCTCGGTCGCGAGAGCCTGATCCCGACGCCCGACATGCAGGACTTCACCGACTTCGCCCTGACGATGACGCTGCCGCCGAACCCGATCCGCGCGCTGAACAACGCGCTCACCGCCGACCAGCAGGCGGGACGCAACTTCTACGTCGGCAGCCGACGCTCCGACGGCATCCAGACGATCCCCGACGCCGGCTTCAACTGCAACGGCTGCCACACCCTCGACCCGTCACAGGGCTTCTTCGGGACCAACGGCGACGCGAGCTTCGAGAACGAGCTGCAGATCGTCAAGGTCGCGCACCTGCGCAACCTGTACCAGAAGGTCGGCATGTTCGGGATGATGTCGGTGCCGTTCCTCAACGCCGGCGACAACGGCCACAAGGGCGACCAGATCCGCGGCTTCGGCTTCCTGCACGACGGCTCGATCGACACCGTGTTCCGCTTCTTCCAGGCGACGGTGTTCAACAATGCGAACGGCGTCGGCTTCAACGGCGGCGACACGCAGCGCCGGCAGATGGAGCAGTTCATGCTCGCCTTCGACTCCGACCTCGCACCCGTCGTCGGCCAGCAGATCACGCTCACGTCGACGAACTCGGGGGTGGCGGGTCCGCGCATCAACCTGCTGCTGCAGCGCGCCGGCGCCGTCTTCACCTCCAAGGTTCTCGGCGGCTCGACCACCGAGTGCGACGTGGTCGTGAAGGGCAACGTCGCGGGCCAGGCCCGCGGCTGGCTGCGGACGTCGGCTGGCACGTTCCGCAGCGACCGCGCCAGCGAGCCGCTGCTGAGCGACGCGTCGCTGCGCGCGCTCGCCGCGACCGCTGGGCAGGAGCTGACGTACACCTGCGTGCCGCCCGGCTCGGGCACGCGCATCGGTGTCGACCGCGACGCCGACACGTTCTTCGACCGCGACGAGATCGACTTTGGGACCAACCCTGCCGACGCGTCGAGCTTCCCGGGAGCGCCGACGCCGACGCCCACGCCTACCGCGTCGCCCGCGCCGACCGCGTCGCCGACCCCCACACCCACCGGTGCGCCGACGCCCACGCCCACGCCGACGCCGACGCCCGCGCCCACGCCGACACCGACACCGACACCGACACCGACACCGACACCGACACCGACACCGACACCGACACCGACCGGTGGTCCGACGCCGACTCCGACGCCGGCGGGCCCGACGCCGACGCCCGGCGTGCCGGTCACCGGGATCGGCAACAGCGCGCTGGTCCTGAAGGACGACGTGACGCCGCCGATCAACGTCGACCGACGCTCGATGCGCTTCCGCTCCGCGACGTACCAGAGCGTCCCCGGTGCCGTGTCCCCGCCGGCGTTCGGCACGGCGGCCGATCCGTCGATGCTCGGTTCGACCGGCGGCGGCGCGGTGCTCACCGTGTACAACCCGACGCTCGGCCAGAAGGTGGTCGTCCCGCTGGCGGCCGGCAACTGGCAGCGCACCGGGACCAACGTCGCGCCGGGCTACAAGTACCGCGACTCGAAGCGGCTCGCCGGCCCGGTGACCCAGGTGGCGCTCAAGAACGGTCGCCTGTCGCTCAGCGGCAAGGGGGCCGCGCTCTACGGCCTGGCCGACGCGCCGCAGGGAACGGTCGCACTGCGGCTGCGGCTCGGCAGCGGCGTCGAGTTCTGCGCCGTGGCCCCGGCGAAGGCGCCGGTGGCGAGCAACGATACGACCGCCAAGTTCGTGAGTGCCGCGAACACGTCGGCGCCGGCGGTCTGCCCGCCGGTGCCGTGACCCGGTACGCGGCGGTCGCGACGTCCCCGCCCGAGGACGTCGCGACCGCCGCGCGTACCGAGGTCAGAGCGGCACCCAGGTCTCGCGCGCGTAGTCGAACCAGCGCGCCACGCGGGTGCCGTCGAAGTGGTACTTGAGGGCCGGGCCGGGCACCGGGATGCCGACCGCCTTCGGCCGGAACGCGGCAACGCACTGTCCGCCCGCGTGCCGGACGCTCGGGTAGACGATGCCGCCGGCGCCCGCGTCGCGTAGCGGGGCCGCGAACACGCGGCTCGCCGCGTAATCGTCGGGGTCGAGGATCTTCGCGCGCCGCGCGGGCGGCAGCGAGGCGACGTCGACGAAGCGGCTCGCGATCGTACCGACCAGCGCGCGCACGTCCTCGTAGCGCGGGCCGTCGTTCGAGTCGCGCGCCAGGCGCGCGAAGTGGTGCGCGGTCTCGCGAATCGCGGTCTCGAGGTCGCGTGCGGCGTAGTAGACGCCGTACGAGCCGTCGCTGAAGCGCGAGCCCCGCGGGTTCCGGTGCGTGAACGACGCCATCACCCAGGACGCGCCGGGTCCGCTCACACGGTCCTCGGGCGGCACGAGGTGGATCTCGCCGACCTCGTCGCGTACGCGCGGATTGACGAGCTGCTCGGCCGCGATCAGCGCCTCCCACACCGCCGGGTCGCGCGACACGCGCTCGAAGAGGTCGATCGGCGGGTGGCGTGCGGCTACGATGCGCGTCGCGTGCGTCCACGCCACGCGACGGGTGGGCACGTCCGCCAGCCCGGCCACGCGCCGCGAGCGCCGCGCCAGCGGCGCGCTCACCTCAGGACCACGGCGCACGCGCCGCGTCGAGGTACGCGCGCACGGCGGCGAGGTCGGTCACGTCGCCCGCGCACATGCGCGCGAGCGGCGTCTGCCCGCCGAAGTGTGCGTTGGGGCGCCGGAGCCAGCCGTCCGCCTGCGCGGGGTCGGAGTACAGGATCTGCAGCGCCTTGAAGATCCCCGCCACGTAACCGATGCGACGCAGGGTGTCGTCGGGGAGGCGCTTCGCTCGCCCGGCCTTCCAGGCGAAGAAGGTGCGCTCGGGGGGGGCCCCGAGGATGGTGCGCGCCTCCGCGTTCCCCGCTCCCCACAGCTCCATGACGCCGAAGAAGCCGGCGAGAGCGTTGCGGACGTCGATGGCGGGGGCCGGGACGGTGTTCGCGGTGCGGGCGATGGTGGCGGCCACGACTGCAATTGTGCATGAATCAACGAATTCACGCAATACGGCAGTCTGACGTCGCGTTCGGCGGGAGCGCCCGTCAGGGCTGTCGCGGAGGCGGAGCGCCCCGGCCGGGCTGTCGCGGGAGCCTCAGCGCCCCGGCCGCACCTCGCCGAGACCGATGATGCCGAGGGCGTCGGCAGGCCACTCCCGCTCCCGGGCGGCCTTCAGGAGCACTCGCGTCCACGCAACCCAGGCCTCCCAGGAGAGCCGCTTGTCCCACGGCGTGGCCCACTGGGCCTGCAACTCGAGCGCGCGGCCCGCCGCGGCGAGCGCGTCGTCCCAGCGGTGCTGCGTCACGCAGATCTGTCCGAGCAGGACGTGCGGCTCGGCGACGAACGGATTGAGGCGCGCCGCCTCGCGCAGCGTGCGCTCGGCGTGCGCGGCGTCGTCCTGTGCGGCCGGGTCGGCGACCACCGACCAGTAGAGGTCGCACGCCTCGCCCTCGGTCGCGCGCTCGATCCGGGCGGTACAGCGGTCGAACACCGGCGGCAGGGGCTCGACGCCGCACTTCGCCGCGCGCAGCCCGAGCAGCGCATCGAGGCCCATCCAGAGCCCCGGCCGGCTCTCGCCCGGCCACAGCGCGTGCGGGCCGCCGCGTCGCGTGCCATCGCGGTCGGGGAGCCCGAACAGGCGGTCCTGCCAGCCGAAGAACTGCTCCGCGTAGTCGGCCATCGTCACCACGAGGAAGACGCCGAGGTCACGGCGCGACAGCCGGACCTTCTCGTCGCCGGCGATCGTCCCGACGAGGATGCCGTCGGCCGGCACCTCGAGGTCGCCGAGCCGCAGCAGCTCCTCGCGACGGATGGTGCAGAACAGGTGCACGAGACGCTCCGCCTCCTCGCCGATCAGCTCGCGCACGGTGTCGCGCCCGGCCTCCTGCCGGGCGTCGAAGACCCGCATGCGGACGAAGCTGTTCGAGTACACGCTGTGCATGAGGCCCAGCCGGCAGACGTCGGACGGCTGCTGCCAGGCCGCAAGGATGCGCCACACGCCGAGCAGGTGGTCGTAGAACGTCCCGTGCTTGTGCCAGATCTCGCGCGCCCCCTGACGCCCGAGGACCTCGAGCATCGCGTCGAGCCCGGGCTCGATGCGCCGGAAGTCGTGCAGCACGAGGTCCTGCACGTGCGGGGGAAGGTCCGGGGATGCGGGAGACTCCTTCGCGAGCGGCTGCATCCCGTCGGCGTTGCACGCGGCTCGGCGCCGCGTCAAGGCACCCTCGCGCGGTGCGACCACCGCGCGCGCCGCTCAGGCGCGCAGCGTGCCCCCGGCGCGGTCGAACAGCGTCGTGATCGCGCCGTAGTTGCAGCGCCGGTGCACGTGGTGCGCGGCGTGAATGCGCGGCACGAGGTAGTGCGCGCGCAGCAGGACGCGGTCGGTGGCCGGGCGGAACCCGAAGCCGGAGTGCGCGAACGCGATGCTGGCGCCGAGGAAGGTGCACACCGCGAGCACCGACGCGGCGTGTACCGGCGCGATCCACAGCGCCAGCGGCACGAAGCCGACGATGGCGAGGAACTCGACCGGGTGCATCGCGATCGTCGACCACAGGTCGACGTCGCGCGCCCGGTGGTGGACCACATGCACGCGGCGGAACGCGAACGGCGCGTGCAGGAGCCGGTGCAGGACGTAGAAGTAGAGGTCGAACGCCACGACGTACGCCCCGGCCTCGAGGAGAAACGTCGCCGGACCAGGCAGCCCCCGCGGAATCGCGAGGCCGCCGCGCAACGCGAGGATCGTCGTGACCGCGCCGAGTCCCACCAGGAGCGGGAGGTTCAGGAGGGTCAGGCGCCGCTGCTCGGCCCGGATCCGCGCGCGCCGCTCGGGTGCCGGACGCGCCGGAGCGCCCCGGGCGGCCTGCGACGCGCGGGGCGGCGATGCGTCTGCGAGCTCGAGCTCCATCGTCCGCGAGCGTAGCCGACGCCGTCCCGGCCCGGAACCCCGCCGCGCGGCGCAACGCGCGGGCCGCTCGCGGCGGCGGGCGGATCGGGCTAGTGACCACGCGCGTGAGCACCGCGACCCGAGACGACCGCTCCTGGCTGTCGCACGAGCGTTACCCCGCCGTGCTGCTCGGCCTGCTCGTGCTGCTGCAGGTGGCGTTGGCGATTGACCCGCACCACCGCGCCGACTGGCTGCTCGAGAACAGCCTGCTGTTCGGCGCCGTCGCGGTGCTGATCGCGACGCGGCGCAAGCTGCCGCTGTCGCGCGTGTCCTACACGCTGATCTTCCTGTTCCTCTCCATGCACACCGTGGGCGCGCACTACACCTACTCGCTGGTTCCGTAGGACGAGTGGCTCACCGCCCTCACCGGACGCTCCGGCGTGCTCGGCGAAGGGCGCAACCACTACGACCGCCTGGCTCACTTCTGCTACGGGCTGCTGCTCACGTACCCCGCGCGCGAAGTGTTCCTGCGCGTCGCGCTCGTGCGCGGCTTCTGGGGCTACTACCTGCCGCTCGACGTCACGATGGCGACGTCGATGATCTACGAGCTGATCGAGTGGGGTGCCGCCGAGTTCTTCGGCGGCGACCTCGGCGTCGCCTATCTCGGCACGCAGGGCGATCCGTGGGACGCGCAGAAGGACGTGGCGCTCGCGACCCTCGGCGGCATCATCACGATGCTGATCACCGCGGCCTTGAACTGGCGCTACCAGCGCGACTTCGCGCAGGAGTGGGCCGACAGCCTGCGCGTCAAGATTCCGCAGCCGCTCGGCGAGGACGAGCTGCAGCGCCTGCGCGCGGAGCGCGAGTCGACGCGGCTGTCGTGAGCGGGGCCCGCCCGAGCGCCCCGGCCCGTACGGTCAGGTGGAACGCTCTGCCCGCCCCGTGCACCGTGGTCGGCGAAGCCGGTCGGACGTCAGATGGCTGCGGCAGGCTCGGGCGGCCAGAAGCGCGCGAGCGGCAGCTCGACCTCGGCGAAAGGCGCGACGCGGACGCGCTCGTCGCCGCCCCACACGCCGTCGACGACCCACAGTCCGCCGGCGTTGCGGCCGTAGGCTTCGATCGTCCGCACCAGCGGGTCGACCAGCCACAGGTGCGTGACGCCTTCCCGCCCGTAGATGCGCATCTTGCGCGTGCGGTCGATGCGTCCGGTGGACGGCGAGATCACCTCGCACACCCAGTCCGGTGCGAGCGTGAAATAGGGCACCAGGGGGAAGGACGGCATGCGCTCGCGGCGCCAGCCGGCGATGTCCGGCACCACGACGTCCTCGGCGAAATGAAGCTCGGGCTCGAACACGATCCACCAGCCACCTGGCCGCGCGGGAGCGAGGGGATCCCCGTCGCCGTGGAAAGTCGAGTGAAGGAACGCGCCGATCGCCGTACCGGCCCACGCGTGCGGCGACGCCGGCCGCGGCGAGACGATCAGCTCGCCGTCGAGGATCTCGGCGACCTTGGTGTCGGGGACCTGCATCAGGTCCTCGTACGTGGCGCGGCGCTTCGGAGCGGCCATGGGCTCCGGGATAGCACGGGCATGCGATGCCACGAAGCAAGCGATGCGCCTCGCGCGGGCGCTCGACCGCGCCGGGCCTGGCGCCGGACGGTGCAACGCGATGCTGCGATCCGGCTGTGCCCGAACGTTGCGGCGCGCCGCGATGGGCAGCGGCACGCAGGCGTTGCACCGCCTGCCGCCGCGTGACAAGCCGGATTTCGCGATGCATGACCTGCGCGATGTGGGCGGAACCCCGGGCGGTCTCGGGACGTTCCTCTTCGGCCTCGGCCTGGCGATCGTCGGCGGCTACCTGCTGCTCGACCGGGTCACGGTCACCGGCGGCTACTGGGGCTGGTTCGGCGCGTACGACAGCTCGTTCGGCATCACGCTCATCCCTCTCGTGATCGGCATCGGGCTGCTGTTCTTCGACGGACGCTCCGTCGCGGGCACGATCCTCACCTGGGGCGGGCTGTTGATCGTCGTCGCCGGCGTGATCGCGAACATGCGCATCCACTTCCAGCCGACGAGCCTCTTCCAGACGCTGGTGATCCTGACGCTGCTCGCGTCCGGCGTCGGGCTGATGGCGCGCGCCGCGCGCACCGGTGGCGACGACGACGACGAACCGGGCAGCGCTCGCGGCGGGAGATGAAGCCCGGCTTCTGGAGCTACGTGCGCGCCGCGTTCAACGCACGGCCGCTCGGCATGCCGATCCCGCCGAACTGGCTCTTCCTCGCAGGCGTGGCGCTGCTCGGCACCATCGACCGCGGCTTCCTGGTGCTCGGCGCGGGGCTCGAGCTCGCCTACCTCGGCCTACTCTCGGGCAACGAGCGCTTCCGCCGCACGGTGCGCGCTGAGGCCGGCTCGGGCGACGAGAGCTCGTGGAACGCGACGGTGCAGCGACTCGCGCAGCAGCTTTCGCCCGCGGACCGCGCCCGCCATCAGGCGCTCGACCAGCGCTGCCGGGCGATCCTCGAGGACCTCGAGCACGCCGCTTCGCTCGACGCCGGAGCTTCCGTGGCCGGCGGCACGGCTCGCGACCCGGGCGGCGGCGCCGCCGTCGACAGCGCGGGCGTGAGCCTCGGACGGCTGTCGTGGATGTACCTGCGGCTCCTGGCCACGCGTCAGGCGATCCACGAGGCGCTCACGCAGGGCGGTGACGAGCCGGGCGAGGCGCTGCGGCCGCGGGGCGACGCCGAGCGCGCGGCACGCGCCCGTGCCGGCCGCAGCGGCGGCGATCCCGGCGCGGGCTTCGACCGCGAGCTCGAGGGGCGGCTGCGCGACCTGCGCGGCCAGCTCGAGGACGAGTCGATCGCCGCCGACCTGCGCGGCAGCCTGTCGGGACAGGCCGACATCCTCGAGCAGCGACTCGCGCACCGCGCCGAGGCACGCGAGCGACTGGCCTTCCTCGACGCCGAGCTGGCACGCATCGAGCAGCAGGTCGAGCTGGTGCGCGAGCAGGCGGTCGGCGCGCCCGACGCGGAAGCCGTGTCGCGCCGCATCGACGACATCGCGGCCACGCTCGGCGGCACCGCGACCTGGATCCGCGAGCAGCAGAAGATCTACGGCGGAGTGTCCGATCTCCTCACCGAGCCGCCGCCGTCCGCCCGTCCGCAGGCGGCACGCGCCATGAAGACAGCATGAGCACGACGCCGGTCGAGGGAGTGGCCGCGAAGGCCGCACTGCCGGCCTGGGCCGGAGAGATGCGCGAGCTGTTCCGCTCGGGCTCGGTTGCGCAGTTCCTGCTGCACGGCAACGTCTTCGACGTCGTGCAGCTGCAGGACGGCGAGCGCGAGCGGCTGCTGCCGCTGCGCGCCTTCCTCGACGACGTGATGTTCGACGGCTGGGAGGTCGTGCTGCACTACGACCGGAGCCGCGGCATCCGCGCGAGCCGCGGCGGCGACGACTTCGCCCGCTTCCTCGACGACGCGCTCGGCGACGCCGCGTCCGACCTCGCGCGCACCACCGAGCCCGCCGCGGCGCTCGAGCTGCTCGACCGCTACCTGCTGCGCTCGCTGAACCTGCAGCGCCTGGCGGCCGCGGCCGCGAGCACCGCGAGCGCCGGCGCGCGATCCGGCCCGGCGACCGCGGCCCCGCGCCGCATCGCGGTGGTGATCGACTTCGCCGAGTTCGTGGTGCCGCGCGGCGACGCGGTGGCGCTCGGCGGCGCGTTCAGCGCCAACGTGGTGAAGGTGCTGGGCTGGGCGAACGACCCCGAGATCCTGAACGCCAGCATCGCGACGGTGCTGGTGAGCGAGGGGCTGCTCGACCTGAGCGAGCTCGTGGTCGAGAACCCGCACGCGGCCTCGCTGCAGATCCCGCTGCCCGACGAGACGGCGATGCGCGCGTACCTCGGTGCGCTCGCCGCCGACGGGCTCGAGGGTCTCGAGGAGCGCTGCGATCTGCCGCTCGACGTCGTCGCCCGGCGCCTGACGGGCCTGAGCCGCGCCGGCGCGCGCAAAGCGCTCGGCGTAGCACTGCGCAACGACCGGCGCATCACCGCCGAGTGGCTGACGAGGAAGAAGAAGGAGATCATCGAGCGCGAGTGCGCGGGGCTGCTCGAGTTCCTCGAGTCGCCGTTCACGCTCGACAACCTCGCCGGCAACGATGCGGTCAAGGCCTGGCTGCGCGAGGACGGCGAGCTGCTGCGCCGCGGCGCGCTGCACGCGCTGCCGATGGGCTACCTGATCGCCGGACGCATCGGCACCGGCAAGACCTTCCTCGTGCAGTGCTGGGCCGGCGAGCTCGGCATCCCGTGCGTCGTGCTGAAGAACTTCCGCGACCGCTGGGTCGGCGCGACCGAGGCCAACCTCGAGCGCATCTTCGAGGTGCTGCGCGCGCTCGGACAGGTCGTGGTGTTCGTCGACGAGGCGGACCAGGCGACCGGCAAGCGCGACGGCGGCGCCCAGGACGGCGGGCTGTCGGGCCGCGTGTACTCGATGCTCGCGAAGGAGATGTCCGAGACGCGCAACCGGGGCAGGATCATGTGGGTGTTCGCGACCTCGCGTCCGGACCTCGTCGAGGTGGACTTGAAGCGCCAGGGCCGGCTCGACGTGCACATCCCGCTGTTCCCGCCGGAGACCGCGGCCGAGGCACGCGCGCTGCTCATCACGATCGCGAAGAAGATGCGCCTGCCGGTGACGGACGCGGACCTGCCCGAGCTGCCGCAGCAGGCGCTGCTCGGACCGAGCGAGCTCGAGGGAGCGCTGGTGCGCGCGATGCGCGTGCACGAGCTGTCGCCCGAGCCGCGTCCGCCGCTGCGCGACACCATCGCCGGCGTGCTCGCCGACGTGCGTCCGAGTGCCGCCGGCAAGCGGCTCGAGCACATGGACATGGTCGCCGTCAAGGAGTGCACGGACGCGCGGTTCCTGCCGGCGCGGTTCCGTGACATGACGCCGGAGCAGATCGAGGCACGGCTCGCCGAGCTGCGTCCGTTCGTCTGAGCGGCCCGCCGGGGCGGGACGCCACGCACCAGGAGGAGGAGTCCGATGTTCGCTCGCATCGCCAGGCTGATGAAGGGCTTTCTGGGGCTGTTCGTGAGCGGCCTCGAGGCCGCGAACCCCGAGGCCCTGATCGAGGCGGCACGACACGAGTTCCGCGAGAAGATCGCGCAGTACAACCTGGCGCTGGCGCGCATGGCGGGCGTCGCCGAGCGCCTGAAGAGTCAGATCAGGCAGAAGACGACGCGCGCGACCGATCTCGAGCGGCGCATCCTCGCCAACCACCAGGCCGGCAACCTCGAGCTCGCCGGCGCGCTCGCACGCGAGCTTCAGGAGACCAAGGCGGATCTCGGCGAGGACGCGGCCGAGCTGAAGGACACCGAGGAGGCGTACCAGGCGAACCTTCGTCAAGCGAAGATCACGCAGAAGGAGTTCGAGGACAAGGTCCGCGGGCTCGAGAAGCAGCTGTCGCAGGTCAAGATCAAGGAGGCGCAGGCGGAGGCCGCGGCGGCACTCTCGGGCGCCGCGTTCCGCGTCGGCGACCTCGGCGACACCATGCGCAGCGTCGACGAGGTTCTGCAGAAGCGCTACGAGGAGGCCGCCGGCAAGGCCCGCGTCGCGAAGGACATCGTCGACGTGGACGCCGTGGCCGAGAAGGAGAACGAGCGCCGCGCGCTCGAGCGGGGCGCGCTCGCCGAGTTCCTCGCCTCGCGCGGCATCCAGTCGTCGGCGCCCGCGACGGCGACCGCGGCGCCCGTCGCAACCGGCGCCGCCGCCGGGAAGGACATGGGCCCCGGCGGGGGTGAGAAGTGACTCCGGATCAGGGCCCGCGTCCGACCGCGCTCGGCCGCTTCCTCAGCTTCGTCCTCGTCGCCGGCCTGATCGGGCTCGGCCTGTGGATGGTCCGCGACCGGCTGCCGCTCGAGCAGCTCGGCCTCGGCGGGCTGGTCGCGCCGTCGACCGACGACGGCGGCGGCGATGCGGCGGCGCCCGGCGACGACGCTGCGGACGACGAAGGGTCCGCGGGCACCGTCGAGGTGCTCGCCGAAATGCCGCGCCTCGACGCGGCGGCGCCGTACGAGCCGAAGGACGGCGTCGTCGAGATCGAGATCAGCGAGTACGCCGGCTACGCCGGGCTGATCGCCGCGAACGGCGGCCTCGCCCCGAACGAGAACTCGCTCTTCACGAAGAACGGCGGCTTCAAGGTGAAGCTCACCGTCAGCGAGGAGGAGAGCTGGTCGAAGCTCAACCGCGGCGGCATCGCCGCGTCGACGACGACGGTGGACGTGCTCGCCGTCTACGGGCGCCAGTTCCAGGTGGTGGTGCCGGCGCAGATCGGCTTCTCGCGCGGCGCCGACGGCATCGACGTGCTGACCGGCATCAAGCGCATCAACCAGCTCACCGGCAAGGTGGTCGCGACCGCGTAGTTCACCGAGGTCGACTTCTTCCTCCGCTAGCTCGCCGGCGAGGCGGGCATCCCCATCAACCTGCTCGCGTCGCTCGGCGACCGCCCGCAGGCGGCTGCGATCAACCTGGTCTTCACCGAGGACGGCTTTGCCGCCGGTGATCTCTTCCTCGCCGACCTGAAGAGCGGCGACGGCAAGCTTGCCGGCGCGGTGACCTGGGAGCCGAAGCTGACCGAGGTAGTCGCGCAGTCCGGCGGCAAGGCGCACACGCTGACGACCAACCGGAACCTGCTGATCATCGCCGACATCCTGGTCGTCAACCGCGGCTTCGCGGAGCGTCACTCCGAAATGGTGGCGGCGATCGTCAAGAGCCTGCTCGAGGGCAACCGGCTGGTGCGCGAGCAGCCCGACGCGCAGCTCGACGTCGCCGGACGCGCGTTCGGCTGGACGCGCGACCAGACGAAGCAGCAGCTGGCCAAGGTCGACCTGTCGAACGGCCCCGAGAACCTCGCATTCTTCTCGGGCGCGATCGACGCCGCCGGCAGCTTCGGCGGGATCTTCCAGTCGGCGGTGCTCGCCTACGGCAGCGTGATTCGCGACCCGGTCGACGCCGAGCGCTTCCTCGACCTCCGCGCGCCGAAGGCGCTGGAGCAGGCCGGCGCGTTCCAGGGGCAGCAGATCGCGATCGCCCCGATCCGCGGCAAGGGCGGCGGCACGATCGCGAACGACCCGCTGCTCACCAAGGACATCCGCTTCTACTTCGAGCCCAACTCCGCGAAGCTCGACGTGAGCAACCCGAAGAACCTGCAGGACCTCGGCTCGATCGCGAAGCTGCTGCAGGTCAGCCCCGGCTCGACGATCCTACTGCGCGGTCACGTCGACAGCTCGCTGGTGGACGAGTTCCGTCGCCAGGGCGGCGAGCCGTTCGTGCGCCAGATGGCGCTGAAGGCGATGGACCTGTCGAAGAACCGTGCGGCCGAGATCAAGCGCCTCGTCATCGAGCGCAACGGCACCGACGGCGCGCGCATCGAGATCGTGGGGCGCGGCTGGGAGAAGTCCGCGGGGACGGATGCGGAGCTGAACCGGAGGGTCGAGGTGCAGTGGTTCACGCTCGAGTGAGCAGCAGGACGAGCGCTACAGGGAGACGATCCGCCGGATGATGGCGAGCCTGTCGTCGCCGAGGCCGCGCAGCTCGGCCTCGGCGATGCGGCCCTCGCGGACGAGGCGGCCGAAGACCCGGGGCAGCTGCGGGTAGCGGCGGTCGAATGATCCAGCAGCGTGCTCGTTCCTCGGCCGCACGGAGCGCGCCGGCGGGCTCAGCGCGCCCTCGCCGCCTGTCGCGCCAGCTTCGCGCGGCCGGCCTCGCAGGCGCTCGGGCGGGCGAGACACTGCCCGTCGACGTCCGACCTCGACGACGAGCACGCGAGCGTTTCGCCGCACCGCACGTGCGCGTTGCAGGTCTCCCGGCCCCCGACGGCGCGGCGCACACGCCGGAGACCAGTCGCTCGCCGAGGCAGATCTGCGAGACCGGGTCGCGCTGCTCGCACACCACGTCCGTCCACCGGCAGTAGAGTCCGGCGCCGCAGTCGCGACCGGAGTCGCAGGTCGCCCCTGCCGGCAGACGCAGCACGCACACGCCGCCCTCGCAGCGCGCCCCGTCGACGCAGTCGAACGCGCGGCACGCCTCACCCAGCGTCGCGAACGGCGTGCACACGCCGTCCGGAGAGCAGCGCAGCCCGTCGGCGGCATCGCACTCCGTCACGACGATGACCGTCCCCGGCGCGAGCGGCCCCTCCCTGTCGGGCCTCGTGCACGGATCACCGGCGACACCGCGCCGGCGCTCGTAGGCGAAGCAGGCGTGGCCGCCGTCGGTGGCCTCGCGGCATCGCGCGTCGCCGCGGCAGACGTCGCAGCGGCCGCGGCCGTCGCCGAGATCCTCGCACGCCTCGCCCGCGGCGAGGCGCTCCGTGCAGCGGCCGGCGATACACGCAACCTCGCCGGCCGCCATGCCGCGACACTCCACCTTGCTCGTGCAGGACTCGCCGAGCGCTACGCCGCCGTCGTACGTCTGGAAGCAGCGCTGGACACGGCGCTCGTAGCCGCACGAGGCCGGCGCCTCGTCGAGCGCCGCGACGCACTCGGCCGCGACCGCGCCGTCGAACGCGCGGATGCCGTGCGACTCCTCGCTCGCGAGCCGTCGCAGCTCGGCCGCGCGCTTGACCGCGACGCACGCCGCGCGATCCACACTCTCGCCGCTGCCGGTGCAGCAGGCCGCGAGATCGTCGCACAGCCACTCGGCGAGGTGCCGCGCGAATCCTCGCGGTTGATGGTCGCGTCGGGGGTCCCGGTCGTGGGGGAGCCGTTGCCGCCGCCCGAGCAGGCGGCGAGGAGAGAACCGAGCGCGAGCAGCACCAGCGCACGAGTTCCGTTCGCCATCGTTCGATCCTCCGGTGTTTCGTCGAGACTGGTACTGCTGCCACGTCGGACGCGGAGGTCGGTGTGCGGGAGGTTGGGACGGTCCGATGGAACACAGTGCCGGTTCCATCCTTCGTGACCGGCGAAGCCGGTGGGACGTCAGACGGAACGCCGCGAAGGTTCCCTCCCCCGTGGCCGGAGGAGCCGGCGCTCGAGTCGGTCGAGCAGCGAGCTCAACTTGATGGGTGCGTCACGCCGCACGCAAGCAGGAATCGCACGACGCTCGCATCGATCGCCCACGCAGCACGAAGGCCCTACTCGACGGGGCGCCGCACGGCTCCGCTGCGGCCGCGCGACGTGCGTCCGTGCGCCTGGCGTGCGGGATCCACGGGCGCGTCACCGCGCTCGTCGAGGGTGATGGTCGTGCGCACGCCGCGACCGCCGGTGCGCCGCGCTCCCGCGAGCGGCTCGTCGACCAGGGCGACGTCGTCGTCGGTCTCCCAGCCGCCGTCCGCGAAGCTCAGGTCGGGATCCGCGAGCAGGCTCACGTCCACTCGAGGCCGCGGGCGGATCGGCGTTTCGTCGCGCGCCCGGGTGCGCGCCGCTGCGCCGGGCTGACGGCCCGGCGCACGCGAGGGCGCCGCCTCGAGCGCCGCGGACGCGGCGAGGGGCACCTCGGCTTCCGTGCGCCGATCCTCGACGGGCCGCCGCGCCGACGCTGGGGCCGGAGCCTTGCCCGTCCGCTCGGCGATGCCGCGCGCGATCTTCAGCGCGGCGGACGTCCGCCAGTGCTCGGTGCGCAGCTCGTAGAGCGCCTCCTCGACCAGGTCCATCAGGCGCTCGCCGTCCGGCAGCAGCCGCGGATCGGTGGACGCGCAGATCGACAGGCGTCCCGCGTAGCTCGCGACCGCGAACGCGAGGCCGACGCCCTGGAAGAGGTTCATGATGGGATGGATCTCGGCGATGCGCCGTCCGAGCAGCCGGAGCGGCTCCGCCGGACCGCGGACGTTCGTGCACGCGGCACTCAGCAGCTGGACATCGGGCAGGAAGCGCAGCGTCACGGCCTCGACCGCGGACGGTAGAAGTCCCAGGATCCCGAGCAGGACGCCGGTCGCGCGGCCCATCTCGCGGCCCTTGATCGTGCGCATCTCCCCGCGAACCCTCGCGAGCCGCTCGAGCGGATCTTCCTCGTCGACCGGCAGCCACGGGAACACGGCGGTCACGAGGTTGCCCGGCCCGCCCGCGTCGGCGCCGTTGGTGCCGTCGGCGCGCGCGCTGACCGGCACGAGCAAGCGGACCTTCGCGTCGTCGGGGCAGACGCCGCCCTCGTCGAGGAACGCGCGCAGCGCGCCGGACAGCACGGCCAGGACGGCGTCGTTGATCGTGCAGTCGCCGGCGACGCGCAGCGAGTCGAACTCGTCGAACGGGAACGAGCGCCAGATCATGCGGCGGCCGTGTCCGAGCGGGCCGTGGAACGGCAGCCGCGTCACCGGCTCCTGAACGAAGCTCGCGACCGCGTCGACCGCGGAGCCGACGTCGCGCAGGGCCGCGAACAGGCTGTCGGGCTCGGCGAGGGAGCGCGCGCGAGAGAGCAGGCCGCCGATCGCGCCCGGCAGAGCGCGCGGCCCGCGTCCGCCATGTGGTGCAGGCCGCGACGTGGCGGTGGCCGCCGCATCGCCGGTCGCGCCGGCACAGGTCGTCCCGTCCGGTGCGAGCGGCGGATCGGCGAGACGCTCGAGCACGCCTAGCGCGCTGATGCCGTCGATCATGCAGTGATGGACCTTGCACAGCAGCGCGCTGCGGCGCCCCGGCAGGCCGTCGATCAGGTGGATCTCCCAGAGCGGACGGTCGGGCGGCAGGGGAGCCGCGAACAGCGTCTCGACGACGTGGCGCAAGGTCGCCTGGTCTGCCGGCTGTGGCAGTGCGACGTGGCGCAGGTGGTTCTCCACGACGAAGCCGGGATCATCCTCCCAGCGGACGCCGCGCAGGTTCAGCGTCGAGTGGGCGGGACGCTGGCGGAAGCGCGGAAGCGTCGCCAGGCGATCGCGCAGCACCCCGAGCAGCTCGTCGCGCTCGAAGCACCCGTCGATCTCGGCGACGCAGCCGATCTGCATCGGCTGGTTCGGCCGCTCCATGTAGAGGAACGCCTCGTCGAGATCCGACAGCCGATCCTCGTCATCGCCCAACCAAGCCCGCCCGCTCGCCGGTCGATCCGCCGCACGCATGCTCACCCCCCCCCGCACACTCCGCTGGTCCCTCCCCCTCCGGACCGTGGCGCAGCGCCGCCTTCCAATAGCGCAGCGCGCGCGAAATTGAAACGACGAAATCTTGCCGGTGCGGAAAATCACGAGCCGGCGAAGCGGACCGGCGGCACCTGCGCGATGCAGCTCGCGCCGGGGCGGGAGCACCCCACGCTCGCCGCAGGGTCGGGTCCGGCGAAGCCGATCGCCGCACCCGTCACCGCGCCAACCGGACCTCGTTCCCCCCCCCCCCCCCCCCCGCGAACGCCGGCGCTCAGCGGTGGGACAAGGCCGCGTGCTCCCGGCCCGTCCTCGGCAGCACCAGCGGTGTTGCGAGTCCGAGCAGCAGCGCGCCTGCGCCACAGCCGAGGTACGTCGCCTGCGCGCCGACGCGGTCGAAGAGCCAGCCACAGACGAGGTTCGAGAGGATCCCGCCGAGGCCGATGCCGACCGCGGCGAGGAGGCCCTGCCCCGTCGAGCGCAGCTCGTCCGGCACCACCTCCTCGACGTAGACGGCGGCACCGATGCCGAGCCCGACCACCGCCACGCCGTGCAGCACGCCCAGCAGTGCCGCGACGTCGAGCTCCTGCACGAACGCGCTGCCCGCCCAGCGCAGCCCGCTCGCGACCACGCCGAGGGCGAGCAGGCCGCGCGCCCCGAGTCGCAGGCGCAACCCGCCGACCCAAGCCATGAGCGGGATCTCGAGCAGCAGCATCAGCACCCACATGCGGCTCAGCGCGTCGAGTCCGCCGCCGAGCGAGCGCACGAAGAGGGGGAAGAGCTGGATCGGGCCGTTGAGGAAAAGGTACGCGCTGAACGCGTACGCGAGCAGGCGGACGAGCGCCGCGTTGCCGAGCAGGTGCCGCAGACCGGGCTGCTTCGCGCGCGCCGCGACGCCGCCCTCGCGCGGCAGCGTCCACGCGAACACGCCGGAGGAGCTGGCGAGCAGCGCGATCGCCGGGAACATCCAGCCGAGCATCGGGGACGCGCCGCCCGGACCGGGGGCGTCGCCGGCCGTCGCGCGCAGCATCAGCGGAAACGCGACGACGGCGACCAGGTAGCCGAACGTGCCGATCGCGCGCGCGATGCCGAACGCGTGGCGACCGTCGTGCTGCAGGACGGCGAGGCTGACCGACAGAGCGACCGGCATCACCGCCGACCCGAACGCCGCCAGCACGCCGGTCGCGAGCAGCAGCTCGACGAAGCCCGACGCGCGCCAGACCACGAGATTCGCGCAGCCGGTGGCGACCACCAGACACGCGAGCACACCGCTGCGTGCGCCGGTCCGGTCGGCCACCTGGCCCCACAGCGGCTGCGCGACCAGGCCGACCAGCGGCAGCATCGACAGCACCGCCCCCACCTCCACGGCCGACAGCCCGCCGTACGTGCCCAGGTAGAGCCCGTAGAACGGAAACGCCATGCCCAGCGAGCCCATGTAGACGAGCCAGAAGAGGCAGGGCCGGGCGAACGGGGACATCTGGGGACCAGCGTATCGCGCGGCACGACGGCGGCGCGAACGCGGCGACCGGATCAGCTGCCGACGACGACCTTGCGCGCGCCGCGCTCGGCCAGAAACGCGAGCAGCCGCTCGCCCTGGTCGCCCTGCACGACGACGTCGCGACCTTCGATGGCGGCGCCGCAGCCGAGCGCTCGCTTGACGTCGCGCACGGCCTCCTCGAGCTCGCGCGACGAGCCCGTGAGACCCTCGATGCGCGTCGCGGTCTTGCCGCCGTGGCCCTTGCGCTCGCGGCGCACGACCAGCTTCGGCGCTGCGTTCCAGGGCGTGCGCTTCGCCACCGCCGGAGCCGCGGCGTCGGCTCCGCGGGCGCTGGTCGCGCGGTCCTCGGCGACCGGCGCCTGCGAGGCCGGTGGCGACGACGTGGCGCGCAGCGCGTCGAGGCCGGGCAGCCCCTGACGCAGCCCGCCCCCGCTACCGTCCACCGTGATCCGCTGCTTGCCCTTCGCCACGCACGCCTCCCGAGTTCCCTACCGCCCCGACGCGTCCCGCACGTAGCGCGCAGAGTGTCCGGTCGACAAGCGCCGCCCGATCGGTCGCTACGGGGCCCGCACGGGCTTTCCCGCCCCGGCCGCCATCCGCTAGCGTGCCACGAATGGAGCACATCCGACGCGAGATCCCCCAGGGCATCATCGAAGGCAGCTGCGACCCGAAGTTCCTCTCGATCGCCGACGAGTTCGAGCGCAACTTCCGCGACCGCGCCGAGGTCGGCGCCTCGGTGTGCGTGCACCACGAGGGCCGCACCGTGGTGGACCTCTGGGGCGGCATGGCGCGCCCGTCGGAGAACGTACCGTGGACGCGCGACACGGTGTCGATCGTGTTCTCGTGCACCAAGGGCGCGGTCGCGATCTGCGCGCACGTGCTGGCGTCGCGCGGCCTGCTCGACATCGACGCGCCGGTCGCCGAGTACTGGCCGGAGTTCGCGGCGCACGGCAAGGAAGACGCGACCGTCCGCATGATGCTCGATCACTCGGTGGGCGTTCCCGTCTGCCGCGAGCCCGTCAAGCCGGGCGGCTGCTACGACTTCGACTACATGACCGGGCTGCTCGCCGCGCAGCAGCCCTACTGGAAGCCGGGCACGCGCAACGGCTACCACATGGTCAACTTCGGCTGGACCGTGGGCGAGATCGTGCGCCGCGTGTCGGGACGCTCGCTGGGCACGTTCTTCCGCGAGGAGATCGCGCGCCCGCTCGGCATCGACTTCTGGATCGGGCTCCCGGAGGAGCACGAGGCGCGCGTCGCACCGGTGATCCCGTTCGTGCCGTCGCCGACCGACGGCCTCGGCGACTTCGTGCTCGCCCTGCTCTCCGACCCACAGTCCATTCAGGCGCTGTCGCTGCTCAACGTCGGCGGCTTCGACCCGAACAGCCGCGCGGCGCACGCCGCCGAGATCGGCGGCGGCGGCGGCATCTCCAACGCGCGCGGGCTCGCCGGGCTCTACGCGCCGCTCGCCAGCGGCGGCACGCTCGGCGAAGCGAAGCTCGTCGACCAGAAGCAGCTCGCGCGCATGGGCGAGGTGTCGATGGCGACGCACGAGGACGCGACGCTGCTGCTGCCGACGCGCTTCGCGCTCGGCTTCATGAAGTCGATGGACAACCGCCGGCGCGCGAAGGGCGACAAGGACAGCGTGCTGCTGTCGGGGGCCGCGTTCGGGCACGTCGGCGCGGGCGGCAGCATCGGCTTCGCGGATCCGCGGGAGGGTCTGTCGTTCGGCTACTCGATGAACCGCATGGGCAACGGCCTGATGCTCAACGAGCGTGGGCAATCGCTGGTCGACGCGGCGTATCGGGCGATCGGCTACACGTCGAACGAGTCGGGGGTGTGGGCGCGGTGAGAGCGGCGCTCACCGGCGCGTCCGGGCTCGTGGGCGGGAACCTCGCGCGCGAGCTCGTGCGCCAGGGCTACGCGGTGCGCGCGATCCGGCGCAGCCCGGCGAGCACGGCGCACCTCGAGCGCGAGCCGATCGAGCGGGTGCCGGGTGATCTCGACGACCTGGCAGCACTCACGGCGGCGTTCACGGACGCGGACGTCGACTTCCACTGTGCGGCATCGGTGACGCTCGATCCGCAGCCCACGCCGGCGGTGATCCGGACCAACGTGGCCGGCACGCGCAACGTCGTTCGTCGCGCCCTACGTCGACGCAGCTGGCTCCGCGCGCGCGGCATGCTGCCGGCGCGCCGACGCTCACGATGCCGCTACGACGATGCCCGTCGATCGAGCAGTTGCCCGTCGCGTGGCGGCCGCGAGGCGGCATCGAGGGCCGTGGCGGGCCCGACAGGAGCCGCCGGGCGCACGCGATCGCGCCATCGCGCGATCGGCGCCTCCACGAGCCGGTGCAGAAGCCACGCCCCGAGAAACGACAGCGCGATGGCGCCGACCGCAAGCCACGCCTGGCGACCCGGCAGGCGAAGCGGCAGCAGCGCGGCGACGGCGACCGTGATGGGCTGATGAACGAGGAAGAGCGGATACGCGAGGTCGCCGCACCGGGCATCCAGGCGTCGGATGCGCGGCCCCACGGCCAGCACGCGCGGGTCGCGCAGCAGAACCACCACGATCAAGGCCAGCGCGAGGGACAGGTAGAACCCCTCCATCGTCGGATCCCGCCACAGGTACTGGCCCGCGGTGGCGTTGATCGAGTACGCGCCACACGCGACGAGCCCCCAGCCCAGCGAGGCCCGCGGCAGCACGTCGCGCAGGTGATGGAGAAGGCTGCCCAGGCTGAACGGCAGGGATGCCGCCGCATAGGTGAAGTAGCGCTCGATGAACGATCCGCCCGTCCACAACATCCTCGCGAGCACTGCGAGACTGAGAAGCGTCCAGATCACGACGATGCTGCGCCGCCGCGCGAGGAAGACGAGCGCCACGTAGTAGCCGACCTCGACGTTCAGCGACCAGGAAGGAACGATCCAGCGCGCCACCCTCGCTCCGGGCACGTCGACCAGGAGAATCTGACTCATCCAGTCGGCGATCCCCGGGTCGTCGAGCGGCCCGATCCGCGTGCCGTGCATCCACCAGCGCAGCCAGAGACAGGCCACCGCGAGGACGAGTGCCGCGAAGTACGGCGGATAGATGCGGAGCGCACGATTGAGCAGGAACCGCCCGATGCTCCGTGGCGAGAAGCCGTACGTCTCGTTCAGGACCAGCGTCATCAGGTATCCGCTCAGCAGGTAGAACGCGAATACCGAGTAGTTGCCGGCAGCGCGTACCGTCACGTGCGGAAGGTGACCCAGGAGCACGAACGTCGCGAGGAGAAGCCGGTAGGCGCCGAACACGATGGGCGGAAGGAAGCACAACGGCACGGTCCCCCACAAACACCGCTCGGGCATCGCGTACCGAGGCCCGGTGGCGACGTCGGCTCCATCCGAGGACGGGATGCGCGGATTGAACACGGGGAGATGGAGCAGGGGTGAGCGCTCGTCGGCGAGCATCCTGGCGAACTCCGCCGGAAGCGTGGGCGCGGTCATCACGGGATAGCTCTGCGGCGACAGGCGGGTGCCGCGCGGAGGCGCGAGGAAGAGCGCGTCTGGAGCAGGGGAGTAGATGTGGCGTCGCCGATCGAGGCGGACGGCGTCACTAGGGCGTGGCTGACCCACGCCATGGCCCAGGCCGAGTACGTCGTATCGAAGTGGCAGGCGGGGTCCGTGCAGGGCAGCGTCTCGTGCGGAGCGGGGGCGAGCGGCCACGTCAGCCACACCCTCACGCAGACGTAGAGAAGAGCGAGTCCCCCGAGGTGGGCAGCTCGGTGGTGAGGGGCGACGACATGAGGCACCGCCTGGGTGAGTTGCCCGATCGAGCCCGCGATCGACGACGCGATCACGTGGTCTCGCTCGCCGGGCCTGCTTCCGGCTCGCTGACCTTCGAAGCCGCTACGGGTACCGCCGGGCGCTCCACGATGTCGGTCTTCTTGAACGTCTGCCGCACGACGCAGCCGCGCCGGAGCCAGCTCGCGAGCGGCTGGTAAACGAGGAAGATCGGCAGCAGCAGGACGAAGAGCGGCACGCTCGCGAACGCCCAGACGCGCTCGGCGGAGTCCGTCGAGCGGCCGCGCAGCAAGCGGTAGAGCGCATCGCGCTGGAACGGCAGCAGCGCGTTGACGATCGACTGCGCGAAGATGAAGAACGAGTACTCGAGCGAGAAGTGCTCCTCGTACAGCAGGCGGTAGTTGGCGAGGCCGAGCCGGTCGGCGAGCACCGACCGGTTCACCTGCAGCCGGTGGTACGGCGGGTCGTAGCCGAACCAGCGCCAGCCGAGCGCGCGCTTCAGGAGCGATCGTCCGTTCGGGTACTCGAGGACGAGGTAGCCGCCTGGCCGCACCAGACGGTCGAGCTTCGTTAGCGTGCGGCTGAGGTTCCGCGTGTGCTCGACGACGTGGAACATCGTGACCACGTCCGCGGCGAGGTCGTCGGACAGCTCGTCTACGTCACCTACCACCACGTCCACGCCGTTCGCGCGCGCCAGCGCCGCGTCGCGCTCGCTCGCCGCGGTGCCGCGCGTCGCCCAGCCGTGGCGGGCGAGCTCGCGCACCAGATCGCCGCGCCCGCAGCCGACATCGAGCAGGGTGCGCTCGCGCGGCGTCAGGCGGCGGATCCGCACCGCGCGGCGGCGGCGCAGCCAGGACTGCAGGCCGCCCAGCTCGTCGACCAGCTGCTTCTCCTCGGCGCGTGCGACCGCGTGCGTCTCGAGCTCGGGCAGGATCTTCTCCGAGCCGCAGTAGCCGCAGGCCTGCAGGGAGTAGCGGTCGAAGAAGCGGTGGAACGTCCAGCGGCCGTGGTCGCAAACCTCGCAGACGTCGGACTGGGTGCGCTTCTGCGCCAGCACGAACAGCTCGAAGCCCCAGAACAGCGACTCGAAGTAGAGATCGAGGCGGCGCACGAGGGTCCACGGCACGAAGCTCTCGGCGAGCGCGACCGGTGTGCGTCCGCTGGGATTCCACGGCGTGTGGCGCGGCGACTGGAACGAGCGCTCGAGGTCGCTCGGCGCCTCGGGCGCGTCGGCGCGCTCGAGGCCGAGCGAGCCGCCGCCGAAGCGGCGCAGCAGCAGGTACGCGCGCCGGATCGCCCACATGGTCGGGAACGTCGGATCGAGCACGCGGATCACGCTCCAGCCGTTCTGCTCGAGCAGCGTGATCGCGCCGCGGCGGCTCAGGCGTCGCAGGTGTCCGTAGAACTCGTCGTCGACGCCCCACTCGTGCGCGTTGTAGGGCACCGTCATCGCGAGCCAGCCGTCGTCGCGCACGTGCGCGTGCAGCTCGCGCAGCGTCGCCGCCGCGTCGGGCACGTGCTCGAGGACGTCGAACAGGATGCCGACGTCGATCGGCCCTTCGACCGCGTCGAGCACACGCGTGCCGATCAGCTCGCCGCTGCCGGGGGGCACGGCCTGGCGCCCGACCTCGTCGTCGGGCAGCGCGGGGTCGTAGGCGTAGCCCGCCGGCAGGCCGCACTCGCCGACGAGGAAGCGCGCGACGTCGCCGGGCCCCGCGCCGTAGTCGAGGAAGCGGCCGCGGATGCCGAACAGCTCCAGGTTCGTGCGCAGCACGTAGAGCAGGCGGTCGCGCATCGGGGCGAAGTTCGCCATCAGAGCGCGCGTCGAGTGAGCGGTCGCTCGTTGCTCGCGGGCCGCTGTACCGCCTCGAGGCCGGCGGGGGTCGCGGCTCGGGCCGTCGGGCGGACGCGATCGCGCCAGCAAGCGATCGGCACCTCCACGAGCCGGTGGAGCAGCCACGCCGCGAGGAACGACGGCGCGACGGCGATCGCCGGTTCCCACGCGCTCCGGCCCGGCAGGCGGAACGGCAGCAGCGCGACGACCACCAGCGTGATCGGGTGATGGACGAGAAACAGCGGGTAGGCGAGGTCGCCGCAGCGGGCGTCGAGGCGTTGAACGCGCTGCCCAACACCCAGCACCCGCGCGTCACGCAGCATCACGACCGCAACCAGGGCCAGTACGAGCGACAGGTAGAATCCTTCCATCGCTGCGTCCCGCCATAGCCGCTGGCCCGCAACCGCGTTGATCGTGAACCCGCCGCGCGCAACGAGTCCCCAACGCAGCGAAGAGCGCGGCAGCAGGTGTCGAGCGGTCCGATCGGCGTACCGCGTATCCACCAGCGCAGCCAGAAGCAGGCCACTGCGAGGAGAAGTACCGCAAAGTAGGGCGGATAGATCCGCAGCGCTCGGTTGAGAAGGAACCGTCAAATGCCCTGCCGCGAGAATCCGTACGTCTCGCTGACGACCAGCGTCATCAAGTATCCGCTCAACAGGTAGAACGCGAAGACCGAGTAGTTGCCGGCGGCGGGTAGCATCGTTTGGGGGGACGTCCCCCTGGAGGACGAATGTCGCGAGCAGAAGCCGGTAGGCGCCGAACACGATGCTCTCAGTGCACGGGGGCTGTCGTCCCGCCATCAGGCCGGACTGGAGCGGGCGATGAGCTCGGAACGTAAACCGTGAACCCGATCTCTCCCTGAACGAGATCGGCGGCGAATGCCGGATCGAGCGTCGTGTAGAGATCGGACTGAAGATAGCGGGACTCCCAGCGTGCCGCCGCCACGTAGCCGCCCTGCCCCGACTCAAGACGGTCCAGCATGCGCGCAGCCGGTCCGTCGGGTTCGTTGCGACGTATCCGGATCGCGAGCCAGTCAGGCATGACGAACGCGACCGCGGGCTCCTCCAGCCAGCGCTCGACCGGCAGCGGGACGGGGGTCAAGCCGGCCCACACCAGCGGCTGTCGGAGGTTGTAGTAGGGGTCCATGCCCTGCGGAATGGCGACCCTGACAGATGCGCTCCTCGCCGGTACGGCGGTACGGATCCAGTCCGCGACCTGATGCTGCTGTCGATACGAGAAACGCCCCACCTGGCTCACAGCGAGGGCTCCCGTGTAGAGCAGCACGCTTGCTGCGAGCGCGGCCGCGACCCCCCGCCATGGCAGCGTCACGAGCGCAGCCGCGCCGAGCACCACGAGCGCCGGGAACATCGGGATGTAGTACCGCACCTCGAGCACGATCGAGGTGCCGATCGTGAGGAAGTAGGCTGCGAGCGTGACGAGAAGGAGTCGATCGGTCGGCGTCCGGCGCCGGCACGCCTGCACGACGCCCGCGAGCGCGGTCAAGTACAGCGGCCAGCCGAGGCTGAACGGCATCCCGGCCACGAGCTGGTAGAGGTAGGGTCGCCCGTACCAGCCGAGCGTCGGCACCAGAGGACGGCGCCAGAACAGCAGGTTCTCGAAGGTGCTCGTGGCGCTGTGAAATTGCATTGCTTGAAGCATGAGCCCGCTCTGCAGGATGCATGGTGGGCACGACGCCGCGACGGCAACGAGAAATCCCGCGAGGGCTGCGCCGCCAAGGCGCAACACACAGGCGACCGAGCGTTCCCGGCGCGCGACCTCCAGCACGGCCCACGCGATGGCGCCACCCGCGATGAGCCCGGTGTACTTGGTGCCGAACGCGAGGCCCCCTGCGGCCCCAGCGACCAGCGCGACGAAGATCGTTCCGCGTTGGATCAGCTCGCACGATGCCAGGAGGGTGATCGCGATCCACAGCTCGAGGAGCGGGTCTACGGATGCGTAGTGCGCGTGCATCGCGTCGAGCGGCACCACCGCCATGAACGCGGCAGCGAGCAGTCCAGTCTCCTTCGAGTAGAACCGGCAGCCAAGGGCTCCGACCGCGATCACGTTCAGGCTGCCGGCGACGGCGGAAATTCCGCGCGCGATGACGAGCGCGCGGAACACGTCCGTCTTCGGCGGCCCGATCAGCCCGAGCGCGTGGGCGAGCGCGGCGATACCGCCGGACACGAATCCGTAGAAAGTCGGATAGATCAACGCGCCCGGAGTGTCGCTCCGAAGAAACGACCGCCAGCTCAGGGGTACGAACGCGCCAAGGTACGACGGCCACATCTGCAGCTCGTCGGTGAACGCCATCCCCGCCCCCAGGCCCCAGCGCATCTTCCACAGTCGCAGCGCGAGCCCCACGGCGAAAATCGCCGCGAACGCCGTCAAGAATAACGGCCCGCCGCGCCGCCGAGGGGTCGTCACGGCACTGCCCCCTCGGACACCATCCCGTCCTGGAGGGGCACACGCAGCGCGTCCGCCCGCCGCACGAACGCCGGCTTGCGCGCCACGAGATTGATCGTCGCGCCGCGCCGCGTGACGATGCCGAGAGCCGTCGCGACCACGGCAAGCGGCATCAGCAGCGTCGCGAGCGCGATGCCGGTCCAGAGGTCCCAGCCGCGGTGCGGCAGCGGCTTGCGCGTCAGCCAGTTGAAGAACAGGTTCGGCGTCGGCAGCAGGGCGTTGAGCGTGCTCTGCAGCCAGCCGAAGAGGTCGTACTCGATCTCGTGGTGGTCCATGCCGACCACGACCAGCCCCCGGCTCTCCACCAGCTCGCGCAGCGCCGCCTGCGTGAAGTGGTGCACGTGGCGCGGCACGTCGAGGTGGTACCAGCTGCCGCCGAAGGTCCGCGCCTGCATGCCGCCGAAGTCGGGGACGATCAGGAACAGCGTGCCGCCGTCGGCGAGCAGCTCGACGATCTTGTCCATCTCGGCGACCGGATCGGTCATGTGCTCGAAGCTGTGCCACAGCGTGATCACGTCGAACGTGCCGAGTCCGCGCAGCTCGTCGAGCGAGCCGCGCACGACGAGCTCCTGGCGTGCCACCTCCTCGGCGCGCTCGCCGCGCTCGACGCCGGCCGCGCGCCAGCCGGCGCGCGACGCGGCGACCAGG
>Ga0194131_10000611_pt1 | contig 60611 bp, 60 predicted proteins | sample TA2KigO120mmetaG_FD_148631 | JGI IMG/M metagenome (GOLD analysis project Ga0194131, IMG submission 148631) | Freshwater microbial communities from Lake Tanganyika, Tanzania - TA2015053 Kigoma Offshore 120m | ecosystem: Environmental > Aquatic > Freshwater > Lake | place: Tanzania: Lake... | reverse complement strand
CATACGCACGGTCGAAGGCTTGGCGGAGAACGGCCGCCTCAATGCGGTACAACAGGCGTTCCATGAGAACCATGCGCTGCAATGCGGCTACTGTACGGCGGGTTTTTTAGTGACGGTGACCGAGTTTCTCGACGAGAACCCGAACCCCAGCGATAGTGAAATCCGACATGCGCTTTCGGGCAATCTCTGCCGTTGTACCGGCTACGTGAACATCGTCCGGGCGGTCCGCGCGGCCGCTGAAAAGCGCCGCGCTGCCGCCGATTCGGGAATGGCGCGATGAACAAACCGCTCGGTAAGGGCTACATTGGCGAGCCGCTGCCGCGGGTGGAGGATGAGCCGCTCCTCAAGGGGCTCGGCGCCTTCGTCGACGACGTCACCACGCCAACGAATACGCTGCACCTGGGGTTCGTCCGGAGCCCGCACGCGCACGCCCGCGTCCGTTCGATCGATGTCGGCGCCGCCAAGGCGCTCGCCGGCGTGGTCGACGTGCTGAGCGGCGCCGACCTCGCCGACATCATCAAGCCGGTGCAGGTCGATCCTGATAAGCCCGAATTCAAAGTAACCCAGCGGCGGGTCGCGACGCTCGACAAGGTACGATTCGTCGGCGACACGGTCGCCGTCGTGATCGCCGAGAGCCCCTATGTCGCCGACGACGCCGTCGAACTGGTTCAGGTCGCCTACGAGATCTTGCCCGCCGTCGTCGACCCCGATGAGGCGTTGGCGCCCAACGCGCCCAAGGTGCACGAGTCGATCGCCGACAATGTGATCTACGAGAATGCCCAGAGCACGCCGGGATTCGACGCCGCATTCGACGCCGCACCGCTCCACTACGAGCGAACGTTCAGGACTAGCCGGATTGCCGTCACGTCGATGGAATCGCGCGGTTGCTTGGCCGTCTTTGACCGCGGTTTGGGTCAGCTCACGTTTTGGACTTCGACCCAGGTGCCGCACATCATTCGTCACGCGCTCTCGGAGTTCCTCGATTGGCCGGACTCGAAAATTCGCGTGATCGCGCCGGATGTCGGCGGCGGTTTCGGCATGAAGGCGTATCTTTATGCCGAGGAACTCATCGCCGCAGGGCTCGCGCTTCGCTACCGCGCGAGTTTCAAGTGGATCCAGGATCGCGCCGACGACTTCCTCACCTCGAACCACGCGCGCGATCAAATCTACAAGATGTCATACGCCGTCGAGCGCGACGGCCGCATCCAGGCGATCAAGGCCGAGATCATGGTCAACATCGGCGCCTACGCGTCGTATCCCATGGGTTCGAGCCTTGAGGCGAACGGCGGTCCACGCAACATGCCGGGTCCGTATCGTTTCGCGCATTTCTCTTTTCATACGCGAGCCATTGCAACCAACACCTGCCCGACGGGCGCCTTCCGCGGCGTCTCTGCGCCATCGGCCTTCTTCGCGGTCGAGGGAATGCTCGACACGATTGCCATGGACCTGGGTCTCGACCCGGTGGAATTGCGGCGGCGCAACCTGGTGACTGAGTTTCCGTATACCAACGCGATGGGCCAGCGTTACGACACCGGTAGCAACGGCGAGTGCCTCGAGACGGCGCTCACGCGAGCCGACTATGTCGCCTACCGCAAGGCGCAACCGGCTTCGCGCCTGGTGAACGGCAAATACCGGGGGGTCGGCGTCGCGACCGTCACCGAGCAGACCGGACAGGGCGCCTCGCGCTACAAGGCGCGCGGCCTTTATCGCGTACCGGGATTCGATTCGGCGTTGGTCAGGATCGAACCGACCGGCAAGGTAAGCGCGTTCGTGAGCCAAGCCGCGCAGGGTCAAGGCCACCTGACCACCTGGGCGCAGGTCGTGGCGCAGCAGCTCGGCGTCAACGCCGCCGACGTCACGGTCCATCAGGCCGACACGGCGGCGGTCCCGTTCGGCTCGGGCACCTTCGCAAGCCGCGGCGCGATCCTCGCGGGCGGGGCGATCATCCGGGCGACCGATCAGATCCGCGCCAAGGTGAAACGGATCGCGGCTGATCTGCTCGAAGCGAGCGAGACCGACATCGAGATCGGCGATAGCCACGCTTTCGTCACCGGCGCACCCAAGCTCCGCGTTCCGATCGCCGACATCGCGGCGATCGCGTACTCCCTCGATGCCCGGCTCATCCCGGAAGGCGTCGAACACGGTCTTGAGGCGATCGGACACTACGATCCGCCGACCGCGACCGTATCGAACGCGACCCACATCGCCTTCGTTGCTATCGACCCCGGCACCGGCTTGATCGAAGTCGAGCGCTACGTGGTCGCCCACGATTGCGGCCGGGTGATCAACCCGCCGATCGTCGATGGTCAAGTCCACGGTGCGATCGGAAACGGTTTGGGCCAAGTGCTGAGCGAGGCGCTGATTTATGACGGCCGCGGTCAGCTCCTGACCACGACGCTCCTCGACTATCACTTGCCGACGGCGCTCGACATGCCGGCAATCGAGCTCGACCACATGGAAACCCCCTCCGAAATTTCCTTGGGTGGCTTCAAGGGGGTCGGCGAAGGCGGCGTGATCGGTTCCGTCCCCGCCCTTGCCGGCGCGGTACGCGACGCGCTGGCCCCGCTAGGCGTCGAGATAAATCGCCTGCCGCTTACCCCGGCTTATGTGCTCAGCCTGATCGAGTCAGCGAAAACAAGAACAAGAAGCTGAATCAAGACCTCCAACACCGAAACACGCCGTTCCGCGTAACACATTGACAGTTTCCCGCTCACGGGACCCTACTTACGGCGAAACACTGGGGAAGACGCCATGGCCAAGAAGAAGTCACCGTTCCGCCGCGCACTCGAAGCCGCCGTGCTTGAACGCCACTGCGCCCACCACCCGATGACACAGAAATGGGTCAAGGGCGAATTGGGGCGCAAAGCGCTGATGGGTTGGGCCGTCGAGCACTATCACTGGATCAACGGCTTCCTCGCGACAAATTTCATGATCTGCGCGAAAGCGCCACGCGATGTCGTCGCACATGAACTCGAAAACTTCGTTGAAGAGGCTGACGACAAACGCCCTCACATCGAGATCGTACTCAAGTTCGCCAAGGCGAATGGCGCCAATCTTGACAAAGTGCGCAAGGGCCGCGGCCTGCCGACGACGCGTTCCTGGCGGAATTGGCTGATCAATTGCGCCAACCACGAGCACTGGATTGCAGCGGTCGCGGCGCTGCGCATCGGCACCGAATCGCAGTCGCCGCTTCTCTATAGCACCGTGCTGCCGGCGCTGCGGAAGCACTACAAGTTCAAAGAAGACGACATCGAGCACTTCTGGTTGCACGTCGAAGCCGATACTGACCACGGCGATGCCGGCTTCGAGATCCTCGAACGCCATTGTAAGACGCGTGAACTCAAGGACATGGCAGTCGCTTTCGCGCGCGAGAGTGCTCAGATGCGCTGGTTTTATTTTGACGGCATCCATCTGCACTACGAGATGGGTTACCCTCTCATCACCGACCGCAATCGCTTCTGAACCGTCGCGGCCGGGCCGTCGACCGCCCTTATTCGCCCGGCGCGGCCGACCCCAGGCGGCGCCGTTCTAGGCGGCGTTGACCGGGATTTTTTGTCCTTCTACCATCGCACACTGCTTCGAGGGAGGATCAAAATGTCGTTTGCGCAGGACTTGCAAGCCGCCGTCGACCGCAAACATCAAGCTAAGCATCCGCTGATCGACAAATGGGCCAAGGGCGAGGTTAAGGCCGAGACCGTCCATGGAGCGATTCGCGAAATTTGGTACTGGATCAGCAACCTCATTCCCGAAGGCTTCTTCAGCATCGCGGCGCGCGCGCCGCAAGAAGTCGTCGAGATGGAGATGGAGAATTACGCCGAGGAGCTCGACCCGGCTAACCCGCATCCAGCACTGATCCTCCGTTTCGCCAAAGCATGTGGCATCTCGAAGGAAGAACTCGACGCCGGTCGCGGCCTGCCGACGACCGAAGCGTGGCTGAACTGGGAACTTAATGTCGCGCGGGAGAAGCCCTGGATCGCCGGTGTCGCCGGGATCCACATTGCTTCGGAAGCGCAAGAACCCGTGCTCTTCAACCGGCTGCTGCCAGCGCTCCGGAACACCTACAAATTCAAGGAGCACGACCTCGAATTCTGGTGGCTGCACGCCTCGGCCGACATCGAGCATGGCGGCCGCGCGTTCAAGATTCTCGAAGAGCATTGCAAGACCGACGCCGAGAAAGAAATGGCGATCCACTATGCCGGTGAGGGCGCCCGCATGAAGTGGATGTTCTGGGACGGCATCAACCTCCACTACGAACTCGGTTACAAACTGCAATAACCGCACGCACGCCGGGGCAACGGCGGGCGCTAACGCTCTTACCCGACTTGGGGCATGACCTTGGTCGCGAGCAGTTCCATGGATTTGGCAACGATCTCGTGCTCGAGCCCCCCAGGGCTCATGTTCGAGAGGATATAGTCGACCTTGCACTCGTCGCGCAGCCACTTGAGGCGATCGGCGACGTAATTGGCGTCGCCGACCCACATCAGGTCTTCGTTGACTACCCGCTCGAAGGTGAGCGAGCGGATGTAGGCCGCGAGTTGCTCCTGAAACTTGAAGCGCGGCGGATAAACCTCGCCGGGCCTGAGCGTGAACATGTCGGCGAAGTCGGTGATGAGCCACTCGATCGCGTGGCGCACCTGCTTGCGCACCCCCTCGGTGGTGTCGCCGACGATAATGAGCGGATGGGCGCAGCGGCGCATGTCGTGGCGACCGGCCGCCCGCATCGCGTCGTCGAGATAACCGAAGTTCTTCTTGACGCTGGCGAGCGGGCTGAACGAAGCACCGACCATCGGCGTAATGCCGCGGTTGACGGCCCGCGCCATCGTCTCGGCGGTCAGCGTCGGCGTCCAGAGCGGCGGATGCGGCCGCTGCACCGGCACCGGATTCACCGCGAGTTCGGGCACCTGGTAGTACTTCCCTTGGTAAGAAAACGGTTTGCCGGTCCACGCCTTCAAGATGATCTCGAGGCACTCCTCGTGCCGTGGCTGGGACTCTTCCCAGTCGAGCCCATAACCGTCAAACTCGATTTTGAAGGCGCCACGGCCGACGCCAAATTCGAGCCGCCCGTCGGAGAGGATGTCGAGCGTCGCGTAGTCCTGCGCGGTCTCGAGCGGGTTGTGCCACGGCAGCACCGAGACCGCCGTTCCGATGCGCACGCGCTTGGTGCGGGCGGCGATGTTGGCCAGCGTCACGACCGGCGACGGCCGGCCATGCTCGCAAAACGCATGCTCGGCATAGAAAACGCCGTGAAAGCCGAAACGGTCGGCGATTTCTGCCTCGGCGAGGCGACCGCGATACACCGCGTTGTAGTCTTGTCCGGCTCGGGCCTGAAGGTTGACGAAGACCGAAAACTGCATCGCACACTCCCCCAACGCACAATGACAAAACGAAGACGCTACGGCCGATCCACCAGCCGGCCGGTTTCGACCACCGGCTCGCCATCGAGCGCGACCGTGCAGTGGCGCATCGGCAGGTCGAAGTGGCACGCCGTATGGCGATTGGCGGCGTAGTTGGGACCGGTCGAGATCAAGAAATTACCCGCAAAGCAGCGGCCGTCGACGCCGGCCGCCTCGCCCTTTGGGTAAAACGCCAGCGCGTCCCACAGCGCACGCTCGTGCAAGCCCCAGCCGACATGCGAGATGCCGTAAGCGTTCGGATCGCCCCATCGCGCGAAGTAGTCGCGCATCAATTCGGCATCCACGCCGTCGCCTTCGATCTCGGCGACGAACCCGCCCTTGAAGCGGAGCGTTACCGGACGGTCGACGTAGCGGTAGAACGGATAGACGATGTCGCCTGGCGCCAGCACGACATCGCCTTCGATCTCGGCCGAGGGCGGATAAACCAGCACGGCGCCGATCGCCCACGTCGCCGATGAGCCGGGCTTGTCGCAGAATCCGGGTGAACCGCGCACCGCCGCCCCGGCCAGATCGACGCGCAAGTTCGTGCCGGCCGCCGACGTCACCGTCATCGTCTTCGCGCGTCCCAAGCGCTCCGCGGCGCGTGCAATCCGCGCCGTTCGCTCGGCGGTCGGCAGCAATCGCGCAAGGGCGTCTGGCGGCTCGCGCACGAGGAGCACGCGCGCACCGCCCTTTTGAATAGCGGCGCGCTGCTTCGAGTGGATCAGGCCGTCAAGCGTGAGATCAACGATGAAATCGACCGCGCTCAACACTCCGGTCACTTCGGGAAGGTCATCGAGGATCGTCGAGCTCGCATTGCCGCGGTTGATCGCGGCGATCGCGCCGACCTCGCCGGCATGCGACGGCAGCACGATCCGGAACGGCCGCGCACCGAGCGCCGACGCGGCGGCTTGCGCGGCCTCGGCATAGGTTTCGCGCGACTCGGGCTCGGTCAGCACCGCGACGCTCTCCCCGCCAACAACCTTGCACCACGCGAATTGCTTCAAGAAAAGCGCGGCCAATGCCGGATCGCTATTCACCACCCAAACCTCCTAAACCGCGTCGAAAAAGCTCGCGACGACACGATTGAATTCGGCCGGCGCTTCGCGAAAGGCGAAGTGGCCGGCGCGGTTGGCGACGTGAAGCGACACCGGCGCACAGCGATCCGAAAGCCGTTCGAATACTTCGAGCCCCATCGGATCGAACGGCGCCGAAGGATCGTTCTTGCCCCAATAGATGAGTGTCGGGGTACGGTATCGGCCGGCCTCGATCGCCGCGTAGAGTTCCGCTTTCTCGGCAGCGAAATCGGGTTCGAATACGCGCGCGGCGGTCGCCGCGAGGGCGGCGCGCGCCTCACCGGACTTCGGCAAATGCCACACCGTGTGCCAAGCTTCGACCCACGCCTCGTCGATGTGCGTGCCCGGCATACACATCGCTTCAGTGCGATAGCGCACCCACGCCGGCGATCCGACCGGGTGCGTCGCCTTAGCCCGCACGTCGCGACTGAACTGGGGGTCTGCGGCGACGCCTTTGACCAGGGACGCGCTATTGCAGAGCACGAACGCGCGCACTAGGTCGGGACGCGCCAACGCGAGCGCGATGCCATTGTAGGCGCCGCGCGACTGGCCGATCAGGTACGCGTCCTTCAGCCCCAGCGCGTCGATGAACGCGATCGCGTGCGCCGTCATGCGACGCACCGTGTAGCCGTCGGCCTCGGGCGGATTGTCGGTATAGCCGTGGCCGATCTTGTCGTAGGCGATAACCCGGTAACGTTCGGCGAGCGGTTCGATATTGCGCACGAAGATATCGAGCGACGATCCGGTGCCGAACGCGCCGCCGTGAATCATCACCAACGGCGCGCCGGCACCGGCTTCGACGTAGCGCGTCCGCACGCCGGCAACATCGACGTACTTCGCGTTCGCCATCGGCGCCGCTTCACATCTCGACGAACGTCAGTTGCCCCATCGGATCAACCGGCCGTTGTCGCCCAACTGCACCAGGATCGGGTCCGAGCGGTAGACGTCGGGCAGGTCCTGGGTACGATAAGTGATCGTGCCGCTGATCGTTTCGACGTTCTTCAAGGTCAGGAACGAATCGGCGATCGCCTTGCGATCCATCGACACCGCGGCATTGAGCGCCTTGGCCAGCACCTTGACCGCATCGTACGTCGCAGTCTCGAAAGGATCGGGATCGGCCGCGGCCTCGCCGGTGTGTTTGCGCCAGCGGGCAATCCAATCCTGCACGATCGGCCGCGGGTCCGAGGACGTGTAGATCGACGAGCCGATCGCGCCTTTGCCGTGCCCCTGGCTCAGATTCCAAAAGTCGCGGCCGGCGATCGTATACCCGGTGTCGGCGATCTGAGTCGTGAGGCCGCGTTCGCGAAGCTGCAGCGCCACTTTACCGCCATCGTCCGAGAGATGGCTGAGAATGACGACATCTGGCTTCGCGGCATTGACCGCTGCGACCTGCGAGGCGAAGTTGGTTTCGCCCGTTTTCGAGCCGACGTCGACCACGAGCTTGATGCCCTGCTCGTCGAGTATCTTGCGGGCAAGCTTGGCGTTATGAACCGCGAAATCGTTGTCGATGGCAACCGAAAGCGCCGCCGTCTTGACGCCCAATTTATCCTTGAGTTTCTGGTAGAGCACCGGAAGAACAAGGTTGGTTGCCGGCAGGTAGCGGTAGATCCACTTGCCTTGATCGGGATAGACCCAATCGCCGCCCGACGATGCGGCGAAGGTCACTAGATTGCATTCCTTGGCGTACTCGTAGATCGCGAACAATTGTCGCGAGGAGAAATTCGCCCAAAACAGCGGCACCGACGGGTCGGTACAGGCGCGCCGATACTCAGCGACAATGCCTTGCGCCTCGGAACGCGCATCGACTTTGTAAAACTCGATCTTGTGACCGCCACGAATACCGCCGGCGGCGTTGATTTCCTCCGCTGCAAGCTGGCCGCCGCGCCAGAGCCGCTCACCGAACGCGGACTGCTGGCCTGTAAAATTGGTCGAGAACGGAATGCGGATGACTTTTTCCTGCGCATCGGCCGCACCTGCGCCGAGCGCCGCAGCCAAGACAAGGCCGACGACGAGTGTTTTCATGAAGCTCCTCCCCTGTAACCGCGCCATCCAATCGGTGGCAACGGCGCCACCTGTCATCATAGTAGGTCATGCTCTCCGCAGCGCTAGCTAATTGCGAGACATGAGGCGGAGGACGTGGAGGGCGGCTGCCCTGCCCGCCGACGCGGCGGAGCCAGTCTGCCGCCAAGACTGCGACCGTCGGCGGCCCGCTCGCAGCCGCCGGCCGGCCTCCCGACTGAACCGCACGCTTCGATAAGTCGAATCAATCCACCCGCCACACCCCGACCGGCTCGGCGTAGCCTTTGACCGGAGCCTCCAAGCGCCGGGCGGCGCCGAGCCGGGGCCCGAGCGCCGCCGCCATCGCATCCGAGACCAGGAGCCGCGAGCCCAACTCCTTGTTCAGCTGCTCGATCCGCGCCGCCAGGTTCACGACCTCGCCGATCACCGTGAACTCCTTGCGCCGGGGCGAGCCGATGTTGCCGGTGACGGCGACGCCCAGGTGAAGCCCGATCCCGATCTTGAGCGGGGCGCCGCCGGCGGCGGCGCGGCGGTCGGTCTCGCCAGGATCGCGCGGGCAGCGTCGAGCGCGTGCGCCGCGGCGTCGGCGTCGGCGAGCGGCGCGCCGAACACCGCCATGAAGCCGTCGCCCAGGAACTTGTTGACGATGCCGCGGTGGCGGTCGACCGCTTCGATCATGTACGCGAACGAATCGTTCAAATAAGCGACCACCGCCGGCGCCGGCGCGTCGCGCGCGAACCCGGTGAAGTCGCGGAAGTCGAGGAACATGACGCACACCGGCCGCGCCTCGCCCGCGGTTTCGGCCCCGCCCTCGAGCAGGCGGTCGACCACGGCCGGGGAGACGTGCTGGCCGAACAGGTTGACGACCCGCTCGCGCGCCGCGCTCGCCTCGAGCACGCGGACGAGGTTGTCCTTGAGCCGCACCGCGACCAGGCCGGCGACGATCCCGGCGAGCACCATAATCCCGGCGCGGCCGGCATGGAGGAGCGGCGTCTGGATCGCGTGCTCGGCCGCCGGCGAGAGCGGCAGCACGTAAGCGACCACCGCCACGTACTCGATCGCGGCGACCGCGCCGGTGAAGACGAGCAGCGCGAAGTTGAGCCTTAGCGTCGCCGCCAGGATGAAGATGAAATACAGGAACGACGGAAAGCCACCGAACACGACCGCCGGCTCGGCGTAGCGGCTGGTGACCAGCAAAACGACCGAGGGAAAGCTGGTTTCGACCAGCGCGTTGCCGTATTTGGCGAACTCCGGCGGCGAGCGTCCGCGCCGCGCGAACGCGGTCATCGCGGCGATGAAGACGCACTCGTAGAGAACGAATGGGCCGACAACGACGGCCGGCAACCACCACGGCGGCAGCCGGACCACGAACGGCCGGATCGCCACATCGACAGTGAGGTAGCCGAAGGTGACGATCCCGAGGAGCGTCGTCAGCACGACCGCCAGCACCCGGCCGCGCAGGATCTCGCTCGCCAGCACTTCGCGCGCCAACCCGCGCGCCAGCACGTCCGTATCGCCCGCGGCCGTCATCCCGCCGACTTTACCTCAAAACCGCGGCACGCCGGCTTCGCCTTCCGATCTGGCGCTACCATGCCGCCGTCCTGTTCCCTCGAGGAGGAGCCGAAAAACGCCCTGCTCCGTTCACGAACATGAAGAAGCGGCCGTTCGACCCCCGGCGCGCGATCGCGGCGGCTTCGAGAGCGTGATCGACCTTTAGCTCGAGGCCACGGTCGACCTCGAGCCTTCAGCGCGTACGACCGCGGGTGACGATCCTGGTCGGCTTCGGTTAGAACTCTGTCGGGTAGGGACTCATCGTCGTCGTCACCGCACCCGGCGTTCGTCGGGCGCGACAAAGGAGAAGGTTCGGTGCCAGCGAAATTCGGCGTTTCCAATGGCGGCCACCACTGGCCGGTCGCGGACATCCGCGCGGTCGAAGACCTCGGGTTCGACTCGTTCTGGTCCGGCGAGCATATCGTCTACCATCGTCCGATACTGGACGCGGTGACGCCGCTCGCCTACGCGGCCGCCGTGACCTCGCGGATCACGATCGGCCCCGCCACGCTGCTCGTGCCGTTGCGGCATCCGACGCTGGTGGCGAAAGAGATCTCATGCCTCGACGTGCTCTCGGGCGGACGCGTCGTCCTCACCATTGGCGTCGGCGGGGACTATGCCCGCGAGTTCGCCGCCTGCAACGTTCCGGTCAACGAGCGCGGGCAGCGGGCGACCGAGGCGATCGAGATCATGCGCAAGTACTGGGCCGGCGGGCGCTTCGACTACGACGGCAAGATCTTCAAGCTCACCGACGTCGACATGCTGCCGCTGCCCGTGCAGCCGGGCGGCCCGCCGATCTGGGTCTCGGGGCGCCAGGAGGGGCCGATGCGGCGGGCGGCGACGTTGGGCGACGGCTGGAACCCGTACATGTACACGCCGGACCGCTGCCGGGCGTCGTTCAGCGAGGTCAAGAACATGGCCCGGGCCGCCGGCCGCACGCTCCCCGGCGACTATGTGTGGGCGTGCTACGTGTTCGTCAGCATCGACGACGACGTTGCGACCGCGCGGCGGTTGGCGATCGAGGACATGTCCACGCGCTACGACCAGGACTTCGCCGGCTTGGTCGACAAGTACTGCGCGCACGGGCCGCCCGCCCGCGTCGCCGAGCACCTCGCGCGCTACGTCGAAGCCGGCGTCAATCACTTCATCCTGGCCCCGGTCATGCCGCCCGACCGCCGCCGCCACCATCTCGAGCGGATCGCGACCGAGGTGCTGCCGGCAGTTCGCGCGATCGAACCGAGCCCGGTCGCCTGAGCGCCGGCGTCCGGGCGCCGCCGCTACTTCACCACTTCCCAGAAGATACCGAGGAGCGAAACCCAGCCGAGCACGAACACGATCGTCCGGACGAACGGCACGCCGAGCAGATAGACGAGCGCGTGCGCGACGCGGAGCCAGAAGAAGCTCATCGCCCAGAACGCGGTCATCGCGTTCGCCTTGCCGGCGACATGGGCGAGGATCACCAGCACCGCGAACGGCGCCAACGTCTCGACCGCGTTCATGTAGGTGCGGTCGGCGCGCTTGCCCCACAGCGGTACCGGGCGCGGCGTCGGATCGACGTAGTTCTCGGCCTTGAGGAAGCCGTTGCTCGCGACCTGCGCGACGACATACGGAATCCAGAGCGAACCGGTGAGGAGCGCGGTGAGCGCGAGGTAGGTGAGGTCGGTCGTCATGGGGTCCCCGCTGCGGTTGGATGCGCCCGCATTCCAGCGCGATTCGGCGCCCGGCGCCGGTCTGCTGTTTCGCGATGACACCGTGACCACCGCCGGGGCGAAGTGCTAGCGTTCGGCGAAACCCTAGCTTGCGAAGGGAGTCCACCATGGCCATGACCGCCGATCAATGCCTCGACCGCGTCCGCGAGATTCAGGAAAAGTACAAGGTCGGCGGCGCCCACCCGGTGTGGAAAGGCTTGGACGAGGGCACCCACTCGGTCCCGCAGATGCGCGAGTTCGCGCGCCAGTTCGGCATCATCCCGCTCCACAATCACAACTACCACGGCCGGCTCTACGTCTCCTGCCCCAACGCGCGCTGGCGGGCGCGCCTGGCCGAAGTCGTCTACGAGGAAGGCACCGGGCGGCTGTTCGCCGACGGCGTCTCGCACAACGAGCTTTACTACCGGTTCGGCGAAGGGCTGGGCCTGAGCCGCAAGGACTTGGACAACGCCGACCACTGCGCCGAAGCGCTGGTCTACAAGGGCTGGCTCCAGCACGCTTGCGGCCAGGGCACGCTGATCGGCGTCTCGGCCCACATGCTGGCCGACGAGGGCCAGGTCAAGGGCGGCCACTTCAACCGCATCGCCAAGACGCTGCAGCAGAGATACGGGCTCAAGCCCGAGGCGACCGCGTTCTGGTCGGTCCACGACGTCGCCGACGAGGACCATTCCGGGATCGGCGCCGAGCTCCTGGCCGATTTCGCGCCGACCGACGCCGACAAGCGCCTGGTGATCGAGACCGTCGAGCAGACGCTCGGGCTGCTCCGCACCATGTACGACGGCATCTACAAGCGGATGAAGGCGATCCCGTAGCGACGGCGGCCAAGTCCCATGCGGATCGCGAGCTTCCGCCGCGCCGGCGTCGACTCCTACGGCATCGTCGAGGACGAGCGCATCGCCGATGTCGGCGCGATCCTGCGCCCGCGCTTCGCTTCGCTCCGCGCGGTGTTGGCCGCCGCTGCGCTCACCGAGCTCGCCGCCGCCCGCGCCAAAGTGCCCGCCTACCCGCTCGGCGAAATCCGGTTCAACCCGGTCATCCCCGATCCCGACAAGGTCGTGTGCTCCGGCGTCAATTACCGGCTCCACATCGAAGAGTCGCACGTCGCGATCCCGCCGCATCCGATCCTCTTCACCCGCTTCGCCAACACCCTGGTCGGCCACGGCGAGCCGCTGGTGAAGCCGGCCGCCTCCGACCAGCTCGACTGGGAGGGCGAGATGGCGGCGGTGATCGGCAGGGGCGGCCGCGCGATCCCGGAGCGCGACGCGCTCGGCCACGTCGCCGGCTACGCCTGCTTCATCGACGCCTCGGTCCGCGACTTCCAGGCGCACAGCTTCACCGCCGGCAAGAACTTCTTCGCCACCGGCGGGTTCGGGCCGTGGCTGGTGACGGCGGACGAAATCCCCGACCCGCAGGCGCTCGCGATCGAGACCCGGCTCAACGGCAGGGTGATGCAGGAGAGCCCGACCTCGGCGATGATCTTTTCGGTCGCGCAACTCATCGCCTACATCTCGATCGTGACCCCGCTCGCGCCGGGCGACGTGATCGTGACCGGCACCCCGGGCGGCGTCGGCGTCGCCCGCAACCCACCGGTCTTCATGAAACCGGGCGACACGGTCGAGATCGAGGTCGCCAAAGTCGGCACGCTCCGTCACGGGATCATCGCCGAAAGTTGAGCTAGACTCCGCCCCAACAAGGACCCCGGGGAAGGAACCACGCCATGGCGGAAACAGCGGCCACCAGCGACATCCGCGCCAAGATGCGGGCGCGCGCCAAGGACCTGAGCCTGGTCGAGCTGTGGGCGATCATTGCCGACCTCGAGACCAAGCAGCCCAAGAAGAACGCCGAGCCCTACATGTGGCGGTGGGACGATTTCTACCCGCTGGCGCAGCAGGCCGGGAAGACGGTGCCGATCGAGGAGTCCGAGCGGCGCGCGCTCCTCTTCACCAACCCGAGCTACTACCCCAAGCCCTACATGACGGCGACGCTCTATGCCGGCTGCTCGCTCTACAACCCGGGCGAAGTCGCGCCCGTGCACCGGCATTCGCCGAACGCGAGCCGGTTCGTGATCCAGGGCGATGGCGGCTTCACCACCATCGAGGGCGAGAAGTGCATGATGAACCGCGGCGACCTCATCATCACGCCGCAGGGGACCTGGCACGACCACGGCAACGACGGCAAAGAGCCGGTCCTTTGGATAGACCTCCTGGATCTCCCCCTGGTCGAGACGCTGTCGGCGAGCCGGTTCGAGTTCGACTACTTCGAGGAGGGCAGCGGCTCCAACTCGGGCGAGCGGGTCAAGCGCCACTTCCAGACCGTGCGCGAAAAGCCCGACCATTCGCACAATTTCTACGCCGCCGGCGGCTTGCGGCCGGCGTTCGGCGTGCACCGGCGCGGCACCGGCGTCGGCACGCCGATGTTCGTCTACCGCTGGCACGAGACCGTGGCCGCGCTCGACCGCATGCGGAGTTACGGGGGGAGCCCCTACGACGGCGTGATCCTCGAATACGTCAACCCAGCGACCGGCGAAGCGGTGGTGCCGACCATGGCCTATCATGTGCAGCTCCTGCGCCCGGGCGAGGAGACCGGCGAGCACCGCCATACCGCCTCGACCGCCTATTTCGTGATCGAGGGCGAAGGCACCACGGTGATCGAAGGCAAGGAATTCGCCTGGGGCCGGAACGACGTCTTCGCGGTGCCGGGCTGGGCCTGGCACCGCCATGTCAACAAGAGCGCCAAGAATGACGCGATCTTCTACGCGGTCTCCGACGCCCCGACCTTGAAGAAGCTCGCGCTCTACCGCGAGGAACGCCGGATCGGCGGCAAGGTCGAACTCGTCGTTGGCTGACGCCGCCGGTCGCGCTACCTGTCTCCTTCCGTCCCCCCACCAACCGTCGCGAGGTCGTCCCATGTCGATCACCAGCAAACTCGCGCTCGAAGCGATCGAGCGCGGTATCGCCGTCGGCTTGAAGCGCAACTTCTTCGTCGCCTGCGCGCTCGTCGACCCGTCCGGCCGCACCATCGGCGTGCTTCGCCACGAGAAGGCGCAGTGGATGACGCCCGACTTCGCGATCGGCAAAGCGATCCTGGCCTCGGCCTACAAGAACCGGACCCAGGCGATGTACGACCGGCTGCAGAAGGAGCGCCCGCTCTACGGCACCATGGTCGCGAGCCTGACCAACCAGTACGGCTGGCTCTTGGTCGAGGGCGGCACCTCGGTCAACCGGGGCGAAGGCGAGAGCGCCGAGTGCGTGGTCGCGGTCGGCATCAGCGGCTGCTTCCCGGCCGCGGTCGACCAGGAAGTCGCCGACGAGGTCGCGGCCTGGCTCAAGGGCGTGTTGGTGAAGTAGCGCGGCCTATTGGATGCGCTAACCAACCTCTCCCCTGCAGAGTTTGGAAGCCAACCGATCGACGTGCACAATGTGGAATAGCTCACCGAGGAGCTCTACTTCTTCAACCCGCGCTCGATCGTAGCGAGCCGCACCAGCACATCGCTGGTCAGGCGGTCGACCTTCTCGTGGAGCTGCATGACTTCGAGCTCGGCTTTGAGATTGACGTCGTACTCGACGTCGCTGCGGACGCGATCCTTTTCGATCTGGCGGTTCTGGCTCAAGAGCACGAACACCGAAAGGATGATCGCTTCGAGCGACACCGCCATGGTCAAGAGCCCGAACGGGAACGGGTCGAACTGCGCGGCTTCGGCAAACATCGTGTTCCAGCCGATCCAGACCGCGAACACGACGACATGGATCAGGAGAAACGGGATCGAGCCGGTGAAAGCGGCGATCCAGTCGGCGGCTCGATCGACCGCGCTCCGGGTGTCCTCGATCGCCTCGTTGACGTTGCGGGACGCGGTGTGGCGGAGGAGTTCGGCCGTCACCCGCGCGCGCCGGCCCATCGCCGACAACAGGTGGAACGCCGCCTGCGGGTAGGTGCGGACCAGGCCGTCGAGATCGTGCGGGTCGATCCGGAGCGCTTCGACCTGGGCCACGGTGCGGACCGAGGCGGTGCGCGCGCCGCGGTCCAAGAGCGAGATGTCACCGAAGAAATCGCCGACCGTTGCGGTCTCGAGCACGATCTTGTGGCCGGTATTGTCCTTGAAGAAAATTTCGACCTCGCCCGTGCGGATCACGAACATCGCATCGCCCGGATCGCCGGCGGCGAAGATCAGGTGATCGGGCGGAAACGTCACTTCCTCGATCCGAGTCGCGAGGTCGGCGCGTTCTTTCTCGTCGAGAAATTCGAACAGCGGAACATCGGCTAACAATTCGACGTTGGCGGCCATGGCTCCCCCGCGTGGCGGCAGCGAATCGCCCGGGATCGTAAGCCCGCGCGAATCCGCGCGCCAGCGAAAGCGGCATGGCGGCGCCGGATCGGGAATAGTCCTTAGCGTCGAGCTCGGAGCGCGAATACCGAACGCGTCGTGATATGCTTCCGCGTCGACCTGTCGCCTCGGAGCGATCCCATGACGTCGTTTCAATTCGAAACCGTCGATGTCTTCACCAAGGTCCGGTTCGGCGGCAACCCCCTCGCCGTTTTCGCCGATGCGCGGGACCTCTCGACCGCTGACATGCAGCGCATCGCCTTGGAGTTCAATTACGCGGAAGTCACCTTCGTGACGCCGCCGTCGAACCCCGCCAATACCGCGGCCGTCCGTATTTTCACGCCGGCCCGGGAGATCCCGTTTGCCGGGCACCCCAACGTCGGCACCGCATTCGTGCTGGCGCGTGCCGGTTCGGTCTTCGGACGGCGTACCGGCGACTCGATGCGTTTCGAGGAAGGCGCGGGATTGGTCGAGGTTGACGTAGTCCGCAGCGGCGCCGAGATCGTGGGGGCCCGTTTCCCCGCACCCAGCCCGTTCAAGCGCGGCGTCGAGGTGGGCGTCGAGGCGGTCGCTCGTTGCGCCTCGCTTTCTCCCGACGACGTCGTTACGACCAACCACGCGCCGGCCGTCGCCTCGGTGGGCCTCCCTTTCGTCATCGCAGAATTGCGGTCGATCGAAAGCTTAGGTCGCGCGGCGCCGAATGCGGCGGCGTTCGTCGACGCGCGCCGCCGTTACCAACCGGCCAACGAAGGGTTCCCGCTCTTCCTCTACACGCGGTTGCCAAACGGACCGTCGAGCGTGAGGGCGCGGATGTTCGCGCCGCTCAGCAAGATTCCCGAGGACCCGGCAACGGGCAGCGCATCGGCGGCGCTCGGCGGACTCATGGCCGCGCTCGACCCGCGTCCGGAAATGACCATCGCCCTCTCGATCGAGCAAGGCATCGAGATAGGCCGCCCAAGCTCGATTGAGGTCAAAGCCCGCAAGGCTGCTGGCGCCGTTGCCGATGTCATTGTCGCCGGCACCTGCGTTCCCGTGATGACGGGGACGATCTCGATCTGACTCGGCCGGCTTCAGCGCCCTGCTATCGCCGGCTACCGCACCCGCGCGCGCACTCCCTTGGTCAGGAACTTCTGGGCGCGGTGCTTGCGCCCGAGCCGGCGGCCCTCGCCACCGCCCAAGCCGGTGCCGGCTGGCTGCCACGCCGGCACGAGATGCCGCTTGCCCGGCCCGATCAGGTCGGCGCGGCCCATGCGCTTCAAGGCGTCGCGCAGGAGCGGCCAGTTCTCGGGATCGTGGTAGCGCAAGAACGCCTTGTGGAGCCGCCGCTGCTTCAGGCCCTTGACGATTGAGACCGGCTCGGAGCCGCCGCGGCGCACCGCTTTCAGCGGGTTTTTGCCCGAATGGTACATCGCGGTCGCGAGCGCCATCGGCGAGGGCAGGAAGGTCTGGACCTGGTCGGCACGATAGTCGTTCTTCTTGAGCCAGAGCGCCAAGTGCATCATGTCCTCGTCGGACGTCCCCGGGTGGGCGGCGATGAAGTAGGGGATCAGGAAATATTCCTTGCCGGCCGCCTTGGCCGCTTGATCGAACAACTGCTTGAAGCGGTCGTAGGCGCCGATCCCGGGCTTCATCATCTTGGCGAGCGGCCCGGCCTCGGTGTGCTCGGGCGCGATCTTCAAGTAACCACCGACGTGGTGGGTGACGAGCTCCTTGACGTAGGTCGGGCTCGTGATCGCCAAGTCGTAGCGGACGCCCGAGGCGACCATCACCTTCTTGACGCCCGGCACCGCGCGCGCCTTGCGGTAGAGCCCGATCAGCGCGTCATGGCTGGTGTCGAGGTTCGGGCAGATCGCGGGATAGACGCACGACAAGCGGCGGCACACCGCTTCGGTCGCTTTGTCCTTGCACGCCATCCGGTACATGTTGGCGGTCGGCCCGCCGACGTCAGAGATGATGCCGGTAAAGCCCGGGGTCTTGTCGCGCACGGTCGCGATCTCGCGCAGCACCGATTCTTCCGAGCGGTTCTGGATGATGCGGCCCTCGTGCTCGGTGATCGAGCAGAACGAGCAGCCGCCGAAACAGCCGCGCATGATCGTGATCGAAAACCGGATCATGTCCCAGGCCGGGATCGCCTTGTCGCCGTAGGCCGGGTGCGGCGCACGCGCGTAAGGCAGTTCGTAGATCCGGTCCATCTCCGGCGTCTCGAGCGGGATCGGCGGCGGCGTCACCCAGAGTTCGCGGTCGCCGTGCGCCTGCACGAGGGCGCGGGCGTTGCCCGGGTTGCTCTCGCGGTGCAGCACGCGCGACGCGCGCGCGTAGGACTCGGAGTCTGCCGCGACCTGTTCGTAGGACGGCAGCCGGATCACGGTGCGCTCGGCACCGATGCGGGCACCTTCGTCCGGGTTCGCGATGTCGCCGGCCGGTGCCACGGTCCAGCCGTCCGGCACGGCTGCCTTGTTCAAGGCGACGCCGCGAATATCGTCGAGTTCGGCCGGCGTGGCGCCCTTGGCCAGGCGGTGCGCGACCTCGACCACGGCACGTTCGGCGTTGCCGTAGAGGAGAATATCGCCCTTGGCGTCGAACAGGATCGAGCGCCGCACCTTGTCGGACCAATAGTCGTAATGGGCGATGCGGCGGAGCGAGCTTTCGATCCCGCCCAAGACGATCGGCACGTCGCGATAAGCCTCGCGGCAGCGCTGGGCGTAGACGATGACGGCGCGGTCGGGGCGCTTGCCGCCCTCGCCGCCCGGCGTATAGCTGTCGTTGTGGCGGAGCCGACGGTCGGCGGTGTAACGGTTGACCATCGAATCCATGTTGCCGCCGGTCACGCCGAAGAAGAGCGTCGGCGCCCCCAGCGCCGCGAACGGCTCCGCGCTCTGCCACTCGGGCTGCGCGATGATGCCGACGCGAAAGCCGTGCGCCTCCAGGAGCCGGCCGACGATCGCCATGCCGAAGCTCGGGTGATCGACATAGGCATCGCCGGTCACGAGGATGACGTCGCACGCATCCCAGCCGAGCGCATCCATTTCCGCGCGCGACATCGGCAGGAACGGCGCCGGGCCGAAGCGATGCGCCCAATAGGGGCGATAGGAGAAAAGCGGCCGCGGCGCGTTCATAGCGGAAAACATGTGGGCGAAGGCGGCAGTCCCGTCAAGCGATTCCGGCCGCGGCGCCGTCCCCACAACGAAAACGCCGGCGCGGGGCCGGCGCTGCATGCGCGTCAGGGGTCGACGCTTAGGCGGCGGCTTTGTGCGCGTCGTGCGCGATCTTGCGCAAGCGCTTGGTCATCAGCTTCAGCATCGCGCGCGTCGGCGGATCGGAGCGCTCCATGTGCTTGGCGAATTGCTGCTTGGTGATGATCGTGCAGGTGGTGGGCGCGACCGCGAACGCCGAGGCCGAGCGCGCATGATCGTCGACCAGCGCCATTTCGCCGAAGATCTCGCCGGTTTCGAGCGTATCGATGACGCAGCTGCGGGTGCCGACCCGAATTTCGACTTTGCCCGACTGGATCAGGTAGGCACAGGTCGCGGCATCGCCGGCCGAGAAGATCGGCTCGTCGGGTGCGAACGAGTTTTTCACGCCTGCGGTTGCTGCCGTCACGATCCCTCTCTTCCTCGCGCGCGGCCGCCATTTTAGCTTGGCCGCTCCCATTGCCGCGACGCGAATATTGCTCCGGTCCGGTTTCCGCGCCTGGAGAATCGGTCGCTATATGGTCATCAGCTTGAGCATCGCCCGGGTCAACGGGTCCGCGCCTTCGAGATGCCTCTGAAATTCGGCCCGGATGATGACGATGCACGTGGCGGCGTCGCGGGCGAGCGCGCTCGCCGAGCGAACGCCGTCGTCGAGGAGCGCCATTTCGCCGAAAATTTCACCCGGTCCCAAGGTGTCGATGACGACTGCATCATCGCCCGTGCCGACCACGATATCGACATGACCGGATTGGATCAGGTACACGCAAGTGGCGGCGTCCCCCGCCGAGAAAACGCTGTTGCCTTTATAGAAGTGCTGCCTATTAAGGATCTGCACCGAGGCCCCACGTTTGTTGGCGCTACACCATTAAGTGGTGAATCGCCCGATCGATACAATCCGGCAGGGCACCGACCGACTAGGTGTTTCCCTTAGCCGCTAAGGCAGCCGAACTGTGACCGGCGCCACAGCCGGTCAATAGATCATCTCTTCGGTGCCCTTGGCGTCGGCGATGATGATCTCGCCCTTGGCGGCCAGATCCTTGGCGGTGCGGACGATCTCGGCCTGCGCCTCGTCGACCTCGCGCAAACGAACCGGCCCCATCTGCTCCATGTCTTCGCGCAGGATCTTGCCGGCGCGCTCCGACATATTGCTGAGGAGAGATCGCGAACCTGATCGGGCGCGCCCTTGAGCGCGATCCCCATCTTGGTCTTGTCGACGACGCGCAAGAGCGTCTGAATCCCGGACGGATCGATCTTCAAGAGGTCGTTGAAGGTGAACATCAACGCCTTGATGCGTTCGGCCGAGTCGCGGTTCATCTCCTCGAGCGCGCCCATGAACTTGGTCTCGGTGGCGCGATCGAAATTGTTGAAGATCTCGGCCATCGACTCATGGGAGTCGCGCCGCGAGGTGCGCGCGAGATTGCTCATGAACTCGGTGCGGAGCGTCATCTCGACCGCATGCAGCACTTCCTTACGCACACCCTCCATGTTGAGCATGCGGTTGATCGCTTCGATCGCCGTCTCCTCGGGCAGCGCGCCCAGGACCCGCGCGGCGTGGTCGGGTTTGACCTTCGAGAGCACCACCGCGATGGTCTGCGGATACTCGTTCTTGAGGTAAGCCGCGAGCGTCACTTCGTTGACATTGGCGAGCTTGTCCCACAGCGTGCGGCCGGCCGGGCCGCGCAACTCCTCCATCACGCTGTCGGCTTTTTCGCCGAGCGCCTGGCGCAGAATCTTCTCGGTGCCCTCGTAGGTGCCGACCAGCGTGTTGGTGGCCGATAGGCGATTGACGAACTCGCCGAACACCGCCTCGACCAGTTCGGAGTCCATCTTGCCCAAGTTGGCCATCGCCATGGAGACCTCTTTGATCTCCTCCTCGTCCATCTTGGAGAACAGCTTGACGACGTGCTCTTCCTTGAGCGCGAGCATGAGCACGGCCGCTTTTTGCGGCCCGGAGAGCGAGCGACTCGATGACGGTCCGGCGCGAGTTTCCGTGTCGGCCATGCAGCCGAACTTAAGAAGTCGGCGTGGCGTCGGTAATTGGCTCCATTCTCTATCGGGTAAGGCGGGCGGTTCGAACGCCTACGTAGGTGTCCTTAGATTTTCCCCGATCGCGAGATAATCGGCCGGCTGCCGCAACGCCCGCGTGCATCGTCCTTGACCGGATCGAACCGTCAAGCGACCATCGCCGCAACCGTTTTGGAGGGACCCGATGGCGGGAGCGACAAATCTCAAATTCACGCGCGAGCCCGAGCGATCGGCGACGCTGCCTGCGCATTACTACTTCGACGCCGCTATCTACGAGCGCGAGAAGACCGCGATCTGGTTCAAGACCTGGCAGTTCGTGGGCTACACCCGCGACGTCGCCGAGCCGGGCAGCTACATCACCGCGACCTTGATCGATCAGAGGCTCGTGGTGGCGCGCGGCAAGGACGGGCGGCTTCGCGCGTTCTTCAATGTCTGCATGCACCGCGGCCATACGCTGGTCGAGGGCAAGGGCCAGCGCACCATCCTGACCTGTCCGTTTCACGCCTGGTCCTACGACCTCGAAGGCAATCTCAAGGCGGCCGGCAATGCCGAGAACGTCGCCGGCTTCGACCTCGCCGACTTTTCGCTGGCGCCGGTCAAGGTCGACACCTTCCTCCATATGGTGTTCGTGAATCTCGACCCCGATGCGGTACCGATCGCCGCAACCTACCCGGGATTGGCCGAGGATATCCGCCGCACCATTCCCGGGTTCGACCGCCTGACCCTCGCGACCTCGGACCCGCTGCCGGGCAAGTACAACTGGAAATTCTTCCCCGACATGAACGAGTGCTACCACTGCCCGGTGCTGCACACGATCATGGGCGAGCAGCAGGGCGCCTACCTGCAGCAGAGCTGGGTGAGCGAAGAGCACCGCTATTGGGCCAAGCACATCATCTTGGGCAAGAAGGACATCGACCGGACCGAGCGGCCCTACGACTTCGGCAGCGAGGCGATCGCCGACGTCAACATCTGGTACATGTGGCCCAACCTGATCTTCATCGCCCACCAGGGCTCGCCCAACTTCAAGATCCAGGCGACGCGGCCGACCGGGCCCGAGTCGAGCCATCAAGTCCTCGACGTCTGGTGCCTGAACGATCCGCCCGATGCCGCCGATATGGGCCACATCCGGAACTACCGCGATCGCATCATGCCCGAGGACATCAGCGCAATGGAGAAGCAGCAATTGGGCGTTCACTGCCGCGGCTACCGGCAGGGGCGACTGATGGTCGATGCCGAGCGCTCATGGCGGAGCGAGCACGGCACCCACCACTCGCAGCGCCTGGTGTGGGAAGCGCTGAACGGCGAGCGGTATTAATGCCCGCGACCGTGGGTAGGTGAGTCAGCCTCATCCTTCGACGAGCTGAGGATGAGGCCCTTGAGTAAAACCTTCACGGTGAGCTTGTCGAGCCATGGGGCGTACTCCGCGTAGCGAGTCTCGTCCTACCCCGCGCGGCGGGCGGCCTCGGCGCCGGCCGCGATCAGCCCCACCACTTCATCGGCCGGGCGGACGTCGCCGAAATAGCGGTAGACCGTCATCAAGCCGGCAACGTGCTCGGTATCCGAGTGCGAGGCGTTGGCGTCTTCGATCATGATCAGCCGGAAGCCCAGCATCGCGGCGTCGCGCGCGGTCGATTCGCAGCAGACGTTGGTGGCGGCGCCCGCGATCAGTACGGTATCGATCGCTTGCGCCCGCAAATAGGCCTCGATGTCGGAGGCGCCCTGGATGAAGGCGCTCGGCCGGCACTTCTTGACGACGCGGTCGCCGACCCTGACGTCGAGGGCGGGGTAGAGCGCGTGCAGCGGGTGGCCCTCGCTCACCGCGGCGTGGGCCCGCTCGCGCGCGGCTGGCGCCAGGAAATTCTCGAAGAACAGGTCGAAATACTCGGGCGTGCCCTTTTTGCCCTGGGTCGCCTGTACCCACACCACCCGCCCGCCGGCGGCGCGGAGCGCGGCCGCGACCCGGTTGATCGCCGGCACGATCGCGCGCGCGGGCGCGACCTCGAACGGCGCGCCGGCGGCGACGAACGCGTTCTGCATGTCGACCACCACCAGCGCGGTCCGCGCCGGGTCGAGCGTCGGGAACACGTGGCGGCGACCGCGCAGCGCCGCGATCCGCTCGATATAGTCCTGGGGCAGGCCGGGTTGGCTCATCGGATTCTCGCCGCCGCCATGGTAGCGCTCACCCGCGATGCCGGCCAAGCCGGATGCGATCGGGGCGGTTGGCGAAGTAGACGCCAGTGAGCGTCAGCGCCAAGCCGACGGCGTGATAGAACTCGAACACCTCGCCCAGGAAAAGCGCGGCGACCAGCGCGGTGAAGGGCGACTGCAGGTAGTTGAAGGCCGAGGCCCGCGCCGGGCCGAGGCGGCCGATGCCGAAGATCATGAACGAGAGCGCCAGGATCGTCGCGAACACGGCGACGCCGACGATGACGGCGACGGTTTCGGCGTCGACCCGCATCACCTGCGGGCTCCACGCGAGCTCGGCCGCGTAGAGCGGAAGCGTGGTCGCGACCGATAGCAGCGCCAGCGCCTCCAGCATCACGAACGGGGTCAGCACCGGCGTCAGCCGGCGGATCAGAATCGCATAAAGTCCCCAGCACGCGACCGCGATCGCCGCGAGCAAGTCGCCGAGCACGATGTCGAGGCCGATGAGCGTCGCCGGCTCGCCGCGCGCCACGATCACGACCACACCGGCCGCGGCAACGGCGATGCCGGCGCCTTGTACCGCGGTCATGCGCTCGCGCAGCAACAGCCAGGCGAATATCACCACCGCGACCGGCTGCGCGGCGGTGATGAGCGAGGCGTTGGTGGCGGTGGTGGTGTGGAGCCCCCAGTAGAACAGCACCTGGCCGAGCCCGGTCTGCAAGACCGCGGCAAGCGTCAAGCTCCGCCAATGCTGGACGATGACCGGCCACTGCCGGCGGAACGACGGCCACACGAACGGCAGTACGATCGCGCTCGCGGCGGCGATCCGCCAAAACGAGAACGCGACCGGCGGCAGGTCGGCGTAGTAGCCGCGCCCGATCGTGTTCGAAAACGCGTAGAACACCATCGTCAGGGTGCAGAGCGCATACGGGAGCCACGCCTGTTCGAGCAGCGTCTTCAGCAGCGCTTCGCCGTCTCCGCGCATCGACCGCCGATCCGCTGCCTCTCCCTGCGGCCAGTGTGGCCGGGTTCGCCGGCGGCGTCAAAAACGCGCGCTTCCAAGCCCGATCGGCGCTATCGTGCCCGGATTCGCATCGGTCTTGTCGACACCCGCATGAACCTATCGACGACCCCGACGCTCTCGCGCCCGGCCGATATTCGCACCCGCCTGGTGACGCCGGTGGTCCTCCTCTTCATCCTGGCCGGTCTCGCGATCGCGACCATCCTGTTCGCCGTGACCCGCGATCAGGACCGCGCCACGGTCGCGCAATCCGAAGCGGTCGTCGCGGCGCTGCTGAAACGCTCGCAAGGCGATCTCGCGGCGCTCGCCAAGGACTACAGCTACTGGAACGACGCCGTTCGCAACCTGGTCGTCGCCCCCGACCCGGCGTGGGCCGATGACAATGTCGGCATCTATCTCGGCCGCACCTACAAGCTCGCGGCGACGCTGGTGGTCTCGGGCGACGATCGTGTGACCTATGCGGCCGCCGATCGCGCGCGGACCGACCCGGCCGCGATAGCAACAGCGCTGCCGGCACTCGCCCCGATTGTCGAGCGCGCCCGCCGCCAGATCGACGCCGACGAGCCGAGCCCGAGCTTCGGCGTGATCAAACTAGGCGATCGCATCCATTTCGTCGGCGCCAGCCGGATCGCCCCCGAGCGACCGGGCAGCCTCGTCACCCCGGACCCGCGCGCGGTCTTGGTGCTGTTGTGCTCGCTCGAGGACAACCTGCTCGTTTTCATGCGCGACGGGCTGGCATACTAGGACGTTCGGGTCGAGCCGGCGGCCCCGGGCGGTCTCGACGGCGCCCTCGCGCTCGGCGAGGAACTGAGCCCGTTCGCCTACGCCGTATGGCGGCCGCGCCTTCCGGGCGATGAACTCCGCATCGTTCTGCTGCCGATGATCGCGGTGGCGATCGCCGTGATGGCGGGGTTGGTCGCACTGCTCCTCACCCGCATCGATCGCACCATCAGCGAAATCCGGGAATGGCCGGGGCGAGCCGATTACTAGCACATCATTGTCGGGATTTTCGGGTCGGGATTGTCGGGCCGGTCGCGGAAACCCCGCCGGCTTGACCTAACGCTTGAGCGTTAGCGAGGCGGGGTTTCACTGCGAGGTTCATCTCGCGTGCCCGGCGGAAGGCCAGGCTTGTCTGGGCTCTTCTTTTCAGGATGTGTGCCGGTCAACCGGTTCACCCAGCGTGACCCGGTGGATCAAGCGATGTGATGTCACCCTCCTTCTAGAGTTGCCACGATGATAAGCGTCTGCCTGTCGGCAAGCGCGGTCAAAGGCAATGATGTTCCTGATCGATTCCGATTCGCGTCGGCGATGGGAACGATTGAACCTAGCGCCGGCGCCCGTCGGCCGCCTGCTCGAAGGCGTGAGCGGCGCGGTAAAGCGTTGATTCGGCGAACGGCTTCGCAATCAGCATCATGCCGATCGGGAGCCCGGCGCTGATCCCGCACGGCAGCGAAAGCGCCGGGTGGTGGGTGATGTTGAAAGGGGCGGTGTTGGTCGACTGCTCGGACGTACGCTCGATCTGGAGCGCGATCGGCGAGTCCGCCGGCGGCAGCGGCTGCGCCTTCATCGGCGCGGTCGGCATCAACAGCAGATCGTGCTCGGCAAGCGCCGAGTCATAGGCCGCCCGCAGCCGCCGCGCCAGGTTCATCGCCTTGCCGTAATAGTGCCCGCCATAGCGGCGCGACACGTAGTCGGCGATCAGGACTCGTACCTTGAGGCTGTGCGGGAACCGGGCAGCGAAGCGCGGCCATTCCCGCAAGCGGTCGTTGAGCGCCGGCAGGTAGAGCCCTTCGTGGTTGGTACCGAAACCGCCGCCCAGAAACATGTTGGCGTAATAGCCCTCGAGCCCGATCGCCGCCCAGATCGCCTTGCCCTGGCGATGCAGCGGGATCGAGACCGACGCCACGGTCGCGCCCAGGTCGGCCAGCGCGCGCGCCGCCGCGCGGACGCCGGCATCGACGTCGGGCTCGGTGTTGGCGAATCCGAAACCTTCGTCGACGACGCCAATCCGGAGGCCGGCAACGCCCCGCGCGAGCGCGTCGGTGTAGCGCTCCGGCGTCGCATCTTTCTGGCGCGGATCGATGCCGTCGGGCCCGGCGATCGCTTCGAGCAGCAGCGCGTTGTCGGCGACCGTCCGCGTCATCGGGCCGGTGTGGTCGACCGTGAACTCGCTCGACATGATGCCGCTATAGGGGACGAGCCCGTAGGTCGGCTTGAGGCCGACCACGCCCGACCACGCCGCTGGAATCCGGATCGAGCCGGCCTGATCGCCGCCGAGCGCCATGTCGACCTCGCCGGTCGCGACCAGGACGGCGCAGCCCGAGGACGAGCCGCCCGCCGCATAGCCGGCCCGGTGCGGGTTCACGACCGGGCCCGAGACCGCGGTGTGGCTCCCGCCCGAATAGGAGAAGTACTCGCACACCGCCTTGCCGACGATGGTGCCGCCGGCGTCGAGGATGCGGGCGACGACGCTGGCATCGATTGCCGGCGTGAAACCGGCGAGGACGTCCGAGCCATTGGTCATCGCGACGCCGGCCAGCGCGATCGTATCCTTGAGGACGACGGTCTTGCCGGCGAGCAGGCCGTGCGCGGCGCCGCGCACCTCGGTCTTGACCGCCCAGGCGCCGAGCCGATTGTCGGCCGGCGCGGGCCGGGTGCCGGGCGTCCGTGGATAACGGACCGGCGGCAACTCGTCGGGAAGCGCATCGATGGTATCGAAGCCGACGAGCAAGCGGTCGATCACCTCGTGGTAAGCCGCGATCGCCGCTCGGTCGGCGCCGAGCCCGAACGCCGCGGCCGCGGTCTCGAGTTCGGCCAAGTTCGGGCGCCGGACCGCCATCGTCAGTCGCTCCGACCGACGGCACGGTCGATCCGCGCCACAACGTCGGGCGCGAGCGGCCCGGCGGCTTCGGCGGCGACACACTCGCCAAGCTCGGCGCGGTTCTTGATCCCGAGCACGACCGTATCGATCCCGGCCATGGTGAGCGCATAGCGGTGCGCGAGCACGGCCGGCTTTTCGCCCAACTCGCGCGCGAGCGCCCGGAACGGCGCGGCGCGGCGATAATCGGCCATGTCCGGGTGGTCGTCCGGAAGGGCGCGGTCGAAGGCGTCGGTGAGGGCGCCAGCTTGCACCGCGCGGATACCCATGACGCCGACGCCGTTCGCGCCGGCCGCCCGGATCAGGTGCCGCGGCACCGCCGGCTCGGTGAAGCGGCGGAGGCCGCCCGCCGAATCGAGCAAGTTGGATACGCACTGGACCGCTTGCGGCTTGGGCGCCTCGCCGAGCGCGCGCGCGATCTCGGCCGGAATCCCGATCCCGGTAATGCCCCAGGCGCCGATCAATCCCTCGCCGACCAATTTTTCGAGCACGCGCCGGAGCGCGACGTAGGCGGTCCACGCAGTCGGCGGCCGCAGCGCCGGCGACACCGCGAACGTGTAGCCGTCGCGCGCGATCGCCGAGTGCAGGAAAAAAAGATCGACGCGGGCGAGCCGCATGTTGGTCAAGCTCTGCGCGAGCGAGGCGCGGACGGCCGTCTCGATCTGTTCGGCGGGCGGGCTGCCGAGGTAGCACTTGGTGGTGACGCGGACGCCAGCCGGCAGCCGCCCATCGAAGGCCAAGCCGACCACGCGCTCGGCTTCGCCGTTGCCGTAGAGCGGCGCCATGTCGAGCAGCGTGATGCCGCGATCGACCGCCGCCCTGACGGTCGCCACGCATTCCTCGCGCGTGGTCGGCCCCCACAACTGGCCCAAGCCGCCGCCGCCCAAGGTGAGCGCGCTCACCGGCCACAAGCTTCCCAGTCGTCGCGTCTGCATCATCAAAACCGAATGCGGAATTTTCAGGTTATCATGCCGCCGGCAACGAGCGAGGGGCAGCCATGACCACGGCCACGATGCACGATCAGCCGGTTCCCGGCATCAATTGGAACAATTTGTGGCTGGTCGCGCTGGCGTTCGCGGTCATGACCGCGACGATCATGAGCCACAATGTCTGGTACATCAATTTCGTCCACGTCGCCGCCGGCCTGATGTGGACCGGGATCGACCTGTTCATGGGCTTCGTGATCGGCCCGATCATGCGCTCGCTGCCGCCCGACGCGCGCAAGGCGATGACGCTCCGGCTGATGCCGCGCATGCTGTTCCTGATGCCGACGCTCTCGATCGTCACCACCACCGCCGGCTGGTTTCTGGCGGTCGAACTCGGCTACATCGATCCGGCCAACCCGGCGGCGTGGTCGTGGTGGATCATCGCCGCGCTGGTGATCGTCACCGTGCTCACGATCCAGGGCCTCGGCATCCTGCTGCCGACCAACATCCGCGTTTACCTCGAGATCCGCAGCGCCAACCCCGACATGGCCAAGGTCGGCAGGCTGATGCGGCGCTACATCGTGACCGTGGCGTCGCAGGGACTGATGCAAATCGCGATCATCGTCGTGATGACCAAGCTCCGGATCGGAACCTAGTTCCCCGCACCCCCGTTCGACGCCCCGCTCAGTCGTCCTCGCCGGTGTCGATCTTGCCGTCGGCCGAGAGCAGCACGGCGACGCCGCGCGCGGCCGGGAAGTGCGAGCAGATGATCATCGCCACCACCGTGATCGGCACGCACAGGAACATGCCGGCGATGCCCCAGATCGTGCCCCAGATCGCCAGCGACAGGATCACGACCAGCGCGCTCATGTTGAGCGAAGCACCCATCATCCGCGGCTCGAGCACGTTACCGATGACGACGTTGGCGGCGGTGAGCACGCCGCCGACGATCACCGCCGGCAGCGGCGTCCCGAACTGCACCAGCGCCAGCACCGTCGGAAAGACGGTGCCGATCAGCGCGCCGATGGTCGGAATATAGTTGAGCAGGAAGATCACCACCGCCCAGAACGCGGCGAAGTCGACGCCGACGATCGCGAGCACGGCGTAGCTCACGCCCGCGGTCAACACCGCCATCAGCGTCTTGATCCAGATGAAGGTCTGAATCTCGACCTGAATCCGGTGCAGGAGCTTGCGCGCCCGCTTCTCGCGCTCGCGATCCGGAAACAGGGCGGCGAGCTTCTTGTCGAAGCTCTGCTGCTCGACCAGCAGGAACACGACGTAGACGACGATCAGGCCGGTCGAGCCCGCCAGATCGGCGGCGGTCGAGGCGAAGCGCGCGGCGGCGCCGCCCAGATCGACCTGCTCGATCAACTGGGCGAAGGTCGGGATGTCGCTGAAGCCCAGGCGCCGCGCCGCATCGGCGACCAGCCGCTCGAGGTTGGCTTGATAGCCCGGCGCCGCGCGCGTGACCGCGTCGATGTTGGCGTTGACGAGCTCGACGAACGCGGCGATCGCCACCACGACGCTCAAGATCGCGACCGTCATCCGCGCCCAGCCCGGCGCGCCTTTGCCGCCAACGCGGATGCGACCGAAGGTCGCGGCGAGCGCGTTCAGCACGTACCAGATCAGGACCGCGATTGCGATCGGGATCAGCAGGTCCTTGCCGACCACCAAGAGGCCGACCGCCATCAGGACGAGGGCGAAGGCGAGCGAGGCGTAGAGCGGCTTGAGCGCGACCGCCGATGGTGGGTTGGCGTTCATCGCCGGCCTTGTCGCCAGAGGCTCGCGCTCGTCCACACCAGCCACCCGAGCCACAGCACGCCGGCGACCGCGAGCCAGTCGGCGGCCGCCCGCGACACCGGTTGCAGCGCGACCGGGATCGTCGCGAGCCCGGCCACGATCCCGAGCCAGGCAACGATCCGGCTGCGGCCCGGGTCGCGCAGCATCGCGACCCCGAACGCGACCAGCCCGGCGCCGAACAGCGCGTTGAAGCAGGCATCCATGGTGAGCGACCACGCCAGGAGCGCGAGCGCGGCGCCCAAGAAACCGGCGCTGGTGACGTCGCCCACCGCCGCGAGCGGCCCGATCGCGACCAACGGCAACAACGTGCCGGTCGCGTTCATGATGCCGCCCAACGCCACCAGAATCGCGCCGGCGCCGGCCCACAGCGGCCGCGCGCCCTGGCTCGACCGCTCGAGGGCGATCGCGAACGGTACCAGCAGAAGGACGCCGGCGGTGAACGCGATGGCGCTGGCAGTCGCGGCGGTCGGATGGGCCAGGCTTTGGTTCAACCAGGTCGGGATCGTGCCCGGCTTGTAGGCCGCCGGAATCTCGCGCAGGAACACGACGCCCGCCAGATTGAGAGCGGCGCTGAGCCAGCCGCTCGCCGCCCCCAGCCGGGCCACGCGGTCGGATTCGGTCGCGACGCTCATCGGCTCGTTACTGCTGTTGCTGAGCGGCCTGGCCGGCAACGCGAAAGCCGACGCAGCCCAGCTGCTCGACCGCGAGCCGGACCGACACGCCCGGCCGCAGCGACTCGGCCGCCGTCGCCGAGCCGGCGAGGATGACGAACCCCGGTTCGAGCCGATCGCCGGTCGCGGCCGCCAAGCGCGCCGCCATCGCCAGCGAGCGCAGCGGGTGACCGAGGATCGCCGCTGAGGAACCGATCTGCACCGGCCGGCCGTCGAATTCGAGCACCATGCCCAGATTGCCGACATCGCAGTCCGGGCGGTGCCAGGGGCCGATCGCGTAGCCCGCCGCCGAGGCGTTGTCGGCGACCACGTCGGTCAGCGAGAATTTGAAGTCGCGGTAGCGCGAGTCGATCACCTCGATCGCCGGCGCGATCGCCTCGACCGCGGTCATCGCCTGAGCCGGGCTGACGCGCCCGGCGAGCGGGGCCTTCAGCAAAAACGCGATCTCGCACTCGACCTTGGGTCGGACATAAGCCGCGAGCGCGAGCGCGCCGCCGTCGTCGATCAGCATGCCGCGGGTCAGCCGCGCATAGATCGGCTCGGCGACCCCCATCTGCGCCGCCTTGGCGCGGCTGGTGAGCCCCATTTTGGCGCCGGACCGTTCGTCGCCGCGATCGAGCCGCCGCTCGACCACCGCCGCCTGCAGCTTGTAGGCGTCATCCAGGTTCAGGGTTTCGGTGGCGGCGAGCTGGGGGATCGGAATGCCGGTCCGCGCCGCATCGTCGAGAAGACGGGCCAGGCGCGCGATATCGGGTGCGGCTCGCCGTGCTGCCCGCGCCATCATGAACTCCGCGCGAAAACGGCGCGTACCGAGCCGAGGCCGGAGATGCGCGCTTCGTAGACCTCGCCCGGCTGCGCCGCGACCATCGGCCCGAGCGCGCCCGACATCACGATGTCGCCGGCCGCCAGCGGGCGGCCGCGGCGGACCATCTCCTCGGCCAGCCAGCGGACCGCGTTCAAGGGATGGCCGAGGCAGGCGGCGCCGGCGCCGACCGCGATCGGCTCGCCGCGGTTTTCGACCACCATGCCGCACAGGCGCCCGTCGAACTCGTCCAAGTCGCGGCGCTCGTTGCCGAGAACGAACAGGCCCGATGAGGCATTGTCGGCGATAGTGTCCTGAATGTTGATGTCCCACTTGGCGATACGGCTGCCGACCACTTCGATCGCGGCGGTGGCATAGCCGACCGCGCGCGAGACATCGGCCACGGTCGGCCGCTCGAACATCAAGGAGCGCTCGAGCACGAACGCGACTTCGGCTTCGATCCGCGGCTGCAGCACTGCGCTCGCGCCGATCTCGTCGCCGTCGGGAATCGCCATGTCGGCGAACAACATGCCGAAGTCGGGACGATCGACGTCAAGCTGTTTTTGCACGGCTTTCGACGTCAGACCGATCTTGCGCCCGACCAACCGCCGGCCGGCGCCCAACCAATAGCGCGTATTGCTGTCCTGAACGCGATAGGCGGCATCGATGTCGCCGGCCGGTAGCTCGCCGCGCACCGGGGCGCACGCGATCCCCGACTCGACGGCCGCGCGAATCCGACCGGCGAGATTGGAGATTACCGATTCGTCGACCACAGCCCCCCCGCCATCCGCGAGTAGAAAACCGCGCCCACTATAGTCGCTCTAAGGTGCGATGACAGCCCTTACCCAGCGTTGAAAAACTTCCGTCGCTGCCAGCAAAGCGAGTTAGGGCGGCCCCCCTGTCGCTTAGGTGATCAGCCCCCTAGGCAACTTGAGAGAAGCCGCTACCCTCACTAAGGTGACGCTGACATGGAAAAGATAAAAGCCGAGGACCTCAAAACCATCCTTCGCGGGCACCGCGACTGGTTCGGAAAGGTCATCGGCGGCAAGCGCGCCGATCTCGCCGGCCGCAACCTGGCAGGGGCCAAGCTCGCCGGCGCGACGCTCGCCGAGGCCAAGCTCACCGGCGCCAACTTGAGCGGTTGCGACATGACGAAGGCCAACTTGGCCAGCGCCGATCTGTTCGCGGCCGACCTCACCGACTGCAACCTCGAGGCCGCGGTGCTGACCCGCGCCGATCTGCGCGGCACCAAGCTCCGCAATGCACGTATCGATCGCGCCGACCTGCGCGACGCCAGCTTGGCCGAAGGAACCCTGGTCACGCTCGACGACGAGGGCGATCTCCGTTTCATCAAGTGGAACGGAGGCGAGTTCAGCATCGGCGGCGCTTCGCTCCAGGGCGTCAAGCTGGATGGCGCCCGCATCCCAGGCTCGTTCATCGCGCAAACCGACTTGACCGGCGCCTCGCTCAAGGGCGCGGTGCTCACCGGCGCCGATCTCTCCAATGCCAACCTGACCGACGTCGATCTCTCGGGCGCGACGCTCGAAAACGTCAACCTATCGGGCGCGAATCTGCTCGGCGCCAATCTCGCCGGTGCCAAGCTCACCGGCGCCAACCTCGCCGGCGCCAAACTGGTCGGCGCCAAGCTCTATGGCGTCGATCTCTCGACCCTCGACCTGCGCACGGTCACACGCGAAATCGCGCCGTCAGGCGAATTGGCCGAGCGTCTCGCCGCCCACACCAAATGGCTCGCCAGCCGCGGCGAGGACGGCACCCGGCTCACGGTCACCGATCAGGACCTGACCGCGACCGACTTCGCGAACCTCAACTTGTCGGTGGCGAGCTTCACCCGCGTCAAGCTGGTCGCGGCCAACTTCGCGCAAGCCAAGCTCAATTTCGCCGAGTTCGCCGAGTGCGACACAACGCGGGTCAACTTCGACCATGCCGAGTTGGCCGGCGTCCGCTTCGTGCGCTCAACGCTGGCCGAGGCCAATTTGGGGAGCGCCAATCTCGATCCCGCCGAAGTCGTCGATCGCTCGGGCAAGGGCTCGGGGCGCCTGGCGCCGGCCAAGCTCGCCGGCGCCGATCTCCGCCGCGCCAACTTGTCGAGCGCCAATCTCACCGGCGCCACGATCCGCGGCACCTATCTCGCGCAAGCCGATTTAAGCGAGGCGGTCGTCGCACCGCTCCGCTCGCGCGACGGCGTCCGCTTCAATACCTAACGCGGAATTCTAGTTCGGAGCCCGATCAGCGCCCGCGCGGGCTGCGACGATAGGTTGCGATCGCGATGTCGGCCGCCCGACGTGCGGTTTCCGGCGCGCGGGCGACGATCGCATAAGCGAAGCGGCCATCACTCCAGTAGGCGACGGCGACGTCCTCATCGTCCTCGACCGCGATTTCCGACGTGTCGCTGTCGTCGTCGCGGGTGACGAACAGCGTGATCCGCCCGCCGCGCCCGTCTTCATAGGTGAATTGCGCCGCCGGGCCTTCATCGTTCGACACCAGGCGGCCGCCCAGCAGTTTGAGGCCAATGGCTTCGAGCGCCGGCGCTCCGACCGGCTCGCCCAAGCGCCGCGACAACCACGTCATCAGCTGCTCGCGGTGGCCGGCGTCGATTTCGACCGGCTGGACCGGGTCGTTGGCGTAAAGCCGGTGCGCGCTGATCGCCTCGCCGACGAACCCAGGTTGGGCCGGCACGAGCAGCAAAAGCGCCACGCCGGCGACGATCGCGACCGCGGCCGGCCAGCGGGCCCGCCGGACTAGCCGGAACGCCGTCAAGCGAAACCGCAACTTGACTTTGAGCGCCTCGACGCCGGACGGCGTGGGTCCGGCGCCGGCGCTCAGCGCATCGCGCAGGTTGTCGACGTACGCCTTGAGTTCGGGATCGAAAAATCGTTCAGTCACCGCCCTTGCCTCCGCCAACCACCCTGAAACGCCGCGGTCCGACGCCATCGGTCAGATTACGCAGCGTTTCCCGACCGCGCGAAAGCCGCGACATCACGGTGCCGATCGGCACCCCCAGCACTTCGGCCGCCTCCTTGTAACTCAAGCCTTCGACTCCGACCAAGAGGATCACCGCCCGTTGATCCGGATCGAGCGCACCGAGCGATGCCACCATGTCGCGGAACTCGACATGGACCAATTGGCCGCCGTCGGCGACCGCGTCGTCGCCGAGGTCGCTGACGCTCAGGTGGTCGCCGCGCCGACTTTGGCTCCGAACCTCGCTCACATAGAGGTTGTGGAGGAGCGTGAACAACCATGCGCGAAGATTGGTACCCGGCACGAAGCGGTGGCTATTGGCCAGCGCGCGCACCAGGCAGTTCTGCACCAAGTCCTGGGCGCGGTCGCGGCTGGCCGTCAGCGCAAACGCGTAACGCTGCAATTGCTCGACATAGCTGTCGAGGTTGACGCGGAGGTCGGCGGCATCTTTGTCGGTTTTAACGTCCACGCGAGAACCAGTCCTTCGCCCGGCTAGCCGGATAATAGTGCGTCGACGCGAGGATCGAGAAATCCATTCCCGACAAAAAGAGACGCGCCCGCCGGAGGAGATGCCGGCGCGACGCGTTCCCGCTCGGCGTCCGAGAACGACGAGCTTACTCTTCGGTCACCGCGCTGGCGACTTTCTTTCCGTCCTTCTCGTCGAAAACCACGACCACGGTCTTCCCTTCCTTGATCGTCTCGACCATGACGTTCTTCGCCAGCGTGAAGGTTTCGCCGCTGCTGAGGACGAGCACCCGATCGGCGGGATCGATTTTTTCGATCGTTCCTTTGCTCTCCGCCGCGATTGCGGCGATCGCGGCTGTCGCGATCACCACGCCCACCATCGTCGCCAATGCCGTTTTCATCGGTCCCTCGTTGCGATTGAATTCCCCTACTACCGAATCAACGCAGCGGCGGGGTCGTTATTCCCACGCTCGGCAGGCGCGGCTTTCGCGGCCGAGGTGAAAAAGTAGAGCCGCCGGTTCGGCGGCTCTAAAGCCGAAGGGTTGGTGGTGCGTGGCGCGGCGGCGGTCTTTCGGTCGCCGCCACGCCGGGATCGGCTCTGCGTTCGCAGGTCCTCGCCCTATCAGGCCAAACGCCGGTGACGTCGGTTTATTCCCAAGCTCCCGATCGGAAGCGCTGACGTCGCTCAGTCGCAGAGCTTCGGATTGACGAGGCTCAGCACGCCGTCGGTCGGCGTGAAGCCGCCGCGCCGGGTGCGGTAGGTTGTGTAAGGATCGAGATCGACGTCGATCGCCCAACCGTGGTCGCGGAACAGCTTGCGCATGGCGCGGTGGATGAGATCGCTGTGGGTGCCCAAGTGGATGCGGCGGACCTTGCGAGTGAGGACGCCGATCGCCGGCGGCAGCGCGGTCAGCTCGGACGCCTGCATGTCGATCTCGAGGTAGTCGACGAACGGGAGCGGGCCGAGGACATCGGCGACGGTCACGGTCGAGACCAGTTCGACCTCGGCTTTGACCGCACCCAGCCCGAAGGTGATGCCGGTCGAGGCCTCGTGGATCAACTGGCGTACGGCATCGGCCGTCTTCCCGTGCGCAACGATCGCGTTGATGATCGCTTCGCGGATCGCGTCCTGGTGCATCGCGAAGTTGGTTCCAGTCCGGACCGGCGTGCTGGTGAAAGGAAGCGGCCGGTTGCGATCGCTGACCGCGACGTTGAGCAGCCAATGGTCGGCCGGGTCGATGCCGTTCTCGGTCAGGTGGCGCTTCAGCATCGCGAACATGTAGCGATCAGCCTCGACCGCGACCAAGGTGAAAGGGAGCGGCTTCAGGCGCCGGAGCAGGAGCGCGGCGTTGACGAGCGGACCGCCATAGTGGGCGCCGAGCGAGACCGCGACGTAGCGGTCTTCGGCCGCTTCGATCGACTGGTAGGTCGAGTACCACTCGAAAAAGGTCTCGCCGTCCTCGGGCACGGGCACGGTGGTCGCGCAAAAACCGGTGGCCGGGTCGGGCGGCATACCGCCGCAGCCCGGCGGCAGCGCGACGCCCAAAAAATTGCGGGCGCGGTTGTCGGCGACCGTACCGCGCCACGGGAACAGCCCCTTCAGCACGCCATCGACGCGCGCCAAGGTCGCGCCGTCGAGCACGACGGCGGGGGCGCTTTTCGGGGCCTCGGTCATGGTCGAGGAGCTTGCCCGCGGCCAGTTAACTTTCCGTAACCGCGGTGCCGGGTCGCGGGGCTCGCCCAAAGAGAAAGGCGCCGCCGGCCCGGCCGACGGCGCCCCAAAATCGATCGAAACGACGGCTACTTCGCCAGGCCTTCGACCTTCAAAGCCGCTTGAACCTTAGGCCGCGCGGCGATGCGGTCGTAGTACTTCTTGACGTTCGGCCACTTGCCGAGGTCGATCTTGACGAAGTTGGTCCACGACAAGACCGTGAAGGCGTAGGCGTCGGCGACCGAGAAGGACTTGCCCATCACGTAATCGTTCGCGCCGAAGTGCTTGTCGAGATAACCCAGGCGCATCTCGAGCCGTTGCAGCGCGATGTCCTTGCCTTCCTTGGGCATGTTCGGGTTGAACAGCGGTCCGAAGCCCTTGTGAAGTTCGGTGGCGATGAAGTTGAGCCACTCCTGGGCGCGGTAGCGTTCGATCGACCCGTTGGCCGGGATCAACTTGGCCCCGCTCGCCTTGTCCGCGATGTACTGCACGATCGCGGTGCCCTCGGTCAGGATCTGACCGTCGTCGAGCTCGAGCGTCGGCACGTAGCCCTTCGGATTGACCTGGTTGAAGTCCTTACCGGACTTGGTCTTCTTTTCCTTGAGATCGACCTGCTCGGCGTCGAACTTGAGGCCCGATTCGTGGAGCACGATGTGCGGTGAAAGCGAGCACGCGCCGGGCGAGTAGTAGAGTTTCATTGCGTTATGTCCTCCGCTTGGAATGTTCTTGGATCGCCGCGGGAGCGGCGTTGGGGGCGGCCGAACGGCCGAGCGGAGAGAATATGGCCCGGCGCTAGCCGCGGTCAAAGGCCACGGCTGCGCGCCCGATCAAAGCTGCGTGTGGAGCGCGGCCGCTCAGCCGAGCCGCGGGTTGCGCAGGCTCAAAACCCCGTCCTGGGTCCGGGTCGGCCCGTCGGGCGTATCGTAGTCGCGTTCGGGCAGGAGATCGGCGTGGATTCCCCAGCCGTGATCGCGGAACAAATGGCGCATCATCACGTGGAGGTCACCGCCGTGGGTGCCGAGGTGAACCCAGCGCACCTTGCGGTCCAGGAGCGCGATCGCCGGGGGCAGCGCGACGTATTCCGAGGACTGGATGTCGATCTCGAGGAAATCGACCGCGTCGTGCGGGCCGATCGCATCGGCGACCGTGAGCGCGCTCATGAACTCGATTTCGCCGGCGACCTCGGTGCCGTCGAGCGGGGTCGTGAGCGTGGTGGTGCCGGCGAGCACGAGCCCGGTCGCGACGCGGGCCTCGAACTTGTTCTTGATGATGCCGTCCAAGATGGTCTTGCGGTGGATCGCGCTGTGGAAGGCGACGTTGGCGCCGGTGCGGATCGGCGAGGTGGTGAACAGGACCGGCTTGTTGTCGCCGGAGACAACTGCGTTGACGATCGCATGGTCGGCCGGGTCGAACCCGTTGTCGGTGAAGTGCGCGCGGATCATCGCGCACATGTGCGGGTCGCCCTCGACCGCGATCAGCTTGACGGCGAGCTCGGGCCGGAGCCGGCGCGCGAACAGCGCGGCGTTGACGAGCGGGCCGCCATAGTGGGCGCCCAACGAAACCGCGGTGTAACGCTCGCGCGCGGCGCGCACCGATTGCAGCGCCGAGTAGAACTCGAAGAAGCCCTCGCCCCAGCGGAGCGTGGGCAACCCCGCTTCTTGGAACCGCGGCGGCGCCGCCGGATCGATCCCGACCCCGGGCGGTAGCAGCGCACCGAGGAAGTTCCGCGCCCGTCCGGCCGGAACCTCGCCCCGCCACGGCGCGAAGTCGGCGAATACGCCGGCAACGCGGCGGAGCGTCTTGGCATCGAGGGTGGCGTTGTCGATCGCCGCGACCGCGCTCATGGGAAGGCTTTCCGGGCGTTAGGGGCGGTTCAAAGCGCGAAAGCCTCGCACTTTTTGGGTTAAGGCGTCGTTAAGGGGCGGGCGAAAACCGGGGATTGCAAAGGCTCAGGACGCCGTCCTGGGTCCGGAACGAGCCCTCCGGGATCGCATAGATCGTTTCCGGCAGGAGGTCGGCCTCGATCTCCCAGCCGTGATCCCGGGACAGCGCGCGCATCGCGACATGGCCGTCGCCGCCGTGGCTGCCCAAGTGGATGCGCCGCACCTTGCGGTTCAGAAGCGCGATCGCCGGCGGCAGCACGACCGTTTCCGACGACTGGATGTCGATTTCGAGATAATCGACGACTCCGAGCGGCCCCAGAACATCGGGGATCGTGACCGCGCTCGCCATCGCGATCTCGCAAGCGATTTCCGTACCGGGCAGGCGAGTGGTGAGCCCGGTGGTGCCGTCGAGCAAGAGGCCGGTCACGACCGCGGCCTCGAGTTTATTGCGAACGACCAGGTCGGCGATGTACTGGCGCTCGGCTCGGCCGTGAAACGCGACGTTCGAGCCGGTGCGGACATCCGAGACCGTGAACGGCACCGGCCGGTTGTCGGCCGAGACCACGGCGTTAACGATGGCGTGGTCGTCGGGGTCGATGCCGTTGTCACGGAAATGCGTAGCCGCGAGCGCGCACATCGACGGATCGCCCTCGACCGCGACCAGCTTGAACGGGACGCCCGGCCGCAGCCGCCGTAGCAGCGCCGCCGCGTTGACGAGCGGGCCGCCGAAGTGCGCGCCCAAGGAAACGGCGGTGAAGCCCGCGACCGCCGCCAAGACGGCGCGGTGGATCGAGACCCACTCGTAGTAGCCCTCGCCCCAGCGGAGCGTCGGCCGCTCGGGCTCGACCGCGCGCGCCGGCGTGCCCGGATCGACGCCGACGCCCAGCGGGCGGACGACGCCCAAGAAATTGCACATGCGCCCGGCCGGTGCGATCCCGCGCCACGGTGCGAGGTCGGCGAACAACCCGGCGCCGCAGGCGAGATTCTTGCGGTCGAGCGGGACCGTGTCCGGCGGCGTAGCGATGGCAGTAACGGCGGTCATCGACGCCGACCTGTTAAGTGCCGATTAAGACCGCCGCTGGCGTGCTATCGTCTCGACCCGCATCGTCGAGCCGGAAGGGAGCCCGCCCATGAAAATCGGACTGCACGTCGTCAATTTCACATGGCCGGGCGGCGCGCGCGCGATCGGGCCGACCTTGGCGCAAATCGCCGAAGCGACCGAAGCCGTCGGCGCGGTCCGGCTGTCGGTCATGGACCACTATTTCCAAATGGAGATGATCGGCGACCCGGTGAAGCTCGACATGCTCGAGGGATATACCGCGCTCGGATTCCTGGCCGCCCGCACCAAGACCATCAAGCTCGGGCTGCTGGTCGGCGGCGTCACCTACCGCTATCCCGGCTTGATGGCGAAGATCGTCACCACCTTGGACGTGCTTTCGGGCGGCCGCGCCTGGCTCGGCATCGGCGCCGCATGGTACGACCGCGAGCACTTGGGCTTGGGCGTGCCGTACCCGCCGATGAAAGAACGCTTCGAGCGGCTCGAGGAGACGATTCAGATCTGCCTGCAGATGTGGAGCGAGAACAACGGCCCCTACAACGGCAAGCACTACCGGTTGACCGAGACCCTGAACGTGCCGCAATCGATCCAGCGCCCGCATCCGCCGATCCTGATCGGCGGCGGCGGCGAGAAGAAGACCTTGAAGCTGGTCGCGCGCTATGCCCAAGCCTGCAACCTGTTCTCGCGGTTGGGCGTCGACGGCGTCCGGCAAAAGCTCGAAATCTTGAAGCGCCATTGCGACGCCGAGAATCGCGACTACCGGACGATCGAAAAGACCATGAACTACGCCGCGCCCAAGCTGCCGGCGCCCGGGGCCGAGGCCGATGCGCTGCTCCGCGAGCTCGAGGCGTTCGCCAAGCTCGGGATCGAGACCGCGATCCTGGTGCCGTTCGGCGAGAAGCCGGTCGAAGACATCCGCGCCCTCGCACCGCTGATCGCCAAGGCGGCAGCCATCTAGCTACCGACCGAATATCAGACGGCCCTCACCTTGAGCCTGTCGAAGGGCGAGGGCCGATTGCAGCCGACCTCATGGTTCGACGCGCTCACCATGAGGTCCGTGAAGAGGTTCGCATGACCACCGATACGTTCGCGACGCCCGCCGAGCTCCGCGCTTGCTACGACCAGCCCTCGGAGATGATCCGAAAGCTGAAGCTCGGAAAACTCGACCGCCACGCCCGCCGCTTCATCGCGCTCTCGCCGTTCCTGGTGCTCGGCACCGTGGGCGACGTCTCGCCCAAGGGCGATGCCCCCGGCTTCGTCGCCGTGCTCGACGACACCACGCTCTTGATTCCCGACCGCCCCGGCAACAATCGCTTGGATTCGCTCCAGAACATCCTGGCCGAGCCGCGCGTCGGCCTGATCTTCTTCGTGCCCGGCTTCAACGAGACGCTCCGCGTCAACGGGCGCGGCTCGCTCACGCGCGAAGCCAAGCTTTTGGCGCCGCTCGCCGTGCGCGGCAAGGCGCCCAAGGCCGGCATCGTGGTCGCGGTCGAGGAAGTCTATTTCCACTGCGGCAAGGCGCTGATCCGCTCGCGGCTCTGGGATCCGGCGGCGCGGGTCGCGCGCGAGAGCTTCCCGACCATGGGCGCGATCGTCGCCGACCAGGTCGCCGGGCTCGATGCCGGCGAGATCGAGCATCACTACCAGACCGGGCTCAAAGAGCGGCTCTACTGACGAGCATGCTGGACGGCGCGCTTCGGATCGCGGCGACCGTTCTCGCCGCCTACGCCGCGATCGTCGCGCTCGCCTACTTCTTCCAGCGCTCGCTGCAATACTTTCCCGACCGCTCGGCTGCGAGCCCGGCTGCCGCCGGCGTGCCGGAGATGGCCGCGGTCGAGACGGCGAGCGCCGACGGCACCCGGCTGATCGGCTGGTACCGCGACGCCAAGCCCGGGCGCCCGACCGTCGTCCTGTTTCACGGCAACGGCGGCAACATCGGCGACCGCGCGTTCCTGGTGCGGCCGTGGCTCGACCGCGGCCTCGGCGTCGTGCTCTTCAACTTGCGGGGCTATGGCGGGAGCGGCGGCAGTCCGAGCGAAGCCGGCTGGTTCATGGACAGCGCCGCGGTGCTCGCCTTCGCGCGCGGGCGCGGCGTTCCGCCCGAGCGCCTGGTCGTCTTCGGCGAGTCGCTGGGCTCGGGCGTCGCCGTCAAGGTCGCGACCGAACACGCGATCGCCGCGCTCATCCTGCAGACGCCGCTCACCTCGGCCGCGGACGTCGCCCAGCACCACTATCCGTTCCTGCCAGCGCGGTGGTTGATCAAGGACCGCTACGATTCGGCCGCCCGCATCAGCGCGTTACGCGCGCCGCTCCTCATCGTCCATGGCGAGGCCGATCTCGTCGTTCCGGTCCGCTTCGGCCGCGCACTTCTCGCGGCCGCGCCTGAGCCCAAACGCGGCGTCTTCATTGCCGGCGCCGGCCACAACGACGTGCCGATCAAGGGCGGCGCCGACGCCGTGCTCGCGTTCCTCGCGGCGGCGTTCCCGTAGACCCCCACCCTTCCCTCCCCCTCGACGAGGGGGAGGGCCGGGGAGGGGGTTAGTTAGACGAACGCGTACTTCAAGACGAACAGCACCGCCAGGATCGCGATCACCGGCGAGACCTCGCGGGCACGGCCCGACGCCACCTTGATCACGGCGTAGGCGATGAACCCGACCGCGATGCCGTCGGCGATCGAATAGGTGAACGGCATGGTGAGCGCGGTCAGCACCGCCGGCGCGTACTCGGTCGCGTCCTCCCAGTCGATCTCGGTCAGGCCCTTGGCCATCAGGCAGGCGACGTAGATCAAGGCCGGCGCGGTCGCGAACGCCGGCACCGAACCGGCGAGCGGCGCGAAGAACAGCGCCAGCACGAACAGGATCCCGACCACGACCGCGGTCAGGCCGGTGCGGCCGCCGGCTTTGATGCCGGCCGCGCTTTCGATGTAGCTCGTGGTCGTCGAGGTGCCGAGCGCGGCGCCGATCATCGCCGCCGAGGAATCGACCGTGAGCGCCTGGCCGAGCCGCGGCACGGTGCCGTCGGGGCGCAGGAACCCGGCGCGGTGGGCGATGCCGATCAAGGTCCCGGAGTTGTCGAACAGGTCGACGAACAGGAACGCGAACACAACCGTGACCAGCCCGATCGAAAGCGCGGCGCCGATGTCGAGCTTCAAGAACACCGGCGCGATCGAGGGCGGCGCCGAGGCGATGCCGCCGAACTTCTGGAGGCCGAGGAGCATCGCGATCACGGTGACCGCCAGGACGCCGATGATGAGCCCACCCGGGACTTTGTAGTGGTCGAGCGCGATCATGATCGCGAAGCCGACCCCGGCCAGGATCACCGGCCACTTGGTAAAGTCGCCGTGCGTCACCAGGGTCGCCGGGTGATCGACGACGAAGCCGCAGGCCTGAAGCCCGATGATGCCGAGGAAGAGGCCGATGCCGGCCGAGATCGCGAGCTTCAAGGACTTGGGGATCGCGTTGATGATCCACTCGCGCACCGGCAGCACCGACAGGATGAAGAAGATGACGCCCGAGACGAATACGGCGCCCAGTGCCGCTTCCCAGCCGAACTTGGGCGCGACGGTGAACGCGAAATAGGCGTTCAGGCCCATGCCGGGTGCGAGCGCGATCGGGTAGTTGGCAATCACGCCCATCATCACGCTCGCGATCGCCGCGGCCAGGCAGGTCGCGACGAACACCGCGTTCTTGTCCATGCCGGCGTTGGCGAGGATCGCCGGGTTGACGAAGATGATATAGGCCATGGTCAGGAACGTGGTGACGCCGGCAAGGACCTCGGTCCGTACCGACGTGTTGTTGGCGCTCAGGCCGAAATGTTTCTCAAGCATATAGAACCCCCTGTGTCATTGCGGCCGGCCCGAAGCGGGCCGGCCTCCCAAAACTGTCGCGGAGAAAAAAACCCTCTTCATGAGTTCACGCGGAGGGCTGCACTGTCGAACACCAGCTCAGATGCAGTAGGTCTTGATCGGCTCGAAGCCGTTGAAGGCGACCGAGGCGTAGGTCGTGGTGTAGGCGCCGGCGGCGCGGATCTCGAGGCGATCGCCGATCGCGAGGTCGGCCGGCAGCGTGTAGTCGGCCTTCTCGTAAAGAATGTCGGCCGAATCGCAGGTCGGGCCGGCGAGCGCGACCGGCATCGGCTGGCCGGTGCGGGTGGAGACGATCGGGTACTGGATCGCCTCGTCCATGGTCTCGGCGAGGCCGCCGAACTTGCCGATGTCGAGATAGACCCACGACTTCCTGTCGCCGTCGGACTTTTTCGAGATCAGCACGACCTCGGTCTGGATCACGCCCGCGCTGCCGACCAGTTGGCGGCCGGGCTCGACCACGATTTCGGGGATGCGGTTGCCGAAGTGCTTGCTGAGCGAATCCTGGACCGCCACACCGTAGGTCTTGAGCCCGGGCACGGTGCGGCGATAGCGGGTCGGGAAGCCGCCGCCGATGTTGAGCATCGACAGCATGACGCCTTTCTCCTCGCACTGGCGGAACAGCCACGCCGCCTGCTCGACGGCGATGTCCCACTGCGAGGGGTCGCGCTGCTGCGAGCCGACGTGGAACGACACCCCGACCGGGACGACGTCGCGCTTGGCCGCCTCGAGCAGAAGCGTTTTCGCCATCTGGACGTCGCAGCCGAACTTGCGCGACAGAGGCCAGTCGGCGTTGGCGTTCGAGGTGAGAATGCGGCAGAACACGCGGCTGCCCGGCGCCGCATCGGCGATCTTGGCGAGTTCGGCGTCAGAATCGAACGCATAGAGTGTGACGCCGCGCTTGAACGCCTGCGCCACGTCTTCCTTCTTCTTGATGGTGTTGCCGTAGGAGATGCGGTCGGCCTTGGCCCCGGTCGCGAGCACCATGTCGATCTCGTTGACCGACGCGGTGTCGAACGACGACCCCATCTTGTCGAGCAGCGTCAAGATCTCGGGCGCCGGGTTGGCCTTGACCGCGTAGTAGATGCCGGCATGCGGCACCGCGGCCCGCAGCCGCCGATAGTTGTCGGCGACCACGTCCAAATCCATCACCAGGCACGGCGTGGGAGGCTTTTGCTCGGCGAGGAAACGTTCGATGCGCTTGGTCATTGTCGGGGTTCTCCTATCGCGCGCTCGTCAAGCGACGCGGAAATTCTTGAACTGCCAGGGGTCGGAGGCGTCGACCGCCTCCGGGAACAGGGCGCCGCGACCGGCAAGCGGGGTCCAGTCGGAATAGACGCCGACCACGTCGCCCAAGTAGGGCTTGGCGATCTCGAGGACGCGGGCGTGGTCCATGTTGTCGGCCTCGACCACGCCGGCCCTGGGATTCTCGATCGCCCAGATGACGCCGGCCAGCACCGCCGCGGTGACCTGCAGGCTGGTGGCGTTGTTGTAGGGGGCGACGCGGCGGGCTTCGCCGATCGAGAGCCGCGAACCGAACCAGTAGGCGCCCTTGGCGTGGCCCATCAGCAGCACGCCCAATTCGTCGATGCCGGTCGCGATCTCGTTCATCATCAGCCGTTTCGCGGACTGCAGCGTCCAGTTCTTGCCGGCGAGCTCGTGCAAGGACAGCACCGCGTCGTCGCACGGGTGGTAGGCGTAGTGGACGGTCGGCCGGTAGCGGACGGTGCCGCCCTCGACCAGCGAGTAGTAGTCGGCGATCGAGATCGACTCGTTGTGGGTGACGAGGAAGCCGTGGAACGGCCCTTCGAGCGGGGTCCAGGTACGGACCCGGGTCGAGGCCCCCGGCCGCATCAGGTAGATCGCGGCATCGCAGCCGAAGCCGTGGCGGCGGGCGTCCTCGGGGAAGTGGCGCTCGTGGGTGCCCCAGCCGAGCTCGGCCGGCTGCGAGCCCTCGCCGACGAAGCCATCGACCGACCAGGTGTTGACAAACTCGCCCGGCTTCTTGGGCTCGAGCGAGACCTGGGTGTCGCGTTCGGCGATGTGGATGGTCTTGATGCCCAGATCGCGGGCGAGCAAGGCCCAGCCGATGCGATCGCGCGGGCTGCGTACGTTGTGGCCGGTGTCACGGGCGATCGCGAGCAGCGCCTCCTTGACGAAGTGCGAGACCAGGCCCGGATTGGCGCCGTGGGTCAGGACCACGGTCGGCCCGTTGGCCAGCCTGGGCGCCAAGGCGAGCGCCAACTCGCGGAGTGCGTAGTTCGAACGCTGCGACGGCGTGAGCGCGGGGTCGGTGTAGCCGCCGGCCCACGGCTCGATGCAGGTATCGAGGTAGAGCGCGCCTTGCTGGTGCGCGAGCTCGATCAGCGCGACCGAGGCAACATCGACCGAGAGGTTGAGCAGTAAGTCGCCGGCGCGCAGCAGCGGCGTCAGCACCTCGCGGTAGTTGCCGCGATCGAGCGGGATAACGTTGAACGCGACGCCCAGATCGGCGGCGACGTCGCGGCCGCGTGCGTCCCCGGTCACCACCACCACGTTTTCGCGTGGCATGTCGACGTGACGCAGGAGCAACGGTAGAACGCCTTGACCGATCGAACCGAACCCGACCATCACGATGCGATGGTCGTAAGCGACGTGCTTGCTACTCATTCGCTGCCTTTCCTCCATTCCCGTGGCGCGCTTGACGGCGCCTCGGGACCGACTGAGAAACGACCCGCACCGGCGCTGGGCAAAGCCCAAACGCGCGCGATGCGGCGCTACGGAAACGGCTAACGCCCGCCGGAACCCCTGGCCGAGGTTCGAGCGAGAGGTCGTTCACCCGTCGATGGAGGGATAGGGCGCTTCGTGCCCGGAGAACATCGTATCCACTTCCCTTAAGGTGCCGGCCCACTGTCGACCGGCTTTGCCGAAAAGGACGCGGTCACGTCGTTGCTTGACCCTACTAATGGGGCCTTGGGCACGTGCGATTGGCGTCTATTAGTTCCAATAAGTTAGAGTTTTTTCCAATGCAAGACTTTTTATTGCCCGCACGAAAAATTGTTGCGTGGCGTTGCATGGAGCACGCACCCGGTGGTCGGGCTCGGCGGTGCGGCCGTCACGCTGCCGGGATCGGCAGCCCGCCGTCGCACCTGTTACTATCTTCTCCTGCCCTCAACCTGTCGCGAGGCGGAACGATGGCGCTCACCAACGACAGCGTGCTCGGCACGATCGCGAAGATCCACAAGGACAACCCGTTCGACGAGCATCCGTTGTGGAAGGGCCTGATCGACGGCGCCTTCGCCCTCGCCCAGGTGCGCGAGTTCGCGCGCCAGTTCAGCGTGTTTCCGCTTCACAACCACCGCTACCACGGCCCGATCTACGTCAATTGCCCCGACCCCGGCTGGCGACAGCTGATCGCCGAGGTCGTCTACGAGGAAGGCACCGGCCGGCTCTACGCCGATGGCCGCTCGCACAACCAGCTTTACGTCGATTTCGCCGCCGAACTCGGCCTCGACCGCACCGCCATCGCCGATACCGAATTCTGCCCCGAGGTGCGCGGCTTCAAAGGCTGGTACGAGGGCATGTGCAACCGCCCGTTTCTCGAGGCGGTGTCGGCTCACATGCTGGCGGCCGAGGCGCACGGTCCGGGCGTGTTCCGCCATCTCGCCACGTCGTTCCAGCGCCAGTTCGGGCTCACCGACAGGGCGGTCGCGTTCTGGGTCGTGCACGACGTCGCCGACGAGGACCATTCCGGGATCGGCAAGCGCCTGCTCGACCAATTCGCGACCACTACCGACGAGCGCCGCCGTGTCCTGACCATCGTCAGACAAACGGTCGAAATGACGTTCCTGATGTACGACGGCATCCATAAGCGCGTGCTGGCCGCGGCCTGAAGCCATTCGGCGCTTGCATCGGCCGACGCGCTTCTCGACAATGCCGGCCGCGCATCGAGGGAGCGCGATGCATCACGTCGAGATACCGGAAGAGCATCTGGCCCGCGTCGTCCGCCGCCGCGGCACGCTGCATCCGTTCGCCGCGTTCGCGCCGGCGACGGCGGCGCTGGTCGTGGTCGACATGCAGAACGCGTTCGTGGCACCCGGCGGCCTGGCCGAGGTGCCCCAGGCGCGCGCGATCGTCGCCAACATCAATCGCCTGGCCGGTGCGCTCCGGGCCGCCGGCGGACTGGTGGTGTGGGTGCGCGGCCACGTCGAGAGCGAGCGCGGCCCGTGGGCGCTCTACCTGAAAAGCTTCGAAGCCAAGCCCGGCGCGTGGACCGCGACCTTGAAGCGCGGCGCCGACGGCTGGAAGTTCTGGCACGAGATGGACGTCCAGCCCGAAGATGTCGTCGTCCACAAGGACCGCTACAGCGCGTTCTACGGCCCCGACGATCTGAACGGGCTGCTCAGGCGCCGCGGCATCGCGACCGTGGTCGTCGCCGGCACACTCACCAACTCGTGCTGCGAGTCGACCGCGCGCGACGCCATGAACCACGATTATCAGACGATCATGGTGATGGACGCCAACGCCTGCCGCTCGGACGCCGACCACCTGGCGACGATGTCGACGTTCATCATGAGCTTCGGCGACGTGCTCGCGACCGACGCGATCGTCCAGCATCTCGCCCAGTACCGGCGCAACGCCACGGCGTCGGCCGCGTAGCGACAGGGGTCGTTTCGAGGAGTCCGTCATGGCCTTGATGCCGAAACCGACCGGTGTGCCGCGGCAGCTGGTGGCGCAGATCAGCGGCGCCGAAGTCGGCCGCACCAAGTTCCCGATCTACGACAGCGCCCCTTTGGGCTTCCCCGAATATTGGTACCCGGTGATGTGGTCGCGCGACTTGAGCCCGCGCCAGGGCATCGGTCTCACCCTGCTCGGCCGCGACATCGCTTTCTTCCGCGACGGCGGCCGTGCCTACGCGATGGAAAATCGCTGCCCGCACCGCGGCGTCCAGCTGCACCCGGCGGCGTGCGATTTCCCGGGCACGCGCACCTGCTCCTATCACGGCTGGGTGTTCGACCTTAAGACCGGCGCGCTCAAGGCCGCGCTCACCGATGGTCCCGATTCGCCGGTAGTCGGGAAAGGCAACGTCAGCGTCCGCACCTATCCGGTCGAAGAGCGCCGCGGCCTGGTCTGGATTTACCTCGGCGATGAAACGCCGCCGCCGGTCGAGACCGATATTCCCGACGAGTTCCTGATGAGCGATGCGATCCTCACCGGCCGCATCACGACCCGGGCCGGCGACTGGCGCCATGGTTGCGAGAACGGCTACGACGAGGGCCACGTCAAGTACCTCCACCGCCGCGGCGCGTGGACGTTCTGGCGCCGCGCCCCGGCGTGGGGCTGGTCGGAGCCGCGCATGTCCGAAGACGGCAAATGGCTGACACGCGATCTGGCCGACATCGGCTTCGGCGCGGAGTATCCGGGCCTCGGCCACTGGCCGCCCAAACATTGGTGGCGGTGGCGGCGCGGCGCCCGCGGTATCCGCTTCCGGCTGCCCGGCAATTTGCGCGTCCAGTACGCCAACTGGGCCCATTACGAGTGGTACGTCCCCACCAAGCAGGGCTACCACCGCTACCTCCAGTTCATCTGCAAACGCGCGACCGGACTCGGCGCGCTCTGGCACCGGATCAAGTACTACCTCTACATCCGGCCGTTCTTCCACCGCCAGTTCAACGACCAGGACGCCTGGATGGTCGAGAACATGACGACGCCGCCCGAGATCCTGTACCGGCCGGACCGCGCCATGCAGTCGCTCCGCCAGTACGTCGACGACCACGCGCGCGGCATCAAGCGCGATGCGCCGCCGCCCGAACGCTTCGTCCGCAAGAAAGCGCAGAATGAAGTCATCAGTTGACGGCGGCGAGACCGGCGGCCGCCACGTCGACGTCGGCGGCCTCGCGCTTTACATCAACGACATCGGCCGGGGGTACCCGGTCATCTGCCTGCACGGCGGCGGTCCCGGCGCCTCGGGCTGGAGCAATTTCAAGCAGAACGTGCCGGCGATTTCGGCCCGCTACCGCATGATCCTGATGGACATGCCGAACTTCGGCCGCTCGCAGATGTGTTCGACGCCGGAGGGGCGGCTCTCGCACTGCGCGATCGCGATCCGGAAGCTGATGGACACGCTCGGGATCGAGCGCGCGCATTTCATCGGCAACTCGATCGGGGCGCAGTCGGTGATCAAGTTCGCGATCGACTGCCCGGCCCGCATCGACCGCTTCGTCGCCATGGGCAACAACGCGTTCCAGCACGGCTTCTTCATGCCGCGCCCGACCGAGGGCATCAAGATCATCAGCGACTACTACCGGGGCGAGGGCCCGACCCGCGACAAGATGCGCAAGTTGATCCAGACGCTGGTGTGGGATTCCTCGTTCCTGACCGACGCCATTGTCGAGGAGCGCTTTCAAGCGAGCGCGACGCCGGCCGCGATCGCGCAATGGACCAAGGACCCGCCCAAGGCCGAGGACATCAGCCACCTCTTGGGCAAGGTTCAGTGCCCGACCCTGTTCGTGTGGGGCGCCGAGGACCGGTTCTCGTCGATCGATTCCGGCCTCACCATGGTCAAGATGTTCAAGGACGCCGAGATCCACATCTTCCCGCGCTGCGGCCATTGGGCCCAGGTCGAGCGCGCCGCCGACTTCGACGAATTGGCGCTAGGCTTCTTCGAGCGAGGCCAGCGGTAACGGGCCGACGGCGTGCAGCCAGGATCGAATCCTTGCCCGTCCGGCTCATCGCCCAGGTCTCCGGACTCGATACATATCGACGGCTGTTCGTAGCATTTCCTTTACCGGCGGCTGTGGGCTGACGCGACAGCAGATCAATTATTTGGTCGCGTTCTTCGCTGGCGAGGCCGGCGCAAGCGGCCGCCGCGACGAATGTCGTCGTCTCAACGACCGTGTGTCAGGCAGTCATGGCGCGCACAGAAAAGACTTGATGGCAGCGGATAGGCCCACCACGATCGTCGTAATGTCGTCCTACCTGCTCAACAAAGCGATGTACGAGGCGACGCGGGCAGAAAACACGGCCGCGTTCCAGCACGACAAGGCGGCGTGGCTCGGCCGCTATCCGCTTTCGGAGAACGAACGGAACGCGTTGCTCGGGCCGTCGTTCCGCTCGCTGTTGGCGCAGGGCGGGTTGCCCAACCTGGTCTACCGCTATTTTCGCCTGCACGGGTTCCGCGCGCCGGCGTGGAGGGCCCGGCTCGAAGCCGAAGCCCGCGGGCGCGCGCCGTGAACGGCGCGGCAGGACACATCCCGGACGCGCTGCGGGCGTGGGCCGAGCAGGCGATCGCGACGGTCACCGCCGATGAGTTGATCGACCTGACCCGGCGCATGGTCGACATCCCGAGCCCGACCGGCGATGAACAGGCCTTCGCCGAGTTCGCGGTCGCGGCCATGCGGCAGGCCGGGCTCGACGCGCGCTACCAGCCGATCGTGCCGGGACAGGGGAACGCGATCGGAACCCTGCGCGGCGCCGGCGGCGGCGCCAGCCTTCTGATCCACGGACCGCTCGACACCGTGTTCGGCGGGCCCGAGGACGAGGATGTGCCGTTCCTCGGCGTGCCGACCCGGCCCGACCAGGTGCCGCGCGCCCACGTCGACGACGGCTGGATCACCGGCGCCGGCGCCCACAATCCCAAGGGCCACGCCGCGTGCGCGATTACCGCAGCGGCGGCGCTCGAGCGCGCCGCGGCGCCGCTCAAGGGCGACCTGATCGTCGGCTTGAGCGCCGGCGGCATGCCCTCGAACCGCCGGCCGCGGGCGGCGAGCCCGCACGACGGCCACGGCAGCGGTCTCCGCCACATGGTCGCGCACGGACTGCGGGCCGACTTCGGCCTGATGGCGAAACCGGGGCCGCCGTCCTGGGAGGAAGTCGGCCTCGCCTGGTTCCGGATTCGCGTGAACGGGCTCCTGGGTTACGCCGGCACTCGCCACGTGGTCAAACACAACAACCCGATCCTCGAAGCGACGCGCCTGATCGCCGGGCTCGAGGCCTGGTTTCCCGCCTACACCAAGCGAAATTCGTCGGGCCTCGCGGCCCCGACCGGTTCGATCGGCGCGATCCGCGCCGGCTGGCCGTACAAGCCTACCTTCATCCCGCAAGTCGCCGAACTCTTCCTCGACCTGAGGATAAGCCCGCGCACTCCGCCCGAGGACGTCCGCCAGCAGTTCGCCGAGGCGATCGCGCGGATCGCCGCCGAACAAAACATCGATCTCGACTGGGAGATGATCGTCGCCATTCCCGGGACGACGACGCCGCGCGACAACTGGATCGTCGGATCGGCGATCCGCGCCTACGAAGCGATGACCGGCAAGGCCTACGCGCCGCCGGCACCGGGCGCGGGTGCGACCGAGGCCAACGTCATGCGGCTGTTGGGCATCCCGACGGTGCGGATGGGCTTGCCGCCGCCGGCCAAGCCCGGGCGCTACAGCGGCATGTTCTCGACCGGCGAGGTCCATGTCGAGAGCCTGATGGCGCTCACGCGCTGCTACATCTATGCCGCGGTCGACACGTGCCTGCGCCCGCGCGCCGAGACGGGACTCGTCTAGCCGTGGCGACGCTCGCGCTCGGCATCGCTACCTCGCATATCGCCATGATCGTCGGCGCGCCCGAGAACGGCGATCCGGCGCAGGTCGCCCGCTTTCGCGCCGGCTACGCGACGCTCGCGCAAGCACTCGCCCGCGCCAAGGTCGATGCGCTACTCGTCCTGTCGTCCGACCACATCAACAAGTTCTTCTTGGACAACATGCCAGCCTTCTGCCTCGGCGTGTTCGATTCCTTCACCGGTCCGGCCGAGGCGTCGACCGGCATCCCGACCCGGCGCGTACCGAGCGATCCCGCGCTCGCCCACCACCTGCTGCGCCACGGCCTCGACCACGGCATCGACTGGGCCCGCGCCGAGGAGTGGGTGGTCGATCACGGCTTCATGACGCCGCTCTACCTGCTCGACCGCGAGGCGCGGATTCCGGCGGTGCCGATCCACGTCAATTGCGCCGCCCCGCCCTATCCCTCGCCGGCGCGCTGCTATGCGGTCGGTCGGCTGCTCGCGCGCGCGATCGCCGACTGGCCGACCGACAAGCGCATCGCCATCGTCGCCGGCGGCGGGCTTTCGCACTCGCCGGGCGATGCGCGGATGGGCGCGATCGACCGCGCGTTCGACGAGCGGTTCCTGACCCTGGTCGAAGCGGGCGACGGCGCGGCGCTCGCGGCGCTCTCCGATGCCGAGATCGAAGCGACCGGCTCCTCGACCGGCGAAATCCGGAGCTGGATCGTCTTGGCCGGCGCGATGGACGGTTGTCGTTTCCAGAGGATAATGTACGAACCGATCGAAGGCTTCGTGACCGGCTGCGCCCAGTGCGTGGTTTATCCGAAGTACTAGCGATGCTCCATCAGGGAGGTTGACATGAAAGCGTTGATGACTTTGGCCGCTGCCGGCGCGCTCGGCACTGCGCTCGTAGCCGGCCCCGCTGCCGGCGCGCCGTGGGACGACATGCTGGCGGCCGGCAAGAAAGAGGGCAAAGTCGTGGTCGCGGGTCCGGCGTTCCCGCACCTGCGCGACTACATCGTCAAGGCGTTCAAGGAGGACACCGGCATCGAGGTCGAGTGGAAACCGCTGGTCGGCGGCCCCGGCCCGTTCATCGCCGCGCTCCTCCGCGAGGCCGAAGCCAACGCCGTCACCACCGACGTCTATATCGGCGGCACCACCAGCTGTTTCGCCTTCACCCGCGTCAAGAACGCGGTTGTCAACATGAAGGATCTCTTGGTCCACCCCGAGGTGACCGACGGCAAGAAATGGGTCGGCGGCAAGCTCCGTATCCAAACCGGCACCGCCGACAAACTCGACGACGACAATTTCTGGTGCTTCATGCAGACCGCCGACTGGGTGATGACCGACTTGTTCGTCAATTCGAAACTGGTCGACCCCACGTCGATCAAATTGTGGAAGGACCTCTTGGATCCCAAGTTCAAGGGCAAGATCATCGCCGACGATCCCAAGCGTCCGGGCGCCGGGCGCGCGACCGCCGCCTACCTCTATGAGGTGTTCGGCGAGGACTTCGTGAAGAAACTCTACATCGACCAGGGCGCGACGCTCTCGAGCGCCGGGCCGGCTGCGATCGGCGAAGATCTGGCCAAGGGCAAGTATACGGTGGCGCTGGCGCTGGTGCAGGCCGCAGCCGAGCGCTACCGCAAGGAGGGCTTCCCGCTCGAGCGCGTGTTTCCGGCCGACGGCATGGGGCTCGTGACCGGCGGCTTCAGCGGACTCTCGGCGCTGAACGGTCCCAACAAGAACGCGCGCAACGTGTTCTTGAACTGGTTCGCCGGCAAGAAGGCGCAGGAAAGCATCCAGTGTCTCCTGATGGAACAGAGCCTGCGCACCGACTTGGCGAGCTACGCCTGCATCCCCGACTACACCAAGCCCAAGCAAGGTGTGGCGTATCCGGTCCACGACTACGACAAGAAGTTCCACTTCGGGTCGAAGCAGAAACTGGCCGACAACGTGCCGAAGATCTTCGGCCAGTAAGCGCCGTTTCGTGTGAGGCTCCGCCGCGGTCGGCGCGGCGGCGCCGTCCCGATGGCGATGAGTCCGCACCCCTCGGCGACGGCCGCGCCGGTCGTGCTGGCCGTGCGCGACCTCGTCAAACGCTATGGCGTCGCGGTCGCGGTCGGCGGCATCGCCTTCGAGCTGCATAAGGGCGAGGTGCTGACGCTGCTCGGCCACTCCGGCTGCGGCAAGTCGACGACGCTCCGCATGGCGGCCGGACTCGAAGAGCCGGACGGCGGCATCATCACGCTGCGTGGTACCGTCGTCGCCGAGCCGGCGCGCGGCACCTTCGTGCCGGCCGAACGCCGCAACGTCGGCCTCGTGTTCCAGTCCTACGCCGTGTGGCCGCACATGACGGTCGGCGACAACATCGCCTACCCGCTCGAGGTGCGCCGGGTCGCGCGCGCCGAGATCCGGCGCCGCGTCGCCGCCATCGCCGCGACCGTGGGCCTCGGCGACCTGGTCGAGCGGCCGGCGACCCAGCTTTCGGGTGGCCAGCAACAGCGGGTCGCGTTGGCGCGCGCGCTGGTCTACGAGCCCGACGTGCTGCTGCTCGACGAGCCGTTCAGCAACCTGGACGCCAAGCTTCGCGACGAGATGCGCGATCAGCTGCGCGAGCTGCAACACCGGCTTGGCACCACCATCCTCTACGTCACCCACGACCAGACCGAAGCGATGGCGCTCTCGCACCGGGTCGCGGTGATGCGGGCCGGCCAGATCGAGCAACTGGGAACGCCGCACGAGATCTACGAGAATCCCGCGAGCTTTTTCGTTCAGGACTTCGTCGGCCGCACCGTCGTGTTCGCGGGCGAGGTGGTGGGGAAGACCGGCGCCGCGCTCGCCGTGCGCTTGGCGCATACGCCATCGGTGACGCTGACCGCGTCGGCTGCCGACGGTCTCGCGGTCGGGGCGACGGCCAGAGTCGCGTGCCGGCCCGAGGACATCCAGGTCACGACCCAGCCCGCCGGCGCCAACGCGGTACCGGCGACGATCGCCGATATCGCCTACGGCGGCGATCACTTCGATTGCCTGGTGCGCGCCGCCGGCGCCGAGATCGCGCTGAAACTGCCGAAGTCGGCGGCGCCGACGCTGGGACAGAGCCTGACGCTCGCGCTCGACCCCGCCAAGGTCAAGCTGTGGCGAGCCTAGCCGAGGTGAGCGCCGGCCCGCGGCCGCGCTACGTCGCGCGGACCGTGCAGCGCTGGGTGTGGGGGGCGATCGTGCTCGCCGCCGTCGGCGCGATCACGCTCGGGCCGATCCTGGTCGTGGTCGAGGGCAGCTTCGAGACGCCCGGCACCTGGCCCAAGGTCCTGTTCGAGAGCAAGGCCGCGCGCGAGGCGTTGGGCTATAGCCTGCTGTTCGCGCTGCGCGCGCCGTTCGCGGCCCTGATCGGTTTTTTCATCGCCTGGCTGCTCATTCGGATTCCGATCCCCGGCCGCGGCCTGATCGAGTTCATGTTCTGGATCGCGTTCTTCCTGCCGCTGATCCCGATGACGCTCGGCTGGACGCTGCTGCTCGATGCCCACAACGGTCTCTTGAACGAACTGATCAAAAGCTGGTTCCCGTTCGTGACCGAGTCGCCCTTCGACGTGCACTCGATCGGCGGCATCTTCTGGGTCCACATGACCGCGAGTTCGGTGCCGGTGCTGATCATCCTCCTGGGGCCGGCGATCCGCCAGTTGGACGCCGTGGTCGAGGAGGCGGGGCGCGTGTGCGGCTCGGGCGCGCTGCAGGTGTTTCGCCGTATCACGCTGCCGCTGCTGATTCCGGCGATCGTCACCGGAACGCTCCTCGGCTTCATCCGCGGCCTCGAAGCGTTCGAGGTCGAGCAGCTCCTGGGCGCGCCGGCCAAGATCTTCGTCTACACCACCCACGTCTATGCGCTGGTCAATTGGGAGCCGCCGCGCTTCGCCGAGGCGATGGCGCTCTCGACGCTGGTGCTGTTCCTGCTGTTGATCCTCGCGCTGATCTACCAGCGCTACACCTTGGGCCATTCGTACGCGACCGTGACCGGCACCAGCATGAGCCTCCGCCAGTTCACCGTCGGGCGCTGGCGCTGGGCGATCGCGGCGGTGCTGTTCCTGATCGTGATCGTGATCGTGGTGGTGCCGATGGCGTTCCTGGTGCTCGGCTCGATGATGAAGCTGTTCGGCATGTTCGAGGTCAAGGACCCCTACACGCTCGCGCACTGGCGGCTGGTCTTGAGCGACCCCGCGTTCCTGCCTTCGCTCCGCAACACCATCGTCTTGGGGCTCGGCGCCGCCGCGCTCGGGGTCGCGCTCTACGCGATCCTGGCCTACGTGATCGCGCGCACCAAGGTGGCGACGCGGGGGTTGAGCGATTTCCTGGCCTGGCTGCCGTGGTGCGTGCCCGGCATCCTGCTGGGCGTCGGCCTCCTCGCGCTCGTGCTCGCCAACCCGCTGTTGACGCCGCTCTATGGCTCGATCGCGCTCTTGATCGTCGCCGTCACCATCGCGCAACTTCCTTTGGGCGTCAGCATGATGAAGACCTCGATCCATCAGATCGGGATCGAGCTCGAGCATGCCTCGCAGGTGTGCGGCGCCGGCCGGCCGCGCACCTTCGTCCGCATCGTGCTGCCGCTGATGAAGCCGATGCTGATCAGCCTGTTCGTGCTGGTGGCGATCGCGGCGATCCGCGACGTCGCGACCGTGCTGCTGATCGCGCAGCCGAAGTCGCTGCCGCTCTCGGTCCTGATGCTCGAATACGCGACCAACGGCAACACCGAGCCGGCCGCCGTGGTCGGCATCGTCACCGCCGCGCTGGTGATCGCGATCGCCGTGGCGGCGCGCTCGTTCGGGCTCCAGATCGGCCGCGCGCGTTAGTTAGTCTGAGCCCGCCGCCTCATCCGCCCAGGTAATCGGCGACCATGTAGGCGTAGACCTTGGCGGCGGCGACGGTGCGATCGACCGAGGCCATGTCCCAATCGGTGTGCGCGAACGGGTCCTCGCCCGGCCCATAATTGGCGCACCCGATCCCCTTGTGCCCGAGGTAGCCCTGGTCGAACGCACTCATGCCGTACTCGGTCTCAGGGCTAACGCCCAGCATCGCGCGCGAGGCGTCCGAGGTGCGCCGGACGATCTCGGCATCCGGCGCGACTAAATGCGGGTACATGTAAGGCCCCTTCCTGACCTCGACCTTGAAGGTCTTGCTGCTCGCCGGATCGGGCATGGTCTCGGCCTGCTTGGCGATCCGCTCGATTTCGGCGAACACCCGGTCCGGGTCCTCGCCCGGCAGCAGCCGGCGATCGATGGTGAGCTCGCACGTCCCCTGGACCGTGTGGGTGGCGTCGGGGAAGCTTCGGATGTGGGTGAAGGTGAGCGTGCAGGCGCCGAGCGCCGGATGCGGCGGCGGCAGTTTGGCTTGCGCTTGGACCAGATCCATCACGAAGCGGGCGCCGGTGATGGCGTTGGCGCCGCGGAAGGGCGAGCCCGAATGCGACGGCGCGCCGTGGACGGTGACGAAGATGTCGATCCGGCCGCGGTTGCCGAGCCGGACCTTCAAGCTCGAGCCCGAGATCAGGGCCAAGTCGGCGCCGACACCGTGGCCCTCGATCACGCTCCGGAGCGCATCGTGCTTCCCGGTTTCGCCCGAAGTGAGGCAGGTGAAGATGAGCTCGCCCTCGAGCGCGACCTTGGCCTCGTTCAAGGCCTTGACCGCGATCAGCATCGCCGCCATGCCGGCCTTCTGCTCGCAGACGCCGCGGGCGCGCACCGCTTCACCGGGGAGCCCGTGCGGCTTGCCGTCGATGATCGTGCCGACATAGGGGTCGGGCATGGTGGCCGGCGCCGCGTTCATGGCGTGGCTCACCATCAGCATCCGCCGGCCCGAGCGCGCCGCGCCGAGGCGGCCGACAATGTTCCCCATCTGATCGTAGCGGAGATCGCGAAACCCGAGCGCCGCGAGCTCGGGCTCGACCACCTCGCGGATGAAGGCGAGGATCTGCGGCTCGGCTTCCAAGAGCGCGGTCTGCGGGCTCGCGCGCTCGACCAGCTTCACCATCATCCGCTTGGTCGCGTCGTAATCGACTGCGCGCCCCAAGCGTTCGACCAGGCCGTTCGCTACGTTCGACATCTTCCGTTCTTCGCGTTGTCCGCTAAGCAGCTCGCAGCGGTGTTTCGGCTGTTCAACGATAGTCCTCGAGTGCCTTACATCTCTGGTGGATCGCACCCGCGGCCTTACTTTTTCACTTCGACCGGGTTGGCGAAGCTCTCGACGACGTGGAAGTCGTAGCCGGACGGCGCGTAGATTTCGAGCACCTTGGTCGGGCCGTAGCCGCCGGCCGAGCCGGCCGAGTGCACGGTCCCGGCCGGGATGAAGCCGACGTCGTTGGCCTTGAGAAGATGACGCTCGCCCTCGACCGTCACTTCGAGCACGCCCTCCAGGACGACGTAGACGTTGTCGGCGTGCTGGTGGAAGTGGACTTCACCCTGGCCGGAATCGTCGTTGATCAGGTTCAGGTGCACGTCGACCTTGGGCGAGCCGGTCTCCTCGTTGACGAGTTTGATCCCGGTGCCGCGGCCGAGCTTCATCGGGCGCGTCGGCGCGCGGTCGATGCTGGTAAAGAACGGCTTGCGCTTGCCGTCGGCCATGAACGCCTCCCCCGTCAACGCGGCGCGTATCCTAGGTTCGGGCCGCGGTCTGCGCCAGCGAAACGAGCGATTGCGACGCTGGGGCGCGCCCGCCACAATGCCGGCCGCTCAGCGGCACGCGCTTTTCGAGGGAGGGCCATGCGATGGGCTTCGAAGTCGTTGCGACGCCGGATTTGCCGACGCCCGGTCAGTTCAGCCAGGTCGTCAAGAAGGGGAAGTTCGTCTTCATTTCCGGTCAGACCGCCAAGAAAGCGGCCGATGCCGGCAACCTCGACCCCCGCGCCCAGGCGTGCGAGATCTTCGAGTACTTGAAGGCGGCGATCGCCGCGGCCGGCGGCAAAATGGCCGACATCGTCAAGATCAACGTGTTCCTGACCGACGGATCGCAATTCCCCGCGATCATGGAGCTCCGGCCCCAGTACTTCGCGAAGCCCTACCCGGCCGCGACCACGGTCACGGTCGCGTCGATGGTTAAGCGTGAACTGGTCATGGAGATCGAAGCGATCGCGATCCTCGACTGAATCCAGCCAAGGAGTCCCGCCGATGGACGACGGCCTGCTCTACGTTTCCTACCACGATACCCTCGACCTCTTCACCGCCGCCGACGCGCTCCGGATCGTCGAGGACGTCTACCGCATGCACGCCAACGGTTCAGTCGTGTTCGCGAATCCGCCGGCGTTCAAGATGGACGTCAAGGAGCTGTCGAACCACTGGCACGTCAAGGGCTGCCTCCTGAAGGACATCCCGATCGCCGGCGTCCGCATGTATTCCTATTTCGACGACGGCCGGCGCTCGACCGTCGGCACGCTCGACTCGACCCGGTTCGTGGTGCTGAGCGACCCGCGCACCTCGAAACCGATCGCGATCGTCGACGAACACTGGACCTTCGCGCTGCGCTCGACCGCGGCCGCAGTCGCCGCCTGCAAATGGATGACCAACCCCGACCCCAAAGTGTTGGGCCTGGTCGGCGTCGGCACCATGGGCAAGACCGCACTCGACTGCCTGATGACGATGTACCGGTTCGACGAGGTGCGCTGCACCTCGCGCCGCCCGGAGACGCGCGAAGCGTTCGCGCGCGAGTACGGCGGCCGCTACGGCTTGAACATCGTCGGCAAGGAATCGATCGAGGAAGTCGTGCGCGGCGCCGACATCATCGTCGGCGGTACCACCTCGACCGAGATCGTGAGCCGCGAGCCGTGGGTCAAGCCGGGCGCGACCTTCCTCTCGCTCGCGCGGCGCGAGCTCGACCCGGCCGGGTGGACCAAGATGGACAAGGTCGTGGTCGACTCGTTCGACTTGAACATGCTGGTACCGGTATTCCGCGACATGGTCGAGGCCGGCCAGTTCTCGCGCGAGATGCTCTACGCCGAAATCTGGGAGCTGGTCGCCGGCAAGAAGAAAGGCCGCGAGCGGCGCGCGGAGCGGACGCTCATCCACACCACCGGCCTCGTCACCCAGGACGTCGCGATCGCGCACTGGGTATACCAGCGCGCCCGCGAATTGGGCCGCGGCGTCTGGCTCCCGGCCGCGCATTCGACGATGGCGGCCGAGTAGGCGGGACGGGCCGGCGTCGATGGCGGTCGATCCCAAGCTGCTCGCGCGCGTGCGCGACCACGTCCAGGCCCAACTTCCGGCTTACGTCGAGCTCTTGGAGGCGCTGGTCACGATCGAGTCGCCCTCGCACGACGGGCCGGCGGTGACGCGGGTTTCCGATTTCGTCGCCCAAGTCGTCGCCGGCGACGGCGCTCAGGTCCGCCGCCACCGCGAAGTCAAGGGCGGCGACAATCTGGTGGCCGAGTGGCCGGCCGGCGCAGCGCACGCCTCGAACCGCCACGTCATGGTGCTCGCCCACAACGACACGGTATGGCCGTTGGGCGAGACCGCGAAGCGGCCGTTCGCGGTCACGGACGGTAAGATCACCGGCCCCGGCACCTACGATATGAAGGCCGGACTCGCTAACGCGATCTTCGCGATCCGCGCGATCAAGGCGCTCG